>Ga0180218_1000211_pt1 | contig 77464 bp, 73 predicted proteins | sample eDN3rd37CKraftBY_FD_151334 | JGI IMG/M metagenome (GOLD analysis project Ga0180218, IMG submission 151334) | Enriched backyard soil microbial communities from Emeryville, California, USA - eDNA 3rd pass 37_C Kraft BY (version 2) (version 2) | ecosystem: Environmental > Terrestrial > Soil >... | reverse complement strand
GGGGTCCTGGGGATCGCCGCGATCGGGATCCTGCTGTGGGTCGGGCGGGACTGGCAGATACCCAGCAGCAGCTGGCCCTGGCCCGCGGTTGCTGCGGCGGCAGCCGTCGCTGTGGCAGCACCGATGATCGCCTCGCAGTTCACCGCCTGGCACTACGCGTGGCGCGCGCACGAACGAGGAGTTCGATGGATGCTGCCCGTAGGAGCCGTCCTCGCCTCCGCAGGTGTATCGACCGCAGTGATCTGGGGATTCACGAACCTGTACGGTACGGAATCCGCCGGGTTCGACCCGACCGGCGCACACCCGGCGTGGAAAACCCTGATTCTGGTGTGGATTCTGCTGGCGATGGCGTTCTGGGCGCTGCTCGTCGCCCTGTCCGTCCGGCGGGCCGAGCCATCCCCGGAGACCGCGTGACCACCGTGGACGAGCGCCGATGTCCCTCATTCCGGCTCTGCACGCACGGTCGCCGTACCGCTCCTCGATCGGAGCGGTACGGCGACCGTGGAATTCGGTTGTGGCGCGAATCCGGTCGGCGCGTGCGCCGAAGCGCTACTTGTTTCTCGTCAGCGAGGTGTAGCCGAGCGTCAGCACGGCGGCTGCGGCGATGGAGATGAACCAGCGGATCCAGTCGATACCGCTGGTGTTGCCCTTGTCGAGCAGACCCTCCCACACCCAGTAGCCGATCAGGGCGCCCGCGACGCCGAGCACGACGGTGATCACCCAGCCCATCGCCTGCTTGCCCGGGATCACCAAGCGGGCGAGCACCCCGATGACCGCACCGAAGATGATCGTCCCGATGATGTTGCCAATCATTGCGAGCTCCTTTCCGTCCTACATGAGCCATACGGACGGTATGTCACCGATGATCATGAAGATAGCGACACGACCGGAACAGCTGGGAAAATTCGTGCAAATCGTTCCCGCACCGACGCTCACGCGTGGATGATGACGCCCCGGATGTTCTTTCCGTCCCGCAAGTCCTGATAACCCTGATTGACCTCTTCGAGCGTATACCTCGTGGTGATGAGCTCGTCGAGTTTCAATTGCCCGGCGTCGTACAGCCGCAGCAAGCGCACGATGTCGTACTGCGGATTGGCCGAGCCGAACAGCGATCCCTTGATGGTCTTCTGGAACAGGGTCAGTTCCGCCCCGGACACGTGCACCGTCAGCTTCGCCGGATCGGCCAGGCCGGTGATGACCACGGTGCCGCCCTTGCCGACGACCGACGTGGCCGCCGAGACGACTTCCTCGTCGACGGTCCCGACGAGGATCAGCGCGGCGTCGGCGCCCTGCCCCCAGCTCAGCTCTCTGACCTTCTCCGCGGCCTCCTCGGCCGTCGCGTACGCGTGAGTCGCCCCGAACTTCAGGGCCGTGTCCCGTTTGAAGTCCACCGGGTCGACGACGACGATGTACTTCGCGCCTGCCTGCACCGAACCCTGCACGGCGTTGACGCCGAGTCCGCCGATTCCGTAGATGACGACGATGTCGCCGGGTCGCACATCCCCGGCGTACACGGCGGTGCCCCACCCGGACGGAACCCCGCACCCGACGAGCACCGCGGTTTCGAGCGGCAGCCAGTCGTCGACCTTGACGACCGAGTGCTGCGAGATGGTGGCGCGTTCGGAGAAGGTGCCGAGCATGCACATGGCACCGAAGTCCTTACCACCGGAGTGGAACCGGAAGGTTCCGTCGGGCATGGAGCCTTCGAGGATCGTGGCGCCCATGTCGCACAGGTTCTGCCGGCCGGTGGAACAGTAGCGGCAGGTGCCGCAGTTCGGGATGAAGCTGCACACGACGTGGTCGCCGGGCTTGACCTTCGTGACGCCCGGCCCGACTTCCTCGATGATGCCGGAGCCTTCGTGGCCACCGACGATCGGGAAACGCGGCGGCAGGTCGCCGTCGGTCAGGTGCAGATCGGAATGGCACAGACCCGCTGCGGTGTATTTGATGAGGACTTCGCCCGGGCCGGGCCCGTCGAGGTCGAGTTCCATGATTTCGAAGGGTCGTCCAGTTTCGAGCAGCACTGCCGCCTTGGTCTTCATCGTTCATCTCCTCGGATCGACAACCGACCGGTCACCCCCCGACTCAGTGTGTCATGGATCACATCGATTGCCCGGTGGTCGGAGAGTACGCGTTTCGTCCGGCTCGCCGAACCCGGCACGACCACCCGGGTCCCGGTGCTAGCGTCCCGATCATGGGCGCCGGCGCTCGGGGACTGCTTGCCGTGAGCGCGGCCGCCCTCGTGGCGGGCATCGCGATCGGTTTCGTGGGCGGGGCGTTCCGCTGGTGCCTCGGGATCGCCGATCGGTGGCGTTTCGAGCTGCTGGAGTGGGCCGGCCGCGCCCCCGGTCCGGGCTGGCTCGTCCCGGTCGCCGTCGCAGCGGTCGGGGCCGCGGCGGCGGCAATGATCGTCCGGATCGTGCCGTTGGCGTCGGGCAGCGGAATCCAGCACGTCGAGGCGGTGTACCGGGGGGAGGCCGATCCCGCGCACCTCCGGTTGGTCCCCGCGAAGTTCGCCGGTGGGCTGCTCGCTATCGGATCGGGTCTCGTCCTCGGTCGCGAAGGCCCGACCGTGCACATGGGTGCGGCTATCGGAACCGAAACCGGGCGCCGCGCAGGACTTCCCGAAACCGATGTCCGCATCACCGAATGCGCGGTGGCGGGTGCGGGGCTCGCCGTCGCGTTCAACGCGCCGATCGGTGGGGCCCTGTTCGTGTTCGAGGAGGCGACCGGAATATTCCGCACGCGCATCGTGATACCGACCCTGTTCGCGGTCGCCGCGGCCGTGACCTGTTCCCGGTTCATCACCGGCGACCGCCCCGACTTCGCGGTGGGCGCGATCGCGTCCGCGTCACCGGTCCTGCTGCCGCTGTTCGTCGTGTTCGGCGCCGCCACAGGCGTTCTCGGCGTGCTGTACAACAAGCTGATACTCGGATTCCTCGCGGCCACCTCCGCGGTGCACCGAGTACCTCCGGTCGTGGTCGCCGCGGTGATCGGGGCGATCGTCGGACTGCTGCTCGTGCTCGATCCGCTCGCCGCCGGTGGCGGCGACACCCTCTCCCAACGCATCGTGGGCGGCGAAGGCGTGCTGTTGCCCGGCGCTCTGGGGTTGCTGCTCATGCGATTCGTCGCCGGACCGCTGTCCTATGCGGCGGGGACACCCGGTGGCCTGTTCGCCCCTCTGCTCGCCGTCGGCGCCCTGTGGGGGTCGATCTTCGCCGACGTCGCCGATCTCGTTCTGCCCATTCATGATCCGGGTCTCGGCGTGTCGATGGCGATCGTCGGCATGTCGGCGTTCTTCGCCGCGACGGTACGCGCACCCTTCACCGGCATCGTGCTCGTGATCGAGATGACCGCCGTCTCCGCGATCACCGTTCCGATGGCCGCGGCATCCGCTGCGGCGGTTCTCGTCGCCCAGCTCGCCGGCTCGGCTCCGATCTACGACAGCCTGCGGCACCGGATGCTCGCGTGAGCGGTGTGCCGTTGTGGCGGTCGGAGCCGCCACAACGGGCACACGGCGGCGAGCCGCCACAACGGCACACGGCGGCAGAGCCGCACTATCGGCCGATGAGGTCCACCGACAGTTCCCGCATCTCGACCTTGCGGATCTTCCCGGTGACCGTCATCGGGAACTCGTCGACGACGTGGACGTAGCGGGGGATCTTGTAGTGCGCGAGCTTGCCGGTGCAGTACTCGCGGAGCGAGTCGGCGTCGAGCGGTTCGGCGCCCTCACGCATCTTGATCCACACCATCAGTTCCTCGCCGTACTTCTCGTCGGGGACGCCGACGACCTGGGCGTCGAGGATGTCCGGGTGGGTGTAGAGGAACTCCTCGATCTCGCGCGGGTAGATGTTCTCGCCGCCGCGGATCACCATGTCCTTGATGCGGCCGGTGACCGAGACGTAGCCGTCGGCGTCCATGACACCGATGTCGCCGGTGTGCATCCACCGCGCGGCATCGATGGCTTCGGCGGTCTTGTCCGGCTGGTTCCAGTAGCCGAGCATCACGGAGTATCCGCGCGTGCACAGTTCCCCGGGTTCGCCGCGCGGCACGGTCAGACCGGTCGACGGATCGACGACCTTGACCTCGAGGTGCGGTCCGACGCGGCCGACCGTCGCGGTCCGCTGGACGATGCTGTCGTCGCTGCGGGTCTGCAACGACACCGGCGACGTCTCGGTCATGCCGTAGCAGATGGACACCTCGGTCATGCCCATGCGATCGATGACCTGCTTCATCACCTCGACGGGGCACGGCGAGCCCGCCATGATGCCGGTACGCAGGCTCGACAGGTCGTAGCCCTCGAAGCCGGGGTCGGCGAGTTCGGCGATGAACATCGTGGGGACGCCGTAGAGCGAGGTGCAGCGTTCCTCGGCGACGGCCGCGAGCGTCTGCGCCGGTTCGAACGACGGACCCGGAATCACCATGGTGGCACCGTGGCTCGTGCAGGCCAGGTTGCCCATGACCATCCCGAAGCAGTGATAGAACGGCACCGGGATGCACACCTTGTCCTGCTCGGTGTAGTGGCACAGTTCCCCGACGAAGAAGCCGTTGTTGAGGATGTTGTGGTGGCTGAGGGTGGCTCCCTTGGGGAAACCCGTTGTTCCCGAGGTGTATTGGATGTTGATCGGGTCGTCCGGGGACAGGTCCGCCTGCGCGGCGGCGAGCCGGGTGCGGTCCGTGGACAGTGCGTTCCGGCCGGTCTCGACGAGGTCGTTCCATTCGGGGAGTCCGAGCAGCACGACCTGCTCGAGATCCGGGCAGTCGCCGCGCACCTCGGCGATCATCGCGGCGTAGTCGGAGGTCTTGAAACTCGGCGCGGCGACCAGCATCCGGATCCCGGCCTGGGTGAGCACGTACTGCAGTTCGTGCGACCGGTAGGCGGGGTTGATGTTGACGAGGATCGCCCCGATCTTGGCGGTGGCGTACTGCACGAGCACCCATTCGGCACAGTTCGGCGCCCAGATGCCGACCCGATCGCCCTTGCCGATGCCCGCGTGCAGCAGGCCCAGCGCGAGCGCGTCGACTTCGGCGGCGAGCTCGGTGTACGTCCAGCGTCGGCCGGTGGGACGGTCGACGAGGGCGTCCCGGTCTCCGTGCCGGGCGACGGTTCGGTCGAAGTTGTCGCCGATCGTGTCACCGAGCAGCGGTACCTCCCACGCGCCCGAGGCGTAGCTGGGGAGTTCGGGTGTGGCGATGCCGGTCATCGATTTCTCCTGGGGTGTGCGCAGCCCGGGTAGGTGGTACTCGTCCACCATCCTTACTCTTTCCGGGCCACCGATGTTTCGAATTCTGGACAGCTGCTGCCGTCACGACAGCCGAGAACGGCGCCCTCCCCGGGGGTGATGGGGAGGGCGCCTGCGCGATCTACAGAGCGCGATCGCGGGTCTCGACGAGCGCCCTGGTGCAAACCAGACTCAGGACGCCGAGGACAGCGAGCATCACGCCGATCGCGATGCCGCCGTAGGACGCGGCCAGCGGTGCGGCGAGCATCGGCGGGATGGCGCCGCCGAGGACACCGGCGAGGTTGTAGCCGAGGCCCGCACCGGTGTAGCGGTACCGGGTGTGGAACATCTCCGGCAGGAGCGCGCCGCAGGGGCCGTAGGCGATGCCGAAGATCGCCAGGGTGACGACCATGCCGACGATGAACGCGGCGGGCGAACCGGTGTCGAGCAGCGGGAACAGCGCCAGCGCCCACACGACGGAGAAGCCGCAGGAGATCATGATGACGCGGCGGCGTCCGACCCGGTCGGAGTACAGCGCGGAGAGCACGATCGAGAGGCCGAACACGAGCGAGGCGGCGATGCCGACGACGAGCACGAACGGTCGCGAGAATCCGAGGGTCTTCGTCGCGTAGCTGGTCAGGTAGGCGGTGCCCATGTAGAAGAAGGCGAACATGATCGCCAGCGCGCCGGCCGAGAGCAGGATCTCCTTGGTCTGGTAGCGCAGCGCGTCGAGGAACGGCAGGGTGCGCTTCTCGGTGGCCGCAGTTCCGTCACCCGCAGCTGCGCGGGCTGCCGCCTCGGCACGGAAGACCGGGGTCTCCTCGATGGCGAGCCGCATGTAGAGGCCGATGGCGACGAGAACGATGCTGAACAGGAACGGAATTCGCCAGCCGTAGGTGAGGAAGGCGTCGTTGGTGTCGCCGAGCGCGAGGCCGGTGAACAGGAACGTGCCGCTCGACAGGGCGAAGGCGATCGCGGGCCCGAGCTGGGGGAACATCGCGTACAGGCCGCGTTTGCCGGGCGGGGCGTATTCGGCGGTGAGCAGGGTCGCGCCCGCCCATTCGCCGCCGACGGCGAAGCCCTGGGCGAATCGCAGGAGCACCAGGATGATCGGGGCGGCCACGCCGATGGTCTCGGCGCCGGGCAGCAGACCGATGAGCAGGGTCGAGAGACCCATCAGCAGCAGGGTGGACACGAGGGTCTTCTTGCGGCCGATGCGGTCGCCGAAGTGTCCGAACAGCATCGCGCCGACGGGCCGGGCGATGAACGCGACGGCGAACGTCGCGAAGGCGGCGACGGTGCCGGCCGTGGCTCCGAGGGCGGGGAAGAACACCGTCGGGAACACGAGGGCGGCGGCGGTGCCGTAGATGAAGAAGTCGTAGAACTCGATGGTGGTGCCGATGCAACTGGCGATCGCGACTCGCCGGATGCCGGGGCCGCGCTTGCTGGATGCGGGCGGGGCGACTGGGCGCCGGCCCCCGGGCGCGACCGAGGGTTCGTTCCCCGGTGTCGACACAGTGGTCACGGTTGTCCTCCGTTGGTTTTCCGTCCGGGCCGCGGCGGCGTCCGCTGCGACTGGAGGAAAAAGTAGTGACCCGCCTCACTCCCCCACTACCCCCGAAAGGGGGTGGGTGTGAGACGGGTCACATAGTTCGCTTAACGAAAGATAACGCGTGTGGCGACGGCAGGCGTCAGCGGCCCGCCGCGCCCGCCAGCTCCGCCCGCATCTCGTTCCACACCGTGGCGTAGGAATCGATGTTGCCGGCGGTCGCCCACGTCAGGGCGCCGCCCTTGACCTTGCCGAGCGCCTCGGCGAACAGATCCTGGTACCGGGACAGGCGCGGCACGAACGCCGACACGTCGTCGAAAACGTTCTGCGCCTTGCTATCCAGCGCAACGAGGGCGTCGACGAAGCCGTCCGCCTCCACATCCGCCAGGATGCCGGCGAGCTCCTCGTCGAGCGCCTCGAACTGCTCGAACAGCTCGGCGATCGAGTCCTCGTCGATGGACACACGCTCGGCGTCGAGCTGATCCGACAGCTCCGAGCGGCCCTTGTCGGTCAGCGAGATCGCCCCGCCCTCCTCGGTGGCCTTGCCCTGCTCGATCAGCGCGTCGTAGGCGGCCTGTCCCGCGCTCACCCCCACCCCCAGGTGAGCGGCGATCACCTCCGCGGTGACAGCCTTCTTCAACGACACCGTCTGCAGCAGCGCCAGCTCGTCGACATTTCCTGCGAACGCCATATCCCACTCCTCATCGCCCGGCCCGCGGGCGGGTCCGTCCCGCCCGGTCGGACGGTGCCTCGATTCTCGCCCACGGGGTGCGGGTGCACAGAACCCGACCTCGGCGTTCACGGCCCGCCCCGGGACGATGGAGTTAGGATAGGCTCCGCATCCATGCGTATTCGCTCCACCCGCGGCCGGTTCGTCGCCGCCTCCCTCCTGCTCACCTTCGCTCTCACCGCGTGCGGCGGCACCGACCCCGGCAGCAGCGGCTCGGCCGCCGGCAACACCGACGTGGCCACCGGCGGCCAACTGTTCTCCACAGCCGACGAGGAGACCGCGAAGCTCGGCAGCGACGCCGCCCCGGGCCGGTTCCCCCGCACCGTCACCCACGCCCTCGGCGAAGTCGAGATCCCCGCGAAGCCGGAGCGCGTCGTCGTCCTCGACAGCGGCGAACTCGACGCCGTGCTGTCGCTGGGCGTCACGCCCGTCGGCCTTGCCAGCCCCGAAGGCGCCGCCGGGCAGCCCTCCTACCTCGCCGACAAGCTCGACGGCGTCGCCGACGTCGGCACCATCAACAACCTCGACCTCGAGGCCATCACCGCGCTGAAGCCGGACCTGATCCTCGGCAGCAAGTTGCGCGTGGACAAGCTGTACCCGCAGCTGTCGACGATCGCCCCGACCGTGCTGGCGATCCGCCCCGGCTTCCCGTGGAAGGAGGACTTCCTGCTCGTCGCGGACGCGCTCGGCGAGGAGGACACCGCGGAAGCGCAGCTCAACGCGTACCAGACCCGTGCCGACGAGGTGCGCGCCGCGATCTCCGGTGATCCGAGCATCTCGCTGGTGCGTTTCATGTCCGGCAAGATCCGGCTCTACGCGAACAAGTCGTTCATCGGCGTGATCCTGCAGGACGTGGGCCTGCGCCGCCCCGAGATCCAGAACATCGACGAACTCGCCGCGGAGATCAGCCCGGAGACGATCACCGAAGCCGACGGCGACTGGGTCTTCTACTCCAACTACGGCGCGCAGGACGCACAGGCCGAGGTCGTCGGCGGCCCGCTGTGGGCGAACCTGGAAGCCGTGAAGAACGGCAAGGCCGTGGCCGTCAGCGACGAGACGTGGTTCCTGGGCCTCGGACCCACCGGTGCCATGCGGGTTCTCGACGACCTCGAGCGGCTACTCACCGGCAACTGATCCGGCGACGGTCTCCCCCGGTCCGACGGCACGCGAGGTGTCCTTGAGCTCGACACCGGACCGGCCCAGTCGTCGCGCGCCGTCGACCAGACCGGCGACGACCCGGGCGGCACTGTCGTAGCCGAGCCCGCCGGGCGGATGGATGTTGGACACGCAGTTGCGTTCGGCGTCCGTCCGGCCGGGCTTCGGATCGTGGGTGAGATACACCCCGAGACTGTCGGCCACGGACAGCCCCGGCCGCTCCCCGATCACCACCAGCACGGTGCGGACACCGAGGGCCGCACCGATGTGGTCGCCGAGCGCGACCCGCGCCGACGTCGCGATCACCGGGGGCGCCACCGTCAGGTGCCGCGGCAGGGCGGCGACGATCGCGGCGACGAGCGCCGCACCGTGCTCGGCCAGCGCACGCGGCGACAGTCCGTCGGCGAGCACGATGCCGATGTCCGCGCCGGTCGCGGGAACGTCGCCGAGGTCGTCGGGGATCCGGCCCAGATCGGGCCGCCGCAGGTATTCGCCACGGTCACGGACCCGGCTGCGCACCACCACCGGAGTGCCGATCCCCACCCGGTCGATCTGCGCGGCAAGGGTTTCCACGTCGAGCGGCTGGTGCACGGCATCGCGGGCAGCGGCGTGCGCGGCCCGGAACTCGAGCATCCGCGCGGTCGGGACACCGTCGCCCGCCCGCCCGAGTCCGATGCGCGCCTGCGTGACCGCGCGCAGCGGTCCCCAGAAGTCCGCCGTCATGCGGCACCACCGGTGAGTGCACGCAGCGGGGAGGCGGCCGGGTCGACCGGCAGGATCCTCCCGTCGTCGTCGGCCATGCCCAGTCCGCGCAGCCAGTGCTCGAATTCCGGGGCAGGCCGCAACCCGAGGGCCCGCCGCACGTACAGGGCGTCGTGGAAGGACAGGGACTGGTAGCCGAGCATCACGTCGTCGGCGCCGGGCACCGTGATCACGAACGAGACGCCGGCGACGCCGAGCAGCGTGAGCAGCGTGTCCATGTCGTCCTGGTCGGCCTCGGCGTGGTTCGTGTAGCAGACGTCGACGCCCATCGGCAGGCCCAGCAGCTTGCCGCAGAAGTGGTCCTCGAGGCCGGCCCGCACGATCTGTTTCCCGTTGTAGAGATATTCCGGCCCGATGAACCCGACGACCGTGTTGACCAGCAGCGGATCGAACTCTCGCGCGACCGCGTAGGCGCGGGCCTCGAGGGTCTGCTGATCGACCGGGCGGCCGCCGGTACCGAGGTGCGCACCGGCGGACAACGCCGAGCCCTGACCGGTCTCGAAGTACATGGCGTTGTCGCCGACGGTGCCGCGCCCGAGCGAACGTGCCGCGTCGTGCGCCTCCCGCAGCATCGACAGGTTCACCCCGAAACCGGTGTTCGCTCCCTCGGTGCCGGCGATCGACTGGAACACCAGATCGACCGGGGCACCGGCCTCGATCAACCCGACGGTGGTGGTGACGTGCGAGAGCACACACGACTGCATGGGAATCGCGAAACGCTGCCGCATCTCGTCGAGCAGATGCAGCAGATCCGCGGTGGCCTGCGGGGAATCGGACGCCGGATTGACACCGACGACGGCGTCGCCGCAACCCATGAGCAGCCCGTCCAGGGTCGCGGCGGCGATGCCGCGCGGGTCGTCGGTCGGATGGTTGGGCTGCAGGCGGGTCGCGAGGCGGCCCGGCAGGCCGACGGTCGTGCGGAACCCGGTCGTGACGGTGACCGCGCGGGCCACCGCGACGAGATCCTGATTGCTCATGAGTTTGCTGACGGCAGAGACCATTTCGGGTGTCAAGCCCGGCGCCAGGGCGGCGAACGTGTCGGCCGCGTCGGGGGCCGTGGCGTCGGTGAGCAACCGGTCGCGCAGGCCTCCGACGGTCAGGTGCGCGATCGGCCGGAACGCGTCACGGTCGTGCCGGTCGAGGATCAGCCGGGTGACCTCGTCCGACTCGTACGGCACCACCGTCTCGGTGAGGAACCGGTCGAGCGGGACCTCGGCGAGCGCCCACTGCGCCGCGCCGCGTTCGGCGTCGGATTCGGCTGCGCACCCAGCCAATTCGTCGCCGGACCGCAGCGGGGTGGCCTTGGCGAGCAGGTCGACGAGGCCGTCGAAACGGTAGGTCGTGCCGGCGAGCTGCCGGGTGTAGATCGTCACTTCAGTTCGGCCTCCGCGGCAGCGAGGGCGGCGAATTCCTCGTCCGGGGAGTTCGCGACGAGCCGGTGCCGGCTGTAGAGCCCGAAGTACGCCATGAACGCGGCGAAGGCGCCGAGGGTCCACAGTGCGGCGATCGGGTCGACCAGGAAGGTCGCGACGACCGCGATCGCGGCGACGACCAGGGCGAAGGATGTCGTGACCACGCCGCCGGGCGTGCGGTACGGACGCGGCATGCCGGGTTCGCGGACGCGCAGCACGATGTGGCTCACCATCATCAGCACATAGCTCAGAGCGGCCCCGAACACTGCCATGTTCAACAGCATCGCACCTTCGCCGGTCAACGACAGCGCGAAGCCGATGACGCCGGGGACGATCAGCGCGAGCATCGGCGCCTTGCGCCTGTTGGTCACCGACAGGCTCGTCGGGAGGTAGCCCGCCCGCGAGAGCGCGAACGTCTGACGCGAATACGCGTACATGATCGAGAAGAAGCTCGCGATCAGCCCGGCGAGACCGATGTAGTTGACGACCTTGGCCGCGCCGGTGTCGCCGAGCGCCTCGACGAGCGGATTCCCGGACGTGGACAGCTCCTCGGAGCCGAGGGCGCCGGTCGCGAGGAACAGCACCGTCGCACCGGTGACCAGCAGGACCACCATCGACACGATGATCCCCTTGGGGACGTTCTTCTCCGGTTCCGTGGCCTCCTCGGCCGCGAGCGGGACCCCTTCGACCGCGAGGAAGAACCAGATCGCGAACGGCACGGCCGCCCACACGCCGATCAGTCCGAACGGCAGGAACGCCGATGCCCCGGCCGCGCTCTCGTCGACGGGGATATCGGTCAGGTTGGCGCTGTCGAAGAGCCCGGCCGCGGACACGGCGAACACCACGAGCCCGACGAGAGCGATGGCGGTGATCACGAACATCGCCTTGAGCGCCTCACCGGCGCCGGTGAGGTGGATGCCGATGAATATCGCGTAGACCGCGAGGTACACCCACCAGCCGTCGGTGATGCCGAACAGGTCCAGTGATTCGACGTAGGCGCCGATGAACGTGGCGATGGCGGCAGGAGCGATCGCGTATTCGATGAGAATCGCTGTGCCGGTGGCGAACCCGCCCCACGGACCGAGCGCCCGCCGGGCGAAGGTGTATCCGCCGCCGGCGGCGGGCAGCGCCGAGGACAGTTCGGCCATGCCGAGCACCATGGCGAAGTACATGCCGGCGATGACGATCGAGGCGACGAGCAGGCCGCCGAACCCGCCTTCGGCCAGGCCGTTGTTCCAGCCGGCGTAGTCGCCGGAGATCACGTAGCTCACGCCGAGACCGGCGAGCAGCACCCAGCCCGCGGAACCCTTTCGGAGGCTGCGCTTCTCGAGGTACTCGCTGCTTTCGAGGTGGGCGTCGACGCCGTCGTGGTGGAGGGCTGCCTCGGCACCGGCTGCGATCGGATCGGGTGGAGCCATGGTTCCTCTTCTCGTCGACGGGAGCCCGCCGGGTCGACCGGGCACGCCGAGAACACCGCGCGATCTCACGGTACGGGCGATGTGTACATGCTGCGTCAGCGCAAGGTCACGGAAGAGTTACGAGGTGGCGCCGCGCGTGGGTGGGACGGGGCACGCGTCGGCGGCCTCGGCGACCACGGTCGGCTCGGTCGCCGGTTCCGGGCGGGCACCGGCCGCCCAGTCCCTGCCGAGCAGGGGCGCCCCGGAAATGAGTGTGGCGGAGGCGAGTGCCGCGTTCTCGTCGTCGGTGAACACGACGCCGCGGCTGAGGAACCGCAACCCCTCGGGCGCCTCCAGACTGAACCCCGAGCCGCGACCGGGTACGACGTCGAGCACGAGCCGGGTGTGCTTCCACGCGTCGAACTGGGAACCGGAGATCCACACCGGCACCGCGTCCCGGTCGCCGGGAAGCGTGGGGGCGGTCTCCCCCACCGCAAGCCGCAGGTCGAGCAGACCGAGCAGCACGTCGCGGTCGCCGACGACGAACTCGCCGTCCGGGTAACACATCGGCGCCGACCCGTCGCAGCACCCGCCGGACTGGTGCATCATCAGCGGCCCGTGCCGGTCGACGAGGCGGCGCAGGAGTTCGACGGCGTCTGCAGTGGCGACGACGCGCGGCGGAACAGGCATGCGTGCGGTCCTTTCTGGCGTCCCGACGTTCTGCTGCCCACCACCCGCACCCGAGCGAATGTATCGTTCGTCTCCTTCAATCGACTGAACGATACATTCGCTCGGGAGTACTGGCGGGTGAGCGGGCGGGCGGTCGATCAGAAGAAGCCCTGGGCCTTGGGGGCGTAGGACACCAGGAGGTTCTTCGTCTGCTGGTAGTGGTCGAGCATCATGTGGTGGTTCTCGCGACCGATGCCGGACTGCTTGTAGCCACCGAATGCCGCGTGCGCCGGGTACTGGTGGTAGGTGTTCGTCCACACCCGCCCGGCCTGGATGGCGCGACCGGCCCGGTAGGCGACGCCGCCGTCGCGGGACCACACGCCGGCGCCGAGACCGTACAGGGTGTCGTTGGCGATGGAGATCGCGTCGTCGAAGTCCTCGAACGAGGTGACCGACACGACGGGACCGAAGATCTCCTCCTGGAAGATCCGCATCTTGTTGTGGCCGCTGAACACCGTCGGCTGGACGTAGTAGCCCCCGGACAGGTCGCCGCCGAGGTCGGCGCGCTCACCACCGGTGATGACGGTGGCGCCCTCGTTCTTGCCGATCTCGATGTAGGACAGGATCTTCTCGAGCTGGTCGTTGGATGCCTGCGCGCCGATCATGGTGTCGGTGTCGAGCGGGTTGCCCTGACGGACCGCCTTCGTGCGGACCGCGGCGAGCGACAGGAACTCGTCGAAGATGTCCTGCTGGATCAGCGCGCGGGACGGGCACGTGCACACCTCGCCCTGGTTGAGCGCGAACATGGTGAAGCCCTCGAGCGCCTTGTCCTGGTAGTCGTCGTTCGCGGACAGGACGTCGGAGAAGAAGATGTTCGGGCTCTTGCCGCCGAGTTCGAGGGTGACCGGGATCAGGTTCTGCGACGCGTACTGCATGATCAGGCGGCCGGTGGTGGTTTCGCCGGTGAACGCGATCTTGCGGATGCGCGGGCTCGACGCGAGCGGCTTGCCGGCTTCCACACCGAAACCGTTGACGATGTTCACCACACCGGGCGGCAACAGATCGCCGATGACGGAGATCAGGTACAGGATCGACGCCGGGGTCTGCTCTGCCGGCTTGAGGACGACCGCGTTGCCCGCAGCCAGCGCGGGAGCGAGCTTCCACACGGCCATGAGGATCGGGAAGTTCCACGGGATGATCTGGCCGACGACACCGAGCGGCTCGTGGAAATGGTACGCGACCGTCTCGGAATCGATCTCGGAGATCGAACCTTCCTGCGCGCGAATGGCTCCCGCGAAGTAGCGGAAGTGGTCGATCGCGAGCGGGATGTCCGCGTTGAGGGTTTCGCGGATCGGCTTGCCGTTGTCCCACGACTCGGCGAGCGCGATCGACTCGAGGTTCTCCTCGATGCGGTCGGCGATCTTGTTGAGGATGATCGCGCGCTCGGCGGGCGAGGTCTTGCCCCACGCCGGGGCGGCGGCGTGCGCGGCGTCGAGCGCGAGTTCGATGTCCTCCTCGGTGGACCGGGCTACCTCGGTGAAGGGCTGCCCGGTGACCGGGGTGACGTTCTCGAAGTACTGCCCCTTGACCGGCGCGACCCACTGGCCGCCGATCCAGTTGTCGTAGCGGGCCTGGAAGGACATCAGGGCGTCGGGTGAACCGGGGCGGGCGTACACGGTCATCGGTGTCTCTCCTGCGTGTCGTCGGGCCGCACTGGGTGCGGGACGGTCGGATCGTCCCCTCGCGGGGTGTGATCCGGAACACTAGGAGCAACGGGGTTGCAACTACGTTGCGAGCTGCCGATCCAACAGATCGATCCTGGCCTTGACCTGCGCATACATCGCCGAACCGGGATCGAGGGCGGTGAGGTACGCGGACCAGGCGGTGAGGTCGTCGCGGCCGTGCACCGACGACGTCCACTGCGCCAGCAGGTGCGCATCGCCGGCGCGCAGCAGCGCCGCCTGCACGCGGGTGCGCAGTTCGTCGCGGATCTCCTCGATCCCCGGCGCGGCCGATCCGGGCAGCACCGGCCCGGTGTACAAGCGCACCGCGGTCGCGGTGTCGCCGCGGTCGAGAGCGGCACGGACGTCGGCGACATCGGTGACGAGGTCGCCGAGCAGCCGATACGGCCGCGATCCCACCCGATCCGATCCGAAGGTCTTGCGCAGCCGCGACATCTCGGCGCGAATCGTCACCGAGTCGAGTTCGGCCTCGTCGAGCAGGACCGCGAGACGGTCCGCACCGAGCCCCTCCGGATGATCGGCGAGCAGCAACAGGATCTCGGCGTGCCGCTGCGACAACGGGATCCGCTGCCCGTTGCGGTGCAGCATCGGCCGGCCCGACCCGAACGTCTCGAGGCGGGACGCCGATCCGGTCAGCAGATGCGGGGCGCTCATGAGGTGCAACCGCAGCTCCGCCTCGGCGGCAGCGACGGTCGCACGGACGAGTTGCAGCACTTCCGGCACGGCGACACGCGGACCGCCGGTGATGTCGATGGCACCCAGGATGCGGCCGCTGATCGGATCGTGCACCGGCGCCGCCGAACAACTCCAGTCGTGCACGGTCCGGTTGAAATGCTCGGCCGCGAAGATCTGCACCGAATGATCCAGCGCCAGAGCGGTTCCGGGAGCATTGGTGCCGACGTGGTCTTCGCTCCAGTCGGCGCCCTCGACGAAACTCATCGACAGCGCCCGGTCGCGGGCGGAGTGATCACCCTCGACCCACAGCAACCGGCCGCGCTCGTCGCTGATCGCGACGAGCAGACCGTCGTCGGCGGCGTCCTCGACGAGGAGTTTGCGCACGACCGGACGGATCAGCGCCATCGGATGCCCCGAGCGGTATTCCTCCAGGTCGACGCCGGTGAGCAGGCTCGGCTGGTCCACCGAATCCGGGTCGATGCCACGTTCGACGCTGCGCAACCACGAGTCGCGCACGACCGAGCGGACCGCCGACGTGCCCTCGCGCGCATCCAGGAATGTCCGGTGGGCCGACGACATGCGCAGCGCGTGTGCGGCGGCGTCGTCCCCGGGCCGCAGCGCCACCCACGGGTTCACCGACGGCTTCGTTGTCTGGGTCATCTACCGGCGTCCTCCTTGCCGACACTGTAGTCCAGGTCACACAGGTGGCGCCAAGCGCCCGGTGTGTCTTTGTGGCGCCCCCGACCGCCACAAAGACACACCGACGCGGTGGGCGAGCATCACGGCGGTGGCGTGGGGGCCGCGGCTCGGCACCTCGGGGAACACGGAGGTGTCGACGACGCTCAGACCGTCGATGCCGTGGACGCGGCACCGTTCGTCGACGACCGACCCGTCGTCCGTGCCCATCCGGCACGTGCCGGACAGGTGCAAGGACGTCCCGAGGTGCGTGGTGCGACTGCCCGTGTCGACGAGGTCGGTCATCGCGCCGAGCATGTCCGTGGCGAGGTGGACACCCTCCCGGAGGTCGGCACGATCCTGCGGGTGCTCGAGATAGCGGTAGTCCAGGACGGGCGCGGACCGGGGATCGGCGGGATCGAGCAGAATCCGTCCGCGGCTGCGGGGCCGGGTGAGCACGACGCCGAGCACCGGGTCGGCGACGCCGCTTCCCGGGATCGCCGTGCCGAACGGCACGGTGTACGGGCGCAATTCGAGGGACCGGATGTGCAGAACCGTCTCGAGCAGCGGCGCCCCCGTCGGCAGTTCACGCCGGTAGCGGTATCCGATCGCCACCTCGGGATGGTCGGTGAAGTCCCGGCCGACCCCCGGAAGGTCGTGCAGCACCGCGATTCCGAGTCGCCGCAGTTCGTCGGCGGGGCCGATGCCGGAGAGCATCAGCAGTTGCGGCGAGTGCACGGCACCCGCACACACCACGACGTGACCGGCCGTGATCTGTCGGGTGCCCGCTCCGTCGGCGACCTCGACCCCCACCGCGCGACCGTTCGCCAGGACGATCCGCAGCACCTCCGTGCCGGTGGCCACCGTCAGGTTCGTCCGGCGCAGGACCGGCAGCAGGTACGCGAGCGCGGGACCGACGCGCATCCCGTCGCGGATGTTGAGCGGGACGCGGCCGACGCCGTCGGGGCCGGGAGCATTGAGGTCGTCGACGGCCGCGAATCCCGCCGCGACCGCGGTCTCGTGGAACGCGGCGGACACCGGGTGCAGCCGATCCCACGGGACCCGCCCGACCGGCACGGGACCGTCGCTGCCGTGCAGGTCGCCGGGAAAGTCGGAGTCGGTTTCGAGGGCTCGGAAGTCGGCGAGCACCTCGTCGTACGCCCACGACGCCGGCCAGCGGGCGAGATCACCGGGCCGGGCCCGCACGAAGTACGCTCCGTTGACGGCACCGGAACCGCCGAGGACCCGTCCCCGCGCCACCGTGGTGGCGACCTCGGCGGTGAGCCGCGCCGTGTAACGAGTCGCCCAGACACTGCCCGGACCGACGGGAACGATTGTAGCAGTGCGGATTTCGTCCGGCGTCTCGTGCACGGTCCGGTACCCGGGTCCGGCCTCGACAAGCAGCACGGATCGATCCGGATCGTCGCTGAGCCGTGCCGCGACCACGGACCCGCAGCTTCCTCCACCGACCACGACGACGTCGGCGTGCGCCGGCAGCACGTCAGTTCCGGATGTCGGGGATCAGTGCGGCCGGGTCGCGGGCATCGAGCGCACCCTTCCACAGTCCGGCACCGTATGCGAGATCGTCGAGCCGTCTGTAGAGCACGTAGCGCACGGGGTCGAGACCGCCTTCCTCGCGATGCCCGAACCAGTCCCAGAGTCCTTCCGCGACAGCAAAAGCCGCGACCGTCCGCCGTATCCGGGAGGAGAACAGCGAAGCGACGAGGGTGACCGGCCAGTAGTGCCGGCAGAGAGCTGAGGCGAGCTGCCACATGCCCCCGGCGAAACCCTGCGCGGTGAGCACCGCGGCGATGCGGGTGGGCTGGTCCAGTTCGGTGAACATGCGCCGCAACCGCAGCAGGGTCACGAGCAGCGAGATCGCCGAACCGAGCGCCCCGAGGCGGGTGCACGTGGCGGCGGCGACGCAGGCGAACAACGTCCACACCGACATCACCATCGGGGCGACGGACCCGGGATGGCGCGCCGCCAGCGGAGCAGCACCGGTTCCGTAGAAAGCCTTGCGGGTGAACCACTTCCGGAATCCGATCCGGTGGTCGTGCGCGACCCGCGCGACCGGCTCGTAACGGAGCCGCCAGCCGGACTGCTGCAGCCGCCAGCACAGGTCGACGTCCTCCGCGACGTGCATGGTCTCGTCGAACCCGCCGAGTTCGTCCAGCACGTCGCGGCGCACCACCATCGCGGCGCTCGGTACGTAGGCGACGGGACTGCCCGCGACCACCGCGGCTTCACGGCGTCCGAGATCCAGCGACGACCGGGCGTGTTCGTACCGTGCGAGCGGGGCACTGTCCGGGTCGAGCGCGACGATGCGCGGAGCGACGAGCGCGACCGCGGGATCGGTGAAGTGCCCGAGAATCGCCTCGAGCCAGCCGATGCGGGGCACCACGTCGGAATCCAGGAATGCCACGAACGGTGTTGTGGCCGCCCGCATTCCGGTGTTCCGGGCAGCCGCGGGTCCCCGCGACGTCTCGTGGCGCAGGACCGTCACCCGTCCGGCCTCGGGTGCGACGAAGGGCGTTTCGGATCCGTCGTCGACGACGATCACCCGGACCGATTCGAGCGCCTGCAGCAGCCGCCGCAGACCGGCAGGGTTGTCCTTCGCCGGGACCACGACGGTCACGTCCGAGGTCGACGGCAGGGCTGTGGGCCGGGGGTTGCCGACCCCCGAGTCGAGGAGCCGGCGGGCCACGACCGCGGTCCTCGAATCGACCACCCTCAGGTAGCCGTCGTCGAGCATCGCCGCCGCGGCCGGGGCGAGTTTGAGCATACGGGTCGGTGACCCACCGATGAGCACCCGTCCGGCGGAGAACGCCCGCACCCGAGGGTCGATCCGGACGCCGAAACCGTCGGGCAGCCGCGACGTGGGAGTGCGCTTCGTTGCGCCCTGTGTCACCGGAGTCTCCCCTCTGCACCGGGCTGCCAGCGGGCAACCTGTGCAGTCGCACGTTCGACCAGGTCTGCGAACATCCGGGCTCCCCGCTCCGCGGTGGCGGCCGTGGGATCGCCCAGCACCCCGTTCGCCGACACGGCGACGATACCGCCCTCCCGCAATCGGGGCAGCAGAGTCGCGATGGATTCCGTCGAACCCACCTCGGCGCGGTCCATTGCCACGACCTCGGGTGCCAGGTGCAGCAGCAGGCTGGTCTCCGTGTCCCCGGCATGCGCATCCCCACCGGGTACCGCGCACGGCAGCCACGCGGCGTCCCGGCCCTCGTAGCGCAGCAGGGCAACCGCTTTCGCGAGGGCGTGCGCGTTGCCACCGTGGCCGTTGACGAACACGACGCGCGCGGCCCACCGGCACACCGACCGGCCGTATTCGACGAGCAGTGATTCCATGACCTCGGCGCCGATCGAGACGGTGCCCGCGAACGCCTCGTGTTCACCACTGGCCCCGTAGGCCACCGCCGGCGCGGTCATCACGTCCGGCAGTGCTCCCGCGACCGCGGTCGCGATGCGCGTGTCCGTGTCCAGCGGCAGGTGCGGTCCGTGCTGCTCGAAGGCGCCGACCGGAACGGCGACGGTCGCATGGCCCGGCGCGATGTCGGGCCAGCGGGCGGTGTCGAGGTTCCGGTTCACCGCCCCGATGTTATGCGGTGCCCGTCACCTGTTCGAGCGCGCGTTCGACCCGGGCCAGCGCCGCCTGCCAATGAGTGCGTTGCCGCTGCCGTTCGTCGGGGCCGGCGAGGCGTTCCTGGTGGAATCTCAGGACGGTGCCCGTCGGGCCGGCCTGCACCGCCACCTGCACCGTGGTGTCGTGATGCCACGTCGGAGGGCGCCAGGTCAGGCGCACGCGATCGGACTCGTGACGGCTGCGCAGTTCCCCACCGGTTCCGTCGTCCGCCTGCCACTGCTCTCCCTTCTCGTGCGGGATCACGGCGCCTGCGCCGAGCCAGAGGCCCGGTTCTTCGACGATCAGCGACCACACCGCGTCGATCGGGTGCGGGAGTGTCTTGGAGACGCCGATCTGCCAGCCGGCGTCCCTGGTCTTGCCGACGGTGTCGGTCATGCCTGTTCCTTCCGTCGATGTGCGCGGACCTTGTCCCGGTTGCCGCACCGGGCCATCGAGCACCACCGGCGGTTGCCGGCGCGCGAGGTGTCGACGAAGACGAGCGGGCAGTCGTCGGCGGCGCAGCGTTTGATCCTGGACGCGCGCGGTCCGCCGAGCAGGTCGACGGCGTCGCGGGCCAGGGTCGACAGGGCCTGGTCGCCGGTGATCGGGACGACCGTGCCGGGCGCCGCGAGTTGCGGCGCGATGTCCGGCCGGGCCGCGGCGGCATCGATGACCGCGGTGTCCGAAGGGCTGGGTCCACTGCCGTCGATGCATCGGTTCAGGCTGTGCCACAGCGCTTCCCGAAGGCCCTTGGCCTGCGCGACGTCGTGCGGGCCGAGCCGGACGTGTGCGGCCGGGACCCGCATGCGGGCGGCGATCCAGTTCGTCAGGTCGTCGGGTGTGTGGAGTGTTTCCCACCGGGCCCGCTCCGCCGCGCCGCCGGTGTAGACGAAGTCCACACACAGCGATCCGGAATCGACCTCGAAGTCGATCCCCTCCGGGGAACGCAGCATCACCATGTAACCATCTTACGGGGTTACAAGAATCGTCGGCAAGCGCAGCGCGTAGGCTGCCCTCCGTGCTGATCGAACCGCGCACCCTCGACGACCCGGCTGTCCTCGAACTCCTCGGTGAACTGCAACTCGAATACGTCCACCGCTACGGCGGCCCCGACGACAACGAACTCCTTCCGGCCGAGTTCGTCGCACCCCACGGCACCTTCCTGCTCGCCCGCGACGAGGGACAGGCCGTCGGTATGGGCGGCTGGCGCACCCTCGACGGGTCCTGTCCCGGTATCCGCCCCGACGACGCCGAGATCAAACGCATGTACGTGCGGGACACGGCCCGGCGACGCGGGATCGCCCGGCGTCTTCTCGGCGCCCTGGAACGCACCGCCACCGACGCCGGGCGACGCCGGATCGTCCTGGAGACCGGTACCGCGCAACCCGAGGCGATCGCCCTGTACGAGGCGAGCGGCTACACCCCGATGGCCGAACGGTACGGCCGGTACGCGCACACCGAGTTCGCGCGCTACTACAGCAAGGCGCTGCCGCCGCTTCGGCTGGCCACCTCGTCGGATCTGCCGCTCCTCCAGGACATCGAGCGAGCGGCGGGCGCACCGTTCGCGGAGATCGGCATGACGGTGGTCGCCGACGACGAGCCGCCCACCATCGAAGAGCTGCAACACTATTGCGACGGCGACCGCGCCTGGGTGCATCTCGACTCCGGGAACCGGCCGGACGCCTACCTGATCGTCGACGTCGTCGACGGGCACGCCCACATCGAGCAGGTCTCGGTGCATCCCGACCACGCGCACCGCGGGATCGGGAGGATGCTCATCGAGCACGTCACGCAGTGGGCCCGCGACCGCGGCCACCGCGCCTTGACGCTCACCACGTACGTGGACGTGCCCTGGAACGGCCCGTACTACGAGCGCCTCGGGTTCCGGTTCGTCGACGACGCGCACCTCGGCCCCGAACTGCGGGAGATCCGCGCCGCGGAGGCGCGCCACGGCCTGGACCGGTGGCCGAGGACCGCGATGCGCCGGGAGCTGTGAGAACGGCCTGGTATCACTACGGCCGTTCCGTCACAGCGCGGCGACCGCGCGCATCCCCTCGATGATCGCCGAGTCGAGTCGCCGCGGCGTCACCGCGTCGCCGACACGCACCACGCGGAAACTCTCGCCCTGCAGGTCGCGCCACAGCTCGTCGACCGGCTCCTGGTGCGTCGCCACGACCACGTAATCGACTGTGCGGACGGAGCTTTCGGCGGTGAAATGGTTCAGCAGTGTCACCTCGACGCAGTCGGTGTCCGTCAGGGCGGCGACCACCACGTCGGTGACCTGCTCGATGCCCTTGTCGTGAGCGCGCCGGACCCAGCCGTTCATCTCGAGGGTGAGCCCGAGGTCCTGGCCGACGATCATTCCGCTGGTGCACACGGTGACCGCGCAACCGCGGTCGGCGAGCAGCTCCGCGACCGAGGTCGCCTGATGGAATCCCAGGTCGTCGACGACGAGCACCCGCCCTGCCGGTTCGGTGCGACCGCCGAGCACGTCGCGCACGTCCACCACCCGTGACGACTCCCCCGCCCAGTCCGGCCGCCGCGGCCGGGCCCCGGTGGCGATCACGACAGTGTCCGGCCGGTATGCCCGGACGGTCGCGGCGTCGACGTCGACGCCGGTGCGGATCTCGACACCGAGCCGACGGCACTCGGCTTCCAGACTCGCGACGGCACCGAGCAGCTCACCGCGGTGCGGCGCGGACGCGGCGACACGAATCTGACCTCCCACCAGAGATTCCCGTTCGAGAAGTGTCACGGCGTGTCCGCGCTCGGCGGCGGTCACCGCGGCCTGCAGGCCCGCCGGTCCCCCGCCGACGACGAGCACCTTCCCCGGCACGGCCGGATCGGGCCGCGTCGCGTCCTCGTATCCGGCATACGGGTTGACCGCGCATCCGATCGGACGGCCCAGCCCGACCCGTCCGATGCAGTCCTGATTGCAGCCGATGCACGGGCGGATCTCGTCGCCGCGTCCGTCGAGGACCTTGCCCGCGAAACCGGGATCGGCGATGTGGGCGCGCACCGCCCCGACTAGATCGCAGACCCCGTCGGCCAGGGCGGCGCGGACCTGGTCCGGGGTCGTGAAGCGGCCCACCCCGACCACGGGCAGGTCGACGGCGGTGCGGATGGCGTCGGGCACGAACAGCGAATAGCCGTGCGGCGTCGACATGGGCGCCTCGACGAGATACAGGGTCTCGGTCGCGACCCCGACCGAGGTGCTCAGGTAGTCCACGTGCCCGGTCGCTTCGAGCATGCGCGCGACGCGCACGGCATCGTCGATGTCGATGCCACCGGGGGTGCCGTCGTGCCCGCTCAACCGGACCCCGAGGACGTATCCGGGACCGAGCGCTGCGCGCACCGCGGCGACGACCTCGAGCAGCAGCCGGGCGCGTCGGTCGAGGTCGCCGCCGTAGTCGTCGGTGCGCGGGTTGGCGCCGGGGGCGAGGAACGCGCGCAGGATCGACGCCTGCGAGCACTGGATCTCGACACCGTCGAACCCGCCGTCGGCACAGCGCCGGGCCGCGTCCGCGTAGCCCGCGACGAGTTCGCGGATCTCGTCCGCGCCGATCGCGACGGGCACCTCACGGAACAGCGGGTCCGGATCCGGCGCGGGCGCCCACAGCGGCCGGCCGGTGTACATTCCGGTGCCCTGGGCGCCGTTGTGGTTGAGCTGGGCGAGAATTCGCGCGCCCTGGGCGTGCACCGCTTCGGTGAGACGACGGTACCCGGGCAGCACCGCCGGATCCCAGCCGCGGATCAGCTTCTCGTACGGCCGATCCGACGGGTGCACCGTGTGCTCTTCGGTGACGATCATCGCCGCGCCGCCGCGGGCGCGCGCGACGTAGTAGGCGATGTGCCGGTCGGTGACCTCGCCGTCGACGGCGAAGTTCGTCAGGTGCGCGGGAAAGACGATGCGGTTGCGCAGCGTGACCGGGCCGAGCCGCAACAGATCGTGCGGGTCGGCGCCGGTCACGTCACGCGGCACCGGTCAGACCTTCGAGTTGCCCTGGTCGAGCGCCATCTGGCTGCCGGTGATGGTCTTTGCGCGGTCGCTCGCGAGGAACAGCACGGCGTCGGACGTGTCGTCGGGGTCGGCGATCGGCTTCTCGGTGAGGATCGGCGCGAAGTTGGGGAGCCAGTGCGGGTACTTCTCGAACATCTTCAGCGCACCCGGGTCGGTGCCCATCGGCGTGTTCACGCCGTACGGGTGGATCGAGTTGACGCGGATGCGGTACTCGCCCAGCTCCTTCGCGGCTGTCTGGGTCATGCCGACGAGACCGAACTTGGCTGCGGCGTAGTTGATCTGGCCGGGCATGGCCTTCAGGCCCGCGACCGAGCTGACGAGGATGATCGAGCCGCCGTTGCCCGCCTCGATCATCGCGGGAGTGGCGGCCTTGATGGTCTTGAAGACACCGGTCAGGTTGATGTCGATCAGTTCCTCGAACTGCTCGTCGGGCATCTCCCAGAAACGGTTCCACGAGCAGATGCCCGCGTTGGCGACGACGACGTCGAGGCGGCCGAACTGGGCGACCCCTTCGTCGACGACAGCCTTGAGGGCCGCACTGTCGCGCACGTCGGCGATGCGGGCGACGATCTTGCCGCCGGCTTCCTCGACGAGCCGCACGGTCTCGTCGAAGTCCTCGCGGGTCGCCTGCTCGTAGGAGACGTACTCGGAGACCGGTCCGGCGACGTCGACGCCGATGATCGAGGCCCCTTCCCGTGCGAAACGCAGCGCGTGGTTGCGGCCCTGCCCGCGCGCGATGCCGGTGATGAAGACGACCTTGCCGTCGAACTCGCCCATGTGGCGTTCCCCTTCGATCCGCGATTGAAACCTATTACAGTTCTGCGGCGAGACGATACCCCTCCCGGATCGCCTCCCGCACCGTCCGTGGTGCGACGCAGTCACCGATTCCATTGCGCCTGATTCCGGCGAGTTTGTCATCAGGCAATCCCGCTGAGCAGTCCACGAACAATGCATCCGGAACGGTGCTCCGTTCCCCGGTGATCGGGTGTTCGAGGTGGACACCGGTCGGGTCGACCGCGCGCACCGTGACGCTGCGGTGCCGGGTGATGCCGGCCCGTCGCAGCCGGGCGTTCGCGCCGACCAGGTCGCCGGTGGGTGCGAGCCGTGATCCTGCGATGGGATCGCAGGTCGCGTAGTGCACTGGGTGGCCGAGCGCGGCCAGTCGCTCGGCGACCGCGACCGCGATCGGCCCGCCGGCCGGATCCCACACGAGCATCGTCCGCGGCTCGGCCGGTGGACGATCCAGGACCCGGCGCGCGGTCGTGTAGCAGGCGGCGTCGGCAGCGACCGGGAACCCGGGCTGCCGGTCCCGGCTGCCGGTCGCGAGCACGATCGCGGTACCGGCGGCGTGCGCGTCGTCGAGGTCGGGGGCGGTGACCTCGGTACCGCACCGCAAATCGACACCGCTGTCGCGGCACCGGTCCTCGAGCCAGTCCGCGAGGGTCGCGAGGCGGTCGCGTCCGACGCCGGCGGCCGCGGTCCGCAGCAGGCCGCCGCACCGGTCGGCACGCTCGCGGACCTGCACCCGATGACCCCGGGCGGCGAGGGTGCGAGCGGCCTCGAGACCGGCGGGGCCACCCCCGACGACGAGAACGTCCCGGGCCTGCAAGGCCGGCGAAACGGACTGCTCATCCTCGTGCCCGGCCTCGGGATTGCCGATGCACCCGACCACCGGATTGTGGAAGTCGCGTACGAGGCACGCCTGGTTGCACAGCACGCACGGTCGCGGGTCGCGTCCGGCACGCACGGTCACGACGAGATCCGGGTCGGCGATCTGCGCGCGGGTCATCTCGACGGCATCGCAGACGCCGTCCTCAAGCATGCGCCGAGCGTGCTCCGGGTCGACGATGCTGCCCTGCAACACGATCGGAACGGTTCCGGCGACCGCGTCGCGGATGTGGCGGCACAGTTCCGCGTTGAATCCGGGTGGAGTGTGCGCGTCGGGCCGGTACGAGCCGGGAGTGAACAGGCCGCCCCGCACCACGGTGAGCAGGTCCAGGTGCGGCGCGAATTCGGCCGCGTGCGCGGCGGCGAGGTCGGGAGTGATCCCGGCCCACGGCGCGTTCTCGTCGCAGCACAGCCGCAACGCAAGGATCCGTCCGGGACCGAGCTCGCTTCGGACCGTGGTGATTACGCGGTTCAGCAGCAGGGTCCGGTCGGTGCCGTAGCGGTCGGTACGCATATTGGTCAGCCCCGAGAGGAACTGCCGCAACAGTGAGGCCGGACCGGCGTCGAGTTCGATGCCGTCGACGCCGGCGGCGACCGCGGTCGCGGCAGCCCCGCGGAAACCGTCGACCACCGAATCGATGTCGGCCGCGGTCATCTCGGCGGGCAGCTCCCGGGTCGCCGGATCCGGAACCCGCGACGGCGCGTGCAGCGGCGCCCGGGTCCAGGCACTCGATCCCTGCAGCCCGGCGTGGCCGAGCCCGGCGAGCACGAGCGTGCCGTGCGGGCGGCACGCGGCGACCGTCTCCGCCCAGCCGGCAGCACAGTCGGCGGCCAGCGGTGCCCGCTCGTAGGGGTGGTCGGCAGCGTGCACCGAGGCGACCTCGGTGACGACGATGCCGGCACCGCCGCGGGCACGCCGTGCGTAGTAGTCGACGTGCCGCCGTGAGAGTGCTCTACCCGCAGCGAGATTGGTCTCGTGCGGCCCGAAGATCACCCTCGCCGGCGCGGTCCGTCCGGCGAGGGTGATGGGATCGGTGAGCACTGAGCTTCGTGGACCCCGGTCAGATACCGAGGTCGCGGCGGAAGCCCTCGGGCACGACCACATCGTCCGGGGTGAGCTCGTGGATCGAGGTCTTGCCCAGGCCCATCAGCGCCGAACCGATTCCGCCGCTGAGGATGTCGAGGACGTTCTCGACGCCGGCCTGACCGTTCGCGGCCAGACCCCACAGGTAGGCGCGGCCGATGAGCACCGCCTTCGCGCCGAGCGCGAGGGCCTTGACGACGTCGCTGCCGCGGCGGATACCGCCGTCGAGCAGCACCTCGACGTCCTTGCCGACCGCCTCGGCGATCGCCGGCAGCGCCCGGATCGGCGCGGGGGTGCCGTCGAGGTTGTTGCCGCCGTGGTTGGACACCGAGATCGCGGTGACACCGGCGTCGACGGCGCGCTTGGCGTCGTCGACCCGCATGACGCCCTTGAGCATGAACGGGGCATCCCCCCACTGCTCGCGCAGCCAGGCCACGTCCTCCCAGGTGGGCAGCGGGGTGGTCATCCACTCGCCGTAGGCACCGAAGAACGTCGGCGCCGCACCGCCGGGCGGGGTCAGGTTCGGGGTGGTCAGGTCCGGCACGCCACCGGTCTTGGCCCACTCGAGCAGCCACTTCGGGCGGAAGATGCCCTCGGGCGCGAACTTGACCATCGCCTCGAGGTTCATCCGCTCCGGGATCGCCGGGCTGCCCCAGTCGCGGCCGTTGGAGAACGACCAGTCCAGGGTCATGATCAGGCCCTTGGCTCCGGCTGCGCGGGCCCGCTCCATACGCTGGACCAGCACGTCCCGGCTGCCGACCCAGTACATCTGGAAGAACGTCTTGTCGTTGACCGCGGCGACATCCTCGATGGACTTCGAGGCGAACGAGCTCAAGCCCATCGCGACCCCACGGGCGGCGGCCGCCCGCGCGACCGCGACCTCCCCGTCCGGATGCACGGCCTGCACACCGGTCGGCGAGATCAACACCGGCATCGCCACGTCCTGCCCGAGGACGTGGGTACCCATTTCCCGCTTGTCCGACAGTCCGGCGACGTGCGGCGCGAAACCGAGTTCCCGGAACGCGGCGATGTTGTCGTCGACCGTCAGGCCCGCTTCGGAGCCGGCGACGAGCGCGCCGTAGACGGATTTCGGCAGCCGCTTGCGGGCACGTTCCTGCGCGACGGCGACGGTTTCGAACCAGGGGTCGGTCGCCCACGGGTTCTTCAACCAGGATGGCTTGGCCATGGTCTGTGGTCTCCTCGGGAATTACAGTCCTGCGAGCGGGTTTTCGTCGCAGAACTTGGCGGGGGGCTTGGTCAGCAGGGTCAGCGGAACCGGCGCGGCCGGGGTGCGGCGCTCGGCGCGCTTGCCGGTGCGCGAGTGGTCGACGCTGGACTGCGGCACGGTGCGCTCGCCGGCGAGCGCGGACTGGCCGTAGCCCTGGACGCATTCGGGGTCCGGGCCGTCCATCGGCAGGCCGGTGAAGAACTTCGCGGCCATGCAGCCGCCGCGGCACGCGTCGAAGAAGTTGCACGAGGAGCACGCGCCGGCGGACTGCGGCTCGCGCAGCTGCCGGAACAGCTCGGAGTTCTTCCACACCGACGCGAATCCGCCGTCCGTGAGGATGTTGCCGGCGTGGAAGTTGTCGTGGATCGCGAACGGGCACGCGTAGACGTCGCCGACCGGGTCGATCAGGCACACCACCCGACCCGCGCCGCACAGGTTCAGCCCCGGCAGCGCACCGGCACCGCTCTGGCCGCCGAACGCGGACAGGTGGAAGAACGAGTCGCCGGTGAGCACACCCTCGCCGTGCGCGACGAGCCAGTCGTAGAGCTGCCGCTGCTGCTCGTGCGTCGGGTGCAGCTCGTCCCACACGTCCACCGCGCGTCCGGACGGACGCAACCGGGTGATGCGCAGGGTGGCACCGTACTTGTCGGCCAGAGCCTTGAACTCGTCGAGCTGGTCGACGTTCTCGCGGGTGACGACGACGGAGATCTTGGCGTCGCGGAAGCCGGCCTCGGACAGGTTCTCCAGCGCGCGCACGGCCATCGCGAACGATCCGGGGCCGCGGACGGCGTCGTTGACCTCGGCGGTCGCGCCGTCGAGGGAGATCTGCACGTCGACGTAGTCGGAGGCGGCCAGGCGCGCGGCGACCTTCTTGTCGATGCGCACCCCGTTGGTGGAGAACTTCACGCCCACCTGGTGCTCGGTGGCGTAGTCGACCAGTTCCCAGAAGTCCGAGCGCACGGTGGGTTCGCCACCACCGATGTTGACGTAGAAGACCTGCATGCGCTGCAGTTCGTCGATGATCGCCTTGCACTGCTCGGTCGACAGCTCGCGCGGGTCGCGTTTACCGGACGAGGACAGGCAGTGCACGCACGACAGGTTGCACGCGTAGGTCAGTTCCCAGGTCAGGCAGATCGGGGCATCGAGGCCCTTCTCGAACTGGTCGACGAGACGACCCACTTTCGGGGGTGCAGAAGTGACGGGTGGTTCGAGCAGAGACGTCATGGCGGGTCCTTGCTGGTTCGGGGCGTCAGGCGGGGACGATCATGTGGGAGTCGGCCAGCGTGCGCAGGGCATGCAGGTAGGGCCGCTCGGCGTTCTCGTCGATTCCGTGGGCGCGCAACGCATCCCGCACCGAATCGTGCTCGCCCAGACAGCGGACGACCTCGACGATCACGGTGTTCTTCAGAAACGACAGCTTGCGGGTGCCGAAGTGGTAGAGCAACGCCCCGAACGGCTCGGGGCGAAGCGCTACCTGCGGGTGGAGCCGCCACGTGGCGCCCGGATCGAACTGTGCAGTTGCCACGGCGGTGGCTCCGGGTGCGGTCATGTCAGTACACGCCGCACATGCCGTCGATGGAGACCTCTTCCACGAGGGACTCCTCGATGAGCTCGGACTCGATCACCGCGTTGTCACGATCGGACATGTTTCCTCCTCGGATTTCTGCTCCAGGTGTGGAGTCGACGCCACAACCGGTCTTGCGTTGTGACTCGGTTCACCACTGTAATGGCATCGAGTGCAGAATGTCATCTATGGATCGAGGGAATCATGCGTAGCCGTCGGAAACCGTCCGCTCGGACAGGTCGGCGCCCCTCCACCACGAGGGAGGGACTCAGCGCCGTCGGCATCGAACTGTTCCGCGAACGCGGCTTCGACGAGACCAGCGTCGACGAGATCGCCGAAGCCGCCGGGATCGCACGCCGCACGTTCTTCCGCTACTTCCCGTCCAAGAACGCGGTGCCGTGGGGCGACTTCGACGAGCACCTCGCACACATGCGCGCCCACCTGTCCGCACTTCCCGAGGACATGCCCCTCGCCGAGGCCCTGGCGTCGGCGCTGCTGGACTTCAACACCTTCCCCGAGTCCGAGGCGCAGCGACACCGCGCCCGCATGGAACTGATCCTGCGCAACCCGACCCTGCAGGCGTATTCGTCGGTGATGTACCAGGGCTGGCGGCGGGTCATCGCCGAGTTCGTGGCCGCCCGGACCGGCGCCTCGGCCGACGACCACTTCCCGCGTACCGTCGCCTATCTCATGCTCGCCGTGGCGGTCTCGGCATACGAACAATGGCTCGCCGACGACTCCGCCGAACTACCCGACCTGCTGGCCTCGGGGATGCGCACCCTCTACAGTGGGCTGAACTCCCCGGCCGTCCCACCGAACGAGGCCCAGTCATGAGCGTGCTCGATTCCCTCGCCCCCTGCACACCCGGACGCTGGACGCACGATCATGTCACGGTCGAACGCGTCGAGTCCGGCCCGTTGACGTTGCGCCGCAACGACGGCCGCCTGCACGTGACGCATTCGCTCGGACCGGCCGATCTCAGCGAACGGCTCGTCGCCGGCGTCACCGCATCGATCGAGGACGCCGACTTCGGACAGGACGAGTTCGAGTTGACGATGGTCGGGCTGGTGCGTTCGACGATCCCCGATCCCCTCGACGCGTGGGTCACCTACTACCACAACTCCCTGGGTGAACTTCTCGACGGCACAGCGGATTTCGCGCCCATCCACGACAAGGCGGCGGAGTTGGTCCGCGGTCGCGTGCTGGACCTCGGGTCGTGCTTCGGTTTCCTGCCGTTGCGCCTGGCCGGCGCGGGAGCTCAGGTGACCGCCACCGACATCCTTCCGGGCACCATGTCCCTGCTCGACGCCGTCGCCCCGCGCCTCGGCCTGCCCGTCGACACCCTGGTGTGCGACGCCGCGAACGTGCCGGTCCCGGACGACAGCGCCGACACGGTCACGGCGATCCACCTGCTCGAACACGTCGACGACACGATCGGTGCCGCGGTCGTCGCCGAAGCGCTGCGGATCGCCCGGGAGCGGGTGGTGATCGCGGTGCCGTTCGAGGACGAGGCCACCGCCTGCCACGGCCACGTGCGCACCTTCGACCTCGATGCGCTGACGCGGCTCGGTGAATCCACCGGCCGGGACTTCGAGGTGTTCGAACATCACGGCGGGTGGCTGGTGCTCGACGCATCCTGACGCACCGAGGACGGGAATGGCCGAGAAAGTCGATTTCAAGAGGACCCTCGACACCTACCGCGCCGTCCGCGGACAGTTCCGGGTCCTCGACGTGCCGGACACGCAGTACCTCATGATCGACGGGCACGGCGATCCGAATTCGTCGCCGGCATTCGCCGAAGCCGTCGAAGCACTGTATCCGGTCGCGTACAAGGTGAAGTTCGCGAGCAAGCGGGACCTCGGCCGCGACTATGTCGTCCCGCCGGTCGAGGGTTTGTGGTGGGCCGAGGACATAGACTCGTTCACGTCGGCACGGGACAAGTCACGGTGGAACTGGACCCTGATGGTCATGGTGCCGGACTGGATCGGGCGGGAGGAGTTCACGGCTGCCGTCGATCAGGCCGGTGCGAAGAACCGGCCGGCACGTCTCGACAACGTGCGGCTCGAGACCCTGTCCGAAGGGAAGTGCGTGCAGACACTGCACGTCGGGTCGTTCGACGACGAGGCCGACGTGCTCTACCGCCTGCATCACGACTTCGTCCCCGGCAACGGATTTCGCATGACGGGCAAGCATCACGAGATCTATCTCAGCGACTTCCGGAAGGTCGCGCCGCAGAAGCAGCGCACGATCCTCCGGCAGCCGGTCGCGCGCTGAGACTCCGTTCCGAGTGGAATTGTGTCCGCCACGCGAACACAATTCACACCACACGACGCTCCGCCGAGAAGGAGAACCATGCTGGATCTTTCGGAGTTCGACGCACTGAGTTTCGACTGCTACGGCACGCTCATCGACTGGGAGACCGGCCTCACCGCCGTCCTGGCCCCGTGGGCGCGCGAAGCCGGACTCGACGTGTCCGGCGAGGACCTGCTCCTGGCGTACGGGGACGGCGAGGCCACCGCCGAACAGGACATGCCCGGCGCGCTGTACCCGCAGATCCTGGCCGAAGCGTTCCGTCGTACCGGTGCGGCGCTCGGCGCCGACGTGTCCGACGAATGGGCGGCCCGGCTCGGCGCATCTGTTCCGGACTGGCCCGCGTTCCCGGATTCCGCTGCGGCCCTGGCGTCACTGGCGCAGGACTACACGCTCATCATCGTCTCCAACGTGCACCGCGAGGGCTTCGCGGGCAGCAACGCCCGTCTCGGGGTCACGTTCGACCGGATCATCACCGCGCAGGACGTCGGCGCCTACAAGCCCGCCCCGAACCACTTCGAGGCGCTCGACGACGCGTTGACCGAACTGGAGATTCCCCGCGACCGCCTGCTGCACGTCGCGCAGTCGCTGTTCCACGACCACGTGCCCGCCAAGCGCCACGGACTGCGCTCGGTCTGGATCAACCGCCGCCACGACCGGCCCGGCCAGGGCGCGACCCCGGTCCCGTCCGGCGACTACAGCTTCGACGCCGAATTTCCCGGCATGCAGGCGTTCGCCGAGGCAGCCCGGGCCGCGAAGCACGGGTGAACCGGTCACTGCACGGCGATGTCGCGGCGGCGCAGGGCCGCAACGCCGGCCGCGGCGAGCAGGACCGCCAGGACGGTGAGCACGACCAGCGGGAGGGCTCGCAGCTCGGCCGCCGGCAGCGCCGGCACGTGCACGAACGGCGACAGATCCATCACCCACTGCGGCAGGTTCAGCAGCGGCCCGATCTGGCCGATGAGCACCCACACCACGAACAGGCCCCACGCGATACTCGCCGCGCGTCCCGGGAAGGCGCCGACGCACAGGACGGCCGTCGCGGCGACCAGCAGCACGGCCGGGACGAATGCGAGCGCAGCCGGCATCAGCTCGCCGAGCGGTCCCCCGACGTCCCCGATCGCGATGCCGTACGGAACCGCGACCGCGACACCGAGAATCACGTGCAGGACCACGATTCCGACGACCACCACGACGACGTGGGACAGCATCCACGGGGCTCGGCCGAGCGCGGTCGACAGCAGCGGTTCCACGCGGCCGGAGCTCTCCTCACCGTGCATCCGCAGCACCGCCTGCACCGCGTACGCGGCGGTGAAGAAGGACATCATCAGGAAGGTCACGGCGAAGTACGCATCGGTGAGCGCCTCGGCGCCGCCGCCGAGTTGCGTCATCATGTCGGCGACCGCGCCGCCCTCGTCGAGGAAGTTGTCCATCTCGTCCGCAATGCTCCCGTACGTCACCGCGAGCACCGCGATGCCCAGCGCCCACCACAGCAGTGTCGTGCGCTGCATGCGCCACGCGAATCCGAGAGCCGTCGGCAGGCGCGGAGCGGCCCGGGCCGGGCCCGGGCGCGGCTGCACGAGTCCGGCACCGTGATCGCGCCTTCCGGTCAAGGCGTAGGCGAGCCACACGGTCGCGACGACGAACAGCGCGAAGATCGCGAAGACCCACCATTTGTCGGCGTCGAACGGCCGGACCTGTTGCGCCCAGCCGATCGGGCTGAGCCACGACGGCCACGCGCTGGTGACCCGGATCCCGGACTCGTCGACGCTGCCGGTGGTGTCGCCGACCGCACGCAGCAGGAACGACAGGCCCAGGGCGGCGCCCGCGAGCCCGTTCGCGGCGCGGGATCCCTCGGCGACCTGCGCCGTCACCGCAGCGATTCCGGCGAAGGCGAGCCCGGTGGCACCCGTCGCGGCTCCGAGCGCCAGCGAACCGCCCACGGGCAGTCCGAACGCGACGGAGACGACCGTGAGCAGCACCGTCAGCACCACGTCCGTGGCGAGTGCAACCAGCAGCGCCGCGGTGAGCATGGCCCGGCGTCCGACGACGGCCGCGCCGACCAGTTCCGCCCGCCCGGTCTCCTCGTTCTGGCGGGTGTGCCGAACCACCATCATCGAGTTCATCAGCCCGGCGGCGAGCGCCAGGAACAGCAGCGTCTGGGCGGCCACCACGGCGCCGAGACTGTCACCCGACACCAGCCCGTTGGTGGCGAGCACCACCGGGGACACGGCGGAACTGACCGCGATCAGGTGCAGGTCGTTCGCGGTCGGGTACAGGTCCTTCAGGCTCACCACCGAGATCGCGTAGACGACGGCGAACGCCACCAGCCACACCGGTATCTGCACGCGGTCGCGGCGCAGCGCCAGGCGGATCAGCCTGCCCGTGCCTGCATAGGCGGGGCTCGGATGCCTGCCGGTCGCGACGGTGCTCACAGTCCGCTCCCGCCGGGCACCTCGTCGCCGTAGTGCCGCAGGAACAGCTCCTCCAACGTGGGTGGGGTGCAGGTCAGGGACGTCAGTTCGAAGTCGAGCAGCCGGCGCAGCACCTCGTCGAGCTGGGCGGTGTCGACTTCGCACTGCACGCGCAGCCCCTCGATCTCCAGGTCGTGGACGCCGGGGTGATCACCGAAACCCACTGCGGGACGGGCCGTTTCGGCACGGATCGAGGTGCGGGTGAGGTGCCGCAGCTCGCTCAGGCTTCCCGATTCGACGGTGCGTCCCTGCCGGATGATCGTGACCCGGTCGCACAGGGCCTCGACCTCGGACAAGGTATGGCTGGACAGCAGGACCGATCGGCCGTCGGCGACGGCTTCGCGCACGCAGTCCCGGAACACCTCGTCCTTGAGCGGGTCCAGCCCGGAGGTGGGTTCGTCGAAAAGGAACAACTCCACGTCCGAGGCGAGGGCGGCCACGATCGCGACCTTCTGCCGGTTGCCCTTCGAGTAGGTGCGGGCCTTCTTGGTGGGATCGAGCTCGAATCTGTCCAGCAGGTCGGCCCGGCGGCGCTCGTCGATGCCCCCGCGCAGCCCGGCCAGCAGGTCGATGGCCTCACCCCCGGTCAGGTTCGGCCACAGGTTCACATCGCCCGGCACATAGGCCAGCCGCCGGTGCAGGTCCACGGAGTTGCTCCACGGATCTCCGCCGAGCAGTTCCGCCCGGCCGGAATCGGCGCGCAGCAGGCCGAGGAGGATGCGGATGGTGGTGGATTTACCGGCGCCGTTGGGTCCGAGGAAGCCGTGCACCTCCCCGACGCGCACCTCGAGGTCGAGGCCGTCCAGGGCTCGGGTCGAGCCGAAGGTTTTGACGAGTTGAACTACGGAGAGTGCCTTCGTCATGTTCGGGAGGCTACTCGGGAGTGGCTGCGGGCGCCGGGTTCTCGGAACCGCACGAGGTTCTCGGTACCGCGCGAGCCGATGGTTTCTGTTGCGTAACGAGTCGAGGGCACAGTGTCCCGTTCGTAACGAACTGTGATCGATGGTCGATAATGCGACGGATCGTTGTCTCCCGCCACTGTCGGCGGGGTTGTTCGTCTGTGGAGGTTGTCTGTGGGTACCCGAGTTCGCCGTGGAATTCTGCGCCGTGGAATTCTGTCCGGGGCCGTGTGCGTCGCAGCCGCGGTCGCAACCATCGCATCCACCGCCCCGGCCGGCGCCGCACCCGTGTACCCGCCGTTGCCGGCCGACCCGTTCTACCGGCCCGCCGCCGCTGCTTCCTCCTCCACACCGGGTGACGTTCTCGGAATCCGGCGCATGCCGACCCCGGCGGGAATCACCGGGGCCGACACCTGGCAGCTCAGCTTCCGCTCCACGAATTCACAGGGCGAGCCGATCACCGCGGTGACGACGGTGCTCGCTCCCGTCGGCAAGGCACCGGACGGGCCGCTGCTGTCGTTCCAGCACGTGATCAACGCACTCGGACCGCAGTGCGCACCGTCGCAGACGCTGTGGACCACCGACCCGAACCTGGAGATCCGCGAGGCTGTCGGCCTGAACGTCGCGCTGCAGCGAGGCTGGACGGTGGCGATCCCGGACCATCTCGGACCGACCAGCGCGTACGGGGCCGCCAAGCTGGGCGGCCAGATCACGCTCGACGGCATCCGGGCGGTCCAGCGGGCACCGGAACTGCAGGTCGCCAACAGCCCGGTCACGCTCGCCGGGTACTCCGGCGGCGGCATGGCCACCGGGTGGGCGGCCGCCCTCGCCCCGACCTACGCTCCCGAACTGAACATCGTCGGGGCCGCGATGGGCGGTGTCCCGATGAACCTGCGGAAGATGGCCGACGGCATCGGCACCGATCCGCATCCGGCGTTCGGCCTGGCGTTCGCTGCCGCCCTCGGCCTCGAACGCGAATACCCCGACCGCATCGATCTCAGCGGACGGCTCACCCCCGCCGGGCAAGCGATGCGTGACGGCCTCAGCGCCGCGTGCACCAACGACATCCTGCGGATCGGCGCGGGCGGCAGCCTGCCGCAGGTCAGCCCGATCAGCCGGCTGACCGACGAACCGGGCGCCCTGGCCGTCGTCGACGAGAACAGCCTGGAGTTGTACCCCGGCGTTCCCCCGATGCCGATCTTCGAATGGCACAGCCCTACCGACGCGCTGATCCCCGTCGATTCGATCACCGCGACGCTCGCCCGGTACTGCGCGGCGGGCGCGCACGTCCAGAGCCTCGAGACCCCGACCCCCGACCACATGTCGGCGGCGGTACTCGGCCTCGGGCAGGCGATGGACTTCCTCACCAAGCGCTTCGCGGGCGAGGAAACCCCTCGCACGTGCTGACGTCGTGCGCGCTTTCGGCTGCGGGAGGTGCCGAAAGCGCGCACGAGGCGTTAGATCAGTCCCTGCTTGCTCGCCGCGTACACCGCTTCGGCGCGGCGGCCGACGCCGAGCTTGCGCATGATGTTGCTCACGTGGAACTTCACCGTCGTGGCCGAAATGAACAGCTGCTCACCGATTTTCGCGTTCGACAGTCCTGCGGCGAGTAGTCGCAGCACCTCGAGTTCGCGGTCGGTGAGCTGTTCGGTCTGCGGGACCTTCCCACTGAGCGTGCGCACCACCGCCGCGGCGCTGCGCGAGTCGAACGCGCTCTCGCCTCGCGAGACGGCCCGGATCGCGCGGACCAGTTCCGTGGTGTCGACGTCCTTGACGACGTAGCCGCGCGCGCCGGCGTGCACGGCCCGCACGACGAGTTGCTCGTCGAGGAACGTGGTGAGCACGAGCAGCCCGAGCCCGGGGTGGGCAGCGGACAACTGGCTGCACAGGGTCAGCCCCTCGTAGTCCGACCCGGCCGAGAGCTTCAGATCCATCAGGACGATGTCGGGGCGCATCCGGTCGACGAGAACGAGCGCTTCGTTCTCCGAGGACGCCTCCCCGACGACCTCGAGGTCGGGTTCCCGGTCGAGGATCGACCGCAGCCCCTGACGGAGGATCGCATGGTCGTCGACGAGCACGATCCTCACGGTGTCCCGGCGGGTCCGCGGCGGTGTCACCGTCATCGCTGTTCTCCTGTTCTCGCCGCATCCTCTTCCTGCGGAACGGTTTTCGGAATGGGGATGCGCACCGCTACCCGGACTCCCCCGATTCGGGCGCGGCGCACCTCGAGCCGGCCGCCGAGCTCGTGGGCACGCGCCTGCATGTTCGCCAGGCCGCGGTGCCGGCCGTCGAAGTCGCTGCCGGCGGCCAGCCGCAACATCACCCGGATGCGGGCGGGATCACCGTCGCCGTCGTCGGCGACCGAGAGCAGCACCGACTCGGGTCCGTACGTCAGCCGCAGGACGGCGCGGGTCGCGTTCGCGTGCACGACCGCGTTGAACAGCGCCTCCCCCGCGATCCGCAGCAACGCGTGCTCGACGTCGCCGGACAGTTCGACGGGAGTGCCGCCGACCCGGATCACGATGTCGAGTTCGCCCGGGGTGTGCGCGACCCGCAGTTGCTCGAGCATCTCCGGCAGCGACGACCGATCCGCGTCCGACGGATGGTTGAGCGCGTAGATCGCCGACCGCAGCTGTTCGACGGCGCGGCGTGTCAATTCCTTTGCCAGGTCGAGACGTTCGGCGCGTTCGCTGTCGGGAATGTCGCTGCGGCACACCTCGATCTGCATGCCCGCCGACAGCACGGCCTGGGTGACGCTGTCGTGCAGTTCGCGCGCGATGCGGTGCCGTTCGTCGTCGAGTGCCTGTTGCCGGTGGGCGGCACCGAGTTGCCGTTGGGTCCGTTCCAGTTCGCGCAGGGTCGCTTCGAGTTCGGCGTTGCGTGACTGCAGGTCGGCGGCGGCCCGGTTCGCTTCCCGGTAGGCTTCCTCGGCGCGTTCGAGCAGCAGCTGGCCCCGCTGATAGAGGGCCGAATTCTGCAGGGCCACAGCAGTTTGGCTGGCCAGGATGGACAGCACCGCGCGGTCGGTGGCGTCGAGTGTCCGATGCTCCGGTGTCCACGCCGCGATCGCCCCGGCGACACCACCGCCGAGCACGATCGGCACGAACGCGTGATGGCCCTCGACGATCGGATCCCGGTCGACGCTGCCACCGCGGATGTCGTCGAGGCAGCGCACGACCTCGTCGGGCAGCGGTGGGCCCTCGACGTTGTCGACGAGGAAGGGCGTGGCATCCGGTCCGAGCACGAGCCGGCGGGGTCCGGCGTCGGGCAGCATGCCGTCGGCGAGCGCGAACACCACCCAGCGGGCACTCAGGTGTGCCCGGGCGGCCTCCGCGACCGCGCAGATCAGCGTTTCGGGTCCCTCGACGGTGCGCACGAGCGCCCGCGAGATGAGTTCGAGGGCGTGCACTACCCGTTCGAGACGTTCGGCGGCGCCGCGATACTGCGGGTAGAACGTGGGCTTGCCCGACCGCAGGCCGGTGAGCTGGGACAGGTCCGGGGCAGCGGGATTCACAACGCCGCCCGGAACAGCGCGACCATCTGTTCGTGGGTCGCCGCGCGCGGGTTGGTGGACATGCACGCGTCGCGCAGGGCACCCTCGGCGAGGCGGGTCAGATCCTGTTCTCGCACACCGAGTTCCCGCAGTCCGCGCGGCACCCCGACCTCGCGGGCGAGTCGTTCGACGCGGTCGGCGACGGCGAGGGCGGCCTCCTGTGCGGGGCCGCGGTGTTCGTCCAGGCCGAGGGCCGCGGCGATCGCCGCGAACGGTGCCGGGTCGGCGGCGGCGTTGAATCGGATCACGTGCGGGAGGAGCACCCCGTTGATGACGCCGTGCGGCTGGTCGAGCAGGCCGCCGACCTGGTGGCTCATCGCGTGCGCCGCGCCGAGGATCGCGTTGGTGAACGCCAGGCCGGCCTCGAGGCTGGCCTGGGCCATGGCGGTGCGGTGCGTCATCTCGTGGGGGTCGTCGATGGTGTGGACGAGGGTGCCGGTGACCATCGCGACGGCCCGCAGCGCGTGATGGTCGGTGAGCGGGTTGTGGGCGCGGGAGACGAACGCCTCGATGCCGTGGGTGAGCGCATCGAGCCCGGTCGCCGCGTTCAGGTCGTCGGGCATGGTGGTCAGCAGCCGCGGGTCGATGACGGTCAGGTCGGGCACCAGCGACCGGCCGATGATGGTGATCTTGGTGTTGCGGGTGGTGTCGGTGACGACGCAGAACTGCGACACGTCCGCGCCGGTGCCGGAGGTGGACGGCACCATCACCATCGGCGGGATCGGCAGCGGTGCCCGGTCCACGCCCTCGTAGTCGAGGATGCTGCCGCCGTTCGCGGCGAGCACGGCGATGCCCTTGGCCGCGTCGATCACCGAGCCACCGCCGAGCCCGACCAGCACGTCGCAGCCTTCGGCACGGTAGAGCTCGTGACCGGCGGCGACCTCGAAGTCCTTCGGATTCGGGGTCAGCTCGCTCCACACGACCGGGGCCAGGCCCTGTTCGTCCAGGTGGTGCCGCAGTTCGTCGACCCATCCGGCCTCGACGAGTCCCGGGTCGGTGACGAGCATCGGCCGGCTGCCGCCGAGGCGCACGGTCGCGTGCGCGGCCTCGGCGAGGGATCCGGCACCGAACACGATCTCGGGGGCATGGAACTTCGCCAGTGTGGGCGTCTCCCTTCCGGCGTTCCCCGATTCGGTTCGACGTTCCGGTATGGCGACGGCCACTGCAGCACTCCTGACGTCCCCGGCGATTGCGGCGTGTGATCCAGCTTACGGTCCTTCGAGCGTAGGCCGGGTGGGCGGCCGGGGCACCGGGTCGACGGGTAGGTCCGGTACCTACCCGATCGGGTAGGTACCGGCGAAGTCGGGAGCGGCCTCGGGCTCAGTCGCCGAGCCTGCGGCTGATCTTGTCGACCTTCCGGCCCACCGCCAGGATCGCCTTGAGAACGTCCTCCAGTTCCGGGCCTTCGACGTGGCTCGTCGGGGGATTCACCGGCCCCACACCGCCCGGTAGGCCACCATCGGGTACTTCGACCAGGTCGAATGCCCACTTGCGGATGATCTCGACCAGGACCTCCGGATGTGCGATCAGGTCCAGGATCGGGCCGTGTTCCCTGATGATCTGCTGAACTACGCGACGTTCTCGGTCCGACACAGCCACGGCGCTACCTCTCACTCGGCGGGATTCGTCGTCGTCGGCGCCTCACGCACCCACGTGGTCAGGATCGTCTTGACTCGCCGGGCAGGCCGCGCGGTGTGCCGCATCCGCTGATCGACGGATCCGTCCGGCAGGAGATTCGGCCAGGCGAGCAGTCTCCCCGCGCGCGGCCGGAATCGTTCTCGGAGGACCGGGAACCAGGTGCTTCCCCCCGACTGCGAGTCGCTGAGGTAGATCAGCACGGACACCGACCGTTCACCCCACCGGTCACCGGAGAAGAAGCCGCTGTCGTGGTGCTCCTCGAAGCGCTCTCCCGCCCGGTACCGCACGATCTGCCAGGGTTCGAAACGATCGGCGGGAACACCGAAGTCGGCGGCCAGTCTCGCCTCGACCCGCCTCAGCAGTTCGCGCGCTTCGTCGCTCAGCCAGGTCTCGTCGGTGGTCGAACTGGTGCGATCGATCGAAAGACCGGTGAATCGCCGCCCCTCGGCGTCGCGGCGGAGCACCGAACTCGGCCGCCAATAGGTGAACCGGAGATCGTCGCCGATGAGGGCGCACTCGCCGGCGTCGAGAAACTCGTCGACGCACGTCACCGTTCCCGGGCGAAGTGTGACAGCGGTGTCGATCATGACGTCACCAGGGTCAGGTTGACGTGTGACTCGAATGCGGAGACGTCCGCGGGCGCGACCTCGCCGTCACCGGTGAGGTAGCGCCGAAGTGCCTCGAGCGATCGCTCCTGACGTTCGTCGTATCCGCCGTGGTCGGACCAGTGCGTCCGCCGGGTGTCGCGTTCGTACGCGTGCCAGCCGATCACCCGGTGCGGGTGGAAGAGCCGATATCCGGCAGCGAAAGCCCGGACACTGGTGAGCACCTCGTCCCCGAAGAAGTACACCCCGGGATCGAACCGCACCTCCTTGTTGTAGCGGCCGTCGGCGAGCAGGAAGTGCAGGGACGCGAAGTCCGCGGGGGCGGGAGCCCCGAGTTCCGGGAAGCCCAGCATTGCCGCACCCCGCAGCCGGGTGAGCACACCTCGGTCGCGCAGGTACGGGTAGATCCGGAGCGGGCGCATCCCCCGGCAGCGGTCGTCGTCCGGACTGTACGCGGGCAGATACCCCGTGAGAATCGGCTTCGCGATCCCGGCCGCGCGCAGTCCTTCCAGCATCCCCACCGCCGTTTCGTCCCAGCCGGCGGCGAATCGGTGGTGGGAGTCGATCAGCAGGGTGTAAGGCTCGTCCTTCCACGCACCCTGCAATCGTCGTCGAGCCCAGTTGCAGCCCTCGCTCCTGCTCGCCGCGATCTCGTCGATCTCCAACCCGGGAAGCGCCACGACGTCGTCGGGCAGCACGTCGTCCTCGGTCCGCTGCCACATGACCCGGACCCGCAGCCGCTCGGGGTGCGCTGCCTGCGCATACAGGTCCCGCAGGGTGGGCCCGAGCTCCCGATCCCGATAGGCCGGTACCTGCACGTAGAGCGCCGGTTCGCGGCAACCTCCCGGCCACCCGGGTGGTGCCGGCGTCATCCCTGGGCACCCATGACCGCGCCCTCCCGGCGCGGATCGGCACCGCCGACCCAGCCGGTGTCCGTACGCCACAGTGCGCTGAGGCCGCTGGACTGGGGCGCGACCGACACCTGGTGCCCGCGTTCGCGCAGGGCGGCGACGAGCGGGTCGTGGGCGCCGTCGTCGGACCCGTCGATCGCGGGATGTTCCCCTCCGACACCGGTGACCGGGGTGTTCGCGGCGCCGAACGAGACGGCGGACACCGCCTGCTGCGGGTCCAGACCCCAGTCGAGCATGTTCACCAGGGTCTTCACCACGAACTGGATGATCACCGAGCCGCCGGGCGAGCCGGTCACGAGCACCGGTGCGCCGCGGGCGCCGTCGGGGGTGCGCTCGAACACGAGGGTCGGCGACATCGAACTGCGCGGTCGCTTGCCGGGCTCCACCCGGTTCGCGACCGGCGTGCCGGTCTCGTCGACCGGCTCGGCCGCGAAGTCGGTGAGCTGGTTGTTCAGCAGGAATCCGTCGACCATGTGGAACGAACCGAACGCCGATTCGATGGTCGTGGTCATCGCGGCGACGTTCCCGTAGCGGTCGGCGACGGAGATGTGACTGGTGCCGTGCTCGGGGACCTGCGGTGGTGCCCCGATCGGGACGGGCCCGAAGTCACCGGGCCGGGCGGTGCCCATGCTGCGGTTCGGGTCGATCAGCGCGGCCCGGTCCTTCAGGTAGGTCTCGTCGAGCAGGGTCTCGGGTGAGCCACCGGGCAGCGGCACGAAATCGGAGTCCGCGACGTACTTGTCGCGATCCGCGTACGCGAGCCGTTCGGCCTCGGCGATCAGGTGGACGGCCTCCACGTCCGGGACACCGCCGTTCGCGTCGACGTCGGCCGGCGGGAAGGCCGACAGGTCGAAGTTCTCGAGGATGCCGAGGGTCGCGGCGACCGCGATGCCGCCGGACGACGGGTTCGGCATCCCGCAGATCTCGTAGGACCGGTAGGGGGTGCACAGCGCGGTTCGCTGCTTCGCCCGGTACCCGGCGAGGTCGTCGACGGTCATCTCTCCGGGGGTCCGCCCGCCGGAGGTCGTGTCGACGGCGTCGACGATCGCGGTCGCGATGGCACCGGTATAGAAGGCGTCCGCCCCACCGGCGGCGATCGCCCCGAGGGTCTTGCTCATCGCCGGGTTGGTCAGCACGGTGCCTTCGGTCTTGGGAGCGCCGTCCGCTTCGAGGAAGTACGCGGCGGCCGCCTCGTCCCGCGCGAGGTCGGCGGCGGAGTCCGCGATCGACTGCGCGAGCCGATCGCTGATCTCGATACCGTCGTCGGCAAGCGTCACCGCCGGTTCGAAAAGCTGCGCCCAGTCGGTCTTTCCGTGGTCGCGATGGACGTCCTCGAGCATCCGGAGCACGCCGGGCACGCCGATGGAACGGCCGCTGGCGCGGGCGTCGGGCTGCGGTTCGGTGCGGTCGGTGTCGCTGATCCAGCGCAGATAGTTCTCGGTGGCCGCTGCCGGCGCGGTCTCCCGGCCGTCGTACGCCTGGACCTGCCCGGTCGCCGCGTCGAAGTACATCAGGAACGCGCCGCCCCCGATACCCGAGGACTGCGGCTCCACCAGACCGAGCACGGCCTGGGCGACGACCAGCGCGTCCGCTGCGGTGCCGCCGTCGCGCAGCACCTCGCACGCCGCCTCCGTCGAAATCGGATTGGCGGTCGAGACCGCGAACTCTCCGGCATTCACCGCGACCATCCCGTCGCGATATCCGGTGGCGATCTCCGGGTTGGTGGACAGGTCGCGATCGGTTTCCTGCGGCGCCGGCGGTGCCGTGAGCGGTGTGCCGTTCGGTGCCGCGGTGCACGCCGCGGAGGTGTCCTGCGCGTCGCCCACCGCCGACGTGCACGCTCCGAGCACTCCAACGGCGGCCACCACGGCGATTGCGGCCCGGACACCCGGGCGGACCTCGGCTGGCGTCCTCACCCGTTCGACGCTAACAGCGGCCGGCCGGTCGCCGGGGCGGATCGGCGCGCACGCTCACAGATCGAACTTGGCAGCGTACCGGACCAGCCTCTCGATGTGGTCGCGGGCGGCGTGCAGATCGAGACGGGCGTCGCTGAGCAGGTCCAGCATCTCCCGCCGCGCGGACTCGCCGGCCCCGTGCATGTCCTCTCGGTCGAATACCTCGAGCGACTCGACGAGGTCGCCGACCCGCCGGTCGAGTGCACCGAGGTCGTGCCGCAGTGACTCCGCTCGCTCGGCCACTGTGCGGTCGGTCATCGCAATTCCCCCCGCCCAACTGGTGTACCAGGGTGTGCCTGCACCGTATCCCCCGGACCGGTCCCCCGTACCCGAAACCGGATGAGGGGCACATTCACCCGGAATGCGGCGGGGTCAGCGCAGGGCGTGGCCGAGTTCGGCGGCGCGGTCGAGCAGTTGCGCGCCGTCGCGGGCGACCACGACCCGGTCGCACACCTCCGCGTAGTCGGGCATCGCGCACGTCGCCTGCTGCCAGTACCGTTCCGGTTCCGGGGTGATCCAGGCCAGGCGGTGCACGCGGCGGCGCAGGTCCGCGAGCCGGTCGGCGCGCGCGGGCAGGCCGTTGCAGCGACCGTCGCCGACGACGAGCACCGAGGTACGCGCATCGAGGAGACCGGCGTGGTCGGTGAGCAGTTCGTCGAAGACCCGTCCGTAGTCGCTCGACGCCTCGAGATCCACGGCCGGGTGCGCCAGTACCCGTGCCAGCGCGCCGTCGCCGCCACCGGCGAGCAGTTGCTGTGTCACCTCGACGGGCCGGTCGACGAACGCGACGACGCGGCACCGGTGCGCCCGGCCGTGCATCGCCTGGGCGAGACGCAGCGTGAACGCGGTGACCGGCCGCACCGACAGCGACACGTCGGCGAGGACGAGCAGCCGCACCCGGTCCGGCCGGGGTGAGCGGACGACAAGGTGGAACGGCACCCCCTCGGTGCGCATCGATCCGCGGACGGTGCGGCGCAGGTCGAGGCGGCCGCGGGCCCGCTCGCGCGGCCGGGGACGGGCCGGGCCGCGCATGCGGCGCAGCACCTCGTGGCAGGCCAGGTCGATCTCGGCGCGGTGCGCGGCGGTCGGGTCGACCGGTGCCTCGGACGGATCGTCCGCCGGCGCTTCGACGGTCTGCGCGAGCGCCGCGACGAACGCCTCGACGGCCTCGACGAGCCGGTTCAGTTGTGCCTCGGTGAGCTGTTCGTCGGCGGTGTCGCCGCCGTAGGCGCGGTGCGGATCGTAGGCGTCGAGCCACGCCAGGATCGACGTCGGATCGTCCCACGACAGCGAACCCGACACGGCCGCACCGGGATTCGCCGACAGGTCGCCGACCGTCGCGGTCGCGGCCCGGTCGACGTCGACGGTGTAGGTGACGCCGCGGCGCCCCGAATCGGCGCCGGTGTCGACGGACAGATCCGCGTCCGCCGAGGTCATCGACACATCGTCGTCGTCCTTGTGGGGGTTGAACCCCTTGTCCGCCTCGGGGGTGTCGAACAGGTCGCCGACCTCCGCGGCGCGCTCGTTGTACTCCGCGTAGCGGGCGAGTTGCTGTTCGTCGTCGATTTCCAGTGCGGCGGGCAGGGATTCCGCGAACTGCGCGCGCAGGGGCCGGCTGTCGTCGCCGCCGGCGTCGGGGCCGGTGGTGAGGAACAGGGCGTCGAAGGCACGGTCGAACCCGGCCTGTTCGTGGGCGTACTTCGCGCACACCGCCCGCAGCGCCGCGCGCAGGACGTCGCGGTCGTGGGCACCGATGAGGCCGAGAACCCTTCGTATCTCGATGGTTTCGGCGGGCGATGCGGAGACCCCGTGGCGTCGCAGCAGTCGCGCGAACACGGCCGCGACCACGTCGAGCGGATACGCGGGGCGGCGGGCGTCGAGGTCGCTCACGCGCACGGTGTCACCGCCTCGCGCCGACACGGGCGGTGTCCCGCCCTCCCCCACCACGACCGCGGAACACCGCGGTGGTGGTGTTCGCCGGCCGGGACGCGACCGTGACTCGTTCGGCCGGTGGCACGTCGGCGACCGATTCCTCGGGGTCCGGTGTGCCGTCGAGCCGGGTCCGAGCCAGGGTGACGTCGCCGGTGTACTTGAGCAGCGCCGCGAGCAGGACGTCGCGCACGTGCCGGATCGAGCCGTCCCCGGCGTGCGCGCTCAGGACGGTGGCCGCGCGGGCGGCGTCGATGACCTCGGAGATGGACGGGCTCTTGCGCAGCGGCATCTCGCGGAGGGTACGAGCGAATTCGACGACCTCCGCGGCGGTCGCGGCCGGCACCTCGGGAGCGCGGGCGGTGACGATCTCGCGTTCGCGTTCGGGCGTCGGGTAACCGACGTGGTAGTGCAGGCAGCGGCGTTTGAGCGCGGCGGACAGTTCGCGGGTGTCGTTGGAGGTGAGGATCACCCAGGGCGCGGAGCGTGCGGTGAACGTGCCGACCTCGGGGATGGTGATCTGGCGTTCGGCGAGGATCTCGAGCAGCAGCGCTTCCATGGATTCCTCGGTGCGGTCGACCTCGTCGACGAGCAGGACCACCGGCTCGGGCGAGATCACGGCCTCGAGCAGCGGGCGGACGGCGAGGAAGCTCTCGGAGTACAGTCCGAAGTCCTGCTCGGCGAGGAAGCGGGAGGCGTCGGCGAGGTCCGGGTACGCGGCGAGCCGGTCGCCGATGCGGTCGCGCAGCATCTGCACGTGCAGCAACTGTTTGGCGTAGTCCCATTCGTACAGGGCACGGCTGTCGTCGAGGCCCTCGTAGCACTGCAGCCGCACGAGTTTGCGTCCGCCGGCCGCGGCGAGGGCCTTGGCGAGTTCGGTCTTGCCGACCCCGGCGGGTCCTTCGAGCAGCAGTGGCCGGTCGAGGACGGTGGCCAGGTGCACGACGACCGCGAATTCGTCGTCGGCGATGTAGTCGTGGCGGCGCAGCGCGTCCTTCAGTGCGGCACTGTCGGCGAAGGCGGTCATCGGTACTCCTGTCGCGCGGTGAGAACGCGCCCGGGGCAGGGCAGGGGAACGCCGCCCCGGGCGCGAGATCGGTGGATGCAGGGTCAGTAGGACCGGTTGATGCAGTGGTCGACGACCGGGATCATCGACTCGACCGTCACCTCGCGCGGGTTGCCGGGGGTGCACCAGTCGCCCTGGATGTGCTCGGAGATGGCGCGCACGGTCTTCTCGTCGCCGCGGATCGTGTCGCCGCGACCCGCGTACTTCTTGGTGTTCATCTGGTTCTTCTCGTACGAGTCGGTGCGCACGGACCCGAAGTTATCGGGGATCCCGACGTCCTTGGCGAGCCGGATCGCGGCCTCGACCGCGGCGTCGGCGGCCTGCACGGTGGTCATGTTGCGGGTGTCGACGCCCATCGCGGTCGCGATGCGGGCGTAGTGCTCGTAACGGGAGGGCAGGTTGTACTCCCACACGCGCGGCAGCGCGATCGCGTTGTTGAGGCCGTGGTGGCTGTCGAAGAAGGCGGACACGGCGTGCGAGATCGAGTGCACGATGCCCAGGCCGCCGGAGTTGAACGCCTGCGCGGCGATGTACTGGGCGTTCATCATGCCTTCGCGGGCCTTGAGGTTCCGCGGCTCGAAGACGGCCTCGCGCAGGTTCTTCGCGACCAGCTCGATCGAGTAGAGAGCGTTGCCCAGCGACGGCGCGAAGTCCAGGCGCGAGACGTACGGCTCGGAGCCGTGGGCGAGGACGTCGAAGCCGCAGTAGGCGGTGAAGTGCTGGGGGCAGCTGTAGTACAGCAGCGGGTCGTCGATGGCGAGGGTGACGATGGTGGCCTCGTCGAAGCCGACCCACTTGTGCGGGTGATCCATGTCGGAGGTGTCGGTGATGACGTACGCCCAGGACGTCTCCGAGCCGGTGCCGGCGGTCGTGGAGACGGCGATGTGCGGCGGGTTCTCCTTGTTCGTGGACTTCGCGAAGCCTTCGAACTCGTTGATGTTGCGGCCGTCGTGGGCGATGACGACACGTGCGCCCTTGGCGGCGTCGTGGCTCGAGCCGCCGCCGACGGAGATGATCGAGTCGCACTTCTCCTGCTGGTAGAGGGCGGCGGCCTCCATGACGTTGTAGTCCTTGGGGTTGGACTCGACCTTGTCGTAGAGGACGACCTCGACCCCCTGGTATTCGATCTTGCCGATCAGTTCCTCGATGATGCCGGAGCCGCGCAGACCCGTCGTCATCAGCAGGGCACGCTTGAATCCGAGGTTCTTGGCTTCGACACCGATGATGTCGTGTGCGCCCACACCCATCAGTGCGCGCGGGAACGGATGGAACTCCTTGATCGGGAAGTCCCAGATCTGATTGAGCTCGATGGCCATCGTGTCTCTCCTCGGTCGCCGGGTGGCTCACGGTTGTGACCCACATCTCATCCGGGGTCCACCGTGGCCGACGCCCGCCCGCCGGTGAAGGGCTACCGGCCGGAACCGTCCGGTTTGCGCGCCGAAGCCGTCCGGTCGAGTGCGGCCACCTACCCGGTCGGGCAGGGTGCATGTCCCGCCGACCGGGATGCGACGAGGTCGACCCCGCGGGGTGCCCGGTACCGTTTCCTTGTCGCCAGGTCCGGCTGCTACCCTTGAACTAGAACACGTTCTAGATTGGTTCGGCTGGGCGGACGGCGACCGCACCACATGTTCAAGGCCCGGCTGTTCCGAGGCCCAGCTGTTCGAAAGCGCAGCCTGCACGACGAGAGGACGAAACACCCCATGACGACAGTCGAGGTGCCGCACGGCTCACGATCGGTGGTTCTCACCGTCTCAGCCGTCATCGAGGAGACGTCCGACGCACGCTCGCTGGTCTTCGACGTACCCGCCGAGCTGCGGGACAAGTTCGCGTACAAGCCCGGGCAGTTCCTCACCCTGCGCATCCCCAGCGACCTCACCGGCTCGGTGGCACGCTGCTACTCGCTCGCGAGCTCGCCGTTCACCGACGACTCTCCCAAGGTCACCGTCAAGCGCACCGTCGACGGTTACGGCTCGAACTGGCTGTGCGACAAGATCTCCGCCGGCGACCGCATCGAGGTGCTCCCGCCGTCCGGCGTGTTCACCCCGAAATCGCTCGACCAGGACTTCCTGCTGTTCGGCGCCGGCAGCGGCATCACCCCGGTCATCTCGATCCTCAAGTCGGCCCTGACCCAGGGCAGCGGCCGCGTCGTGCTCGTCTACGCCAACCGCGACGAATCGTCGGTCATCTTCGCCGAGGAACTGCGCGCCCTGGCCGACAAGTACCCGACGCGCCTGACCGTCGTGCACTGGCTCGAATCCGTGCAGGGCCTGCCCACGGCCGACCAGCTCGCCGCGCTCGCCGCCCCGTACACCGGGTACGAGGCGTTCATGTGCGGCCCCGGCCCGTTCATGGACACCGTGCACGCCGCGCTGCACGCCGCGGGCATGGAGCGCAGCCGGGTCCACGCCGAGGTGTTCAACTCGCTCGCCGGTGATCCGTTCGCCGACGTCGCGCCGGTCGAGGTCAGCGACGAGGAAGCCGCCGACGCCGCGACCGTCGAGGTCGAGCTCGACGGCGAGACCCACACCCTGACGTGGCCGCGCAAGCAGACGCTCGTCGACATCATGCTCGCGAAGGGCATCGACGTGCCCTACTCGTGCCAGGAAGGCGAGTGCGGTTCGTGCGCGTGCACCGTCCTCGAGGGCGAGGTGGAGATGGAGCACTGCGACATCCTCGACCCCGAGGACATCGAGTCCGGTTACATCCTGGGCTGCCAGGCCAAGCCGGTCAGCGACAACCTCAAGATCCAGTTCTGACACGCTGAAGCGCTGAGACGGCGGGCGCCCGGGTGTCCGCCGGCTCAGCGCAGTGCCCGCAGCCGGGCCCGTTCGGCCGGCTCGAGGTGCTCGGTCGCGTAGCTCAGCGCGGTGCGGCCCATCGCCGCGGCGTGGACGTCGAGAAAACTCACCAGCAGCGCGCGGTCGACGCGTTTGCCGACCTCCCGCAACATCCACCCGGTCGCCTTCTGGATCAGGTCCCGCCGGTCGTCGAGTACTCGCGCGGCCAGCGTCAGCGTCGGTTCGGCCTCCCCTGCCTTGACGAACGCGAAGGTCGCGAGCAGCCCGGCCCGGCGGCGCCACAGGTCCGGGTCGTCGACGAGTTCGGTCAGCAGCCCGGCCCGGTCGGGATGCTCGCGCACCCATTCGCCGACGATGCGGTCCGCCGACGAGTCGACCAGATCCCAGTTGTTCACGCGACCGCGGTTCAGTGCGTCGAGGTAGCACTCGACGATCCGGTCCCGGGCGTCGCGGTCGCGGGCGAACCGGTCGGCGAGGATCAGCAGTCCCGCCAGGCGGTGTTCGTGGATCGGGCTGTCGAGCAGGGCCCGCGCCTCGGCGATCGGCAATGTCCGGAAGCGGCGGACGACCGCCCGTGTCTGCGGGACCCGCAGCCCGAGGAACTCGTCGCCCTCCCCGTATTCGCCCGGTCCGGTCTTGAAGAACCGGCGCAGGTGCGCGGCCGCGGCCGGGTCGGCGAGGGCGTCGAGCGCGACCCGCACGTCCTCGGTGCTCTTCTCATCGGTCACGGCTGACGAGAGTACGGCGTCCGCACCGGCGCCCTCCCGGATCCGGGCCGTTGTCACGCCCGCCGACCGTCAGATGACGATTCGGCAAAAACACGCCCTGAACTGGGACGCAGCGTTACCGCACCGCAACCGTCGGACATCTTGACCGACCGGTCGATCAGACCTATACCGAAAGACGGAAGGACACACTCTCACGAGGAGGCTCACCATGTTCTCCGACAGCCGGCTGCAGGACTATGTGGCCGTGGTTCTGGGCGTCTTCGCCGCCCTGTCGCCGTTGTGGCTCGACACCAACGACGCGGCCATGTGGTCGCTGATCGTTCTCGGTGTGCTGGTCGCATTGTGCGGCATTGCGCAGATCGCACGGCCGACGATGGCCGCGATCGACTACGCAATGGGTGTCTTCGGTGTGCTGATGTTCCTGTCCCCTTGGGTCTTGGGATACACCGAGTACACGGGCGCCTCGTGGACCGCGTGGATCGTCGGTGTTCTCACCGTCGTCGTCGCCGTCGCGGCCCTGCCTGTCATGAACGCTCGCATGCACGGAGGCGGACTGGCGACCCATCACTGATCCGCACCTGATACCGGGACCCGGGGCGAGCGGCCGACGTGCCCTCGCCCCCTCTCGGATCACCGAAGGTGGTGCGCAGGTGAGTACACACGTTCCCCGGCGACGCCGGCGCCGCCCGCAACAGGACGGCGAGGCCCGCACCCGCATCCTCGATGCCGCCGAAAAGCTGTTCGCGACCCACGGTTTCGACGCAACCGCCACCGCGTCCATCGCTGCGGCGGCAGACGTGCCGAAAGGCCTGATCTTCTACTACTTCCCGACCAAGGAGGCCATTCTCGAAACACTCGTCGCCGAACGAATGCCGACCGAACCCATCGACGACGTGAACGCGCTGGTCGAACCCGGCGACCCGGCCGCCAGCCTCGTGAACCTCGACACCGCGCTGAACCTGCGCGACCACCGGTCGTCGGTGCTGCGGGTGATCATCTGGCGCGAGGCCGACACCCATCCGGACATCCGGTCCCACCTGTACCGGCTGCGCTCGCACCTGCACGACATCACCGTGCGGCTGCTGCAGGCCAGCGCCCCCGGCCCGGTGCAGCCGGGCACCCTGCGGGCCTGCGCGACCGCGTGGGTGTCCGCGATGTTCTCGGCGGCCAGCACCGACCGGTGGCTCGACCTCGACGGACTGCCCCGCAACCGCGAGGACCTGCGTACCGTCGCCCGGGTCATCGCGGCCGGGATGACCGGAATGGGGAAGCTCTCGTTCGGATGAGCGGTCAGCCGACGGCGTCACCGGCGGGGGCGAGCAGGATCCTCCCGGCTTCGAAGGCCCGGGCCCCCGCCGGCAACGCTCCCGGTTCACCGCTGAGGAACACCTCGACGCGGCCCGCTCCGCGATCCTCCCGGCCGAGCGCATCGATGCGGCGCAGGGTCTGGCGGGCGACGGCCTCGGCGCTGTCGAACAACCGCACACCGGCGGGCAGCTGCGCCGCGATCGAGTCGGCGACCAGCGGATAGTGCGTGCAGCCGAGCACGACCCCGCTGACGTCGGCCGGGGTGCGCTCGACCGCGGAGGCGATGGCCGCTGCGGCGCCCGCCCGGTCGCCGCGGTCGATGGCGTCGGCCAGCCCGTGACACGCGACGCCGACGACTTCGCTGCCGTTCGCGAACTGCGCGATGAGATCGGCCTGGTAGCTGCTGGCGGTGGTCGCGGCGGTCGCCCAGATCGCCACCGAGTCGCACACCGCCGCGGCCGGTTTGATCGCCGGGACCGTGCCGACCACGGGAACGCCGTCGCCGAGGTCGCGGCGGACCTCGTCGAGGGCGGTGACCGAGGCGGTGTTGCACGGCAGCACCACCACGTCGGCGCCGCGCCGGACCGCGCGCCGCGCGGTGGTGACGACCCGCTCGATCACCCAGTCCCGCGGCTTCGGGCCCCACGGCGCTCCGGCCGGGTCCATCGACAGCATCAGATCCAGGTCGGGCCGCAATCGGCGCAGCCACGCCGAGGTCGGCAGCAAACCGAATCCCGAGTCGATGAGCGCAACGATCACCGTACGAATTTAGCGCGCGACGCCGATGCGGCGGGCGGGGGCGGGCACAGGACGTGCCCGATCACGAGGTCGGTGCGAGCATCTCCTCGATCGGAGCACCCGCCGCGATCTTCGCGCGCGTCTTCATCACCCGGGCCGGCAGACCACCGCCGACCACCCCGACGAGTCGGCCGTCCCGCTCGTAGTAGACGAGGAACTTACGGCCGTCGTCGTGCACCACGTGCACGGTGTCCTGAGCCGACACCGCGCCCAGACCCTGGATCTTCACGTCGTACTGGTCGCTCCAGAAGTACGGGACCTGAGCAGCCCGGTCGCCGTCGGCGCCGAGCAGCGCCTTCGCGAGCACGGCGGCCTGCTCCCCTGCGCTCGTCCAGTGCTCGACCCGCTTCCGGCCGCCCTCGGGCAGCTGCCAGGACGCGACGTCGCCGACCGCCCACACGTGATCGGCGGAGGTGCGGCCCACGATGTCGCACACCACGCCGTTGTCGACGGTCACACCCGAACCGTCCAGCCACTCGGTGACCGGGACCGATCCGATACCGAGGACCACCAGGTCCACCGCGACCTCGGTGCCGTCCCCGAGGACCGCGCCGGTGACCCGGTCGTCGCCGCGCAGCTCGGTGAGCCCGACCCCGGAGCGCACGTCCACACCCTCGGCGGTGTGCAGGCGCTCGACGAACCCGCCGACCTCGGCACCGAGCACCGACGCGAGCGGTGTGGGCTGCGGCTCCACGAGCACGACGTCCATGCCGCACGCCCGCAGGCTCGCCGCGACCTCGCAGCCGATGAAACCGGCGCCGACGATCAGGGCCGTGCCGCCGGGGCGGATGTCGGCGCGCAGACCCACACTGTCCTCGACGGACCGCAGCACGTGCACTCCGGCGAGCTCGGGCAGGCCGGGGATGCGGCGGGGACGCAGACCCGTCGCGACGACCAGCTCGTCGTAGCCGAGCGAGGTGCCGTCGGCCAGCGCGACGGTGCGCGCGGCGTCGTCGAGCGACTCCACCGCGACGCCGAGCCGCAGGTCGATGCGCTGCTCGTCGAAGAACTCGCGCGGCCGCAGCGTCGTGTCCTCGCGTTCGCCGCGGATCACGTCCTTCGACAGCGGCGGGCGGTCGTAGGGCAGGTGCGGCTCCGCACCGACCAGGACGATCTCACCGTCGAATCCGGCCCGCCGCAGCTCCTCGGCGGTCCGAACCCCGGCCAGACCGGCGCCGACGACGACGACCCTCCCCGTCCCGCCCTCGGTCACATGATCAGTCGACACGTATTCATCCTTCGATAGTGGTGACGCCGGTCACCCTCGATACCGTTCAACTTTTCTACCAAACGGTGATCACGGGCGACAGTCCTACGCTTCGGCAGCCGGTCCGGGAAACACCGCCCCACGCGCGTCCCATCCGGTCCCGGGAGTCACTAGAGTCGAGGACAACGTGCAGACAACGGAGTCGACCACGGACACACCGGCAGCGCTTCCGAGGAGTCCTTCATGACCAGCGACAGCGGCGCAGGAATCAGCCGCGTACAGTTCGGCGCCGGCGTCTCGCCCGGCCCCGTCGACACACAGGGCCGCACGATCATCGCCGACGCCGTCGTCGCCAAGATCGCCGGCATCGCCACCCGCGAGATCAGCGGCGTGTTCGACGTCGGCGCCGGCACCACCCGCGTCGTGGGGGCGCTGCGCGACCGGATCCCCGGCGCGCGCATCAACCACGGTCAGGGTGTCGCCGTGGAGGTCGGTGAGAAGCAGGCCGCGATCGACATCGGCATCATCGCCGAATACGGCGTGGCACTGCACGAACTCGCGGTCGCCATCCGCCACAACGTGATCGGCGCGGTCGAACGGATGACCGGTCTCGAAGTCACCGAGGTCAACATCACCGTGTTCGACGTCGTGCTGCCCGACGAAGCCGCCGGTCTCGTCGACGACGCCAAGCCGCGAGTGCAGTGACGATCGCCGGGACGCCGCCCACGGCGGAACTTGCCGAACGCGTCGCCGAGGCCGCGCTCGCGGTCCCCGGTGTCGCGGGACTGCACGGTGGCGTCTTCGGCGAGATCGCGACCTATCTGCCCGGCCGGCGCATCGAGGGCATCCGGATCGGCGCGGACCTGTGCGCGGTGCACATCGTGGCCCGCTACCCGGCGGATCTGCCCGCGGTCGCCGAGGCGGTGCACGCGCGGATCGCCCCGATGGTCGCGGTGCCGGTGCAGGTGACGATCGAGGATCTGCAGACCGACGAGCACACAGAGCCCTACGAGCGCACAGAGGCGGCACCGTGAACCACACGCCCATCAACAACACCGTCATCGGTCTCCTCGCCGGACTGCTGCTGGCCATCGCGGGCATCATCGGCGGATTCAGCGGCCTGCTGTTCGCGGTACTGCTCGGCGCCCTCGGCATGGCGATCGGCGCACACCGCGACGGCCTGCTCGACCTCGGTGCCCTGCTCAGGAGCCGGGGTCGTGGCTGAGCAGCACACGCAGACCGCGGCCGAGCCGCACGCACAGACACCGGCCGAGCCCGCACCGGAGGACACCCGCAGCCACCGCGGTTCGCTCCTCATCAAGGACCGCGCGGTCGCGCGGATCGCCACCGCCGCAGCGCTGCAGGTTCCCGGTGTGGTCCGGCGCAGCAGCGGTCTGAGCCTCCTCACCGGCCGTGAACTGCCGCGCGCCGACGTGACCACGGGCGGCAACGCCGTCGCCGTCAACCTGTACGTCGCCGCCGAATGGCCGTACGACGCGGCGATGCTCACCCGCCGCGTGCACGATTCGGTGGAACGGCAACTGCGCGAACTCACCGGCCTGTCCGTGCACGAACTGAACGTGGTCGTCGCCGCCACGGCCGTCCCCGAGGACGCGGACAGCGACGCGGCGATTCCCGTCGAGTACCTCGAATCGGACATCGTCGCCGGCCGCACGGAACCGCGCACCCCCGTTCCCGTCGTCGCGCCGCTGCCGCCGCTCGCCTACCCGGCCGCTGCTCCCGCGGCGGCGCTCATCGCCGTCGCGGCGCTGATCCTGGCGTTCACCGCCGCGCGGGAACTGCTCATCGTGCGGGGCACCTACGGCGGCGCACCGTGGCTGCGGAACTCCTTCGAGTGGTTCGGGCGGCTGCACTGGGAGCCGTGGATCCCCGTGGCCGCCGCGGCGTGCGTCGCCGTCGGGGTCGTGCTACTCGCGGTCGCCTGCAAACCGCGGCGCCGCACCCACCTACCGTTGCAGGTCGCCGGGCCGGTCGCGACGGTGTGGATGCGGCGCACCGACCTGGCCCGCATGTGCAGTGCCCACGCGTCGTCCCTGAGCGGGGTGGCGACCGCCCGCACCGTCGTCGACCGGCGCCGCGCCGTCGTCCGGATCACCGTGGAGGACGAAACCCCGGTCGCCGATCTCACCGCCGCGGTCCGGGCCGCGGTGGAACCGAACCTGGCCCTGCTCGCGGAGCCGATCCCCCTCGTCGTGAAGGTGAACCGGTGAAACTGCGCACCGTCCTGGTCAATCGGTTCGTGACGTTCGCCGTCGGACTCGCGCTGCTCGGCCTGGGGGCGTTCGCCCTGGCGTGGGTGGGCCGGGTGCCGTTCACCCGCGACTCCCTCGCGCGGCTCGACCGGCCCCGCGTCATCGACGTGCCCGACCAGCCGTGGTGGACGGCGGCGCTGTGGGGCGCGGTCGCGGTGGGCCTGACCGTCGGAATCGTGCTGCTCGTGGTGAACCTGTCGCGGCGCCGCACCTCCACCGTGCAGCTCTACGACCAGGTCACGGACGCGACGCTCGGCGTCGAACTCGGCCCCGTCGCCGACGGGGTCGCCGCCGAACTCGCGGCGCTGCCGGGGGTGCGGTCGGTGCGGAGCCGGGCGGTCGTCGAGCGGCATCTGCCGACCCTGTCGGTGACGGTGCACGCCGACCCGAACATCGACGTCGCCGAGTTCACCGCGAGCGCCGAGGACACCGCGCAGCGCGCGGCCCGGGCGCTCGGCGGGGCACGGGTCGCCACCCAGGTGCTGCTGCACCTGGACCCGGCCACCGAGATCCGTTAGGACACCGTCACAACATCACCCCGGCGAACGGCGCCTCAGAACATCACCCCGGCGAACGGCGCCTCAGTGGTCGCGAACAACCGCTCGAGCTGCGGCAGCGCCGAGTCGTCGTGCACACGGACCAGTCCGGCACGGTCGAGCCGGTGCCATCGGGTTCCGCCGAGCAGCGCCGCGGCAAGCGTCGCGACCTCCACCTCCACCTGCGGTGCGGCGTCCGTGCGGCAGCTTCCGGTCGCGGCGATCCGATAGGTGCCGGTGTTCTCCGGCAGCAGCTCGTCGACGACCCCGATCCGCACCGCGGCGTCCCCGTCGAAGACCCGGTGATCCAGCGCGGCGGGTACGTCGAGGATCCGCAGCCACGTCTCGTCGTCGGCGCTGCGCAACCGCACCGCGCGCCGGTCGGTCAGGAGCCACGGCAGCGGATCGTCCTCCGGCACGGCGCTGAACACGAGGATGTCGACCAGATCGAGCGCGAGCAGGAACCGGAGCAGTCCCAGATAGGCGGTGCGGGTCGGGGCGTAGAAGTCGTCGACGACGACGGTGCGGTCGCGGCCGCCGAACCAGCGGTCGGTGCCGATCGGCCGGTACCGGACGAACCCGTCCTCCGAACCCGGATCACCGTGGACAGCAACATAATTCGGCCCGCTACCGGCCTGTGCCATCAACTCGCGACCGCGCCACCACAGCGGGATGCGGTCGATGGTGCCGGGCCGTGTCGACGGGTGCGTGTCGACGATCCGCGGCAGCACGTCCCACACCGCACCCGGCTCGAGCAGCCGCACCGGTCCTCCCCCGGCCACCGACGGAAGCAGTCGCGCTCGCCGCACGTCCAGCTCGAGGGTGTGCGACGTGCTCGCCACCCCGTACCCGAAGCGGCCGTAGATGGTCGCCTCGGAGGCGCGCAGGGTCGCGACCACCTCGCCGCGGTCGCGGGCGTCGTGCAACTGGTGACGCATCAGCGCGGTGAGCACCCCGCGGCGGGTGTGGGTGGGCAGGACCCCGACGTGGGTGACCGCGGCATGCGGCACCCTCCGGCCACCGGGCAGGATCAGGCCGCTGGTCGCCGAATCCGCGGTCCCGACCATGACGCCGTCGACGAATGCGCCGAGTGTGCGCCCTGGTTCGAGCAGTTCCCGGATCTGCCCCGGCTCGTACGGGGGCACGGCGGGCAGGCCGACCATGGCGGTGCGGAACAGGTTCGACGATGCGATGAGATCGGGTTCGGTGTCGAGGACGCGAATCTCGGGCATGGCGGCAGCCTACGGATCGCTCATCCCCAGACGGCCATCACCGTGCACGCGGCGGCGACCGCCACCACCGTCACGAGATCCCCGATTCCCAGACGCGGCCGGGTCCGCACCACGGTCCGCCGCCCCCGGACCGCCAGTGCGTCGCCGAGGTCGCGGACCTGACGCAGCGACACCGACACGACGGCTCCGACGGCGTCGACGACCTGGTGCCACAGCCCGCGCGGGGTCGGCACACCGGGACGGCCGCGCAGCGCACGGGCCGCGAAGACCATGCGCAACTCCTCCCGGATGGACGGCAGCACGCGCAGCGCGAGGGTGCACGTGGTCACCCATTCGTCGACCGGGCACCGCAGCAGCCGCAGCGGCGCGAACAGCACCGGGAGGGTGTCGACGATGTCACCGAGCCGGGTCGTCCACCCCACCAGCGACGCGCAGACCAGCAGCGCCAGGCCCACCAGGACCGATCGCACATACGGGTCGAGGCCCCCGCCGAACGAGCTGAGCACGGCGAAGAACCCGAGGGACGCGAACACCCACCACGGGACGGTGGGCACCGCGCCGCGCGGGATCCGCGCCACGGTGATCGCCGTCGCGAGGACGACGGCCAGCACCAGCAGGCCGGTCCACGACGGCACGAACGCGACCGTCACCGCCAGCGCGGAGGCGGCGAGGAGTTTGGTGCCGGCCCACAGCCGGTGCACGGGCGTTTCACGTGGCACCGGGCGCAGCAGGATCAGGGGACGCCGGGTGCTCCGGTTCGGGCTTCGCGCGCCGGTGCGTCTCATGCCGCCACCGTCCGGTCGTCGACGATCGTGCCGGCATCGAGCACCACGGTGCGCGAGCACACCGCTTCCATGCCGTGCAGGTCGTGGGAGATGACCACGATCGTCATGTGCTCGGTCTCGGGCAGGTACCCGAGGAGTCCGACGAGCTCGTGGCGGCCGGCGTCGTCGAGCCCGGCGAGCGGTTCGTCGAGCACCAGCACGCGCGGGGCGCGGGTGAGTTGTGCGGCGATCGCGACGCGCCGCATCTCGCCGCCGCTGAGCCTGTCGACGGCACGGTCCACCAGGTGCGTGCCCAGGCCGACGCGTTGCAGCACCGCGGCCACGTACGGGCGGTCGATGTAGTCGAGGCCGGCGACGTCGCAGATCTCCTCGGCGACGGTGGGTCGCTGCAGCTGCAGTCGCGCCTGCTGGAACACCAGTCCGATGTCGCCGCGCAGATCGGCGGTCGGGGTGCCCTTCAGCGTGCAGGTGCCGGCGGTGGGCCGGTGCAGTCCGGCCAGTACCCAGGCGAGGGTCGATTTGCCGGAGCCGTTCGCACCCACCACGAGCACCCCCTCGCCGCGACCGACCGTCAGCGTCACGTTCCGCAGCGCGGTGTGCGCCCAGGGGGTCCGGGCGGCGTAGGTGTGGGTAACATCGCGGAGTTCGAGGATCGGGTCGACGACGGCCGGTGGGGTCGCCACCGTCACGGCCCGGGCGGTCCGCGCGGGCGCGGGAACGAGTCGCCCGCGGTCGAGGTGGACGACGCGACGAGCCGTGGCCGCTTCCCCCTCGACGTGGGTGACGAGCACGACGGCCGTGCCGTCGCGGGCGATGCCGGCGAGCAGGTCGAGCAGGGCGCCGCGGCTCGCGTCGTCGACCATCGCGGTGATCTCGTCGGCGATCAGCAGGGCCGGGCGGCGGGCGAGCGCACCGGCGAGCGTCAGCCGCTGCAACTGCCCGCCGGACAGGTCCTCGGTGGGACGGTCCGCGAGCCCACCCAACCCGACCCTCTCGAGCAATGCGTCGACGTCGACGGTGCCGTCGGCATCGTCGAGTCCCCAGCGCACGTCCTCGGCGATCGTGCGGCCGAGGATCTGGGATTCCGGGTGCTGGAAGACCAGTGCCGTGCCGCCCGGGGCACCGAGACCGACGTGGCCGGGACGGTCGACGAGACCGGTTGTCGGGTCGAGTCCGGCGAGGATCCGCGCGAGGGTGGACTTGCCCGAGCCGTTGGCTCCGACCACCGCGACGAAGTCCCCGGCGGTGATCGTCAGATCGATGTCGGTGAGCGCGTCGGTGGTGGCTCCCGGGTAGCGGTAGGTGACCGACCGCAGGTGCACGGGCAGCGGTGCCGGTTCCGCCTGGGCCGTGGCCGGCCATTCGGTGGGCGGGCTGCTCCACCGCGTGCGCAGCGCGATCGTGCGGAAGATCCCGAAGCTGAGCAGTGCGCTGCCGACGATGCCGACGACCGTGGCACCGCCGATCCACAGCCACCAGTACTCGACGAGGAAATCGGCGGTGCGGGTGAAGGCGTCGACGAATGCCTGTCCCGCACCGGCTGCCCGGAATGCCCGCAGGGCGCCCTGCAGCGAGGCGGCGAGCGAGTCGAGCAGCAGGATCCGGGTCCGTTCGAACAACAGCAGCATCCCGACGGTGAATCCCGCGAGCACGAGCCCGATGGGGATCGACCCGGCGAACACCACGAAGCCCGCGTTCCTGCCCCAGCGGCGTTCGGCATATCCGACGAGGATTCCCACGCCGACGAGGACGAGCAACATCACGACCCCGAACGGGCCGCCGGCGATCAGGGCTACGACGCTGGCCGCGACGGTCGCTGCGATCGCGGACCGCATCCGGTTTCCTGCGGCGAGGAATGCGATCGGCAGGGTGATGAGAACCTGCGCGGCTCCGACCGGGATGAACCCGGTGACGACGGTGACGACGGCTGTCAGTGCTCCGAACACCGCCGCGGCCGCGATCTCGAACGGCCGCAGCGGGCCCCTTGCTGTCGTGGTTCCGGCGCGCACCGCTCCCAGTGTGCCAGCCACGCCGCGGCCCCGAACCGCCCGCCGGGGCGATCCACGCGGCGAGTGCGAATCCGCTCACGCTGTAGCACGGGCGAATTCCGAATCGGTGGGCACATCGTGATTCACGAGGCCACCGGGCCACCGCCGGGGGCTGGTCGACGATGTGGAATCTCTGTTAACTTTCTGCGCATTCACGTATCGACAGGGGGGTGGACATGCGCCTGCGCGCACTCACCGCCGCGACCTTCGCGGCGATCTTCGCGCTCTTCGGAACCGGAACGGCACAGGCCGAGGAACCTGCACCTCCCCTACCCGTGGGAAAGACCTTCCTCGACGGTCTCGCAAGCGAATTGGGATCACCCGGCGGCAACGCCCCCGGCACCAACGACTGGAGCTGCGTGCCGTCGGAGGAACATCCCGACCCGGTGATCCTCGTGCACGGCACCGTCCTCAACCGGCAGGACAACTGGTCGTACCTGGCACCCCTGCTCGCCAACGAGGGGTACTGCGTCTTCGCCCTCACTTACGGCAACCATGCCGACCTGCCGTGGCCGCTCGACGCCGTCGGTGGACTGCTGCCGATGGAAGAGAGCGCACAGCAGCTATCCGATTTCGTCGACGAGGTCCTCGCCGCCACCGGCGCGGAGAAGGTGGATCTGATCGGCCACTCGCAGGGCACGTTGATGCCCGTCTGGTACGTCAAGTTCCTCGGCGGCAACGAGAAGGTCGACGACTACATCTCCCTCGGTCCCGTGTACGAGGGCAGCCACGCGTTCCTGATCGCCGCGTCTTTCGAGTTGTTCGAGCAGGTCGGGGCACGCCAGGACATGGAGAACCTGGTGCACGCGCTCGGGTGTGGCGCCTGCCCGCAGGTGCTGGCCGGCTCCGACTGGATCCACACCATCCAGGAGGCCGGCGTGTACGCCGACGAGGTCACCTACACGAACATCATGAGCCGCTACGAAGAGATCGTCCTGCCCTACACCAGCGGTTATCGCGAAGCCCCCAACGCAACGAACATCGTGCTCCAGGATCACTGCGGCAACGACTTCGTCGAGCACGCCGGCATCGTCAACGACCCGAACGCCGCGTGGTTCGTGCTGAAGGCACTCGATCCGGAGGATCCGCGACCGCTGAACTGCGTGTTCGTGCCGCCGATCCTCGGCTGGAGCCCGGACCCGACGCTCGGGCCGGCACCGGAGACCGAGGCGGTCGCCGCGCGGGCCGGCTACTGACGGCCGACGGCCGGGCGCGCAGCGATCAGAACGGAACCTGCACTGCGAGAAGGCCCGTTCCCGGCGCGCGACCGGACAGGACGCGACAGAACTCGACCGCGTCCATCTCGACTGGTTGTGCACCGGACCCGGTGCGCCAGCGACCTCCGGCCGGACCGGTCAGGGTGAGATCGATCGGCCGGCCGTGCCGTCCTGCCCATTCGGCGACGACGTCGGCGACGAGCGCCCCGTCGTGTTCGGGGGTCAGGACCATCGTCTCGCCGGTCGCGCGGCAGATGTCCACGCGGTGCATCCAGGGGTCACGTGTGACGATGACGTCGACCAGATATCCGACGGTCCACCATTCCTCGACGCCACCGACCGTCTGCGCCGGTTTCAGGGTCAGCTTCCGCACGAGGGACGGCGTGCGGGCGCGTGCCCGGGCCGCCTTGGCCCCCGTCGCCCGGTAGGCCGACGCCAATGTCGCGGTGTCGAGACTCGCGTATTTCTCGACCTGATGCGCGGTCAGCGCGTCGATGAAGACGCCGGGCGACCGTTTCGCGACGGCGAGCTGGCGACGCATCTCCAGGAGGGACGCGGACATCCGCGTCATCCCGTAGGCGTGACCGGCCATCGCGCGCACGTCCCAGCCGGGGCATTCGGTCGGTTGTCTCCACTCGTCGGGCGTCAGCCGGTCCAGCAGATCGGCGAACCGCTCGTACTCGGTGGCGGCCAGGCGCATCGCGAGGTCGCGTTGCATCTCCGGTCGTCGTGGCCGCGTGGTGGACTCGGTTGCAGTCGTTGCAGCCATCGGACGCTCCTTACAGTCCTACATTCTCGGCGAACATGTTCACGGCCCGATCGAGGAGCCGACGCCACCGGTCGCCACCGGGATCGTTGGCGAGCTGGGCGTCGATGAGACCACCCGTGAGCGCGACGCACAGATCCACATCCTGCTGGTCACGAATCCCCAACTCTGCCAACGTGTTACGGAACAGATCGAGGGTCTGCACGGCCGGCGCATACGCTTCGTCGCTCGGCTCGAAGTCGATGACGATCCGCTGGTTCATCAGCTGGAATCGGGCGAGATCTTCGACGCAGAAATCGAAGAAGGTGGCCGCGAGGGATCGCAGCACACCGCGCGGTGTGTCGGGCAGGTTCCGGACGCATTCCGTCATGACCGCCAGGCACTCGCTCCACGCCTGTCCGAACATCGCGTCGTAGAGCGCGTTCTTCGAATCGAAGTGGCTGTAGAGCGAGGGGGGCCGCATTCCCACGCGGTCGGCGACCTCGCGGAGGGTCAGGTTCGCGAGCCCGCGCTCGCGGGCGGTATCCCAGGCCGCGGTGAGAATCTCGGACCGAGTTGCCGAACGGCGTTCGGCAACCCTATCGCGATTCGGTTTGCCTAACACACTTAGGACGATCCTCGCGTCGGCCGCGGATGTCAAGGATCGTGCTCGTGTCTCCTTGTGGCGGTCCCAACCGCCACAAGGAGACACGGGCGCTGAAAGCGCAAATGGCGCCCACTCCCGAAGGAGTGAGCGCCATCGGCGTCAGCGAGAACTAGCTCACTTGATGATCTTCGTGACGCGACCGGCGCCGACGGTGCGGCCACCCTCGCGGATCGCGAAGCGCAGGCCCTCGTCCATAGCGACCGGCTGGATCAGGACGACCGACATCTCGGTGTTGTCGCCCGGCATGACCATCTCGGTGCCCTCGGGAAGGGTCACAACGCCCGTCACGTCCGTGGTACGGAAGTAGAACTGCGGACGGTAGTTGTTGAAGAACGGCGTGTGGCGGCCGCCCTCTTCCTTGTTGAGGATGTAGGCCTGGCCCTCGAACTCCGTGTGCGGAGTCGTGGTGCCCGGCTTGACGACGACCTGGCCGCGCTCGACGTCCTCGCGCTTGATGCCGCGGACCAGCAGACCGACGTTGTCGCCGGCCTGGCCCTGGTCGAGCAGCTTGCGGAACATCTCGATGCCGGTGACCGTGGTCTTGGTCGAGGTCGGGCGGATACCGACGATCTCGACTTCCTCGTTCACGTTGATGACACCGCGCTCGATGCGGCCGGTGACGACGGTGCCACGACCGGTGATCGTGAAGACGTCCTCGACGGGCATCAGGAACGGCTTGTCGGTCTCACGGACCGGGTCCGGGATCGACTCGTCGACAGCGTCCATCAGGTCCTCGATGGACTTGACCCACTTCGGGTCACCCTCGAGCGCCTTGAGAGCCGAGATCGGGACGACCGGAGCTTCCTCGTCGAACTCCTGGGCGGCCAGCAGCTCGCGGACCTCCATCTCGACGAGCTCGAGGATTTCCTCGTCGTCGACCATGTCGGCCTTGTTCAGGGCGACGAGGATGTAGGGCACGCCGACCTGGCGGGCGAGCAGCACGTGCTCACGCGTCTGCGGCATCGGGCCGTCGGTGGCGGCCACGACCAGGATCGCGCCGTCCATCTGGGCAGCACCGGTGATCATGTTCTTGATGTAGTCGGCGTGACCCGGAGCGTCGACGTGCGCGTAGTGGCGCTTCTCCGTCTGGTACTCGACGTGGGAGATGTTGATCGTGATACCACGAGCCTTCTCCTCGGGAGCCTTGTCGATCTGGTCGAACGCGAAGCTCTCGTTGAGATCCGGGTACTTGTCGGCCAGCACCTTGGTGATCGCAGCCGTGGTGGTGGTCTTGCCATGGTCGACGTGACCGATGGTGCCGATGTTCACGTGCGGCTTGGTCCGCTCGAACTTCGCCTTCGCCACTGGAATGTCCTCCTGGACTGTTGTTGCTTGCAGTATGCAGCAGTGCGGTTTTATTACTTGGTCGTGCAGGTGACCGAGGGGATAACCCGAAGGTTACTCGCCGGTCGCCTTGGCGATGATTTCCTTCGAGACGTTCGACGGAACCTCTGCGTAGGAATCGAACACCATGGAGAAGTTCGCCCGGCCCTGGGTCTTCGACCGCAGGTCACCGATGTAACCGAACATCTCCGAGAGCGGAACCAGCGCCTTCACGACACGGGCACCACTGCGTTCCTCCATGGCCTGGATCTGGCCACGGCGGGAGTTGAGGTCGCCGATCACTTCACCCATGTAGTCCTCGGGGGTGGTGACCTCGACAGCCATGAGCGGCTCGAGGATGACCGGAGCAGCCTTGCGGGCAGCTTCCTTCAGGGCCTGCGAACCGGCGATCTTGAACGCCATTTCCGACGAGTCGACGTCGTGGTACGCACCGTCGAGGAGCGTGACCTTGACGTTCACCAGCGGGTAGCCGGCGAGCACGCCGTACTGCATCGCGTCCTGCGCACCGGCGTCGACGGACGGGATGTACTCGCGCGGCACGCGGCCACCGGTGACCTTGTTCTCGAACTCGTAGGTCGCGCCGTCCTCGCCCTTGAAGGGCTCCAGGGCGATGATGACCTTCGCGAACTGGCCGGAACCACCGGTCTGCTTCTTGTGCGTGAACTCGAGCTTCTCGACCGGCTTGGTGATGGTCTCGCGGTACGCGACCTGCGGCTTGCCGACGTTGGCCTCGACCTTGAACTCGCGACGCATGCGGTCGACGAGGATGTCGAGGTGGAGCTCGCCCATGCCGCCGATGACGGTCTGGCCGGTCTCCTCGTCGAGCTCGACGGAGAACGTCGGGTCCTCTTCGGCGAGCTTCTGGATCGCGGTGCCCAGCTTCTCCTGGTCGGACTTGGTCTTGGGCTCGATGGAGACCTGGATGACCGGGTCCGGGAAGGTCATCGACTCGAGGACGATCGGGGCGTCCTGCGCGCACAGGGTGTCACCGGTCGTGGTGTCCTTCAGGCCGATCATCGCGTAGATGTGGCCCGCGACGGCCTCGTCGACCGGGTTCTCCTTGTTGGCGTGCATCTGGAACAGCTTGCCGATGCGCTCCTTCTTGCCCTTGGTGGCGTTGAGCACCTGGGCACCGGGCTCGACCCGGCCGGAGTACACGCGGACGAAGGTCAGCTTGCCGAAGAACGGGTGCGCAGCGATCTTGAAGGCCAGAGCCGAGAACGGCTCGTCCTTGCTCGGCTTGCGGGTGAGGGTCTCCTCCTCGTCACCGAGCTTGGTGCCCTGAACCTCGCCGATGTCCAGCGGGCTCGGCAGATAGTCGATGACCGCGTCGAGCATGGGCTGAACACCCTTGTTCTTGAACGCGGAGCCGCACAGCACCGGGTACAGCTCGGAATTGACGGTCATCTTGCGGATGGCAGCCTTGATCTCCGCGACGGTGAGTTCCTCGCCGCCGAAGTACTTCTCCATGAGCTCTTCGTCGGACTCGGCGACGGTCTCGAGCAGCTTCTCGCGGTACTCGGCAGCCTTGTCGGCGAGCTCGGCGGGGATCTCCTCGATCGTCGGCTCGGCGCCGATCTCGACGGTGCCGCGCCAGGTGATGGCCTTCATCTCGACGAGGTCGACGACGCCGTCGAAGGCATCCTCGGCACCGATCGGAAGCTGGAGGACCAGCGGCTTCGCACCGAGACGATCGATGATCGTCTGCACGGTGAAGTAGAAGTCCGCGCCCATCTTGTCCATCTTGTTGACGAAGCAGATGCGCGGAACGTCGTACTTGGCAGCCTGGCGCCAGACCTGCTCGGACTGGGGCTCGACGCCCTCCTTGCCGTCGAACACGGCGACCGCGCCGTCGAGGACGCGCAGGGACCGCTCGACCTCGACCGTGAAGTCGACGTGGCCGGGGGTGTCGATGATGTTGATCTGGTTCTTGTTCCAGAAGCAGGTCACAGCGGCGGAGGTGATGGTGATACCACGCTCCTTCTCCTGCTCCATCCAGTCGGTGGTCGAAGCACCGTCGTGGGTCTCACCGATCTTGTAGTTCACACCGGTGTAGAAGAGGATGCGCTCGGTCGTGGTGGTCTTGCCGGCATCGATGTGCGCCATGATGCCGATGTTGCGGACCTTGTTCAGGTCGGTCAGCACTTCCTGTGCCACAGGTAAACCCCGCTCGTAGCTCGTGTCGGTCCTTGGGTGCGGACCACGTGTTCTTGTGTTGTCAGCCGGCCGTCACAGGACCGACACAGATGTGCGAGCAGCCGACCGGGAGGTGGTGGTAACCGATCCTCCCGGCCGGCAACGACTCACCAGCGGTAGTGCGCGAACGCCTTGTTGGCTTCAGCCATCTTGTGGGTGTCCTCGCGGCGCTTCACGGACGCGCCGAGACCGTTGCTCGCGTCGAGAAGCTCGTTGGCCAGACGCTCCACCATGGTCTTCTCACGACGCTGACGCGCGAAGGTGACCAGCCAGCGCAGGGCCAGCGTGGTGGAACGGCCCGGGCGAACCTCGACCGGAACCTGGTAGGTGGCGCCACCGACGCGGCGGCTGCGGACCTCGAGGGCGGGCTTGACGTTGTCGAGCGCGCGCTTGAGGGTGACGACCGGATCGGTGCCGGTCTTCTCGCGAGCCTGCTCGAGTGCCTCGTAGACGATGCGCTCGGCGGTGGACTTCTTGCCGTCCAGGAGGATCTTGTTGACCAGCTGGGTGACCAGCGGCGAACCGTAGACCGGATCGGCGATCAGCGGGCGCTTGGGAGCGGGACCCTTACGTGGCATCAGCCCTTCTCCTTCTTCGCTCCGTAGCGGCTGCGAGCCTGCTTGCGGTTCTTGACACCCTGGGTGTCGAGCGAGCCGCGGATGATCTTGTAGCGGACACCCGGGAGGTCCTTCACACGACCGCCGCGAACGAGCACCATCGAGTGCTCCTGGAGGTTGTGACCCTCACCGGGGATGTACGCGGTGACCTCGACAGCGCTGGTCAGGCGGACACGCGCGACCTTACGGAGAGCCGAGTTCGGCTTCTTCGGGGTAGTGGTGTACACGCGGGTGCACACGCCACGGCGCTGCGGGCTGCCCTTGAGGGCCGCGGTCTTGACCTTGGCGGTCTTGTCGCGGCGGCCCTTGCGGACCAGCTGATTGATGGTTGGCATCTACAGGCTTTCTCGTTGTCTGGAGCTGCTCACACGAGCAGCCTCGGCTGTTCTGAAATTAGGGATCCATCGGTTGGGACAAGGAAGCTGCTGCCCCGCACCCGCCCCCCATGTGCACACGAGGTCGGGCGTGTCGCGTACCCCCACACAGGCAGCCGGGGGCTCGCAAACTGCAGTTGTCTACAGACCGCGCGCACGGCACTACCTCGCATAGGCACACAGATCGGCCCGGGCATGCCGGACACGACCCACAACGATACCCGGCGGCGAGCCACGAGGTCAAAGTGAGCTGCCGCTCCCCCACCGACCTCGCACCGCGGCCTCAACTGCTCAGGTTGAGAGTGAGCCGGGCCAGTGTTGCGGCCGCTTCGCACGGGTCCGGATGCGCCGATCCGGGCACGTACTGCACCCACCAGCCGAAGATCCCCACGGTCGACGCGTTCGCGGAGACACCGCACGAATGCGGATCGGCGGGCCGTCGCATCAGGAGCGCCCGCCGGCCCTCGACGGTGGTGTTCTCCACCGCGTAGCCGAGCCGTTCGCCGGCCTCGCGTTCGGTGTCGAGGGCACCCGTCTCGAACCAGTTGAAGGTGACCTTGACCGGACCGCTCGGCCCGTCGCCGTCCCAGCGGCAGATCGCGCCGAAGAACCCGCGCAGCACGTAGTCGGATCCGACGCTCTCCGCGATCTGCTCGTCGGTGACGGCATCGCACTCGGTGAGCAGCTTGGTGAATTCGGCCGAGGCTCCACCCCCGCCGGCACCTTCCTGTACGGCGCGTCCCTCGATGGTGCGGCTGCACCCGGCGAGCGCTCCCCCGGCGACCACGGCGGCCAGCACCGCCGCGGCGGTCCGTCGCAGCCGGTTCGCGGTGATTCGGCGCGTGCTCATTCCACCGCCCTCTCCGCGGACAGTTCCGCGAGCCGGCGCGCGACCGCACACGCGTCAGCGGCGGGCGTGAAGTCCGCGTACGTGACGGACCAGTGGACGAAGTCGCCCCCGTATTGAAGGCCGATCTCGCACAGCACGGTCTGCCCCAGCTCGTTCTGCGCCGAGCCCATGAATCCCTCGTGACCGCCGATCTCGACGTCCTCGGCCGGGCGGCCTATCAGATCGGAGCCGGCGCGCTCGCGCCCAATGGGACTGCCCCGGTACCAGGAGAACGTGACGCTCGGCCCGCCGACCACCGTCTCCCATTCGCACCCGACCGAATTGCGGGTGACCGTCGCGAACGCGCCCAGACCGAACGCGGCGGCCACCTCGTCGTCGGTGACCGAGCTGCACTCCCCGAAGAACGGACCCGGCTCGGTGACCTGCTGGGCAGGAGACACGTCGGCGGCCGGAGGCGCGTCGTCGCCGGAACCGCACCCGGTGGCGGCGAACCCGAGGGCCGCGACCGCGGCCAGCATCGTGGCCGGCTTGGCAAGCATGGATACTGACCTTACCCAGCCGAGTGCTCGGTCGCCCGGCGGCGCCGCGCCGCGTCGATGACGGTGTCGAGCTGGGCGGCCCAGTTCCGCACGATCTCGGCACGTCGCCGCGAATCGTCGGTGAGCACGTCCGCGAGACCGAGACCGCGGGCGAGATCGAGCGTGGCCTGCACCATGCGGTGCACGACCGGATCGGAGCCGTCCGCGTCGAGTTCCTCGAGAGCCACGCGGTGCGCGACGCGCCCGAAGTGTTCCTCCAGCGGCACGATGCGCGCCCGCAGTTCCGGATCGGCGGCCGCGGCGGTCCACACCTGCAGCGCGGCCCGGAACAGGCTGCCGGTGTACTGCTCGACGAGCCGCGCCACCACCGCCTCGGTGCGTGCCGGACCGTACGGCAGATCGATGCTCTCGCGGCGCACCAGATCCATGCGGCTGTCGAACATGAACTCGAGCGCCGCGGTGATCAGGTCCTCGCGGGTCGGGAAATGATGCTGGGTCGCGCCCCGCGACACACCGGCACGTTCGGCGACGACACCGACCGTGGTGGCACCCCAGCCGAGTTCGGCGAGGCAGTCGATCGTCGCTTCGAGCAACCGCCGGCGTGTGGCGCGGCTGCGGTCCTGCTTGGGCTCCCGCTTCACTGCTGCCCTCCGGTGTGTGTCGTGCTGTGCGGTTCCTCGGCGCTCTTCCCCAGAGCCGGCAGCAGACCCATGATGGCACCGCGCGGCAGGTCGCCGGGGATACGGCACGCCCTTTCGTACACTCGGGGACGACACGGACAGAGAGGGGAGGTCACGTCGTGGCAACACTCGTCAGGCGGGAAGACTATTTCGACGCCGCCATCGAGATTCTGTCTACGGACGATCACGGTGGCCTCAAGCAGGCACCTCTCTGCCGACGCCTGTCCGTCACGACGGGTTCGTTCTACAACTATTTCCAGAGCTGGGGTCAGTTCAAGACCGAGTTCCTGCAGCACTGGCTCGACAAGCAGACCCTGCGACTCGTGGACGCGGCCCGGCTCGTCGCCGAGTCCGATCAGCGCCTCGAACTGCTCATCGAGTTCGCATGCGGGCTGCCGCACCGCGCCGAATCCGCGATCCGGGCGTGGGCACACAGCGACGCCGAGGTCCGGGCCGTGCAGAACACGGTCGACCGGCAACGATTCGACGTCGTACTGGAAGCGACGACCGGTCTCCTCGGATCCGGCGCCGACGCCGAGAACTTCGCCCGGATGGGACTGTTCATCCTGTACGGATACCAGCAGTCGACGCCGCAGCCGGACCTCGAGCACCTGCGGTGGTCGCTGAAGAAGACGTTCGCGGACGCGCTGGCCGTGCGCGCACCGGCGTAGCGGTACTCGCCGCCCGCCGCGGAAGCACCGGTCGTCAGGCACGATCGAGCAGCACCTGTTCGAACTGCCGGCGCCATTCCCGCAGGTACGGATCGCTCTCGGCGTCCCGCGGATCGATCGCGTAGCCGAGCGCGACCCCGCGCATACTCGTGTACACGAGGTCGCGGATCTCGGCGTAGCGCGGATTCGCGGTCAGGTCCGGTCCGAAGAACCCGTCCGTCTGTTTCTTGATCATGCCGCCGAGCGCCCGTTCCAGCGGCAGCAGTTCGGTGCGCAGATCCTCGTGCGACCGCGCGGCCAGCCACAGTTCCATCGACGCCCAGAAGTACGGCTGGCGGAAGTGCTGCCACATCAGGTCCACGGCCACCGCGATCCGCTCGACCGGTTCCGCCGGCCACTGCCGGTCCCGGCCCACGTCGCGCACCCCGCGCGCGGCCAGGTGATGGACGGCCGCGACGAGCAGCGAGTCCCGATTGGGATAGTGGTGCAGCAGCCGCCCGCGGGACACCCCGGCGGCCTGCTGGATCCGTACGGTGGTCGCACGCGAATATCCGTGCGCGACCAGGACTTCGACAGCGGCATCGAGAATCGTCGTACGGGTGGCGCGGCTGCGTTCCTGCTCCGCGCGTCGTCGGCTGTCGTCGCCCTGCCCTGTGCTCATGCCTGCACTGTTCCTCACGGAAGCCCGCTCGATCAAAAGCACCGCGCCGACCGCTTCACATCCGCGTCCACGACGGGCGCCGGCGCTGCAGGAACGCCGTCACCCCTTCGACCGCCTCCTCGGAACCGAACAGACGCGCGGACTGCGCGGCCAGCTCGTCGCCGTATCGGTCGAAGTCCGCGAGCATCCGCATCGTGGTCAACCGCTTCGACTCGGCCAGGCCCTGCGGCGAGCACTCGGACAGTTCTGCCAGCAGTTCGTGCACGGTCCCGTGGGGATCGTCCGTCTCCATCGTCACCAGGCCGATCGCGACCGCTTCCTCCGGGCCGAACCGTTCGCCGGTGAGGAAGTACCGGCCCGCAGCCCGCTGGGACAGGCGGGGCAGCACGGTCAGGGAGATGATCGACGCCGCGAGCCCGAGTCTGACCTCGGTCAGCGCGAAGGTCGAGCGCGGTCCCGCGACGACGATGTCGCACGCGCCGACCAGCCCCATCCCCCCGGCCCGCACGTGACCGTCGATCACCCCGACGACCGGTTTCGGCAGTTCCAGGAACGCCCGCAGTAGCGCCGTCATCTCCCGGGTACGTTCCGCGGCCGCCTCGACGGGGTTGTCCGCCGCCTCGCCGAGGTCGGCTCCGGCACAGAATGTTCCGCCGGTGTGGGTGAGGACGACGGCGCGGACGCCGGGATCGGACGCGGCCGTGTCCAGGCCGCGACGCAATTCGTCGAGCATGCGCGCCGACAGTGCGTTGCGGTTGTGCGGTGAGTCGAGCGTCAGTCTCGCGAAGCCGCGCGACGTCTTGTACCGCACGTACGGCTCGGATCGTTCCGGATCGGCCACCACCACTACCTCCTCTACCTCCTCACTGAAGTCTCCCTGTTCCGGCGGTCCCCCGCTGCGGCTTCAGTACGACTTCGGCAGCCCCAGGGAATGCTGCGACACGAAGTTGAGGATCATCTCCCGGCTCACCGGAGCGACCCGCGCGATGCGGGCGGCACCGAGCAGCGACGCGAGGCCGTACTCCTGGGTGAGGCCGCCACCGCCGTGGGTCTGGATCGCCTGGTCGAGCGTCTTGATACTGGCCTCGGCGCCCGCGTACTTCGCCATGTTCGCCGCTTCCGCGGCACCGAAGTCGTCACCGCTGTCGTACAGGACGGCGGCCTTCTGCATCATCAGCTTGGCGAGCTCGAGTTCGATCTTGCACTGCGCCAACGGATGCGCGATGCCCTGGTGCGCACCGATGGGGTCCTTCCACACGGTGCGTTCCCCGGCGTAGCGCACGGCCGCGTCGAGGGCGTAGCGGCCGAGCCCGACCGCCATCGCCGCACCGAGGATGCGTTCGGGGTTGAGCCCGGCGAACAACTGCATCAGTGCCGCTTCCGGTTCACCGACCAGGGCGTCGGCGGGCAGTCGCACGTCGTCGAAGAACAGGGTGAACTGATGGTCGGGTTCGATGATGTCCATTTCCATGGGCGTCTTGACGAAGCCGGGGGTGTCCGTGGGCACGATGAACAGGGCCGGGCGCAGCTTGCCGGTCTTCGCGTCCTCGGTCCGGGCGACGACGAGCACCGCGTCGGCCTGGTCGACACCGGAGATGAAGATCTTGCTGCCGTGGAGGATCCAGTCCTCACCGTCACGCTTGGCGACGGTGGAGATCCTGTGCGAGTTCGATCCCGCGTCGGCCTCGGTGATCCCGAACGCCATGATCTTCGAACCGTCCGCGATGCCCGGTAGCCACTGCTGCTTCTGCGCGTCGGTGCCGTACTTGGCGATGATGGTGCCGCAGATGGCGGGCGACACGACGACCAGCAGCAGCCCGCATCCCTTCGCGGCGAGTTCCTCCTGCACGAGCGCCAGTTCGTAGATCCCGGCGCCACCGCCGCCGTATTCCTCCGGCAGGTTCACACCGAGGAAGCCGAGTTTCGATGCCTCGTCCCACAATTCGGTCAGCGGCTCGTGGCGGCGGGCCTTCGGCAGCACGTAGTCGACGTAGTTGTAGCGTTCGGCGAGCGCGGCGACCGCGGCCCGCAGCTGCTTCTGTTCCTCGGTTTCGATGACACTCATGCCTGTTCTCCTTCTACGGTGTGCGCGTCCGGCTCGGTGACAACGGCCAGGAGCGCGCCGACGGCGACCTGCGCGCCGACGGTGACGTTCAATTCGGTGAGGACCCCCGAGGTGGGGGCGGTGATCGTGTGTTCCATCTTCATCGCGTCGAGCCACAGGATCGGCTGCCCGGCGGTGACGGTGTCGCCGACCTCGGCGCCGAGGCGGATCACCGCCCCGGGCATGGGTGCGAGCAGCGACCCCGCGGCGACCTGCGTCGACGGATCGGTGAAGCGCGGGACCTCGCGCAGCCGGACCGGTCCGAGCCCCGAATCGACGTGCACCGCATCGGCGTAGCGCGCGACCCGGAACTCGCGGCGCAGCCCGTCCAGTTCGAGTACCACCCGGTCGGGCCGGAGATCGAGAAGGACGACCGTCTCGAACCCGATGTCGAACCCGGCCGTGTCCAGCCCGGTGCGGCCGAGCCGGTAGCGCACCTCGTGCTCACCGAGATCGCCGGTGAACGTCTTGACCTGCGGTTGCGACGGCAGGTTCCGCCATCCGCCGGGCAGACCCGCGTTCACGGACGCGGTGGCGCGGCGGTGCGCGGCGTCGGCGAGGGCCGCGGCCAGCGCCGAGACCGCCTCGGCCTGCCGGTCCGCCAGCGGAGCCGACAACACGTCGAGCCCGTGCGTGTCGAAGAACGCGGTGTCGGTGTCACCGGCGAGGAACGCCGGGTGCCGCAGCACGTTCACCAGCAGGTCGCGGTTGGTGCGCACCCCGTGCACCTCGGCGGAGGCGAGGGTGGCGGCGAGCAGCCGTGCCGCGACCGCGCGGGTCGGCGCCCGGGAGACGACCTTGGCCAGCATCGGGTCGTAGTGCACCCCGACCTCGGTGCCGTCGACGACGCCGGAGTCCAGTCGCACCCCGGTCTCGCGCAGCACCGCGAATTCGGCGGGCGCCGTGGGCAACGCGAGCCGATGCACCGTGCCGGACTGCGGCTGCCAGTCGCGCGCCGGATCCTCCGCATAGAGCCGCACCTCGATCGAATGACCTCGGACCGCAGGCGGTTCGGGATCCAGCCGGCCTCCCGCTGCGATGTGGAGCTGCAGGTCCACGAGATCGAGGCCGGTGGTGCATTCGGTGACCGGGTGCTCGACCTGCAGGCGCGTGTTCATCTCCAGGAAGTAGAACTCGCCCGCCTGCCCGTCCGCTCCGGTTCCCGTGGCGAGGAATTCGACGGTCCCGGCACCCTCGTAGCCGATGGCGGTCGCCGCGAGCCGCGCCGCCTCGAACAGACGCTCCCGCATCCCGGGCACGGCCTCGACGAGCGGCGAAGGCGCCTCCTCGACGACCTTCTGGTGCCGCCGCTGGATGGAGCATTCGCGCTCGCCGACCGCCCACACGGTGCCGTAGCGGTCGGCGAGGACCTGCACCTCGATGTGCCGGCCGGTCTCGAGATAGCGCTCGCAGAACACGGTGGGGTCGCCGAACGCGGCCTGAGCCTCGCGGCGGGCCGCGGCCAGTTGACCGTCGAGGTCCGCGAGGTCGCGCACCACCCGCATGCCGCGTCCGCCGCCTCCGGCGGATGCCTTGACGAGCACGGGCAGGTCGGCGGCGGTGACGGCGGCCGGATCGAGTTCGGCGAGGACCGGCACCCCGGCTGCGGCCATGAGCTTCTTGGCCTCGACCTTCGATCCCATCTGCTCGATCGACGCCGGCGGCGGCCCGACCCACGTGAGTCCCGCGTCCTGCACACTCCGGGCGAATCCGGCGTTCTCCGAGAGGAATCCGTATCCGGGATGCACGGCGTCGGCGCCGGCGGCGATCGCGGCCTCGACGATCCGGTCGCCGCGCAGGTAGGTGTCGGCCGGGGCGTGCCCCGGCAGGCGCACGGCGACGTCGGCATCATCGACGTGCGGGCTGCGGGCGTCGGCGTCCGAGAACACCGCGACGCTCGCGAGGCCGGTGCGGCGGCAGGTCGCGAAGACCCGGCGGGCGATCTCGCCGCGGTTGGCCACGAGCACACGGGACACTGTCATCGCGGCCTCACATCCGGAAGACGCCGAAACCGTCGGCGCCTTCGATCGGGGCGGTGGCGATCGCCGACAGGCACATCCCCACCACGGTTCGGGTGTCCCGGGGGTCGATGACGCCGTCGTCGTAGAGACGCCCGGACAGGAACATCGGAAGCGATTCGGCTTCGATCTGCTGCTCGATCGCGGCCCGCATCGCCTCATCGGCGGCCTCGTCGAACGCCTGGCCACGCGCTTCGGCAGCGGCACGACCCACGATCGAGACGACACCGGCGAGCTGCGCCCCGCCCATCACGGCGGATTTCGCGCTGGGCCACGCGAACAGGAACCGCGGATCGTACGCGCGCCCGCACATCCCGTAGTGCCCTGCGCCGTAGGAGGCGCCGATCAGGATGGAGATGTGCGGGACCGTCGAGTTGGAGACCGCGTTGATCATCATCGCGCCGTGCTTGATCATGCCGCGTTCCTCGTATTCCCGGCCCACCATGTAGCCGGTGGTGTTGTGCAGGAACAACAGTGGCGTGTCCGCACGGTTCGCGAGCTGGATGAACTGCGCGGCCTTCTGCGATTCCTCGTTGAACAGCACCCCGCGCGCGTTGGCGAGGATCCCGACCGGGAATCCGTGCACCTGCGCCCAGCCGGTCACCAGCGACGAGCCGTACAGCGGTTTGAACTCGTCGAAGTCGGAGTCGTCGACGAAGCGGGCGATCACCTCGCGCGGGTCGAACGGCTTGCGCAGATCCTCCGGCACGATCCCGAGGAGTTCCTCCGGATCGTGGCGTGGTTCGCGGACGCCGGGGCGCGGAGCCGGACCCTGCTTGCGCCAGTTCAGCCGCCGGACGATGTTGCGCCCGATGCGCAGCGCGTCGTATTCGTCGACGGCGAGATGATCCGCGAGACCGGAAGTGCGCGCGTGCATTTCGGCACCACCGAGGGACTCGTCGTCGGACTCCTCACCGGTGGCCATCTTCACCAGCGGAGGGCCGGCGAGGAACACCTTGGACCGCTTCTCGATCATCACGACGTGGTCGGACATCCCCGGCATGTAGGCGCCACCGGCGGTGGAGTTCCCGAAGACCAACGCGATGGTGGGGATCCCGGCCGCGGACAGGCGCGTGAGGTCGCGGAACAACCGCCCGCCCGGGATGAACACCTCCTTCTGGGTGGGCAGGTCGGCGCCGCCGGACTCGACGAGCGAGATCACGGGCAGGCGGTTCTGCAGAGCGATGTCGTTGGCGCGCAGACTCTTACGCAGAGTCCACGGATTGCTGGTGCCACCGCGAACGGTGGGATCGTTGGCGGTGATCATGCATTCGACGCCCTCGACGACGCCGATCCCGGTGACGATGCTCCCCCCGACCGGGAACTCGGTGCCCCACGCGGCCAGCGGGGACAGCTCCAGGAACGGCGAGTCCGGGTCGATCAGCATTTCGATGCGTTCGCGCGGCAGCAGCTTGCCCCGCGCGCGGTGCCGCGCGACGTACTTCTCGCCGCCGCCGGCGAGGGCCTTCGCGTGCTCGGCGTCGAGTTCGGCGAGTTTGGCGGTCATCGCCTCCGAGGCCGCGCGATACTCCGCCGATGCCGGGTCGATCCGGGTGGTCAGGACGCTCATCCGTTGTACCCCAATCGTTTCGCGGCGAGCTCGGTGAGGATCTCGGAGGTGCCGCCGCCGATGCCGAGGATGCGCATGTCCCGGTACTGGCGTTCGACTTCGGATTCGGCCATGTAGCCGAGCCCGCCGAACAGCTGGACGGCCTGGTTCGCGACCCATTCACCCGCCTCGACGGCGGTGTTCTTGGCGAAGCACACTTCGGCGATGAGGTCGCCGTCGCCCTCCAAGGAGCGTTCGACGACGCGCCGCGCATAGACGCGGGCGACGTCGATGCGGCGGGCCATCTCGGCGAGGGTGCGTTGCACGGACTGGCGGGTGATGAGGGGACGGCCGAAGGTTTCGCGGTCGCGGCACCACGCGACCGTCAGATCGAGGCAGCGTTGGGCACCGGAATAGGCCTGCGCGGCCAGGGCGATGCGTTCGGCGACGAAGGCCATGGCGATCTGCCCGAATCCGGTGTTCTCGGGGCCGACCAGGTTCGCGGCGGGGACCCGCACGTCCACATAGGACAGTTCGGCGGTGTCCGAGGCGCGCCAGCCCATCTTGTCGAGCTTACGGGACACCGTGAATCCCGGTGTGCCCTTTTCGATCACGAGCAGGGACACCCCACCCGCTCCGTCGCCGCCGGTGCGCACGGCGGTGACGACGAAGTCGGCGCGGCATCCGGAGGTGATGTACGTCTTGGCACCGTTGACGATGTAGTGGTCGCCGTCGCGGACGGCGCGGGTCGTCAGGTGCCCGACGTCGGAGCCGCCTCCGGGTTCGGTGATCGCGAGCGAACCGATCAGGTCCCCCGCGAGCGTCGGCGCGACCCACCTGCGGATCTGGTCGGGATCGCCCGCCGCGATCAGGTGCGGCAGCGCGATGCCGGAGGTGAACAGCGACGCGAACGCACCGCCGGAGGCGCCGGCCTCGTGGAACGCCTCGCAGATCGTCAGGGTGTCGGCCGCGTCGCCGCCGGACCCCCCGACCGATTC
>Ga0180218_1000210_pt1 | contig 77657 bp, 66 predicted proteins | sample eDN3rd37CKraftBY_FD_151334 | JGI IMG/M metagenome (GOLD analysis project Ga0180218, IMG submission 151334) | Enriched backyard soil microbial communities from Emeryville, California, USA - eDNA 3rd pass 37_C Kraft BY (version 2) (version 2) | ecosystem: Environmental > Terrestrial > Soil >... | reverse complement strand
CGCGCTCGACGACAGGCTGGTCGACACGATCCGCGCGCGCATCCGCGAGGCGCTGTCGTCGCGGCACGTGCCCAACGCGATCCTGCAGGTGCCGGGCATTCCGCGCACGCTGTCGGGCAAGAAGATGGAGGTGCCGATCAAGAAGCTGCTGCTCGGCCACGATCCGGACAAGATCGCCAATCGCGATGCGATGGCCAATCCGGATACGCTGGACTGGTACTTCGATTACGCGCGGCGTTATCTGCGCGAGGCCAGCGCGGCGACGGCATAGTGCATCGAGGGCGGGCGGGCCGTGCCTTGCCGCGCCCTCCCGCACCCTGCCCTGGCCAGCCCCGCCGCGCCGCGCCTGCAGCGCCGAGCCCTTTCGTGGCCGTGCCCTGCCGTGCCGGTATCATGCAGCATCGCCCGCCCGTTTTATCGCACGACCATGCCCAGCACTCCGACGTTTCGCTTCCAGGACCAGGACCTGATCCGCATCGGCGACGAGCACAACGCCCTGCTGCTCGCGCCCTGGGCCGGCGGCCGCCTGGTGCGCTGGATCCATCGCGGCATCGACGTCCTGTACTGGCCCGACGACGCCGACTGGTCGCGCCCGGCGAAGATCCGTGGCGGCAATCCGCTGCTGTTTCCCTTCATCGGCCGCCATTTCGTCGACGGCCAACCGGGCCAATGGCGCGATCGCAACGGCGTGGTCCGTGCCATGCCGCAGCATGGCTTCGCACGCGACCTGCCGTTCGAGATCGCCGCGTGCGATCCGGCGCGCTCGATCACGATGGCCCTGAGCGATTCGGACGCGACCCGTGACGCCTATCCGTTTTTGTTCCGCCTTGAAGCGAGCTACCGGCTGCTGGAAGACGGACTCGAGGTCGCGTTGGCGGTGCGCAATACCGGCAGCGAGCCGCTGCCCTTCTATGCGGGACACCACTTCTATTTCGCCGTGCCGCACGCCATGCGGAGCCGGTGCCGGCTGACGATGCCGCCGGCCGAACGGCTGCGCCAGCGCGCGGATGGCAGCCTGACGGCGACAGAGCCCGGCGAAGCGGTCTACGCGCTCGACGACCCGCGCTTGCAGGACACCTTCCACCGCTTGCATGCGCCCGTTGCCGGAACGTGCGAGCTGGCGATTCCATCGGGCGACGGCAGCGGCACCGGCCGCACGATCCGCATCGATCTCGAGGCCAACCGTGGGGCCGTCCCGTGGCAGGCCATCACGACCTGGAGCGAACGCGAGGATTCGGACTTCTATTGCGTCGAACCGTGGCTGGCCCTGCCCGATGCGATTCATCGACCGGGAGAAACGCGATGGGTCGCGCCCGGCGACAGCACCGAAGCCGTTTGCCGGCTGCTTCCGTAGCTAGCCGCCTTGCGCGCGCAGCCGGATCGCGCATAAAATGGCCGCCTCACGCGGGCGTCGTATAATGGCTATTACCTTAGCTTCCCAAGCTAAAGACGTGGGTTCGATTCCCATCGCCCGCTCCACTTCAACTTTCCATGGTGTTCCAAGGATGTCCATGGAGTGTTGCAAGTCATTGTCACGGTTCGGCTTTTCTAGAAAAGCCATTCCAGTGACGTCCAGCGAGATCCACTGACAGCCGGTCAAAACCGGTACATCAGGTGGTACATCGCAATGCGGAGCTTCCCGATTCCGCATTGTTGCTGGGGGAGCCGGGGCTCGATGGGAAACATGGCACTCAACTCGCTTTCAAGGAGTTGGGATCATGCTTTTGGACCTCACGGTTCGCCAAGCCAAGGCGACCGGCAAACCCTACACCCTGGCCGACACAGACGGCCTTTCCCTCTTTGTTTCAGCCACCGGTGCAAAGGCGTGGCACTTCCGCTTCTCGTGGGGCGGCAAGCGCGACCGCATGTCCTTCGGCACGTATCCGGCGCTCTCTCTGAAGGACGCCCGTGCACTTCGCGATGAAGCCCGCTCGCTGCTCGCCAAGGGCGTCAATCCCCACAGCGAACGCAAGCGCAAGCGGCACGCGATCGTCCTGGCCGGCGAGCACACCTTCATGGCCGTCTACGAGCAATGGCTGGCCCATCGCCGGCTCTCGCTGGAGGAAGGACGGCAGACCAGCCTGGAACAGATCGGGCGCGTCTTCAAGAAAGATGTGTTCCCCTCGCTGCGGCACCTGACCATCTACGAGATCACCCGCGCGCACCTGCTGGACATCATCGGCAAGGTGGAAAAGCGCGGCTCGCTGTCGGTGGCCGAGAAGCTGAGGACCTGGTTCACCCAGTTGTTCACCTACGCCACGGTGGCGATTCCCAACATGGGCGATAACCCGTCCAGAGACCTGGAAGTGGTCGCGCTGCCCTTGCCGCCGGTCGAACACAACCCGTTCCTGCGCATGCACGAGCTGCCGGTCATGCTGCAGACACTGCGCAAGTACCGCGGGCGCCTGAACACGCAGTTGGGCATCCGGCTGCTGATGCTCACTGGTGTGCGCACCGGCGAGCTTCGCTTCGCCACGCCCGATCAGTTCGACCTCGACCGGGGCCTGTGGGTCATCCCGGTGGCCAGGCTCAAGCAGCGCAAGCTGCTGACCAAGAAGAAGCGCAAGCGTCTCATCGACATCCCGCCCTACATCGTGCCGCTGTCGGTGCAGGCGCAGGAGATCGTTCGCCACCTGTTGGACCAATGCAAGCCTGCCCAGGTCCATATCATCCCAGGCGACTGGTGCCTGAAGAACCCGATCAGCGAGAACACGCTCAACGCCGCGCTCAAGCGCATGGGCTACGAGGACCAACTCACAGGGCATGGCATCCGGGCGACGATCTCGACGGCGCTGAACGAACTCGGCTACCCGAAGAAATGGGTGGACGCCCAGCTATCGCATGCCGATCCAGACAAGATCAGCGCGACCTACAACCATGCCGAATACGTCGAGCAGCGCCGCGTCATGATGCAGGACTGGGCCGATCGCCTGGACCTGTTCGAGCAGAACCAGGTCGAGGTTGCCAGCCGGCATCTGACCATCACGCTTCAGGGCCTGCCGACCATCGCCGGCCAGGCGGCCGCGCAGCCGCCGGTGGCCGACCTCACCGCGCCGCAGTTGATCGTGACCGCGCCGACGCCCGAGCAACCCGAAGCGCCGGCATCGGTGCAGCGGCTGTCGGCCGTGCGCATGCCCGAGTACGCGCGGCCGCGCCTGTCGGAGGTGCAGCGCGAACGCCTGCAAGTGCTGGAGACCTTCGAGGCGCCGCACAACCTCTCGGTGGCGGACTACGCCAAGCTCGCGGGCAAGTCGCGCCGCTGGATCACCTACGAGATCCAGGCCGGCAACCTGCTGTCGATCCACATGGGGCATCGCGGGCAGCGCGTGCCGGACTGGCAGCTCGATCCGCTCAAGCGCAGGCTGGTCCAGTCCGTCCTGAAGCAGCTGCCACGGGGCATCGACACCTGGGACATCTACCACGCACTCCTGCGCTCGTACGAGGCTCTCGGGACACGGCCGGCCGTCGAAGCCGTCAACCCAACGAACCTGCATCTTGCCGCGCGGCTGGTGGCCGCACAGTGCATGCAGGCGAGCGAGCCAGTCGTGACGACCGAGTTCCCTGAGCAGGTCCGGCAAAGCGTGCAGCGGCTGGTGCGCGAAGCCGTCGCTGCCGATGCCGCCGAAGTGACGCCGGGAGACTGATCGAGCCAGGGTCGCGCCGAAGTTCGGTCAGGCGCTTGCCTGGAGCGCTTGGAAGAACGGCTCCAGGCGGGTGCTGTCCGTATTTCGACGGCTCAGGAAGTACGTGGTGAGCATCAGCGCGCCCTCTTGCAAGGGACGCTGGACAACGCCAAGGGCACGATGGCCCTCGATGCGGGCGGCGGGTGCCAGGCAGACACCGTAGCCGGCGGCCACCAAGGTCATCATCAACCCGAACGATGTGGCCGTCGTGACGGTCGAGGGGACGACGCCGGCCACCGTCAGCAGTGAGTCGATTTGCCCACAGTAGCCGACACAGTCGCGCCCATCCAGGGCGATCCAAGGGTAGTCGGCCGCCTGCTCCAGGGACACTGACGCGAAGGCCAGCAAGGGGTGATGGGCCGACACGGCCAGTGCCAACGCATCGCGCCAGACGGGACGGACATCGATGCCCCCAGGGGCTGCGGGCGATTGGCAGAGGCCTGCCTCGAAAGCCCCCGCGAGCAGTCCTCGATGCTGATCCTCCAAGCGCTCTTCGTGAAGACGAATCGGGTTGTCCGGATAGCGCCGACGATGTTCCGCCATCGGTACCGACAACCTGGGATAGGCCAGGCAGTCCGACAGGGCAATGTTCAAAGGATCGGAAGCGATCATCGTGTCACCCGCACAACGCCGACACTGGAAAAAAACGCGTGCTGTCGGTCAATGAGATAAGTTTAACGTGGTTTAAATTCGCTTGACACGTGACGCTTCTGTTGATGCAGAAGCGATCGGTGCAACGCGGGAGACCTGCGGGAACAAGAACCTATGAAAGCGAGCCAGCGCGCGCTTTCGGCGTTGCCGTGCGCGAGGCCCGGTCCGCGCAGGGGCTGGCGCAGGAGGTGCTCGCGGAACAAGCGGGCATCGCCCGGTCGCACATGGGCAAGATCGAGCGCGGCGAGCACATGCCCACGCTGGTGTTGATCCTGCGGATCGCGAAGGGCCTGGGTTGCTCGGCCGCGTCACTGATGGCCGCAACCGAATCGCAACTGGCCGAGGAGCAGGACACCACCGAATAGCCCGGCAACGCAGGCTTGGCCGGTCAGTCATCCGGTCGCAAGCATGCGGCATGCGTTGTGCCCGGGGGCGCTGAATTCCGCGCCAAGGACAGGTAGGGGTTGTCCGGCGGGACTTCCGCGAACAATGTCGAAGGCGCCATCAACAGATAGCCGTGCAACCGCCGCGACTTGCGCGGTCCGGTAACTTCGCAGGTCCAGATGTTCAGGCCGCTGTCCTGTTTACGGTGCAGCCCCAGCTTCTCGAAGCGCTTCTGCACCCATTGCCAGTCGTGCAGATCGTCTTGCCGGGCCAGCACCTGGATCTCCGGATGTTCCTGCACGTAGCGCTGGAAAACGCCGGGGCTGACCAGGTACGCCGTGCCATCGACGGTATGCACCAATGCCTTCGCATCGTTGATGATGAGCTTGCGCGATTCGATGCCGTGCTTGAGCCAGGCGATGAAGTTTTCCCCGGACGGCGTGGCCCTCGCGGGAGCCGGCATGGCGGCAGGACTGGTCGGCGCCAAATGAGCCACTGGCACAGGTGCGGCGGCGGATGGTGATGGTGGTTCCGCGCTGGCGGACGATGCACTGGTGGTGGCTGCGTCGGACGCATCGAGCACCGACAGCAGATCGGAGACCGGGTCCGCGATCCCGGCCGGGCAATCCGCCACTCCAGGGGGCGGTGAGGTGGCCGGGATGCCGGCGGAGGCCGGCGCTGCCTCATCGCCAGGGAGGGCCTCTTCCGTCGTGACCGTGCCGGCGAACGGTGCGGGACGCTCGCCCGACTCCCAGATCAAGGCCGGCGACAGGCGCAGGAAGGTAAAGCTGTGCGACCAGCCGGTGCCGCTCGTGACGGTAGCCCGCCAGATCGCCTTCCCATCCGGGGCGGGCTGCACGATGCCATGGTCCTGGAGCACCGTGAAGACGGCGGTGTTGTTCGACGGAATGCCTTCGATGCCCTGCGACAGGAGGTGTGCGCGCAGCTTGTCGCTGACTGTCTTGCTGACGAGCCAGAGTGCCTCCGGGGTCAGCCACCCATCCGACGGGCCGCCAGGCTGGTTCAGCTTGAATTCCTCGCGCAGCAGGTAGCGCAGACCATCCAGCAGCTTGCGCTGCAACGCATGCTTCGGCGCCGCCATCGCCCTGGCCGGATCACCGCCGAGCGCCAGGGCCACCGATGCCTGGTCAGCCTTGACGACCAGCTCTCCCAGCGTGCCGGCATGCTCGTACTGACCCGCCAGCACGTACAGCAGCGCCGACCACAGGTCCTGGTAGTCGCTCAGCCAGTCGAGGATGCCGGCATCAAGCACACGGGTGTAGAGCAGTCCCGTGGCGGCGCCATGCAGCCGGTACTCGCGATCCGTCCGGTAACGAAAGCGGTACGGCTGCCGCAGCGGCCCGTGCCAGGGGTGCCAGACCACGCCATCGGCCTGCTCGACGTGCAGGTCGACCGCGATCTTGCCAATGTCGTGCAGCAGCGCGGCGTAGGCGGTCCCGGCGGTCCAGGCCTCGGCTTGCGCGGCCTGGGCCTCGGGTGAGGCGCCGGCCGGAAGCAAGTGGGACTGCCTCAGCTTGAGCGCGTAGGCCACGATCTCCAGGCCGTGGTCCAGCATGCCGCCCGGCCAGGCATGGTGATGCGCCTCCGAGGCCGGGAACTGCTGGACCAGCTCGGCGTAGCGCTCCAGCGGCGCGAGGTACAGCGAGCGGAACTGCCGACGCGACAGCGAGGTGCGCTGCCAGATGTGTTCCAGCAGCCGCTGCCGGCGCGGCTCCGCCAGCAGCGATGTGGCCGACTGCGGTGGCGTCAGCCCTTTGGCAGGCTCGACAGGAGGTGGCGCGGCGGCGGTGGCCAGCGGCACCCGTTTGCGCTGGAACAGCGAAAGCATGGCGACATCCTGGTGATGGGCTGGCCGTAGGAGCCTTTTGGCCTTTTCGGGTAGGGCCTTTCCCCTTGAGGCCATTCCCTTGCTCCATCCCCAGCCCTTTGGCCTTCGACAAGCCCTTTGATATAGGGGCAGTCGGCTTCGTGTGCCGCAATCAATGCGGAGCCGGTGCGCTCCAGGATCGGGCGGAACAAGCACTGTGTTTTCACCGGATCAGGCCGTTTCAACCGGCGCTGAAAGCGCAGCAGGCCCTGAAACCCCTGCGCTCGAAGGCATGCTTGTCGAGAATGAAGTAAGGAAGTAAGATTTCCTTTGAAACTTACGGAGGCCTCCCATGCTTGCCAAGCTCACTTCGAAAAATCAGATCACACTGCCCAAGGCGGCCGTGTCCGGCGTGGATGCGGCGGAGTACTTCGACGTGACCGTGGAGAGTGGCCGGATCGTCCTTACCCCCGTGCGCGTCCAGAAGGCCCAGGCTGTGCGCGAGAAGCTGGAGCAACTCGGGATTACCGAGCAGGACGTCGAGGACGCCGTGGCCTGGGCACGGCAGTGATGCGCAGGGTCGTCCTTGACACCAACATCGTGCTGTCGGCGCTGATCTTCAGTGCCGGACGCCTGGCCTGGATACGCCACGCGTGGCAGCACCAGCAGTTGCAGCCGCTGGTCTGCCGGGAGACGGCCAGTGAACTCCTGCGCGTCCTGGCCTATCCCAAGTTCAAGCTGTCGACCTCGGAACAGCAGGAGTTGCTGGCGGACTTTCTGCCCTACGCCGATGTGGTGGAACTGCCGGCGCCATGGCCAGACCTGCCGGTCTGCCGCGACGAGAAGGACCAGGTGTTCCTAGTGCTCGCGCATGTCGGCAAGGCGGATGCGTTGATCACGGGGGATGCGGACATTCTCGCCATGCGAGAGGACTTTCCTGGCTTGATCATGACCGCCGAAGCATTCGCGGCGCGGCAGGCATGAAGGAAACCGGCACGGCCTTGCCCAACGACCGTGGAACGACCATGAGGTAGCCAACCATGAAGCACACCGCACGCATGACCACCGCAGCACGACTCGGCCGCTGGCTGGGCGGTGTATGGGGCGGTTGCCTGCGCGCGGAGCGTCGGGTGCATCGGTGGCTGATGGCGCAGGGACTGCCGGCAGGCGGTGCAAGGGTGCTGATCTGGGTGGTCAAGCTGGCGACCCTCGGGGTGTTGCTGTACGTCGCGGTCTGGGCGGCGCTGTTGCTGGTCGCTCTCGTTATGGCAGCCAGGATGGCGGAGCAAGCGCCGCAAGGCGACGATGATTTCCTCGGACGCAAGGCCGAAGAGTTGGATCATCGCGAAAGCCTTGCCTACGACCCCATCAACTACAGCGATGACCCAGATCCACGATTCGAAGACGATTGAACCGGCGGTTGGAGCTATTTCTGCTTGGCCGCACCGATCATCAAGCCGCCGCCCCTGCCACCGGCTTGTCCGGCATCCCGCGTGCCAGTACTCAATCCTTGAAGCACGTTGCCTGCACGGATACCAGCCCAGGCCAATGCCGCCACCCAGAACGTGGGCAAGATCAAAAACATCGTGGCCATCACGAAGTTCAGCAGCATGTCTCCGAAGGTGTTGTTGAGGCCCACCAGCGGATCGAAGTTCGTGTGCGGCCGGTTCCAGCCCCACCCCCAGCCGTAGAGCGCATCGAGGATCGTCGAGTCGATCCAGCGGGCGAGTTGAAACCAGAAGTCGGTGAAGAACAGCGCGAACTGCACCACGCTCACCGTGACCACGGTCTTGAGGTCATAGGTGCCGATCAGCAGCACTAGCGGGATGCAGATGACCAGCGCCATCTTGAGCAGGGACAGCACCATCGGCAGCGCCTGCCGCACCACGTCCATCGCCGGGAAATAGCCCAGTGATCCGACGGTCAGCCCCACGTCGCTGGCGGCGCGGGTGACGATGTTGGGCAACGTCATGTCGATCTGGCCACCGTAGTCCGTGTAGACCGCCCCCTGGTTGAGTTTCTGCTGGCGAGGGCTAGCGACGGCGCGGATCACCGAGTCGTTGACCTCGGCCTGGCTCAGGAAGCCCGCCCAGCCGGCCAGTCGCGTCAGCAGGTTGGGATCGACCTGGGCCAGCAGTCGGGCCCGCAGGCCATGGCCGCCGTCGGACCACCACTGCCGGCAGGTCGGGTAGCCACCCCCGCCGGGCACCTCGGCCAGGCCGGCGTCGCGCGTGGCGTCGAACGGCCAGGCATCGCGCGGTGTTCTGGAGCGGTAGCTGTCGTAGAAGCCGGCGGTGCCGACGAAGTAGCTGGAGCCGATCCAGGTGACGTCGTGCATCTGCTCCTCGCTCAGGCTGGGCCGGGTCATGAACAGCTTGGCGCGGGCGGGGCCATAGCAGTCGCGGGTGAAATCGCTGACCTCCTGGGCCAGCACCGGGTCGTCGATGCGAGTCGCGTCGATGTCCATGCGGATCTGCCGCAGGTCGGTGCCGCAGGGAATGGCCGCGACCGAGGCGCCGGTGATCGCGCGCGAGATCGCGTGCATGGCGAACCACCACACCGGCACCTTGGCCGACTGGTTGTTGATCGTGCTGAACGATTGCGACCAGCCGGTATCGGTCGGCTCCGGGACGCTTACCTGGCATTGCGTCGAGCGCGAATGGTCGTAGCGGATGGTGTTGAGATCGACGTCGATGAAGGGAATGCCCGCGAACATGATCACCACGATGGCGACGAAGACGCGGCTCTCGATGCGAGCCGAGGACAGCACGCCCTTGTTGCCTTCGTCCGCGCCTTCCGCGCGGGCTTTCAACCATTCCTGGATGACGATCGCCAGGAACGGGACGGCGAACATGCCGCTGGCGACCAGCACCGACCAGATGCCGTTGTGGACCACCCAGGACACCAGCGTCAGGTAGTACTCCAGGTAGTCGGTGGTGTACAGCGTCATGGCGAACCCCGCGCTACCGTGCCTGCATCAGCAGGCTGGCTTCCAGCACGATCACGGCGACGATGGCCGCAATCTCCGCGCGCAGCAGCCGCTGCCCGGCAGCGCGCTCCGGTTCCCGCGCGCGCAGGCGACGTCGCATCCACAGCCAACCCCAGGCGGTGGCGGCATACAGCAACAACCGCCAGGCCAGGAAGGCCCCGGATTGCGCCGCCATCCAGCGCTGCCAGCCCTCGATGCCGCCCGCGATGCGGATGCCGACCACATTGACGGCGGTCGCGGCGATCAGCAGCGACACCGTCCACACCAGCACCAGGATGGCGCGCTGGCTGGACAGCCAGCGCAGGCACCGCCCGGCGGCACTCATGGATGGCTTCCGCCGGACGGCGGCCGCTGCAGTTCATCGACCCGATTGCGTACCGGGTCACCCTCGTAGATCCCACGCGCACCGGCGGCACGGGTGCTGTGGCGCTGGATGATCGCCATCGGCGAGTTGCTGGCCAGTTCGCGGCGCAGCTCCAGCTCTGCCTTCAGGTTGTGAATCTCGCGATCGAGGATGTCGCTTTCGTGGGTGACGGCCTTCTGGGCCAGTTCGTTGGCGGCCACGTTGGGCTCCTTGCGCCCGGTCAGCAGCGTGCGTTGCAGCAGCAGCGCCTTCTCCAGCACGCTGGCCAGCGCGACCTCCGAGGCCAGGCGCCGAGCCAGGATGTCCTGGTCCGTCTCGTCGCGCAGCGCCTCGATCACCCCACGTGTGATGGGCAGCGACGCGCTGCTCGCAGCCTGCAGGTTCTGCGCCGTGGTTGGCCGGCTGCCGGCGACCAACTCCTGCAGGGCCTGCAGCTTGTCCTCGTATTCCTCCTGGATCAGCGGGGTCAGGCCAACGCCCGGCGTGGTGACGGTCTTGGTGCATGCATCGCAGGTGCGCTGTTCCTGCTCGCCCAGCACGCGAACGGCCCAGGCCGCGGCGGCATCGGGCGAACTCCAGGTCTGGCAGGCCAGGTTGCCGCTGCAACTGGCTTGCGGAATCGAACTGGCATCGCCGACGCCACGGCCATTGAGCAGGTTGTAGCCGGCGCGGGTCACGTCGCCGACCACACGCACCGGACGTTGGCCCGCGCCGCCAGCGTTGTCTCCGCCGACCCACGGCACGCCATTGTTGCCACGGTTCGCCTCGGCGTCGTCGATCGCCGAGACCGCATCGGTGCTCGCGACGGCCTGCTTCAGCGCCATGCCTTCGGCGAGCTGGTCCCAGCCGAGCTGCCCACCCGCCATGTCGGCCATGCGATTGGCGATGGCACGGCAGGTCAGCTTGCTGCGATCGAAATCCAGCCTGGCTTGCAGCACCCCATTGGTCAACAGGTTGTACAGCCCTGGATCGGCGCGCTGGATGATCAACGCGGGCAGCGACGCCACGGCAGCGGTGGCGTTCTGGATCACCGAGGACATGATGGCCTGGAAGCCATTGGTGATGCCGTTCAACTGGTTCTGCAGCGTGGTGGTGATGCTCATGTCGCCACAGATCAGGTTGCTGTTCCAGCCGACGCCAACGCCGATGGAGTGCATGTTGGCCGCACCGCTCATGGACACCGCGCGGCCGCCCCCAATGCTGTAGAGCACGTCGTCGCCGATCACGCTGCCTTGATGCTGGACGCCGTACTCGTTGACGCTGGTCTGCGCCCCGGCGCTGGAGTAGCTCAGCGCTGCGACAACGGCCAATGCGACGTACAGAAATCGACGGGCGCTCGGAAATGAATTCGTCATGGCATCGGGTCTCACAGGAAATCGACGCTGCCGAGGAACGCCTGGCCGCGGCGCTGGCAGCAGCTATAAGGACGCCACAATGCCCAGGCGTAGTCGCCTCGCCGGGCCTGCACCTTGGCATTGCCGTGGGGGAATACCGCGCAACTGCTGGACAGCGTGGGGGTCAGCTCCTGCCACTTGCCCGTGGCGGCATCGGTTTCCATCAGGGCGCCGGCCGGCCAGTAGCCATCGCGCGAACTGGCGAGCAGCGGTTGGTAGACGTGGATCTGGTTGCGGCGCGTCACGATGTCACCCGCGCGCTGGGCGACCACGGCTGCGGCCTTGTGGTCATCCACCTGGTGCAGGAAGCCGCCTCGCGGATAGACGTTGCCCCAGAGATTCAGGCCCGTACGCGTGCCGATCTCGCGCCGGCCCGGAATCAGTGATTCCGGATACAGCGCCTCGGGGATGTTGTAGCGCCATGCCAGCGTGTCGAGCGTGCTCAGCAGATAGGGCATGAAGGCGGTACCGGCGCCCTCGCAGGTGTAGCCGGAGGCGCTGGCGAACTGGCTGAACACATGGCCACCGGGATGGCCGATGACGTCGGCGTTCTTGAACTTCGCCAGGTTGTTCTCGTGATCCTCGTTGGTGGTGCCGTCGCCGCCGGCCTTCGCGGTCGGGTTCGGCAGGCTCATCGCCCGCACCTCGACCCAAGAGTTCTCGCCGGTGTTCGAGTAGCTCGACACCACGGCATCCGGGATGTAGTGGCGCACCTTGACCGAGGTGCGCACGGTGCATCCCGTCCAGGTGCAATAGAGCCAATAGCAGATGCCGGTGACGCGGTACTCCAGGCAATCCGGCGACAGGGTGGAGGCCACGATGGTGGCCGTGTTCAGTGCGAAGGACGATGCGGAACACCCCAGCAGCAGCGCTGCGATGGCCAACCGCTGGCACCGGGATGGCGCGAACGGACGCCTCGTCATGGCTGCGTCCTCCGGTATTGGTCGATGCGGGCAACCGCACGGGCCACGTCCGCCTCGCCATAGACCACGTATCGGCGATCCACCACGATGGCCGGAACCTTGGCGACGCCAAGGCTCCAGGCATCGGCAACGCCCTGGTAGGCGGTGCCGATCCTTCGCTGCAGGTCTGTACCGCCCAGCTTCAGGCGTTGCTGGACGATGGCGCTGGCGCGCTCAGGATCGGTGGGCAGGTTGTCGGCCAGCTCCGCTTCGAGCACCGCGGCCGCGTCCAGGATGAGGTGCCGGTCAGCCTGGCCATGGACCGGATGATGCGAGTCGGTAACGACCCATACTTCCGCCGCGGCGGCGCGGGTGGCCAATGCCAGGATGGCAATGCCGGAAGCAAACCATGCTGAGCGAGCGCGAGCGGCATGAGGAACAGCGCAAGAGTCCATGAGACAACACCGGAGGGAAGCCAATCCGATGACAGTCGAACCGAAATCCGGCTTCGACACGACAAACAAACCGGAGACCGCTTCGCCCCGTTTTCGCCATCCCTGTCATCGCGTGGTCACCCCAAACGGTGCCTGCGAGTGCGCCTGCGACAAGGACGTGTTCGGATCGACGGCCAAGACGGCCGCCGCACGTTCGTCTCGCCTTCAGCAGCGATGAATCGCTTGGAGAACGAAGTCGGCCCGCTCGGCCACACTGGCGCGCGGAAGCAACCTGACTTCGTAGCCGAGTGCCCGGTAGGTGGCATCCAGGTGGGCGTACTCCGCCTCAGCCTCGGGAAAGCCGTGCCGCCGCGCCCCGTCGGCGCAATAGATGTCCGGCCAGGGCGGTGCGAGGAACACGAGCCGCCCATAAGGGCGGGATTCGCCCAGGCTTTCCGACAGAGGTACACCGAACAGTCGCTGAAGCGCTGCAGCGGCGTCGATCAGCCCTCGGTCGAAGAAAACCGGACCAGCGTCCCGAGCCGCGCCTTCGAGATCCATGGCGGCGACGCGCAGCGCCTCGCGCAGAAAGGCCGCCATGTCGGTCCATGGCAGGGCGTTGCCGCCCCGTCGAATCTGCTCGGCGATGATCCTCCGCCCGGGTTCGGCGACGGTCGCATGACCACGCCGCCGCAGTTCCCCGAGCAGGGTCGACTTGCCGCCGCCGGAGCACCCCGAAATGACCACACGGGATTGCATGCGCGTCACCAATGCGGGTCATCGGTGCCCGGCTGCACCGACGGCCGCGCATAGCCAGCCGGCGTTCGCGCCAGTTGCGCACTGGGCCGCACCGCGCGCAGCAGACCGAAGCCGGAGATGTCTTCGGCGAACCAGGGCGTGACATCCGGCTTGTCGACCCGCAGGCCATTCTCGATGCGCCCCAGGCCGCGCAGCCAGTGTCCGGTTTGTGCCAGCGACACCTGGACGTGCCAGCTTCCGCCTTCATGCTGCTGCCTCCGGAGCGCCGCGGCCGCGCCGAAGGCCATCAGGAAGCCGCTGGCCTGGTCGAGGATCTGCATCGGCAGCGCGCGCGGCCGGCCGTCGCCCGCCGCCTCGCCCTCGGCGTGGTTGAATCCCATGGCGGTCTGCACCAATGAGTCGAAGCCGCGCCGGCCAGCCCAGGGGCCTCGGGTGCCGTAGGCGGTGAGCGAAATGGCGACGATGCCGGGCCGGCGCGCGGCCAGGGCCTCGGGCGAGAAGCCGAGCGCGGCCAGGCCACCGGGCCGGTAGCCCTGCGAGAACACGTGGGCGTCTTCCACGAGCCGCCACAGCGTCTCGCGCCCAGCCTCGGTGCGCAGGTCGATGTGCGCCGAGCGCTTGCCGCGGCTGGTCTCGGCGATGGCGGCGATGTTGGGCAGGTTCGGTGAATTGACCAGCATCACGTCCGCGCCGAACGATGCCAATGCCCGCCCGCCGACGGGTCCGGCCAGGATGCGAGTGAGGTCGAGCACCCGTAGACCGGCGAGCGGCCGTTCATCGACCGCCAGGGGCGGCAGTGCGCGCGGTGGCGCATCGGCGATCCGGGTGATCGTCATCAGCGGTTGCGCGGCCACGGCTTGGCCCTGGGGCGTGGCATCCCACTCGGCGAAGCTGCGCAGCGCCGTGGCCACCAGCGCGTGGTCGGCCGCGGCCTGCTCGAAGTCCAGCGCCTTCCAAGCCCGCAGGGCCTGCTCGGCGTCGGCGCGTGTGGCAGTTGCCGGGTCCAGACCCAGCAGGTGCAGCGCGCCATCGCGGTGGTGCGGGAAGTTGGTGTGGACACGCACGTGGCCATCGGCGCAGCGGTACAGGCCGGCGAACGGGTCCCACAGCTCGGGCTCATGGCCGTCGAGCGTGAACCAGCCGGTGCATTCGGCGGCGGCGTGGGCCATGTCCACGGCGACGCGCTGGCGCGGAACGCCCCGCCCATGGCCCACTTCGCAGGCGGCGAGCGCGGCCGCGGCAATGCTGGTCTGCGCGGCGGTGCCGACGGCGAAGGACGAGGGAAACACCGGGTCTTGTCGGGTCAAGTGGATCCAATCCAGGGCTTGCGATGGCAGTCCGGACAGCGGCCATAGCGCGCTCAGCGCGTCACACGAGTTCATCGAAGGATCTCCTTTCAGGGGGGCGCCTGCCCAATCGACATTCCACCCTGCCAACAGTGATTCGCCGCCAGCCTGTTCTGCGATCGAATAAGCAGGCTCACGATCCCGGGGCGTGGGATCGCCTCGCACGATGCGAGCGCAGCATCCAGGCGGTCGCAAGCATGGTCAGCACCGCCAGCCCGAGACCCAGCAGGAACCCTTCTTTGTAGCCCACCCTCGCGGCCAAAGCGATCAGGAACGAGGACGCCATCGTTTCGCCGAGGTCGCGCGCGCTCTGTACCATCGTCATGTCGGTGCCGGCCTGGGTGCGTCGCCGGCAGAAATTCATCGCGGCGGTCATGATGGCCACCGAGGCGCAACCCGATCCGATGCTGGCCAGTACCGTGGCCATGACGACAGCGGTCATGGGCATGGCCGGCGTTTGCGTTGCGAGCCAGGCCCAGGTCACGGCCGACAGGCCAGCGCTGGCAATGCCGAACTGGAACGCGGGCCAGGCCCCGAACCGACGCACGAGCCATGCGCCGCCACCGCACCCCACCAGGATCGTGAACGCGCCCCCCAGCATGCCGACCTGGCCGACGCGGGCCAGCGGCCATTGCGCATCGACCAGCAACAGCTTGCCCAGACCGTGACATGCCACCACGGTGATGGCGGACAGGCATGCCGCGACGACCAGCGCCCAGGCATTGCGGCCCGATCGCAGGAAGTGCCATTGACTGGCCTTGCTGGTTCTTGCCGCCACTTCAAGCGCCTGTGGTTCGTGCCATGACAGCGTGAGCACCAGGCTCGCGGCGATGGGCAGGACCAGTCCAACGATGGCCCAAGTCAGTCCGAGCGTCCCGTAGAGCATGAGAAAGACCGGACCGCCGTAGAAGAAACCCACCATGGTGCTGGCCACTTGAATCGCATTGACCATGGGCAGGGATTCGGTCGCAAACTGCTCCGCGACGAGGGCATCCGTGGCCACGTCCTGGGTCGCGCTGGCCAGCGAGGCCGTCACCGCCAGGCCCAGGATCCAGGGCAGCGTCTGCACCGATAGGCCCAGCAGGGCGACCGCAAGCAGCGCCGCCAGTACCAGGCCTTGCATGGGCAGAATCCAACTGCGGCGGCGACCGGTGCGTGAGCTCCAATGATTGTCCATCCACGGCGCCCAGAGCCACTTCAGCACCCAGGGCAGTCCCACGAGTGGCAGCCAGGCCAAGGCCTGCAGGTCCGTGCCGGCATGCCGCAGGGAAGCGGGCATGGCTTCCATCGCCAGGCCGAAAGGAATGCCCTGGGATACGTACAGGCAGGCGATCAGCGGCCAGAGTCTGGCGGGCGTGCGCGAGAACGATGATGATCCGCTCATATCAGCGTTCCGAATCTCGTTGCCGATGCTCGCTGTCGGTCGCCGGTGTCACGAACAGCAATTGCCCTGGCTGCACCACTTCCAGCCGGTGCCAGCACCCTTGAGGAACGATGAGGGAATGCCCGGCATCGACGTGCAGGCGCGTTTCCTCAAGGGGCGTATCCAGCACGACGTCGATACAGCCTTGAAGCACTGTGAGCATCTCGTCGCCGCGGGGGTGACGTTCCCAGTGACTGCCGTGGACCGAAGTGGAATCGCGGAAGGCGCGGATGCCGATGATCCAGTCGGACTGCACGCGGCCACGTTCGCTGAAGGGGACCAACTGCAACGCGGAACCGGGTTGCAGGACTGCCAGTGTGCGAGTCAGGGAGAAGGGTTTCAGCATCTGGGTGGGATCAGTTGTCATGGTGTTGTTTTCAGTTTGCGGGCGGTGCCCCAGAGCGCGATGGCGCTCGGCAGGAGCAGGAAATTGATCGACAGGGCTGGCCATGGCGCTTGCCAGGCGCCACGCCATTGGGTTGCAAGGCTGGCTGCGGCCGCCACGGCGAGAAGCGCCGCAGCCAGCCGCAGCAATGTGGTGGGCAGTCGTGCGCGCCATTTCCCCGGCAGCAGGCAGCAAACCAGCGCACCCGCCCAGGCCAGCCCGAATCCCATGGCCTGCCAGCGCTCGCGCGACGGCCATGAGTCAGGCGTCAACGCCGTGATGGCGAACAAGGCACTGCACGCCAGTACAAGGCCGAGTGTCATGCCGCTCAGCCAGGGGCGGAGATGCCGAGCGACCTCGTCATTGGCGCGTCGCTTGAGCCACAGCCAGGTGCCGCTGGCGGCCAGCAGCGCGCCGGCCAGGCCCGCCAGCGCGTGCAGCCACCGGCTGGCGGCGTCGGCGTAGCGGGCGAAGTGCAGGGGTTGGATAGCGATGAAGCCTTGCGTGAATGGGCCCTGGTTGGCCGCGCTGTCGTGCCGCAGCAGGCTCAGGTCCGTGAGGGCATAGTGATAGCGCTCGAAGATGGCCGTGCTCAATTGCCAGCGCTGCGTGCCGCGCAGCGTGGCGTAGGCATGCGCGTCGCCCCAGTGGTGGACACTGATGCCCTGGACACGAAAGTCGGGATTCATCTGACGATGGCGCAGCATCAATTCGTCCATGCTGGCCATGGGCGCACGATGCCCGCTGGCCGGGCGCGCATAGGGCTGCATCAATGCCTGCATCACCTGGCCCGGCTTGTCGGGGAAGGCGAGCGGTGCCAACTGGACCGTGGCCAGCGCCCCGAGTCCCGAGAAGACGCCGGTGACCGCGATCAGCAACAGCAGCGGCGCCAGCCACAGGCCGAACAGCCGGTGGGCATCGTAGGCTGCGGTACGCAACCCGGCACCCAGGCGCAAACGCCACAGCGTGCCTTCCTGCCGGGGATGCAACACCACGCCGCCGACGACTAGGGCGCCCAGCGCAAACCCGAACAGGCTTACGAAGACGCGACCGGGGAAGCCCGCGAAAAAGGTGTTGTGCAGGCGGGTGACGATGCCGGTCAGGTCGCCATGCACGGCAGGCACGGGTGGCACAGACAGGGTTGGCGCAGGGCCTGCCCATCGTTGTTGCGACCGCATGGGTTGAACGTGCCATGACCCAGGGCCGGCCTCGGGCCTGTCGAACTGAAGTGAATCTGCCTCGGGAAAGGCTGCCAACGCCTTCGCGAGCAGGTCATCCAGCCCGATGGGGGCCTGGGCAAGCTGCCGTTCGGTGGGCATTTCCCAGCTGCGCAATTCCGGCTTCAGCACCGACAGCGCACCGCTCAGGCAGATGACGAAAAGGATGCCGCCGAGCATCGCGCCCATCCAGTGGTGGCTGGTGGACAGCGCCCTGCGCAGTGGCAAGCCGGCCGGACGGCCAGCCACCAGGCCGACCGCGAGCAGCGCACACTGCGTGAGCACGGCGCAGAACAGCCCTGCATAGAGGCGATTCAGTGGATCGGAGCCGGACCCAAGGCATGTCATCCCGACGGCTACGCCGATACTCACCAGCGGTGCCACGACCAGTACGAACAGTCCTCGCGCCCGGCCATTGAAACCGGAGGGCTGCATGTCAGTACTGCGCTCGCAGGGTCAGCATGACGCTTCTCGGTTCCCCGTAGCGGTTGTTCCACTGCGGGCTGGAGAGGCTTTGGTAGTAGCGGCGGTCGAACAGGTTGTTGAGATGCAGGGCCGCGCTCAGGTTGCGGTTGATGCGGTAGCCCAAGCGCGCGCTGACCAGCGCATAGCCGCCCTGGCGCAGCGTCAGGCCACCCGACTGCACGGTATAGGCGCTTTGCGCCTGCACGCCCATGCCGGCGCTGAGGCGGCCGCCGTCCCAGGGAAACGCATAGTGGGCCCACAGGCGTGCGATGTGCCTGGGCGTGAAGCTGGCGAAGGCCTGCCCTTGCGATTGGGCATCCTTCAGGTACTTCGTGGTGTTGTAGGTATAGCCGAACGAGAGGTCGAGACCAGGCAGCGGCCGGCCGCTGATCTCGGCTTCCACGCCCTGGCTTTCCACCTCACCGCCACTGATGTAGAAGCAGGTCATCCCGGCGCACGGGTACGCCGGGTCCATCTGGGCGCGATTGCGCTGGCGGATGTTGAAGAACGCCAGGCTGGTGTTGAGCCGGCCATCCAGCAACTCGCCCTTGATGCCCGCTTCCAGGTTGGTGCCCTTGACGGGGTCCAGCGTCTTCCCATCCCAGGTCGTCTGGGTCTGCGGCTGGAAGATCTGCGCGTAGCTCGCGTACAGGGACCACTGGGGGGCGATGTCGAGGACCACGCCGCCGTAGGGTGTGAGTTCGTTTCCCAGTTTGGTGGACGTGCCTGCGCCCTCCTGTTTCCAGCGGCTCAGCCTGACCCCGGTGATCAACGTGAGAGGATCTGCCAGCGAGAACCGTCCCACCGCATAGAGGCCGGATTGCGTCGTGCGGGTCGGGCCACGGGACGCGTAGGGTCCGATGCCGGGTTCGGGCACGCTGCCGGGGTCCCAGTCCCAGACGTTCACGGGCTGGTTCACCGGCGTCAGGAAGTTCGCGGAGAACTGCTCAAGGCTCGTGCGCTGGTAGTTCCAGCCAACGGTGGCCTCGTGGCGGCGCCCCAGGAACTCGAAGGGGCCGTTTAGGTAGCCGTCGACGCTCTTCTGGTCGTTCTCGAACTTGTAGGCTGCTCCGGTCAGGCGCGGCCCGGTGCCCGTGGCGGGATCGACCGCCCCATTGGCGCCGGCGTATTTCAACTTGGAGTCGCCGTTCTGGTAGTTGACGGACAGCTTGGCCGTCCATGCATTGCCGAAGGCGTGCTCGATCCCGCCGAATACGCGCGTGGTGTCCCAATCGAATCGATCCCAATCCACGTCCAGATAGGTGGAGCGAGGCAGGCCGATGTCGGAGCCGTCCTTGTAGAACGGCACGCCGGCCATGTTGGTGGTGGAGCGGATGCGTTGCCGCTGCAGGCCGACGGTCAGCACCGTGTCCGGCCCCAGGTCGAGATCGGCCGTGCCATAGACCGAACTGGTCTTCTGGCCGGCGACGTCGTAGAAGAAATCGCGATCCTCGTGGTTGGCCACGATGCGGGCCCTCAGGCTGCCGCTCTCGTTGAGCGGGCCGCCCACGTCGAGCAGGCCGCGATAGCGATTCCAACTGCCGGCCGACAACTCGCCATTCGCCAGGAACTCGCGCGGAGCGCGCTTGGGAACGAGGTTGACCGTCGCGGCCGGGTTGCCCGATCCCTGCATCAGGCCGTTGGCGCCACGCAGGATCTCGACGCGCTCGTAGATACCGGCATCCTGGGGCGGGCTGGCCATCTGCCCCATCTGGATGGGGACCCCGTCCTGCTGGAACGAGTCGATTTTGAAGCCGCGAGCGTAGTAGCCGGTGGTCAGCAACTGGTACGGCTGCACCGTGATGCCGGGGGCGTGCTGCAGGACCTCGTCCAGGCTGTGCAGGTTTTGCTGGTCCATCCGTTCGCGCGTGATGATGGTCACGGACTGGGGCGTTTCCCTCAGCGTCTGCGAACCCTTCAGCAGCGAGGGCGTGGTTTCCCGGTCGGCTGTCACCGTGACGGTGTCCAGCTGGCTGATTTCGGTGGTCGATTGTGCGAAGGCACCTAGTGGGAGCAACAGCAAGGTCGACAGGCTGGAACAACTGCTCGCGCGCAGCCATCCACGCGTTCTGGAGATAGACATGGCAAGGACTCAAAAGCAACTGGGAATCAATTGCATTGAGTCTAGGCATCGCGCAGCGCTGCCAATGGCGCTGGCCGGTATTCTTCTGGCGCTCGCCGATATCGTTCAGCGGCAGAGTGTGTGCGGCGCGATGCCGAAGCGCTTTTGGAAGGCCTTGGAGAAATGTGAGTCGGTATAGCCGCACATGCCGGCGGTGGCGGAGACGCTGCATTCCCCGGTCGCCAGCATTCGATAGGCTTGCTGGAGACGCTGCTCCCGCACGAACTCGTAGATGCTCATGCCGAACAACTGGCGAAAGCCACGCGTCAGGAGCGTGACGCTCAGCCCGACCTGGCTTGCCAGCCAGTCGAGTCCCGGCGGATGGCTGATATCGCGCATCAGTATTTCGTGGGCGCGATGGAGGCGATCGCGATGGCGTACCGGCAGGGTGATTGCTGTCGACGAGGGCAGTTGGACGTCCAGCGTTGCCAGCACGTTGGCCGTCAACTCCAGCGCCTTCCCAGACAGGTACAAGTCGCGCAACGCGCCCTGCAAAGGACATAGCAGCAATTGCTTTGCCAGTGCCTGCAACGCCGGGCCCGCCTTCGCATCGTGGATGAACGGCGTCGAGCCGGCCATGTCCAGGAGGCGATCCATGGGCCTGCCTTGCGTGTCGAACCACTGCATCAGGCTCGACTGGGGCATGCGTACGGCCACATAGCGCAGGGGCGTATGGGCATGGAAGCTATGGGTGACCGTGAAAGGCTGGTCGCTCAAGCTCAGGTGGAGGGCCGGCCCGCTCACCTGGGTGGGCTGCGACGGTGGCATGCGATAGCGGACAGCGCCGTCCCCGAGCATGAGCACGAGTTTCAACCCCGGCTCGTTGTCTTCGGTGATGACCTGGTCCGGCTTCACGCGCATCGCGCCGCCGCCGATGGTCATCGGCGCCGTCGAAGCCTGTAACTGCCATTGCCCGGACATCATCACCCTGCCACATATGTTAATGACAATCATTATTGCCCATTCGCATCGACAAGCCGGTCCAGCCACCCTGCTGGCAATGCATCAGGTCCTTGTCGGACCTCACGAAGGCGCTTCGCATCGGCCGGCCATGAATGGCTGTGGTCGTCACGGCCGTTCGAGGATGCGGGGACCGGGCCCTTCCGCCCCCAGTGCGTCCTGGGGATTGCGCAACGGGCATTCGTCCAGCGACAGGCATCCACAACCAATGCAACTGTCCAGTTCGTCGCGCAGCCGGGTCAGTTTGGTGATGCGTTCATCCAGATTGGTGCGCCAGCGTGTAGACAGTTCCCGCCACTGGGCCGCGGTGAGTTTGCTTCCCGGTGGATAGCGGCCAAGTGCCTCCTTGATTTCCTCAAGGGGAATGCCCGTGCGCTGGGCCACCTTGATCACGGCGATGTAGCGCAACACGACCGAGGCGAACCGGCGCTGGTTGCCGGCGTTGCGTGTGCTGGCGATCAGTCCCTTCGACTCGTAGAAGTGGATGGTGGAAACCGGCACGCCCGCGCGGTGCGCCACCTCGCCCACGGTGAGCAGGCGCGAGAAATCGATCGGCTTCTTCGGGTGCATGGCTTGACCTCAACTTTACTTGAGGTTTTATAGTCCGCCGCGTCGATCCTGGCAAGCCCCTTCGCGGCGGCCAGTCTTCCTGCAACCCATCGGTCGCGCGGTCCTGCCGCGCGGCCGTTTCTTCGAGAACGGACCCGCATGCGAAACATCGTTGACAAGACATTGGACAGCCGCTGGCTGTGGATTGGCGCCCGCGTCCTGCTGGCGGTGGTGTTCCTGTCTTCCGGGCTGGCCAAGCTGCTCGACTTCCAGGGCGGGCTGGCCGAAATGCGCGCTGCGGGGCTGGAGCCGGACTGGCTGTTCAACATCGCCACCATCGCGGTGCTGCTGGGCGGTTCGGTATTGCTGCTGCTCGATCGTGCGCTGTGGCTGGGCGCCGGCGCACTGGCGGTGTTCCTGATGCTGACCATCCTCGTCGTGCACCGCTTCTGGGCGCTGCCGGAACCGCAGGCCAGGACGGCCATGTTCTGGGCCCTGGAGCACATCAGCCTCATCGGTGGCTTGGTCGCAGCGGCGATCGCCAGCCGCCTGCGCCGGCAGTTGGAGGGCAAGGTATGAACGACCGCTTTGCATTTTTTTGCCTGGTACTGGCGAGTGTGATCGGCTTGTCCGCCTGCTCATCGGGCTCGGACGGCGCGGGTGGCTGGCCGGCCGCCAAGGTGGCGCTGGCGCCGGTCGAGCGTGCGCAGGCGCCGCGCGCGTTCCATGGGGTCGGAGAACTGGAAGCGGCGCGGCAGGTGGAACTGGCGTCGGAAACCGCCGGTCGGGTCACGCGCATCGCGTTCACCTCCGGGCAACGGGTGAAGCAAGGCGAATTGTTGGTGCAAATCAACGATGCGCCCGAGCAGGCCGAGCGCCTTCGGCTGCGCGCGCAACTGCGCAATGCCGAGACCGTGCTGGCGCGCACCCGTCGGTTGATGGCCGACAAGGTGGCCACGCAGGAGCAACTCGACCATGCGCAGGCTGCACGCGACATGGCGCAGGGCGAACTGCGTGGGATCGAGGCGCTCATCGCGCAGAAGGCAATCCGTGCGCCGTTCGCGGGCACGATCGGCATTCGTCGCGTGCATGAGGGACAGTACCTCGCTGCGGGAGACGGCATCGCCAGCCTGGTCGATGCCGGGACCCTCAAGGTCAACTTTGCGCTGGACGAACGGGCGGTCCCGCACGTGCGGCCTGGCCAACCGGTCGAGATCCGGGTCGATGCCTGGCCGGAGCGCCGTTTCGAGGCGCAGGTGTCGGCCGTCGATCCGCTGATCGGCGCGTCGCGCACGCTGCGTGTGCAGGCCAGCCTGCCCAACGTCGACGGCGTGCTGCAGGCCGGCATGTTCGCCAACGTGCGCGTGCTGCGTGATCAGCCCACACCGGTGCTGGCGGTGCCCGAGACCGCGGTGACCTACACCGCCTACGGCCAGACGGTGTTCGTCGCCGAGGCCGCAGAGCCGCAGGGAATGACCGTGCGCCGCGTCGCGGTGAAGACGGGCGAACGCTGGGATGGCCGGGTCGAGATCGTCTCCGGCCTGAAGGAAAGCGACCGGGTGGTGGTGTCCGGCCAGCTCAAGCTCAGCGACGGCATGCCGGTCGAGCCGGTTGCACGCGACGCGCTGCACGGGGATGCGGCCTCGCCCCAGGCGAAGACGGCCCGGGAGCAGGCGACATGAGGTTCACCGACGTCTTCGTGCACCGTCCGGTGCTGGCGCTGGTGGTCAGCAGCCTGCTTGTCTTGCTGGGGCTGTTCGCCCTGGGCAAGCTGCCGATCCGGCAATACCCCACTTTGGAAACTTCCACCATCACGGTCAGCACCGAGTACCCGGGCGCCTCGGCCGAGCTGATGCAGGGTTTCGTGACCCAGCCGATCGCGCAGGCAGTGTCCTCGGTCGAGGGCATCGACTACCTGTCCTCCTCGTCGACGCAGGGCCGAAGCCTGGTCACGCTGCGCATGGAACTGAACCGAGACTCGACGCAAGCGTTGACCGAGGCGATGGCCAAGGTCAACCAGGTGCGTTACCGCCTGCCCGAGCGCGCCTACGATCCGGTGATCGAACTTTCCGCCGGGGATTCGACTGCGGTGGCCTATGTGGGCTTCTCCACCGGCAGCCTGTCCACGCCGGAGCTGACGGACTACCTGTCGCGGGTGGTCGAACCCCTGTTCTCCGGCATCGACGGCGTGGCCAAGGTGCAGGTGGATGGCGGCCAGAAGCTGGCGATGCGCCTGTGGCTGGACGCCGAACGGCTGGCCGGGCGCGGCCTGACCGCCACCGATGTGGCCGATGCGATCCGCCGCAACAACTACCAGGCCGCGCCGGGACAGGTGCGTGGGCAGTATGTGATCGCCAATGTGCGGGTCAATTCCGACCTGACCAGCGTGGAGGAATTCCGGGATCTGGTCATCCGCCAGGATGGCAACGATCTGGTGCGCCTGCGCGACGTGGGCACGGTGGAACTGGGCGCCGCCTCGACGCAGACCAGCGGCCAGATGGACGGCGAGCCGGCGGTCTACCTGTCGCTGTTCCCCACGCCCAAGGGCAATCCGCTGGTCATCGTGGACGGCATCCGCCAGTTGCTGCCGGACATCGAGAAGACCTTGCCGCCGGGCGTGAAGGTGGCCATGGTCTACGAGCGCGCGCGCTTCATCGATGCCTCGATCCAGGAAGTGGTCAAGACGCTGCTGGAAGCGGTGCTGATCGTGGTTCTGGTGATCTGGCTGTGCCTGGGTTCGCTGCGCAGCGTGGTGATCCCGGTCGTCGCCATCCCGCTGTCTATGCTGGGCGCGGCGGCGCTGATGCTGGCGTTCGGCTTCAGCATCAATCTGCTGACCCTGCTGGCGATGGTGCTGGCCATCGGGCTCGTGGTGGACGACGCCATCGTGGTGGTCGAGAACGTGCATCGCCACATCGAGGAAGGCAAGTCGCCGGTGGCGGCGGCGCTGGTCGGCGCGCGCGAGATCGCGGGGCCGGTGGTGGCCATGACGCTGACCCTGGCCGCCGTGTATGCACCCATCGGCCTGATGGGCGGGCTGACCGGTGCGCTGTTCCGCGAGTTCGCACTCACCCTGGCCGGCGCGGTGATCGTCTCCGGCGTGGTGGCACTGACGCTGTCGCCGGTGATGAGTTCGCTGCTGCTCAAGTCCAGCCATCAGGACGGCGGACAGGGCCGCATGGCCCGCACGGCCGAACGGGTCTTCGGCGGCCTCGCGGACCGCTACGGACGGGTGCTGGGTCGGTCGCTGCGGCATCGTTGGCTCAGCGGCGGCTTCGCCCTGCTGGTGGTCCTGAGCCTGCCATTCCTGTACCAGATGCCGCAGCGCGAGCTGGCACCGCCGGAAGACCAGGCGGCGGTCCTGGCGGCGGTGAAGTCACCGCAGCACGCGAGCCTGGACTATGCGGAACGCTTCGCCGATGAATTGCACCGCGTCATGTCCGCGGTGCCCGAGACGATCGGCACGTGGATCATCAACGGCACGGACGGCCCGGCCAACAGCTTCGGCGGCCTGATGCTGTCCGACTGGGGCGAGCGCGCACGCAAGGAGCCGCAGATCGTGGCCGAGCTACAGGGCGCCGTCGGCGAGATCGTCGGCAGCGACATCTTCGTGTTCCAGGTCGCGCCCCTGCCGGGCGGCAGCGGCGGTCTGCCGGTGCAACTGGTGCTGCGCAGCGCGCAGGACTACCCGGTGCTGTACGAGGCCATGGAGGGGATCAAGCAGCGTGCCCGCGACAGCGGCCTGTTCGTCGTGGTGGACAGCGACCTGGAGTACGACAGCCCCGTCGTGCAGGTGACGATCGACCGCGCCAAGGCGGCAAGCCTGGGCATGGCGTTGCAGGACATCGGCGATTCCCTGGGCGTGCTGGTGGGCGAGAACTACGTCAATCGCTTCGCGCTGTTCGGTCGTTCCTACGACGTGATCCCGCAGAGCGTGGGCGAGCAGCGCCTCACCCCGCAGGCGCTGGCGCGGCAGTACGTTCGCACTGCGGGCGGCGAACTGGTGCCGCTGTCCACCGTGGTGCGCCTGGACATGGGCGTGGAGCCCAACCGGCTGAACCAGTTCGACCAGCAGAATGCGGCGACCCTGCAGGCCATCCCCGCGCCGGGTGTCTCGCTGGGCCAGGCGGTGGCCTTTCTCGAACAGGCCGTGGCCGAGCTGCCACCCGGCTTCAGCCACGACTGGCAGTCCGAATCGCGCCAGTACGTGCAGGAGGGCAACGCGCTGGTGTTCGCCTTCCTGGCCGCATTGGTCGTGATCTACCTGGTGCTGGCCGCGCAGTACGAGAGTCTGGTCGATCCGCTGATCATCCTGATCACAGTGCCCTTGTCCATCTGCGGCGCGCTGCTGCCGCTGGCGCTGGGCTGGGCCACGCTGAACATCTACACCCAGATCGGGCTGGTGACGCTGATCGGGCTGATCAGCAAGCACGGCATCCTGATGGTCGAGTTCGCCAACGAACTGCAGGTCCACGAGCGGCTGGACCGCCGCGCCGCCATCATCCGCGCCGCGCAGATCCGTCTGCGTCCGGTGTTGATGACCACCGGGGCCATGGCCTTCGGCGTGGTGCCGCTGCTGTTTGCGAGCGGGGCGGGCGCCAACAGCCGTTTCGGCCTTGGGGCAGTGATCGTCTGCGGCATGCTGGTGGGCACGCTGTTCACCCTGTTCGTGCTGCCCACCATCTACACCCTGCTGGCGCGCGACCACCGCGTGCAGAGCGCGCGCAGCCGGCAACTAGCCGAGATCGCACGCACCGAAGGAGCGGCGACATGAGCACAAGCACCCAATGCGTCCGCACATGGGCGGCTGCGGCGTTCGCCACGGCGCTGGCGGGTTGCGCCGTCGGTCCGCAGTACGTCCGGCCGCAAGCGCCTGCCATCGTGCTGGCCAGCCCGCAGGCCGCGGAGTTCGCTGCAGCCGACGCCGACGCCGACGTCGCGCCGGTCGCGTGGTGGCAGGTCTTCGACGACGAGGGCCTCAGCCGCTGGATCGAGGCGGCGCTGGCGCGCAACCATGACATCCGCCAGGCCCAGGCCAACCTGCTGGCGGCACGCGCCATCTTCGACGAGCGTCGGCTCGATCGTCTGCCGGGCGTGACCAGCGGCGCTGGCTACACCCGTGGCATCCAGCAACAGGCGAGCAACGGTGGCCAGCGCTCCCTGTCCGAGTCCTGGCAGGCTGGCTTCGACGTGCAATGGGAGGTCGACCTGTTCGGTCGCCTGGACCGGCTGCAGCGGGCGGCGATGGCGCGGGCCGAGGCCACCCAGGCGGAACTGGAGATGACACGCCTGAGCATTGCCGCCGAGGTGGCCCGCACCTGGTTCGAGGCGCAAGGCTATCGACGGCGACTGGAGGTCACACGACAGGAAGCAGACAACTGGCGTGAAACCGTACGGCTTGCCCAGGCCAGCCTGCACGCCGGCGCCGGCCTGCCCGAGGAGGTGGAGAATGCGCAGGCGAACCTGTTGCGCAGCGAGGCAGAGCTTCCAGCGCTGGTGGCGGCGTTGCAGCAGGCCCGCCATCGGCTCGATGTCCTCGCAGGGCAGCGGCCCGGCCTGGGCGGCCTGCCCGCACCGGACGCCGTGCGAGCCGCACCGCTGGTGGCGCGTGTGCCGTTGGGCGATGTGAACCGGATGATCCTGGCGCGCCCGGACGTCATGCAGGCCGAGCGCATGCTCGCCGCCGGCGTCGAGGATGTCGGCGCGGCGACGGCTGACCTCTATCCGCGCATCGAGGTGGGTGGATTTCTTGGCTTCTTCGCGTTGCGCGACGGAGATTTCGGCAGCGCTGCCTCGCGTGCCTTCCAGATCGCGCCAACGGTGTCCTGGCCCGCACTGCGATTGGGCAATGCCCGTGCCCGGCTGCGCGGGGCCGAGGCGCTGTCCGATGGCGCGATGGCGCGCTATGAGCAGGTGCTCCTGACCGCGCAGCAGGAGGTCGAGAGCGCGGTGACGCAAGTGGCCGAACAGCAGCGCCAGCTGGCGGGACTGCTGCAAGCCGCACAACACGCCCAGGCCGCGTTCGACATCGCCGACAGGCGCTACCGCGCCGGGGCCGGAAGCTACCAGGCCGTGCTGGAGAACCAGCGCACCCTGTTCCAGTTGCGTCGGCAGATAGCACAGCAGGAAGTCGACTCCCAGATACACATCGTGGCCCTGTACAAGGCCTTGGGCTGGAACGTCCCAAGTCCCGAGGACGCGGAAAGCCTATCTTCCAGCCCCGGCCGCCAGGCTGCGAGGCATCGATCGGGAGCGTAGCGATGCTGATGCGCCATATCCGATACTTCATCGCCGTGGCGGAAGAGCTCAGCTTTACTCGTGCGGCGGAACGGCTTCACATCGAGCAGTCGCCACTGTCGCGATCCATTCGTCAACTGGAGGATGACCTGGGCGTCAGGCTGTTCGAACGCAACAGCCATGGCACCCGGCTCACATGGGCTGGACAGGTCTTCCTTGACGAAGCACGGCGCGTGCTGGCGGCCGCCGAGCAGGCCCGGGCCGGCGCACGCGCTGCGGCAACCGGATACCGGGGCATCCTGCGAATCGCGCTCTCCGATGGAATTTCGCCATCGCACCTGAGCGACCTGCTGGCTCGCTGCCGCGAGGAGTCGCCCGAGGTCGAGATCAGCCTGTTCGAGGTGACGCTCGCCCAGCAGTTGAAAGGCCTGAGAGAGGGTGACTATGACGCGGGGTTCGCCAAGGCGGAACATCCAGGTGAAGGATTGCTGGCGACGCCAGCGTGGAGCGAGCCCCTGGTCGTGGCGGTGCCTGCGAGGCATCCCGCCCTGATTCATCCCGAACTCTCCCTGATGGAACTGCTGTCCCATCCACTGGTGCTTTGCGATCCGGAAGCGTGCGCAGGATGCAGCAGGCAAATCGACCGGCTCCTGCGTGCCGCGGAATGCGAGGTCAGGATTGCCGAACGGGTGGTATCCCATGACTTGCTGATGGCGCTGGTGGCAGCAGGCTACGGCCTCGGGATCACAACCCGCCCGCAACTGTCCCTATGGCGGCACCCGGACGTCGCTTCGCGTCCGCTGGCCGGTGAGGTGCCACCACTGACGACCTACCTGCTGCGCAGGGATGCCGAGGATTCGGAGCAACTGCGCAGCTTCGTCGAAAGGTTGCAACGACCCAGTAGGCAGGTACCCGACAAGGAGTAGACCGCCTGCTTACATGTCCAGCAGTAGATCGGCTAAGGCCTGCGGATGGCTGATCATCGCATCATGCGGGGCGTCCAGTTGCAGATAGTTCCAGCCGTCGTTCCTGGCCCGTGAGACGGAGCGTGCGAGAAGCTCACCGGGCGCCTGGCTGCAACGGACATAGGTCCTGCGGCAGGCGGACAACGGGCTTTTCAGGCGGATGCATTCGAAGTAACTCTGTGCGGGCTGGCCCCTCAGGCGCATGTCCACCCATGCCTGGTCGGCCGGGGAGATGCCGAACTGCGCGGCGGGCAAGGGAGGGATCCGCCAGTCCGGATGGGCGGCCATGGCATTGGCGTAGCGGTCGATGAGATGCGGTGCGTGATCGAGCAACTTCTCTCCGTCGAGGGGAAGGAACGCGTCGAGGAGCACCAGATGGTCGATCCTTTCTCCCAGGCGTGATGCGGCGGCGCAAGCCGGGAATCCGGCATAGCTGTGGCCGACCAACGTGATCGTTCCCAGGTTCTCTGCATGGGCGAGGATGTCGTCGACGTGGTGGCTCAGTCCGAAGCGCCCAGGGGTGCCATCCAGGCCGCTCAGCGTCGGTGTCACCACGCGCCGTCCCGCAGCAGCCAGCAGTGGAGCCACGCGCTCCCAGCACCAGCCGCCGTGCCAGGCGCCATGCACGAGGAGAAGGTCGCTCGCACGGGGGGATCGTGTCATTGCGAGGCCTGGCCGGACAGCAGGGGATACAGCGACAGCACGAGCAGGATGGCCATCGCGATGTTGAAGATGCGCAAATGGCGCCTGTCCGTCAGCCAACGACGCAGCGTCGTGCCGAAGGCTGCCCAGACGGCAACGCTTGGCGCATTGACGACGGCATAGAGCGCGGCGATGACGATCACCGCCAGCACGCCGCCCTCGGCGGGTGCGTAGGTGGCAATGGCCCCGATGGCCATGATCCATGCCTTGGGATTGACCCATTGGAAGGCGGCGGCCTTCCAGAAACCGAATGGCCGGCCGGGCGCCGAGGTTTCCTGCAGCGGCTGGGCTGTGGCGATCTGCCAGGCGAGCCAGAGCAGGTAGACCGCACCGACCACGCGCAAGGTGGTGTACAGGAAGGGATAGGCGAGGAACAGGCGCCCGAGTCCCGCCCCCACGCCGAACACCATCGCCGCGAAGCCGAGGCTGATGCCAAGGATGTGCGGCACGCTGCGAACGAACCCATGGTTGAGTCCCGAGGCGAGCAGCATGGTGTTGTTGGGGCCGGGGGTGATGGAAGTCACGAACGCATAGGTCATGAAGGCAAGGAGCAAGTCTGGTCGCATGGACGTATGGGCATCACGGTAATGGGCAAGGAAGGGAAAGCGAGGTCGATCGCGGTGTGCCGGATCACGGCACGCCGATGCAATGCGTGATGAACGCATTGCGCTGTTCGATGCGCCGGTAGTAGCCGTCCACTGCCTCCAGGCGAGGGTGTTCGAATGGCGTCTGGTACCAGCGATGCACGGACAGTCCAATGGCAATGTCCGCCAGGCTGAACGCGTCGCCCGCGGTGTAGGCACCCGTCTCCACCAGCCGGCCGTCCAGCACGCGCATGAACCGATGCCAGGCTTGCAGCGACCGCTGTACCTCGGCCGCATCGGCGTGCTCCGGCGAGTGCCTTGCCAATGCCATGAAAGCGTAGCTCCACGCACGGTTGAGATCGGACGCCTGCCAGTCCAGCCACTGGTCGACGCGGGCGCGTACCATGGCGCCCTGGGGGTACAGCGCCGCACCGCCATGGCGATTGGCGAGGTAGCGCAGGATGGTGTTCGACTCCCACAGCACGAAATCACCGTCGATCAGCACGGGCACCATTGCGTTCGGATTGAGCGCCCTGAAGGCGTCCTCGGTCACGTCACGAAAGCCGCTGCCCCAGTCTTCCTGCTGGAACGGCAAGCCAAGCTCGGCGCATGCCCACAGGACCTTGCGGACATTGATGGAGGATCGCTTTCCGAGGATCTTGAGCATGTGTCGTTCCGGTGGAACTTGTGGGTGTGATGGCTTCGAAGGTGTCGAGGAGTCAGGCCCGGTGTACTTCACGCGGCCATGAGTTCCTCGCGGCGCTGGATGATGCGCGACACGAGCCCGTAGGAAACCGCTTCCTCGGCCGGCATCCACAGATCGCGCTCGATGTCCTGCATCACGCGTTCGAGGGGCTGGCCGGTCTCGCGCGCGATGACCTGGGCAATGCGTTCCCGGGCCTTGATGATCTCCTTGGCCTGGATGGCGATATCGCTGGCGGGGCCACCGGCGCCACCGCTGGGCTGGTGGATCAGGAATCGGGTCTGCGGCAAGCAGAAACGCCTCTCGCGGGGCGCGCCCAGGTAGAGATGGGTGGCCGCGCTGCCGACCCACCCTGTGCCCACCATGTTGACGGGCGAGGAAACGAAGCGCACGACATCATGGATCGCATCGCCCGATTCCAGGTGGCCGCCCGGAGAGGAAACGATCATGGTGATCGGTGCGCTGGATTCTGCGTCCAGCGCCAGGAGCTTGCGGACGGTTTCCGAGGCCAGCGTATCCGTCACGGTGCCGAACACGAGCACCATCCGCGCGCGAAAGGCTTTTTCTTCCAGAAAGGGGCTGGCCCCGCCTGGCTGGGCTGCGGGGGGTGGGGACTCGGTTTGGCAGGTGAACATGAATGGAGGCTCCGGAGATTTCAGCGGTGGTATTGAAGACGCGCACACCCTGGGATGCACGCGCCACCACAGGATAAAACCTCAGGTTAACTTTAGGTCAAGCGCGGTGACAGAAGAGCCCGGGCAAGGCGGCTTTGGCCCGGGCCGGCTGCCCGGTCGCGGTCAGTGCTCACGCGGGGGAAAGCCCGCTTCGCGCAGGGCGGCGGCGATCTGAGCCTCGGATGCCGTGGTCTGCACCTGGACCGTGCGGTTCGGCGGGTCGGCAATGACGCTGGCGGCGGGGTCGATCCCCTGGATCACCTTGGTCACTGTGCGGGCGCAACCGCCGCAGGTCATGTCATCGAGATGGAATTGCATGAAAAACTCCTTGTTGGGGGTTGAGGTGTTCATCAGTCTGGTGCTCGCCATGGTGGCAAGGTCAAGTGGCCTGCCCGCGCTCAGGGGCAGCACAGCCATGACCGGGCCGTTCCAGGGAATTCAGAATCGGGCAGTCGGGGCGTTCGTCGCCGGCGCAGTGACTGACCAGTGTCTTGAGCGTGTCGGACAGTTGCCGCATGTTGTCGATGCGCCGGTCCAATTCGGCGATGTGCGCCTCGGCCAGGCGCTTGACGTCTGCGCTCTGGCGCGACTGGTCGTTCCAGAGGTTCAGCAGATCACCGATCTTGGCCACCGAGAACCCCAGATCGCGGGCGTGGCCGATGAAGCGCAGCCGGTGGACATCGGTCTGGGCATAGTTGCGATAGCCGGATTCGGTCCGCGCGGCGGGCGGGATGAGTCCGATCTGCTCGTAGTAGCGGATCATCTTGGCGGACACGTTCGAGGCCATGGATGCTTCGCCGATGTTCATGACGATTCTCCTGGTTCAGGTGGTGGGATTGGCAGAGCCGGCCATCGGCGGCCGGAAGCGGCGCAGGCGCAGCGCATTGCCGAGCACGAACACGCTGGACATGGCCATGGCGCCGGCGGCGAAGATCGGCGAAAGCAGCACGCCCCAGCCGGGATACAGCGCGCCGGCGGCCACCGGGATCAGCGCCGTGTTGTAGGCAAAAGCCCAGAACAGGTTCTGGCGGATATTGCCCAGCGTGGCCCTGGACAGTGCGATGGCGTTGGGCACGCCTTGCAGATTGCCGGACATCAGCACCACGTCGGCCGACTCCACCGCCACGTCGGTGCCGGTGCCGATGGCCAGGCCCACATCCGCTTCGGCCAGCGCCGGGGCGTCGTTGATGCCGTCGCCCACGAAGGCGATCCGGCCATGCGCTGCCTTCAGGCGGCGCACGGCATCCACCTTGCCGGCAGGCAGCACGTCGGCCACCACGTCGTCGATGCCCAGTTGCCGGGCGATGGCCTGGGCGGTGCGGGCGTTGTCGCCGGTGATCATGGCGACCTTCAGGCCGAGCTGGTGCAGGGCCGCGATGGCGGCGGGCGAGCTGGGCTTGATCGGGTCGGCCACGGCGATGATGGCGGCCAGGCGGCCGTCGATGGCGGCGTACAGCGGCGACTTGCCTTCGTTGCCCAGGCGCTCGGCCGTGTCGGCAAAGCCGCCCACATCCAGGCCCAATTCACGCATGTAGCGGTCGGCGCCCACCTCGACGCGAACCCCGTCCACCCGGGCGCGCACGCCCATGCCGGTGACCGATTCGAAGTCCGTCATGGCCGCAGGCACGATGCCTTGCGCTGCGGCGGATTCGACGATGGCGCGGGCGATGGGGTGCTCCGAGCGCGATTCCACCGCCGCGACCTTGGCCAGCACATCGGCGTGGTCGAACCCGGTGGCGAGCTCCAGATCGGTCAGCGCGGGCTTGCCTTCGGTCAGGGTGCCGGTCTTGTCCACGGCCACCACCCGGGCGTCCTTGAGCAACTGCAGGGCTTCGCCCTTGCGGAACAACACGCCCAGTTCGGCGCCCCGGCCGGTGCCGACCATGATCGAGGTCGGGGTGGCCAGGCCCATGGCGCAGGGGCAGGCGATGATCAGTACCGCCACCGCGTTGACCAGCGCGAACGTCAGTGCCGGCGCGGGGCCGAACACCAGCCAGGCCAGGAAGGTCAGCAGGGCCGCCAGCATGACGGCGGGCACGAACCACAGGGTCACCTTGTCCACCACGGCCTGGATCGGCAGCTTGGAGCCCTGGGCCTGTTCGACCAGGCGGATGATCTGCGCGAGCATGGTCTGCGCACCCACCGCGGTGGCGCGCAGCGTCAGCGCGCCCTTTTGGTTGACGGTGCCGCCCACCACGGTGCTGCCTGCGGCCTTTTCAACGGGGATCGGTTCGCCGGTGATCATGGATTCGTCCACGAAGCTGCGGCCGTCGGTCACTTCGCCATCGACCGGCACCCGTTCGCCCGGGCGCACGTCCACGACATCGCCCACCACCACGTCGGCGATCGGGATGTCCACGCTGCGGCCGTCGCGCTGCACATGCGCCAGCTTGGCCTGCAGGCCCACCAGCCGCTGGATGGCCTCGGACGTGCGGCCCTTGGCGCGCGCTTCCAGATAGCGGCCCAGCAGGATCAGCGCGACGATGACGGCGGCTGCCTCGTAATAGACGTTGACCGTGCCGGACGGCAGCAGGCCGGGGGCGAAGGTGGCGACCACCGAGTAGCCGAACGCGGCGGCCGTGCCGACCGCGACCAGCGAGTTCATGTCCGGCGCCAGCCGCACCAGCGCCGGGAACCCCTTGGTGTAGAAGCGTCGGCCCGGGATGGCCAGCACCAGCAGCGTCAGCACGAATTGTGCATACCAGCTTTCCTGCATGCCGATCGTGTTGGCAACCCATGCGTGCATGCCGGGAATCAGGTGCGAACCCATTTCCAGCACGAAGACCGGCAGCGCCAATACGGTGGCCAGGATCAGGTCGCGCTTGAGCGCGGCGCGCTCGGCGTCCTTTTTCTGCGCGGCGGCTTCCTCCGCCTGCGCGCCGGTATCCACCGGGCGGGCCTCGTAGCCGGCGTTCCCGATGGCGGCGACCAGTGCCTGCACGGCGGCCGTGCCGCGCACGGTGGCGCGCTCGGTGGCCAGGTTGACCGTGGCCTCGGTGACGCCGGGCACCGCCCTGAGCGCTTTTTCGACGCGGCCCACGCAGGAGGCGCAGGTCATGCCGGAGATCGCCAGTTCGACGTTGCCGGTGGGCACGGTGTAGCCCGCTTGTTCCACCGCCTGCACCAGCGCCCGGTGATCCACCGGGCCGGTGGGGTGGATTTCCGCCCGCTCGGTGGCGAGGTTGACGGACACGCTGCCCACGCCCTCGACCTTGGCCAGGGCGGCCTCGATCCGGCCCACGCAACTGGCGCAGCTCATGCCCTCGATGGGCAGGCGGATTGTGGCGGTTGGCGTGCCGCCGGAGCTTGGCATGTTCATGGCGGATCTCCCATCGTTGGAATTCGAGATGGGGCCAGCGTAAAGCTTGCCATCATGGGAAAGTCAAGCGGTCGGGAACAGGGGGGACGGGCGCCGTCGTCAGGCCTCGCCGCCGGCTGGCGCCAGGGCATCCGGGGTGAAGAACACGTCGGCGTGCAGATCCTCCGCCGCCAGGCCGCGGGCGAACGCCATTTCCATCGCTGCGTCCACCATCGCCGGCGGCCCGGCGGCATAGACCTTCCAGCCGTGGAGGCGCGGCAGGTCTTCCGCGGCGGCCCGGGTGACCAGGCCGCGACGATGGCGGGTGGCGCGTGCCTCGGACAACACGGGGACGAAGCACAAGTTGGCGTGCCGGCGGGCCAGGTCTTGGAAATGCCCGGTCAGATACAGGTCATGCTCTTCGCGGGCGCCGAAATAGACGTGGATGGGCTGCCGCATGCCGAGCGCCAGCGCGGTTTCGACGATCGCCTTGATGGGCGCCAGCCCCGAGCCGCCGGCCAGGCACAGCATCGGCCCGCAATGGCCGTCGCGCAGGTGCGATGCGCCGCGCGGGATCTCCAGCGTCACCGGATCGCCTGGTTTCAGGACAGTATGGACGTGTCCCGAGACCACGCCTCCGGGCACGCGGCGGATGTGGAATTCCAGCACCGGGTCGCCTGGCGGGTTGGCCATCGAATAGCTGCGCGCGGGGGCATTCCCGAACCGGATATCGGCGTACTGCCCCGCAGCGAAGGCAAGCGGGGCGCCATCGGTCAGGCCGATCCGGACCCGCCGGATATCGTGGGTCAACGCGTCGATGGACAGGACCACGCCTTCCCGCATGCAGGAAGGCGGCAGCGCGGCCAGGTCGGATGCGACCCAGGCCACGGCCACGTCCGTCCTGGGCACGGCCCGGCACGCGAGGATCAGGCCGCCGGCCTTCTCATCGTCCGTCAAGGCATGGCGGGAATGCGGCAACAAGTCCACCTCGCCCGCGACCAGGCGCGATTTGCAAGCGCCGCAGCGGCCGGCACGGCATCCATGCGGATAAGGAACGTCCTGCGCCAGCGCCGCCTCGAGCAAGGTCTGCCCGTCCGCGACTTCCAGCACGGCGGGCGCCTGCCGGATGAAGAGGGTCTTCACCGCCATGATCCGCTCAATTCCCCGCCGTCAGGCCGAGTGCTCTCGCGAGGCCCGGCTTCTGGCGTTCGAAGCTGCCGTAGAACACCTCGTTGCCGATGACCGAGATGGGGGCGACCCGCACGCCGGTGCGGGACTTGGCCTCGGCCGCGATCCGCGGGTCGGTCAGGTCGCGCTCCTCGAAGGCGATCCCCTGCGACGCGAGCCAGCGCTTGAGCGCCAGGCAATCGGGGCAGGTCGGCGTCGTGTAGAGGAGAAGACGGCGTGTGGGGACTGTGTTCTGCATGCTGGCTCCGGTGCATTGGGGCTTGAACGAGGCGGCCCAATCTAGTCCTTGCCACCATTGCAAGGTCAACACCCGACCGTTTGCACAGGGTGACGCAGACCATCGAATTGCTGGGCCACGACGAGAAATGTTGCCGTCATGGCGCTGCAGGCCGATGGCTTGACCTTCCCTTCGTTGTAACCCGCAGCATTGCCCGGAACTACCGCAGAGATGCTTCGGAAGGGCCGAAGCCCTGCGACAAAGAAAGGGGCATTCCATGCATAGAAACTACAAGATTGCCGTGATGGCGGGCATCGTCGCCGCTGCCGCCGGGCTGGCTTTTGCGGTCGGTGATGCGCCGGACAACACGGCGCAGGACAAGGCCACGTCTGCCGGTCCGCCGTCGGCGCCGCAGGTGCCGGTGGCGGAAGTCATGACCCGTGTCATCGCGCCGTCTTCCGAGTTCACCGGCTTCATCGCTGCGCCCGAGACCGTAGAACTGCATTCGCGGGTGAGCGGCTCCGTCGATGTGGTCCGCGTTCCGGAGGGCGGCCTGGTCCGCAAGGGACAGCTGCTGTTCCAGATCGATCCGCGACCGTTCCAGATTGCGCTGGATACCGCTGCCGCGCAATTGCGCCAGGCCGAGGCACTGGCCAACCAGGCCGAGGTGGATTTCGCGCGCGCCGAGCGCCTGGTGTCCACAGGCGCGGTCTCGCGCAAGATCCATGACGATGCGGCGGCAACGCGGAATGCCCGGCGTGCCGAAGTGCAGGCCGCCAAGGCAGCCGTTGCCGCCGCGCAATTGGATCTGACGTACTCGCGCATCACGGCTCCGATCTCCGGCCGCGTCGATCGCGTGTTCGTGACCGAGGGCAATCTGGTCAGTGGTGGTGCGACAGGCACCGCCAGCTTGTTGACCACCATCGTTTCGGTCGATCCCCTGCATGTGTACTTCGACGTCGATGAAGCCACCTATCTGAACGCGGTCAGGCATCGCCGGCCCGATGGTACGGGTGGGCGGCCAGCGCTGTCGGTCGACGTGGGATTGAGTACGGACAAGGGCTTCCCGTATCGGGGCGAGCTCGATTTCCTGGGCAACCAGATCGACCGCGGCACCGGCACCATTCGCGCACGCGCCGTCGTGCCCAACCCGGATGGAGCATTGTTGCCTGGGGCGTTTGCCCGGGTCCGTCTGAGCACCGGCGCAGCGCGCCAGGCCGTACTGGTCGCCGATCTGGCCGTGGGCACCGACCAGGGCAAGCACTATGTGCTGGTCGTGGACAAGAACAACCAGGCCCAGTATCGCCCGGTGGAACTGGGGCCGATGGCGGACGGCTTGCGCGTCATCCATGGCGGTTTGCAGGCCGGCGAAAAAATCGTCGTCAAAGGCCTGGTGCGCCCGGGCATGACGGTCGCTCCCCGCCCGGTGGCCATGCAGGCATCCACCGACACGTCCGATGCGCATGCCCCGAGCGGCGCCAAGGCGGACGCGACGGAGGCCCGGCCATGAAGTTTCCCCACTTTTTCATTGCGCGGCCGATCTTCGCCATCGTGCTGTCCCTGTTGATGCTGCTGGCGGGTGCCATCGCCTTCTGGCAGCTGCCGCTGAGCGAATACCCAGCCGTCACCCCACCCACGGTGCAGGTCACCGCGAGCTACCCGGGCGCCAATCCCGAGGTGATCGCCGATACCGTGGCCGCGCCGTTGGAGCAGGCGATCAACGGCGTCGAAGGCATGCTGTACATGAATTCGCAGATGGCCACCGACGGTCGCATGGCGCTGACCATCGCGTTCAAGCAGGGAACGGACCCCGACATGGCGCAGATCCAGGTGCAGAACCGGGTCTCGCGCGCGCTGCCGAGGCTGCCCGAGGAAGTGCAGCGCATTGGTGTCGTCACGCAGAAGACCTCGCCCGACGTGCTGATGGTGGTGCACATCGTTTCGCCGCAAAAACGGTATGACGCGCTCTACCTGTCGAACTTTGCCATCCGCCAGGTACGCGACGAACTGGCTCGTCTGCCCGGTGTCGGCGATGTCCTGGTCTGGGGCGCGGGCGAGTATTCCATGCGCGTCTGGCTGGATCCGTCCAAGGTTGCCACGCGCGGCCTGACCGCCAGCGATGTGGTTGCTGCGCTGCGCGAGCAGAACGTGCAGGTCGCCGCCGGATCGGTGGGGCAGCAGCCGGATGCGTCGGCCGCTTTCCAGGTGACGGTCAACATGCTGGGGCGCCTGACCAGCGCGGAACAGTTCGGCGAGATCGTCCTCAAGACCGGCGCGGACGGGCAGGTCACGCGCCTGCGCGACGTGGCCCGCGTGTCCCTGGGCGCCGACGCCTATGCCCTGCGCAGTCTGATCGACGGTGAACCGGCCACGGCACTGCAGATCATCCAGAGCCCAGGCGCCAACGCCATCGATGTCTCCAATGCCGTGCGCGCCAAGATGCGGGAGTTGCAGCAGGACTTCCCGCAGGACATCTCCCATCGCATCGCTTACGACCCCACGGTGTTCGTGCGCGCCTCGCTGAAATCGGTGGCCGTCACGCTGCTGGAAGCCATTGTGCTGGTCGTCATCGTGGTCGTATTGTTCCTGCAGACTTGGCGCGCATCCATCATCCCGCTCGTCGCGGTTCCGGTGTCACTGGTCGGCACCTTCGCGGTGATGCATCTGTTCGGCTTTTCGCTGAACACACTGTCCCTGTTCGGCCTGGTGCTGTCGATCGGCATCGTGGTGGACGACGCCATCGTGGTGGTCGAAAACGTGGAACGCCACATGGCCCTGGGCGAGCCGCCCGGGCGGGCTGCGCGCAAGGCCATGGACGAGGTGACCGGGCCTATCCTGGCCATCACCTCGGTGCTGGCGGCGGTTTTCATCCCGTCCGCCTTCCTGTCCGGTCTGCAGGGCGAGTTCTATCGGCAGTTTGCCCTGACCATCGCCATCTCGACCATCCTGTCGGCCATCAATTCGCTCACCCTGTCGCCCGCGCTGGCTGCCATCCTGCTCAAGCCGCATCACGGCACGATGCAGGCCGACTGGCTGACACGTGCCATTGAAGCCGCGCTCGGTGGGTTCTTCCATCGTTTCAACCGTTTCTTCGAGCGTGCTTCGGGTGCCTATGTGGGCGCCGTGCGCCGGGCCGTGCGTGGCAGCGCCGTCGTGCTGTTGCTGTATGCCGGCTTCGTCGGCCTGACCTGGCTGGGCTTCCACAAGGTGCCCAACGGTTTCGTGCCGGCCCAGGACAAGTACTTCCTGGTCGGCATCGCCCAATTGCCCAGCGGCGCGTCGCTCGACCGCACCGAGGCGGTCGTCAAACAGATGTCCGACATCGCCCTGGCCGAGCCCGGCGTGGAAAGCGTGGTGGCTTTTCCGGGCCTGTCGGTCAATGGTCCGGTGAACGTACCGAATTCGGCCCTGATGTTCGCCATGCTCAAGCCATTCGACGAGCGCAAGGATCCGTCGCTGTCGGCCAATGCCATCGCCGGCAGGCTGATGGGCAGGTTCAGCCAGATCCCGGACGGCTTCGTGGGGATGTTCCCGCCACCGCCCGTGCCCGGGCTGGGCGCCATGGGTGGCTTCAAGCTGCAGATCGAGGATCGGGCCGGGCTGGGCTTCGAAGCCCTGGCGCAGGCGCAGGGCCAGATCATGGCAAAGGCTATGCAGGCGCCCGAACTGGCCAATATGCTCGCCAGCTTCCAGACCAATGCGCCGCAGCTGGCGGTGGACGTGGATCGCGTGAAGGCCAAGTCGCTGGGCGTGCCGCTCACCGATGTGTTCGAAACCCTGCAGATCAACCTCGGATCGCTCTACGTGAACGACTTCAACCGCTTTGGCCGTACCTACAAGGTCATGGCCCAGGCCGATGCGCCGTTCCGCATGCAGGCCGAGGACATCGGGCAGCTCAAGGTGCGCAATGCCGACGGGGACATGATTCCGCTCAGTGCGTTCGTGCGCATCTCGCGCGGATCTGGCCCGGACCGCATCATCCACTACAACGGCTTTCCGTCGGCAGACATCAGCGGGGGCCCCGCGCCAGGCTACTCGTCTGGCCAGGCCACGGACGCCATCGAGAAGATCGTGCGCGAGACCCTGCCGGAAGGCATGACGTTCGAGTGGACGGATCTGGTTTACCAGGAAAAGCAGGCGGGCAACTCGGCGCTGTACATCTTTCCGCTGGCGGTACTGCTCGCCTTCCTGATCCTGGCTGCCCAGTACAACAGCTGGTCGCTGCCTTTCGCCGTACTGCTGATCGCACCCATGGCGTTGCTGTCGGCAATCGCGGGCGTCTGGCTCGCCGGTGGCGACAACAACATCTTCACGCAGATCGGTTTTGTCGTGCTGGTCGGCCTGGCCGCCAAGAACGCCATTCTGATCGTGGAATTCGCCCGTGCCAAGGAACACGAAGGCGCCGATCCACTGGCGGCAGTGCAGGAGGCGGCGCGCTTGCGCCTGCGCCCGATCCTGATGACCTCGTTCGCCTTCATTGCCGGTGTCGTGCCACTGGTGCTGGCCAGCGGTGCCGGCGCGGAGATGCGCCATGCCATGGGCATCGCGGTGTTCGCCGGCATGTTGGGGGTGACCCTGTTCGGGTTGCTGCTGACGCCCGTTTTCTATGTCGTGGTGCGCAAGTTGGCCTTGCGCCGCAGTGACCGCCGCGCTCGCGATGGCTCAGTTGGTCAGTCCGCAACGGAGCAAGGATGAGGCTTGATATGAAAACGTTACTCGCACTTCGTCGCAGGGCCGCAGGGCTGGTTTCGCTTGCGTTCGCCGCGGGTCTGGCCGGATGTTCCCTGGCCCCGGTGTATCAACGCCCGGAAGTTCCGGTTGCGGCGGTTTATCCCAGTGGAGCCACCCAGGCCGCTGAAGTCGCCTTTCCGGCCGGGGAAACGGCTGCGGCCGACATCGGCTGGCGTGACTTCTTCCGTGACCCGCTCCTGCAGCAATTGATCGCCATCGCATTGGATAACAATCGTGATCTGCGCAAGGCTGCGCTCAATGTGGAAGCGGCCCAGGCGCTGTACCGCATCCGGCGCGCCGACATGCTGCCGAACCTGGGTGCGGTCGCCAGTTCGGCAGTCGAGCGTGTTCCGGCTGATCTGAGTACGGCGGGTGTCACCCGGATCAATCGGCGCCACGAGGCAGCGGGTGTTGCGTCTGCCTGGGAACTGGATCTGTGGGGGCGCATTCGCTCGCTCAGCGACCGGGCGCTGGCATCCTATCTGGCCTTGGCCGAAACCCGCATCGCCACGCAGATGACTCTGGTGGCCGAAGTGGCCAATGCCTATCTGTCGCTGTGCGCCGATCAGGCACTGCTGCATCTGACGGCCGATACCCTGGAGACGCAGCGGCGCTCCTACGAGCTGACCGTCCAGCGAGAGGGCGCCGGCGCCGCGACCCGGCTGGATCTGCGCCGGGCGGAAATCACGCTGCGCAACGCAGAAGCCCAGCATGCGGTCTACACCCGGCAGACGGCCTTGGATCGCAATGCCCTGGTGCTGCTGTTGGGACAGCCATTGACGCGGGAACTTGCCGCGCAGCTGGACGCAGCCGCTACTCTGCCGGATGACGTCGTGCCCGCGACGATCCCCAGCGGGCTGCCGTCAGACCTGCTTGCGCGTCGACCTGACATCCGCGCCGCCGAACAGACACTGCTTGGCGCGAATGCCGATATCGGCGCTGCGCGTGCGGCGTTCTTTCCCACCATCAGCCTGACGGGTTCGGCCGGGACGGCCAGCGCAGACTTGGACAACCTATTCAACGCTGGCTCGGGAGTCTGGAGCTTTCTGCCGAGGATCACTCTGCCTTTGTTCCGGGGAGGCGCCTTGCGGGTCAACCTGGATCTGGCGCATGTGCAAAAGCGCATCGAAGTCGCCAATTATGAACATGCCATCCAGACCGCCTTCCGTGAAGTGGCCGATGGACTGGCAAGGAAAGGCACGCTTGACGCGCAGATCCAATCGGAAGAACTGTCGGTGCAAGCCGGTCTCAGCGCCTACGAACTGGCCGAGCAACGTTACCAGGAAGGCATGGACGACTATCTGGCCCTGCTTGACGCCCACCGCACGCTGTACGGAGCGCAGCAGGCGCTGGTCCGTACGCGTCTGGCGCGGCTGACCAATCGGGTCGACCTGTACAAGGCGCTGGGTGGCGGCTGGTCGGAGCATGGGATCCGTACACAGGCACGCAACTCATGCCTTAAGTCCGAATCGCTTGCCAGCAACGGCGCAGGGCATGTCCTGTGCCACGCTGATCCTGGCCGTTCGTCCTCACGCCCGTTCCAGGATGCGCGGTCCGGGTCCCTGCTCTCCGAACGCGTCCTGGGGATTGCGCAAGGGGCACTGGTCCAGTGACAGGCAGCCGCAGCCGATGCTGCTGTCCAGTTCGTCGCGCAGCCGTGTCAGCCGGGTGATGCGTTCATCCAGGTTGGCGCGCCAGTGCGAAGACAGTTCCCACCATTGCGTAGCCGTTAGGTTGGCGGGCACATCCCTAGCGAAGGGATCTTCTCGCGTGAACTCACGGCAAGGCCCGGACGAACCGCAAACTCGCGTGTGAGTGACGACATCACCGGATGGTCGTTATTGCGGGGTGCCGGTGTCTCCGCTGAGTTCCGCGTCGGCGGCATGAGTAGGCCCTGGAACGCGCGACGCATCGCTGGCGACCAGATCGAGCGCCGACAGCAGCGCATCGCCCTCGACCGGACCGTGCAGCAGCAGCGATTTCCCGGTCAGGCCGTCGTCAAGCCGCACGGTGGGCGTGGCGTTGATGCCGCTGCGCAGGGCCTCGTCGGCCTGCGCGCGGACGATGGCTGCGGAACGATCACTGTCCAGGCATGCCTGGATGGCGGTCGTCAGGCCTGGCCAGGTCAGGTCAGCCGGCAACCCCTGGCCATCGCCCCGGGTGCTTTGGTAGAGCCATGCGATGGCATCGAAGAACGCCTCGTGGCCTTGCGCCTCACCTGCGCACTCGGCCACGCGGGCCAGCCGACTCGCCTCGGGATCGTGCATCGCCAGCGGCAGGTGATGCCACCGCAGGCTGGCCTCGGGATGGGCATCGATCCAGGCCATCAGGGTCGGGTAGTAGGCCTTGCAGAACGGACACTCCAGGTCGGAGTACAGCGTCAGCGTGAAGCGCGCATCGGCTGGGCCGTGACGCCAGGGTGGGCCGGCCGGATGCGCCTGCGCGACCTCAGGCCCCGTGCGTGGTGCCGGCGCACCGGGCGTGCGGTACAGGAGCCAGCCCAGCAGGCCGGCCACAAGGATGCCGGCAACCACCCAGGGCAGCCGTGGCAGGCGCCCGGCGCGCTTGCGAATGGCCTGGGACCGGCTCGGCAAGGTGGTTCGCTTCGAGGACATGACGCGCTCCGGTCATTTCGGCAGGAACAGCGGCGGCGATGCGATGCCACGCGCCTGGTCGATCTTTTCGGCCACCTTGAAGGCGGCATCCAGTTCGCCGATGCCGTACTGGCGCATGAGCTGGTAGCGTTCGGCCTTCTCTTCCGGTTCGGTCTGCGCAAGGGCCAGATAGAGGCTGGGCGGCACGGCGCGGAACAGCACTTCCATCGACTTAGACAGGATGACGCCCTCGCTGAACTTGCCCGCCTCCTTGCGCGCGGACAGCATCAGCGCCTTCTGTGCGGGTGAAAGTTCGCGGAACCGGGCGATCTTCTCCACCTCGTCGGGCGGCATCGACAGGCAGATCCACCACTCGATCATGTTGAGCATGGGCTCGGCGGCCTTGGGCAGGTCGTCGATGTTCTGCGTCGCCAGCCAGTACCACGCACCGAGCTTGCGCCACATCTTGGTGATCTTGACCACGTAGGGCGCGAGCAGCGGGTTCTTGGTGATGATGTGGCCTTCGTCGGTGACGTTGATGATCGGCCGGCCCAGGAACTGGTCGCGCTCGGCGATGTTGTTCACCGTGTTGATCAGCGAGATGTAGGCAATGGAGAGCTGCGCGTTGTAGCCCTCGCGCGCGAAGGTGGCCAGATCCACGATGGTGATGTCCGCCTCGGGCCAGGGCGTGCCCGGACGGTCGAACATCTCGCCGTCTGCGCCCTGGCAGAGCATGTCCATCGCATCGGCCATCTCCAGCAGCCGCGCGCGCCGGGCATCCGGCAGGTTGGCGTCGCGGGCGCGTTCGCGCAGCGCGTCGCGCACGTCGCGGGTCAGCATCGTGCGCGCCTGTGCCACGCAGCGCTGAGCGGCGTCCAGGATGCACTGGCGAATCAGGCTGCGGTCGGCGCGCGTCATGCGCGCTTCCTCCTTGTCCTCGCCGCCGGTGATCATCAGCCGGGCGGTGATTTCGAGTTCGCCGAGCACGTCGCGCTGGTCATCCCCGTCGTCGGCCGGATGGGTGTCGCCGTCCTCGTCCAGAGCGTCGGCATCCAGCGTCTGCACCTGGCCCGGTGTATCGACTAGGCGCCAGGCATCGGCGAATGGCGCCAGGCTCACGCCCGCGCCGGGTGCCAGCTTCACGCGATGCACGCTCAGGCCCAGCCGAGCGGCGAAGTCACCGAACAGGCCAAAGCTGTTGCCGGCCTCGACGATGAACAACCTGGGCCGGTAGATCGCCGTGACCTGGTTGAGGATGTTGTTCAGCGTGGCGCTCTTGCCGGAGCCGGTGGGGCCGAAGAGGAACAGGTGGGCGTTCATCTGCCGGTCGAGCCGGTTCAGTGGATCGAAGGTGATCGTCCCGCCGCCCCGGTTGAAGAAGGTGATGCCCGGATGGCCAGTGCCCTGGCTGCGCCCCCACACCGGCGCCAGATTGGCCGCGTGCTGCACGAACATCAGTTGCGTGTACCACTGCCGCTTGTCCGCCACCGGGTCGAACAGACAGGGCAGCCAGCGCAGGTAGGTGTTGAGCGGCGCCACCTCGTCCTCTTCGCGCACCGGCTGCAAGCCCGCATTGAGCATGACATTGACCAGTTGCAGGCCGCGGGCGTCGAGCTGCGCCATGTCGCGGCCGCGCAGGTAGAAGGCCAGCGTGCCCCGGTACAGCTTGTGCGCACTGCCGATGAGGCCGCGGGCCTGCTGCACGTCCTGGCGCGCCTGTTCGCTGGCGAGCGTCTCGCCAACCGCCTTGCGGGCCAGGTGGTTGAGGTGCGCCTCCAGCACATCCTGCGGCGTGGCGACCAGGGTCAGGCACATCACCGTGTCCTCGGGCATCTGGTCGAACAGCGCGTTCATCGCATCGCCGCCCTTGCGCGTCTCGCCGGTCACGTGTCCGGTCGCGGGCGGCGAGCGTAGGCGGTCCATGACGATGGCCCGGTGCGGCATGCCGTCGAAGAACCACAGGCCGCGGGCGACATCCGAGCGCGGCTGGCCGAAGAACAGACGTTGCGCGAAGTCGCCGCTGGCCAGTTCGATCTCACCTTCTTCCCGTTCCTCCGGATAGCGGGCGAGCGCGTAGAAGCGTTCCCGGTCTTCGGCCGTGCTGCCCAGCGCGCCGGGATCCGGGTTGAACCAGCGCAGCAGCCAGTCGTGAATGTCCGCCGCGCCAAGGCGCCGGGCCTTGACGCCGGCATTCGCCAGGCCGCCGACCAGGCGGTCGCAAATCGTCGCCAGGGCCTGCTCGGGCGATTGCCCGCGCCGGGCCGATGCTGCGTCCGGGGTGCGCCGATAAACCACCATGCGCACGCGCCGGGTCTGGCCGCGCCACGGCAGGCGTGTGACCGTGGTGTCCTCGAACAGGCCGCCCGGCTTCGCGATCGCGCGCAGGTGGTGCCCGAAGAAGCGCAGATAGAACTCGCTGAACGCGCTGCCCTGCGCGCGTGGATGCAGGTACGCCCCCAGCGTGCGCAGGTAGTGGTCCCAATCGGCTTCGTCCTGCGCGTAGAGCTGCACCACCCACGGGTTCTCGTCCAGTTCGTCGAAGGAGTCCTGCAGCGCATTTTCCAAGGCATCGCGGGCCTGCCACAGCCAGGCGGTCTCGCGCCCTTCGGTACCGATCGGCTGTAACTCGAAGAACGCCGCCACCGATTGGCCATCTTCGAGCAGCATGCACTTCGTGGCCGGCAGGTACTCGACCCAGGGCAGCAGGTCGGCGAAGGACGGTGCCACGTCGTAGAGCGCCGCGTGGTCGGCCTGCGTCGCGGGTCGCCGATGATGCCGCCCAGGGGCGGCTCCAGGTGCCTCAATGCCGTGCGCGGCAAGGCGGGCGACATGTCGCGTCCAGGCGTCCGGCTCGGTGTCGGCCTGGCCTGGCCTGGGGGCCGGACGACGCGGCCACGGCAGTCGCCAGCCCATCAGTAGTCCTCCAGCCGCTCGCCGGGCATCGCGTACTGCACGCGCTGGTAGAGCGGGAAGACGGTGCTGTAGCCGGGCACCGGTACCGGGTCGGTACCGGCCAGGTGCGGAAAGACGTACATGACCAGATCGGGGTTTGGCAGTCGATGGAACTGTCGCTGGATCTCGTTCGCTGCGGTGCGGGTGTAGGCCGCGTTCCGGGCGGGCGCCGCGAGGGTGCCGGCGTCGGTCAGCGGACGGCGCAGGTCCTGGCGTGCGTCGAGCAGCAGGCGGCCGGCCTGGCCGCCGCTATAGCCGCCAGTCTCGTGCTGCCAGATGTCCAGCATGGTGTGCTCGCCCCGGGGCAGCAGCTTTTCCGAGCTGGTGGCACAACCCGCGAGAACGGCGGCGGCGAGCAGGACAAGGGGACGGTCAATCCAGGTCCGACGCATGTGCTTCTCCCATGAGGTGATTCACCCGGCGCCCCTTGGCGTCGTGGTCGATGGCGATCGGCTGCTCCAGGTGCACGGCCACCCTGGCGCCGGGCTGCACGTAGACCGCAGCGAAGGCCTGGCCGTAGAGCTTGTTGACCCAGTCGGCCATGTCGCGCACGCCACCGGCCAGGATGCGGCCCATGGCCTCGTTGCCCGAAATGCCGACCGTGCCCAGCGAACCGTTGTTGTTGGCGACCACGGCCACGCTGCCGTTGTCGGACTTGATGAGCGAGGCGGCGCCCGCGCCGGCCGCGGTGATCAACGCCTGCGATCCCAGGTACTGCTGGGCATTGCTGCGGCGCTCGCCCGAGACGCACGGGATGCCGTAGGGATCGCTGATCCAGCCCAGGCCATCCAGCAGACTGGTGCTGTTCTGGCTTCGACTGCGCTTGCCGTCGTCTTCCGGCACCGTGCGGATGGTGCCGTCGCTGAACACGAAGGTGATGGAACGGACCTGCCCACGCACGCACGAGAGCGTCCAGTCGCCCGAGGCCGTACCGCTCACCACCGCACCGGCCACGTCGGGAATCTCGATGCCGTTGGCCGCCAGGTTGTCGGCCCCGATCAGCACCTTGAAGGGAAACGGGTCGTTGACGGTGCCGTCGATGGGAATGCGACCGATCAGCGCGGTCATGGCGACCGAGCCCATCAGCGTGGCATTGGCGGGCACCGTATAGACCGCCTGGGCGGTGCCGCCAACGGCTTGCGCAGTCCTGTCGCTGACGGCCTCCGCCGCAGCCGACAGCTCCGGCGAGGCCGGGCCGAAGCTGGAGGGAAAGGCGGGCAAGCGCAGGCTGCTCGAACCGCCCTTCGGATCGGGCCGGGCGTCAGCCGGTTCGATCCAGCGCATGCTGCCATCCTTGAGCGGTCCGCCGTCATGCCCGTCCAGCCCAAGGCCGATCGGCAGGTCGGCGACATCGCCCTTGCCAGACAACCCGTCCAGGCGGCGCTGCAATTCCTGCATCAGCCCTTGCGTGTGCTGCCGGTCGCTGGCGGCCTGGGTTCGCTCCTGTTCCAGGCGGCGACGTTCGCTGTCGAGGGCGTTCTGGATGCGCTGGTCGATCGCACCCTCGCGGGTACGCAGGCGCTCGTTCTCGGCCTTGTGCTGGCGGTTGTCGCTCAGCGCGGTCTGCAGCTCGGTGCGGAGCTGCTTGACCTGCGCGACCAGGGTGGCGACGGTATCGCGCGGGGTGTCGCCCGCGATGCCGAGCGCCTTCATTTCCTCGGGAGTGAGCTGCCCCGGGACATCCTGCTTGCCAGGTGCAGCGTCACTGCCTGAGAACAGCCTGGCACCGACGAACACCAGCAACAATGCCATCGGAATCAGCAGCCACTTCAACAGGGGATTACTCCTCATCGGACGTCCTCCCCGCAGCGGCGGCCGGCGGCAAGTTCGTGCCGGCATCGATGGGGCTGAGCACCGGCATCAGGGACTCGGCCAGGCCACGGCCGCGCGTGACCAGATAGACCACCGTGGTGTCGGTCGAAGCGCCCGCCGGCCCCAGGTCCGGATGCTGGAAGGTCGCGGCCACGAAGTCGCCTTGCAGCACCCTTGGATCGAGATCGATACGGTGAGGCGAGGTGTTGGTCAGGCGCACCGCGGTGACCCACTGGTCTTCGAGTCGCCAGGCCGCCAGCGCCCGCGCCTTCAGCGGCAGCGTTGGCAGCAGTGTGTCCAGCGCGAGCGGGCGCCGCAGCGGCACGCGCCCGATGCCGGCCACGGGCTCGACGGTGCGCAGCGGTGCGTAAAGGTTCTGCGCCGCGTAGCGCGTCAGGACAACGGTTATCGGCGTTTGCCGACGCCTCGCGGGTTGCGCTGCCTGGGTTGGACCGGCGGCAGTGTCACCGCTGGCCTCCGCGACGGCCTCCTGCAGGACGATGCGTACAGGCTCCAGCGGCTGCTCGCCTTCCCCGGCGTCCGTGGCTGCGATGTCGACCAGCACGATGGCGCCGGATTCCACGTCCTGCAGTTGCAGCCGCGTCGGCCCGATGGCCTCGCTGGCGCGCAGGTAGATGGCGCCACCCGCGCTCTGCACGCGCAGCCGCTCGCCCAGGCTCGGGGGCAGGCCGACACGCACGTTGCGATCGATGAAGACCACGCGCTCCTGGCCGACGACCAGCGGGACGGCCAGCGGCAGCCGCTGCCAGCGCAGGACCTCGATGGCATGGCTGTCCGGCACCAGGCCGAAGCCAACGGCCAGGCTCGCCACGATGGTGAAGACGTGGTGTTTCATGGGTTGCCTCCCTGCGAAAGGCCGCCGCCGGGCGTGCCGGACGGAGGCACTGCCGGCGACGGTGCCTCGATCCGCTGCGGCGCGCCGTCATAGCAGTCCAGCGCAAGACCGAAGGGGTTGTGCTGGGGATCGACGTCCAGCCGCACCACTTTCAGCGGATAGCGCACCAGGGCCCGCTTGACCTGCTCGGCGCCGTAGTACTCGTCCGCGCTGACATCGAGCGTGACGATCCAGTCGCGGCTGGAAACCGTCTTTACCCGCATCGTGGGGTTGTCGCCAAAGCCGCGCCCCGGAATCTCGTAGATGCCACGCACCCGCTGGCGCAATTCGCCACTGCTGCGCCGGTGCTCGTAGTCCTGGCGCAGGAAGGCCTGGCAGGCCGGTGTGAAATAGGCCGACAGCGCGTGGAGGTTGCGCGGGTAGTCCTGTTCGCCATCCGTCGGCCAACGTTGTACCTGCTGCCAGACGTAGAAGGCGAACGCATAGACATTCTCGGGCGGCACATCCCACCAGGCGCGGGTGCTGCCCGAGCGCAGATCGGGGGGCACGTGGATCGTCAGTTGCCTCGGCGCACTCCACCAGCCGAAACCGAGCAGCAGCGCCACCACGAACAACGCACCGGCGCCCAGGCGCAGCGTGCGCACATGGGCCTGCAGGTGATGGACTTCATTCCTGAAACGGCTCATGAGGCGGCTGCTCCGCGTGAGCGCCGGGTGGTCCAGTACCCAGACCGCGTGATGAGACGGTGCCCACCGAGCGAGGACGCTGCCAGCGGATGGCGCAGCGCCAGGCGCCACTGCAGTTGCCGGTACAGCCAGATGTCCGGGCGGCCGCGCTTCTGCCGGCGCAGGAAGCCGCCACCACCGAACACGCCAGCCGCCACGCCGGCCACGATCAGGGTCGGCACCATGGCGACGCTGTGCGTGGCCCAAGCCAGCGGCACGCCGGCGATGAACCCCGCCACCGCGGACAGACCGGCGCAGATCCAAAGTTCGTCGGCGGTCAGGCCCCTCACCACCACGGGCTGGCGGTTCAGCCTGTGCGGCAGGAAGGTCACCAACCCGTCACGCGCGATATCGTTCAAGGCAGCCATCGCCGCTCAGAGCACGCCAGTGGCCTTGGTCAGCAGCCAGATGCCGACCACCAGCAGGATCGCACCCACGGCCACGGTGAGACCGAACTGGCCCCAGGTGGCGCGACCGGTATGGATTTCCGAGTAGCGCGTATAGGCGTGGTAGCACACGCCGACGAACATCGAGGCGACCACGAGGAGCGCGATCAGCAGCACGATGTCGTAGCCGTAGTTCTGCAGCGTCTGCATGATGCCGCTGCCCTGGCCGCGCGACGGGTCCTCGATGGTCGGCAGGCCCTGCGCCCGGGCCGCCAACGGCAAGCCCATCAGTGCCAGCGGCGCGAGGATGGTGGTGGCAACGCGATGGGGAATCGGATGGGTCTTCATGGCGGTAGGGCCTTTCGTGGTGGTCAGGACAGGAGGAAATAGGTCAGCACCAGGTACATCGCGACGAATCGCACGACGACGCCCAGGAACTGGCGCTGGGACAGGCGCTGCTCGGCCCACCCGGTGTAGGCGGTACGCATGGCCCACACCCCCCACAGGAGCAGGACGGCGAACACCAGGCCGAGCACCACCGTGGCAACGGCGGCTGGGGCGAAGCCGCCATTGGCCTGGAAGGCACTGACCTGGGCGGCGTTCATTGGGGTGCCTCCTGGTCGGAGGGCGGGCTGGACTGGCGGTAGTCACCGGACAACTCGACCGTATCGCGCGGCTGGGCGCGCGGCGGCGTCAGGTAGTCCTGGATGCCCGCCCGAACGCGCTGGAGGTCCTCGCGCAGGCGGGCATGGTCGAAGTGGTAGCGGGAACCTTCCAGCCTCGGCAGGACTGCGCCGCGCTCGGCCAGGCGATCGAGAGAGTCGAGTTGGCGTACGAGGGCTGCAAGCCGCGCATGCTCGGAAGTGGTATCGGCTGCAAGTACAGGCACTGGGCCGGCCAACAGGCAGACCAACAGTAGGCCCGACACGCGGCATCGCTCGGCGGTCGTCGTGGAAATTGAAGTCATCACGCCAGTCCGGGGTTGGGATGGCGAAATGCTGCGGCGATAGGGCGCGAGTGACCGCAAAGAATGGGAACCGGGCCGTGACCAGATTCTTCGTTTGCTGCTCCTGGCAAATCCCGTGCACTACCGGGCGAGGGCTCCGGTGGCTCGCCGGTCCGTCAGTCGCGTAGATGCCCATTTAATCCGGGCAGATCAGAGAAAATCATGTCTAATCATGCTGGATCGTCTATGCAAAGCGGCCGATTCATGCCAACATAAATAGGTTGCCCGTACTTTGACCTCACGAAGGGAGCCCATGTCGGATCGTTGGTTGTCGGTCGAAGAGATCGCCGAGCACCTTGGAGTGAGCAAAGACACCGTCTATGCGTGGATTCGCAGGCGTGAGATGCCGGCGCATCGCATTGGGCGGCTATGGAAGTTCAAAACGGCCGAGGTCGACGAATGGGTGAAGTCGGGCGGTTCTGCTGACGAAGAGGGACGGAAAGCGAAATGAACTGCGGGGGAGCACGTGATCAAAGCTGCGGCGGGTAGTGTCATGACGAAGACTGTGCACTCAGTTCGACGCGCTGATTACTCGATCATCGCGCTTGATAAGTTCATCCAAGCAACCCGAGACTCTGGATACAAAGGTACAGCGAGCGCGATCTCAGAACTCGTTGACAACTCTATCCAAGCGGGCGCCACACGCATCGCGATCTCTGTCGCTGCCAAGACCAGCGACGACGAGGAGAAGGTGATAGAGATTTCGGTACTGGACAATGGCTGTGGGATGGACCCACCGACACTGCGTCAGGCACTCCGGTTCGGCGGGAGCACTCGATTCGGAGACCGCCGAGGACTTGGGCGGTACGGCATGGGTCTACCCAATGCGTCGCTGAGCCAAGCGCGGCGTGTCGCGGTCTTTACGTGGCAGTCGCCGAAGGGTGCGCGTGGGCACGATACCCCGACCGTGTACTCGTCATACCTCGACGTCGACGAGATCGTGCGCTGCGAAATGATCGAGGTGCCCGAGCCGAAGGTGGTGAAGGTGCCGCCAAGTAGGTGCGCAGGAAACTCGGGGACCCTCGTTTGCTGGTCGCAGTGCGATAGGCTCGACAATCGCCGCGTCTCTACCATCGTGCGCAAGCTTGAGGTTGAACTCGGTCGACGTTTCAGGCACTTCATCTGGAAGGGACTGCGTATAACCATCAACGGCGATACGCTCGACGCCTTCGATCCGCTTTACCTACACCCGAAAGCAGAGATTTCTGGTGCCCAACTTTTCGGTGAGGAGATGCGCTTCGAAGTCCGCGCCGATCCGCTCGATTCGCGGAAAACTGGTTGGGTGAGTGTGCGGTTTACGGAACTGCCGGTCCACGCGTGGCACAAACTTTCAAACGACGAGAAGCGCCGAATCGGCCTCTCGAAAGGTGCTGGCGTCTCAATCGTCCGTGGAGGACGAGAGGTAGACTACGGCTGGTTCTTCATGGGTAGCAAACACCGAGAGAACTACGACGACTGGTGGCGCTGCGAGATCCAGTTCGATCCGATCCTCGACGAAGCCTTTGGCATTACGCACACGAAGCAACAGGCTCGCCCCCAGGCGCACCTCATCGAGGCACTCTCGCCGGATCTCGAGGCGACCGCGCGTGCCCTCAATGGGCGCGCACGCAAGGCTCACACAGCCGTGAAGGCGCGCGAGCGCTTCTCCGAAGCGGAGCGCATCGCCAATGAGCGGGACCACCTCCTACGCCCCCTTCCGCGCAGTGTTGATCCGACAGCGCGGGCGCTGATGCGTGAATTGGAGGAGAGTCACCCGACGCTACGGGATCGCCCTAACGAGGCGGACCGCTACAGCATCATCGAGCACTCGGTGAAAGACACGTCGTTCTTCACCCTTGCGCACGACGGGGACAAGCTTGTGCTCGTATTGAACCCTGATCACCCCTTCTACCGCGAGATCTACAAACCGCTCTCTGAGGGCGAGGTCTCTCGCGATCCGCAACTCCGCGCCAAACTCGAACTGCTCCTCCTCGCGGCGGCGCGGAGCGAAGCGGCCGCGCGCGGGAAGATCCCGGCGCTCGCAAAGCATCGGCTCGAGTGGAGTAACACCTTGGCTGCCTTCCTGAGCGACAAATGACCAAAGTGCCCGGTAACACGTGGACCACGCTGGAGCCCCCGCTCCCGAGCAAGGCGTCGCAGAACGCCTTCGTGGAGCACGCGCGCGCGCTGGCGAAGGTGTGCCGGCGGGAGCGTACCGAGGAGGCGATCGAGAAGGCGCGCGGCGCGTTCGTGGCTGAAGTCACGGCGTGTCGTCGCAGTGATCGACAGACGCTGCTCGCGGCGGGGCTCGTCATAACCGACCTCGCGACGCAGGGCTGGACGGTCCGCGTGCGCAGCGAGCGCGTCGAGGTCAAGCCGCCTGACTCCGTCACCGACCCGCTCGCCGAGAAGGCACGCATTCGTCGGCAGGAGTTGGTCAAGCGCAACGCACAACTCCGTCAGCCGTCGGTGCAGCGGTTCCTGGAGTCGATGGAGCGCCAGCGTCTTCACGATGGGAGCTACGTCTCGATCTACTCGCTCATGCGCGACGGGCGAGATCTCGCGAAGGGCCTTCGGGAGGCGCGGACGCACCTCAACAACGGCTGGGCCGACGCGCTGTCGAAGCTCGTTGATCCCTACCTCCAGTTCGTCACCGCTGAGAACGCAGCGTGCGAGTTCACCGGACTGCGCCTGATGGACGTGTGGCGCTACTTCCGCCACACGTGGACGAACCAGTACACGAGCGTGCCGGGTCGGACCATGGTCTTCCTCGTACGCGACCGCGCCGCTGCCAACCACCCAGTGATGGGTATCGGCGCGCTGAGCAGCCCGATCATGCAGATCCGCAAGCGCGATTCGTGGATCGGGTGGCACCCGGAGACATTCCTTGATCGCGTGCGGACCGCGCCGACGCGAGAACTCGCTAAGTGGCTCGTCGACACGCTCGACGCCGCCATCGACGAAATCTACGTGGCGGACCTGATCGAGGACGGCATTCTCTCGACACGCGATCTCAAGACACCCTCGTTGGCAGTGATCGAACGACTGCTGAAGGAGAGCGCCGAGGCGCGCAAGAAGCACCAGCGCTTCGCGCGCTCGCGTGACTACAAGCAGAAGCGCTCAGATTTCCAGGGCAACGAGTACTGGATCGCGAAGGCTAGGACACACCTGTTCCGCAGCAAGCGTGCGCTCGCCCTCTCAACGTACCTCCGCGCGCGCGCGGTTCTAGACGAGGCATTCGACGGCAAGCCGACGGCGGAAAAGCTTGCCACGCTCGCGAAGACGGGGTACGGCAGCGACGCGATCCGCAGGGTGCTCAAGAAGGCGAAGGCTGACCGGGTTGGCATCGCGGTCGCAGACATCTCGGTATGCGGCGCAGTGCAGCCCTACAACGCGCTCCTCGGCGGCAAGCTTACTGCCATGATGGCGGCGAGCCCAGAGGTCGTACACCAGTACCGTCGACGATACGCACAGGCGGAGAGTGAGATCGCGTCCTCGATGGCTGGGCGACCCATCGTGCGTGCTTCGAAGCTTGTGCTCCTCGGTACGACGTCGCTCTACGGCGTGGGGTCGAGCCAGTACAACCGCATCAAGATCCCGGCGGAGCGTCTCGGGGGCAATGCGGGGGACGTCATCCGATACGCTGAGTTGGGTCGATCGGAGGCGTTTGGCACGTCGCAATACTCCGAGGAGACGGTCCACGCGCTTGTCGAACTTGTGCAGCAGTCCGACGCGCAGCGTGTGAACAGCATTTTCGGTGAGGGCGTGAGCCCCAAACTGCGCAAGGTAAGACAAGCGCTCGATCTGCTGAACCTGCCGTCGGGGATGCTTCTCCGCCACCACCGTCCGCGCATCGTGTACGCGGTAAGCCTTATTAAGAACCTCGACGACTACCTCATCGGCGCCGCCAAGCGGCCCGAATACATAGTACCGGTCAACGAGGGCGTGGCGGCGACTGCGGCGATCGGCGCGTGGTGGCGCGAGCGGTGGTTACGAAATCGGATTATCTCCGATGACGTCCTCGATGAGGTTGAACGGCACACAACCGTCCGTCCGGTCACCCACGGGGCTCGTGTTCCTCTCCAGAGAGCCGCCCCCCAGCAGCCCATGTACTCCGACCTCTCTCCTGAACTTCCAGAAGGATGATGATGAGTAAGTTCAGGGACATCCGAGAGAACACCTCGCTCGCGCAGGGAGTCGCGACGCATTCCCCTGCGTACGCGATGGGGTGGTGCGCTCGGTCTCTTCACCTGACGACAACCGACGCACAGCGTGCAGTTGTGCGGCTCGGGAAGTGAACAGGTGTCCTGATGGATCTGAGGGCGTGGAACCAGCGACTCGCAGAGCACTTCGGCGCCCTCGCGCGTGACCGCAAGGATGTCCCTGTCTTCGCCTTGGAGCACGGCCTCGCGCAGGCCGAGTTGCTGGCGCTGCAGAACACGCTGCGCGCTCACATCCAGGTCTCGGCGCCCGCGCGCGAACACCAACTCGTTTGGGTCGTCTACGCGGCGGAGATCGGCTACGGCTACGCGGGGAACGAGTATTGGCAGACCTTTGAGGATAGGACGCCGGGCTGGAGGTTGAACGGTAGACGCGATTGGATTCGCGATGCCTTTGTCGCCTTTCAGCGGAAGTTCGCGGGCGCGAAGCCGTCGGGCCCCTGGGCGGAGCAGTTCTCGATCATTGCGTGGCCCATCACGCACGCGATCCTCCCGTGCGACCTGCAGCAGCAACTCGCGCGCATCCTCTACGAACTTCGGCACTCGTTTTCCGGCGAACTCTTCGATGAGCCGCAGCGCCTCGGGGACTTCATCGCGGCGCGGAGTTGGAATACGTCGGCGCGCTTCCAGAACCTCGTGCAGGCGCCGGCGCTCGTCGGCCAGATCGCCGCCGCGCTCCTTCTCCAAGGGAAAGAGGGCTTCAAGACGCTGCTCCACCCGACGACGCTGAAGCGCATCGGCGATGACGTCGACAGCGAACGCCGCGGTCGCGACTGGCTGCGCAGCGCGCGCCACGCAGCGGAGGAGCGGGCGAGGATCCGAGGACTGACCATTGGCAGGTCAACGAACACGACGTTTCAGCGGCGTGAGGAGGCCCGAGAAGAGGTCGCACGCCTGGGCATCGAGCCGCGCCTCGTGCTGCGACCCATCGAGGGGTCACGCTGGGAGGTCTCTCTCGAAATCCCAGACCTCTCGCACCTGCTCCTCCGCTTCCCGCAGGTGCGAGAGGTCCTCACCGAATCGCGATGCACCGTCGCGGGCGCGGCGGGGCGCCCGCTCGCGAGGGGGCGCTGCCTACACGGCCCCCAACGCGTCCCGCTCAGCCGCTGGCCCCAGCCCGACGATGTGCTGTTGAAGTTCGAGCGCACCGACGCGCAACTCGAGTACCTCCTGCGCGCGGAGTGCATGCTCCGCCCGGGCACTTCATGGCTCTTTAAGGTCGCCAGTGATGGCCTTGCCTACGAGTCTCGCGGGATGCGCGTGCGTGCGGACTCGAAATACCTGCTCGTGAGCACCGAGCCCTTTGCCAAATCACCCGTCGCGCGTCCGGTCGAACTGGCGTGCCAAGGCGTACACGCCATGCTCCTCGACGTGCCCGCTGCGCTCACGTCGGAGTGGGAGCAGGCGCTGAAGCAGTTTCAGGTTACCCAGGCGAAATCTATCGAGGTGTGGCCCGCTGGGCTCGCTGCGGTCGCTTGGGACGGTGAGGGATATGGCGAGTGGCTCGCATCGGAGACGCCGACCCTTGCGATCCGGTCAGACCACGCGATGGACGAGTTGACCATTGCGATGGGGGATGGCCCGTCACTCTCGTTGACGCTGACCGACACGCCGCCCGGCGAGGCAGTCTTTGTCGAACTCCCGCCGTTGCCGGTAGGGCTCCACAAATTCAGTGTCGCGGCGCGCAGCGGTAGCAGCGCAGACTCCGAGGTGATCGGCGACCTCGACGTCGTCATGCGGGTCCGCGAGGCCCGCCCTTGGTCGCCTGGGTCGACCGCGCACGGCCCACTCGAAATTGAACTCGACCCCGCCGCGCCCTCGCTCGAGCAACTCTGGGAAGGAAAAGCCGCCGTCCGGGTGCGTGGTCCTGCTGGGCGCCAGGTAATGATCCGAGTGCAAATGTTCGTGAAAGCGGGTGAAGCGCCGTTGTTTGAGCGTCAACTGCCGCCGGTCACGTTACCGCTTCCAAGCGAGGAATGGGCGCGCCACTTCGAGGCATACATCAAGAATGACAAGAGCGCACAAGGTGCATACGACGACACACACGTTTGTGAGATCGAACTCACCGCCGAAGAACTCGGTGTGTTCACGTTCCGCTTCGAGCGCGAATTCACGCCGCTGCGGTGGTCTTTGCGGAAAAATTCCTCTGGGTTCATAGCGCTATTGCGAGACGACGCTGACAGCGACGCACCGGTTATCGAGCGCTATTCGTTCGAGAGTCCAGCCGTCGGAGAGAAACTTCCGAGTGGTGTGGAACACAACGTACCGCGCACTGGCGGTCTATACGTTGCAGCGAGCGGTGATTTCAAGGTGGCCATTGTTGTTCCACCTGTCGTGGAAACGCTTTCGGATCTACAGTTTGAGCCACGAATTGACGCTCGAGGTCGTACGGTTGAATCAATTGCTCAACTCTTAGCGTTGGCTAGACTTTGGAATTCGGCACGGCACTCTGGCGAACTTGTCGGGCGCGCGCGCCAGCGGCTTATCTTACGAGCTATTGCGACGCGCATTTCATCTCTAATCGGAGGAGACAATTGGAGCAGATGTGAACGGGATTTTTCTCGAGAAAAAATTGGAATAGGAATGCTGAGGCGGGCGATTCCGATGCAGCGGAATCATAAAAATAGTGATTGGCGGCCAATTACTTTTGATCAAATTTTCCCCCGAGATATATTGACGCGACTGGCGGACGCACCCTTGGCCGAGCGGGGCGCTGCATTTAAAGATTTTGCTGAAAATAGCCTAAGTCTCGAACAAGAAGGGAGTTTGCTCTGGCTTTCCGAATTTTCACTGCGGATGGCAAGCGCCCCTAGCAGCCTTGAGAATTGGGCAGGCTCCCATCTCAAAAAAGGAATCAATGCATTGCTGGGCGCGCCGTCGCTTGCTTGCACTGCACGCTTTTTGGTGCTCGCTATTGATCAGATGAGGACTGTGCCAACGGGCGCCGATGAGATATACGCGGGATGGGGGTGGTCATGAGGCGCCTTACCATCGAAGAAGTACACGCGCAGAAGATCCGAGAACTCGGGCTCGACCCAGAGGCGCTCGACCTAACGACGCCGGAAGGGCTTGCAGGCGCGCTGCGCCGGGCTGCGAGCTACCTATGTCCGTGCTCTGCGACGACGCTCGTGCGCGCCGTTGTGCGCCCGCTGCGGGGTTTGGTGCCCGACCTCGAGAAGGCGAAAGAACTCGCCGAGGAGACTCTCGAGGCGATGGTCTCGCACGGCGACATCCTCGAGCAGCCTGAGGTAGAAGATAGGACGTCGACAGCGCGTGTACTGCTCTACGCTGCGCCCGCGAGCTTCGTCGTCCGTCAGAGCGGGCTCGTGATCCTCCTCGGTGTCACCGCAGACCAACTCTCGCCACTGCCCTCGGAACTTGAACGTCGTATCGAATACCTCGGGCACGTACGCAGGCTGAGCCCGTCGCAGAAGAGCGAACACCTACGCGTCGAACTACACCAACTCGGTTTGTTCGAACTCTCGTCAGATACTTGGCTCAAGGGGCCGAAGATACGCAGTGCGTCGCAGATCCTGGCCGAGATTAATCACAGCCTAGATACTGTTCCACCGTCAAGGGACATCCCGGGACTCTTGCTCCTCGATCCAGAGAAGTCTGTCCGGTACTACCGAGGGCGCTGGACAGAGCCGAAAGCACAAACAGGGCGATTCGTCGCGCGGCGACAGCAAGCTTATGGCGCCGATCTTTGGTGCTATGTCCATTTAACGAACGGCCACCCCGCGCGGATGATCGACCTCCCACTACAGGGGAGCCGATGGCGCGGCTGCGACGAGGCGTGGCACCTCCAGATGGCGATCGATGCGCAGCGCGGCGCCCCGCAGCGCTTCCGTACCACCCCCAGTGGAGACGCTGTAGTTCTCGAATTCTTCTCGCCAGTGCCTGCGTGGGCGCGGCGACGGTGGGATGCGATTGGGGAGCCCGTCCCGAGCGCAGGATGTCTTTTCGCCTACCGAATACCCAAGACAGAGATCGATGAGGAGCGGAGATATATGCGCGAGGCTCTCTGGCTTGAAGAATTGATGACGAGTTCCTATTAGAAAAGGAAGGCGACCATGGCACTTACTATTGGCGAGACCACCCAGCAACTCCACCGCGCGCTGCGCGATTACATCGAGGCCACGTACCATGTTAGCCATCCGACGCTTGTCGATCAGCGTAGTGCGCTCCTTGATCAGATCGGTGTCATCCACCAGCGCCCGTACTTGGAGAGCACGCCACGCTATAAGCCGGGAAAAAAGTTCGCAGAACTCGACCTTCCGGCTGCGGCGCTCGACATCTTTACGTCGGTCTCGGCGCCTCAGGGCGATCTCGGGCTGTTGATCCACGACCCGCCCTACCAGCACCAAGCACTCTCGACACAGCTTTCACTTGTCGAAGGGCGTAGCCTCGTGGTGATGACCGGCACCGGCTCGGGAAAGACCGAGTGCTTCCTCTTGCCGATCCTCGGCAAACTCGCCATCGAAGCCAAGGCCAAGGGTAATGAGTTCGGCGAGACTACCGCCGTGCGCGCGATGGTGCTCTACCCGATGAACGCACTAGTCAACGATCAACTCGGACGCCTCCGGCTGCTGCTGGGCGATCCGCGCATCGTCCAGCGCTTCGTCGGCTGGTCCGGGCGCCCCGCCCGCTTCGCGCGCTACACCAGTCGCACGCTGTACCCCGGGGTTCGTGATAAGGACAAAGACCAAGACCGCCTGAAGCCGATCGGGAAGTACTACGTGAAGGCTCTTGAGGTCGCTTCGGGCCCTCCGTCTCCGGAGCAAGCGGCGGCCGCCCGCCTCGTGGACGAGTTGAAGAAACGCGGCAAGTGGCCAGCGAAGCCCGACCTCGCGGCATGGTATGGCACTGGTCGCTGGCTCGATAAGAATGGCGACTTCAAGCGCTGCGTTACGCTCCCGGAGGACCCCGAACTCGTCACCCGTCACGAGGTCCACGCGGCACCACCCGACGTCCTCGTCACGAACTACTCGATGCTCGAGTACATGCTGATGCGCCCGCTTGAGCGGCCCATCTTCGACCGCACGCGCGAGTGGTTGCAGAAGAATCCCGAAGAGCGCTTCCTCCTCGTCATCGACGAGGCTCACCTGTATCGCGGCGCGCAGGGCGCCGAGGTGGCGCTGCTTATCCGACGCCTGCGGACGCGCCTCGGCATACCCCCGGAACGCCTGCAGGTCATCTGCACGAGTGCCAGCTTCAAGGACGCGGACTACGCCGTCGAGTTCGGCGCGCAACTCTCGGGCAAGGACCCTATCGAATTTCGGGAGGTCCAGGGGGACCTCCTAGAACGCCCCGGTGCGGCGAAGGGGACGGCCGCCGACGCAGCCGCGCTGAACGCATTCGATCTCAACGACTTCTACGAGGCGGCCAGCGAGGCAGACCGTCTCAAGGTGATTGAGGGCTTCCTCAAGTACCGGAAGGTCACGGCGCCGTGGGAACTGCAGCCCTCGCTCTACAAGGCGCTTGAGTCATTTGGCCCGATGTCGAGCCTCGTCAACTCGACGATGAAGGAGGCCCAGCCCGTCGACGAGTTGGGCGCCAAGCTGTTCGAGGCGGACGTCCCTGCCGAAGTCGCTGCGCGGGCAGTCACGAGTCTTATCGCGCTCGGCAGCGTGGCGCGGAGGGAGCCGACGGAGCCTGGTCTACTGCCGTGTCGAGTCCACTCCTTCTACCGTGGACTCGCGGGCCTGTGGGTCTGCATGGACCCGAACTGCACGAGCATCCCCGCCGCCCAGCGTGGCGGCCCCGCGGGCAAGCTCTACAGCCAGCCGCGCGACACGTGCGAGTGCGGCGCGCGCGTGTTGGAACTCTTCACGTGTAGGAACTGCGGCACGGCTCACGCGCGCGCGTACACCAACGACGTCAACAACCCGGATTTCCTGTGGGCGGAGCCAGGCGGCGCATTCCGGACGCTCGCCGGGTTTGTCGACGAGATCGCTCCGCTCGACCTCCTCCTCGAGAAGCCTGTCTTCAATGACTTGGCGGAGCCCGCTGAGTACGATCTGATCACTGGCCGGCTGAACCCGCAGAAGCTCGGAACACGGAATAGAACAGTCTACATCCGGGCGGGGCGGGCCCAGCCCGTGACGGACGATGAGCCGCAGGACGCGAACCCGGGCGAGTTCCGGCCGTGCGCCGTATGCGGAGGGCGCGCGGCGTTTGGGCGCACGTCCGTCCAGGATCACCAGACGAAGGGCGACCAGCCGTTCCAGGCGCTCATCGCGAAGCAAATCCAGGTGCAGCCCCCGAGCCCGGTGCCCGCGACCCGCCTCGCGCCGCTGCGTGGGCGCAAGGTCCTCATCTTCTCCGACTCGCGACAGACGGCGGCGCGCCTCGCGCCGAACCTGCAGACCTACTCGACGCAGGACGCGATCCGTCCCCTCATCGTCGCGGGCTACCAGCGGCTGTCGAGTACGGCCGCGATTGCTCCGTATCTCTCGCTCGACGACCTGTACTTCGGCGTGCTCATCGCAGCGAAGGAGTTGGGCGTAAGGCTCCGGCCAGAGCTAAAGGCGGGCGAGAGCTTCCAGGACGAACTCGACGTGGACGCCGCCATCAAGAGCGGGGCGCTGACGAACCCTGCGGCGCTGATGCCGCTCTGGGGCAAGTTGCGCGCATCGCGACCGCCGGAGTCGTTGCTGCGCGCGATAGTGAACTCGCTGGGCGACCGATACTACGGTCTCGAGGCGCTCGCGATCGCGTCGCTCCGGGAGCGCGGCGACCACACGACATGGGTAGAGGCGCTGCCGGACATCCCTGGCTTCGCGACCACGCCAGAGCAGAAGTTGGCAACCGCGCGCTCATGGATACGGTGCTGGGGCCGCGCCGGCCTGTGGATGAGCCAGATGCCGCCCGCGTGGCGCAACTCGAGCCGACAGTACCAGGCGCGCTCGGGCAAGTTCGACGAGATGGATCGGTTCATCGCGGACAAGCCCGCGCGAACGTTCTTCAATAAGGAGTGGCTACCCAAGCTGCTTCAGCGCTTCGGAGAACTGGTCGCGCCGAACAAGTTTTACCTGAAGGGCAGCGAACTCTCGCTCTACGTCGGTGGTCCATGGGCGTACTGTCAGTCGTGCAAGACGGCGCAGCGCCCGTTCCCCGGACGCACGACCTGCGTGAATTGCGGCCAGCCCACCGCGATGGTGATCGATCCGAACACCGACAAGGTCTTCGTCGCGCGTAAGGGCTACTACCGCGCGAGCACCATCGATGCCCTGAGGGTTCCGCCGTCGCCGCCGATGGCGCTCATCGCCGCGGAGCACACCGCGCAGCTCAACGCCGCGCAGGCGGACGAAGTCTTCTCGAAGGCGGAAGAGCACGAACTGCTCTTCCAAGATGTGGATCTCGGCGACGACGGGACGGGGCACGACCGGCCCGCCATCGACGTGCTGTCCTGCACGACGACGATGGAGGTCGGTATTGACATCGGATCGCTCTCCGGCGTCTCACTGCGGAACATGCCGCCCGCGCGTGCGAACTACCAGCAGCGCGCAGGTCGCGCAGGTCGCCGAGGGAACGCCGTCGCGACCGTCACCGCCTTTGGCAGCGCAGACAGCCATGACGAGCACTACTTCTCGAACCCCGACCAGATGATTCGTGGCGACGTCGACGATCCGCTCCTCACGCTCGACAACAGCGAGATCATCCGACGGCACGTTACCGCCTACCTGCTGCAACGCTACCATCAGGACAAACTCCCGACTATCAAGCCGGAGGAGCAACCGCACCTCTTCGCGGTGCTGGGCACCGTGGCCGAATTTAAGAAGTCTGCGAAGGTACTCAACCGTTGGGACCTGAAGAAGTGGCTCGAGGCAAACCAGGAGAGCCTGCGCGCTGAGGTCGATGCTTGGCTCCCGCAGCAGTTATCGGCTGCAGAACGGAAGCGCCTCCTCGACGAACTTGTGCCAAAGACGATGCAGCCGATTGACGCTGCGATCGAGTTCGAGCCTCCGGCAAGCGCGGCAGCCTCTGCGCCGGCAGCCGCAGGGGACGCGTCTACGGCTGTGAGCGCAGACACCGTGCTCGAGGCGCCTGATGAGGCGGGCGAGGAGAAGCCGGGGCGTGACCCAGCCTCCGAAAACCTGCTTGACCGGCTTCTTTACCGGGGTGTTCTCCCTCGCTACGCGTTCCCGACCGACGTCGCTACCTTCCACGTGTTCGACCCCGTCAACTCAACGATGTATCGGCCCGCCTTTCAGTTCACCCCTTCACAGGGCCTCACCATCGCACTCTCGCAGTACGCGCCCGGCAAGGAGGTCTGGATCGGCAACAAGCTCTGGACCTCCGAGGCGATCTACTCGCCGATGCGCGATGATCGATACCGCGCCTGGCTGGGACGGCGGCTCTACTACGAGTGCAGCGTGTGCCACTACGCGAAAACCACGACCTTCGAGGATGGCTCGCGTGGCGAGACCAAGGACTGCGAGGCGTGCGGTGGCGTGGGTACCTTTGGCCCTGCCACACAGTGGCTCCGCCCGCCTGGCTTCGCGCACCCTGTGGGTAAGCCGGAGGGCACCTCGCCCGACGACATGCCCGCAAAGAGCTATGCAACCCGCGCGAAGTTGACGGCGCCGACCCCCGCGGACGCCTCGAAGTGGAAGCAATTGAACGAGCGCCTCCGGGTCCACCACATGCGACAGCACCTGCTCGTAACGAACCGAGGTCCGCGGGAGGAGGGCTACACGTACTGCACCAAGTGCGGGCTTATCGAGCCGACTGCGAATCCGAAGAGCACCGTCGCGGCGGCGCACCGCAAGCCGTATCCGGACATCAAGGAGCCGATGTGCCCCGGAGGAGGCGCGACGAAGGGCTTGGTCCTCGGTACAGACTTCATCACCGACGTCTTGCTCGTCGCGATCCGCGTCGACGCGCCTATCACGCTCGTGCCCGGCGTGCTCGCGACCGACGTCGCGCTACGCACGATCTGCGAGGCGGTGACCAAGGCAGCGTGCGCGCGGCTTGAGTTGGAGGCGAATGAACTTCAGGCCGAGTACCGCCCAGCGCTCACGCCAGAGGGCCGCGCGGGGCTTGAGTCGGAGATCTACATCTACGACACACTGCCCGGCGGCGCCGGTTTCGCGAAGCGCGTTGGGGATATCGGGCTCCCGATCTTCGAGGACGCGCTTAAGCTTCTTGAGGTGTGCCCGGACAACTGTGACCGTTCTTGCTACCGCTGCCTTCGCAGCTATAGGAACAAGTTCGAGCACGATCTCCTCGACCGCCATCTCGGGGCGAGTTTGTTGCGGTTTATCCTCAATAACTCGGCCCCGACGCTGAGCCCGAATCGCGTTACGCACTCGACCAACCTCCTGTTCGAGGACCTTGATCGTCAGGACATCGAAGGGCTCACACTCGAGCGCTACAAGAAGATCTCGGTCGCGGGCCTCGGCGACGTCATTGCGCCTATCTTCGTGACGAACGCGAGCGGCGCGCAATTCGCCATTGGGTTGCATGGTCCGCTGACGCCGAACGAACCGACGGACACTGACCTCAAGGACATTATGGAGTACGCGACTTCGCTGACCGTCCACCTCGAGGATGAATTAGTCGTGCGGCGCAACCTGCCGTTCGCGACGAAAAAGCTCATCGAAAAGCTCGGCTGAGGAGTCCCGGTGAGCACGAACGAGAAGACGCATTGGCGCGTCGTCACACCGGCAACGTGGCCCGCACCACCGGCCGTGATGAGCGTGTCGACGTACGCGGAGATCGAAGAGTGCCCACGGCGCTGGGCGCTCAGCTCTGCTGAGTATCCGGAGCTTTGGGGCGGGCGAGGCTACCCGCCGAAGCTCCAAGTCGCTGCGCTGGCTGGTAGCGTCGTCCACTTGGCGCTCGAGATCATCATGAAGCAGCTTATGCGAGCGGGCGTGCCTTCGCTGAGCGACCCGAGCGCGCCGCAGGTGCTGCGGGAACTCGGCGGATACACGCGCGTCGTGGAGGAGTGCGTCGCGCGCATCCTCAAGCGTTACATCGACAACCCGCGAGCAAGCGCGTTGATGGAGCATGCACAGCGGGCCCTGCGCGGCCAAGTGCCGACGCTTCGAGTGCGCGTACAGTCGATACTGAGCCGACTTCGGTTGCCGAATAGTGCTCCTCCAGCACCTGCCGCGTCAGCGCCGAAGTCGGGCGGACCACCGCCACGGCTCCCGCTCGTGAACGGGATCTACCCCGAGGTGGAGGTCCATGCGAAGAGCATCGGGTGGAAGGGGAAGATCGATCTTCTTGTTCTCGGCGACGACGCGTGCCAGATCACCGACTTCAAGACCGGCGCGACTGACGAGGCGCACAAGTTTCAGGTCCGGACGTACGCCGTGATGTGGCGGCTCGACGACGAACTGAACCCGTCGGGGCGCGTAGTGGATCGGCTCGTGCTCGCGTACGAGAACCAGGATGTCGACGTGGCGCCGCCGATCACATCGGAGATTGATGAAATCAGTCGTGAACTCCGCGCGCGCCGACAGGCAGCGGAGGCCGCGTTGGCCGCACGCCCGCCCTCGGCACGCCCGAACACCGAGTCGTGTCGCTACTGCGGTGTACGCCAACTCTGCGACACATATTGGGCCAGCGCCACGCAGGTGGTCTCGGATGACGGACGCTACGGCGATATCGAGTTGAAGATCACCGGGCGTCACGGCCCGACGAGTTGGGACGCTGTAGTCGTACGTGCGCGTGATCTCCCGGCGAAGATGCCAGCGTTGCTGAGGGTCCAACAGCCCGGCGAGTTCAAGAAGGGCGCCCGGGTGCGCGTACTCGACGGCGCGCTTGCCCATGACTCAGAAGACGATGCTGCCCCCGCCATCGTCACGCTTGGTGTGCTCAGCGAGGCGTACTACGAACCGCTTGGCGATCGAAAATGAACTTCTGGGGTGTTGACTGAACGGGGAGGATAACGGTTGGCTCAGGAAATCCAGATCATCGATCCGAACAATTTCACGCCCTGCTGTTGGCCCGGTTGTTGGTAGAGCGGGGAGCCTCCGATAGTTCTCGGGGAAAGCTCGCATTTCCCCAGGAGGAGCCATGAATCAACAGACACAGCCATCACCAAGAGAGCATCACTTTTACGTTGCGATTGCCAAGTTTCTTTTTCACCATCCGAAGCACGGCATTGTGTCCGTGCGGGACCCGATCAAGGTCAAGGACGCAGAGCGGTACGGGATCAGCCCCCTCATACTCTATGGATTGACCGTTGCCGGGTTGCCCATTCGGTGGATGACCTTTACCCCGGTCAATCAGCCCAAGGCCTTCCGGGATGTTCTTCTGGATGCTTGGCATAACGCCAAGGGCTTGCGTGGCCGACCGGACATTCTGCGGATCAGCCGCCACCTCGCGACAGCCAGCCCTGAACTGGCACGAGATATGGCGGAAATCGGAGTCCAGGTCGAGGTCGCCGATGCCAAGGAGAAGTCCCTTCCAGCTTCCCTGCGCTCAGCCCAGGACTCCAGCCGGTGGCTGCTGAGGAAGCACGACGGAAAAGACCGGTCTCTTACCGGGTCCATCCAGGCCCTTTGCCGGGACGCTCAAAATGACCACGATTTTCGTTTCAGGGATGGTCACAGAGGCGTGAACAGCCGCGAGGTCGAGGACAGGATCCAGCAGTGGCTGGCCTTGCCAGCGCAAGTGCCGGTTCCAACAGTGACAGGTGGGCTCGACTGGGAGCCCGGCCCATGGATGTCGTCCTGGGAAACTTCTCTACCGCCCGATCAGCCCCGTTACTTCAACCTGGACGGGTTCGATGGCAGGACTTGGCTGGTGACAGGTGCCAAGGCAGCGGAGGACATCGTTGAGGATGATGATTTCTGGGCCGCTAGTGACTATGACAACGCCGCCGAGATCGCTAAGAACCTCGTGGCATGCTGGCCCAATTCACCTGCAGAGATTGCCAAGTGTGCCGGGATCACCCTGCGGGAACTTCAATGGTTCATCTCGGGAAAGGCCCCCCTGGACCGAGATGCACGCTTTGACCTGAAAGGCTTGCTCGGCATCGAATACGACGAACGCATGGGTGGCTATGTAGGGGCCGGGCCTTATGTCCTGGTGGCCCACAAACCCCAGGCCGTCAAGGATATCTACGAAGCCATTTCCAAAGGCGGAGACGCACGTCCCTGTGAGATTGTCCCTCGCCAGGGAGCCGCAGACCCAAGCTGGCGATACGTGTTGATCAATACGTATGGAGAGCCGCCGAGCATTGTGATGGCACCTCGCGCAGCAAGTATCACGGAGCATCTTCCGGACTTGCTGATGAATTATGACGGCATCAGGACTGTCGCTCCGGAGTTCTACCGGGATGTCGTTTCTACCTGCGCCCGGGCCTGTCGCGAACCTGCCGTCAACATCCGGGAGATGAAAGACTTTATGAAACGCTACGAAGCGCACTGGGCGGATTACGCTTGGCAGCCGGAGTGATCTACAGGTACTTCTTAAACGTCGCCGCCGCGATGCACACCGCCACGCCGAGCAATGCGGCGCTGGGCAGCAGGATTAGTAGCGGATTCACGCTGACTGGCAGTACCAGATAAGTTGCCCACGGCAGTACAGCCAGAGGGATCAGGCTGGCTCTGGCCCGGTGGTAGACGAAGCCCGATTCCCGCCCCGCGCCGAACTTGCGGATGTCGCGGCGAACCAGCCCATCGACCAAGCCGACGAAGGCCGCGAGCAGGAACAGCGGCAGCGTGAGCACCAAGACCAGCAGGCGGACGATGAATGTCAGGACGGTGAAGCCGGCAGCAATCAGATAGCGCTCGGTCCAGACATAGACCTGGGCGAGGTAATAGCGGAAGTCCCGATGCACGCCTCGGCTAGGTGCACTAGCCTGCGCCGAGGCGTCGCGCATCCAGTCCAGCAAGCCCGTCTTCACGAAAGCCCATTCGTAGGCACCCTCCACCAGCCAGCGCGCGGTGCGTCCCGGCTCCTGCACGACGGCGCTCCGGGTGAAATGGGTGGAGAGCTGGTTCAGTTCGTAGTCGAGCATGCCCTGCGCGTGACGCCAGCCCTGGTCGGGCCAGAACAGGTGCATGCCGACGCATTCGATGACGATGGACAGCAGCAGCGAGGCGACCAGCACGCCGAACAGGCGCCATGGCAGCGTGACCACGCTGGCGACCAGGCCGCGTTGGCGTGCCTGCTGTCGCTCGGCGGTCGCGGCGGGCTCTTTCACGATGGAGCCTCTTCATCCAGCGTGCCTTCTTGCACTTCCTCGGCCAGATTCGCTGGCAACGCGTCGTCGTCGTGCAACGGGGGCTGCCCGTTGCCCTCCCACCATTCGCCCGCCTCGGCGTAGTGCTGGCGCATGTAGCCGGCCAGTTGTTGCAGGTCCCGGGGCATGGCTTCGTCCGGATCGGGCGCTGGCAACGGCATGCGGACCTTCCACAGGTTACCGCCTTCGATGAGGGCGAAGCACTGACCCTTGGGCAGGCCGACCACGTGTGCGGGCTCGATGAGCGGCACGCTCGACGTGCTGATGCGGTCCTGCGCGTTGCTGGTGAAGTCGGTCGGACCGTGGATGTCGGAACTGTCGGTGGCGCCGCTGACCAGCGTGGTGGTGTAGACCTCCACCTTCGGCAGTTGTCGTGTCAGTAGTTCGGCGGTGGCGGTCTCCCGCACCCGCAGCATGAACAGGTTGTTGAAGTTGCCGATGACCTGGCCGGCCTTGGCGCGATTGCCGATGCGCGCCTCGATGTCCGAGAGCGTCTGCGTATAGGCCGTGACCTGCATGCCTGCACCGCCACCCTTGTTGATGAGCGGGATGAACTCATCGCCCATCAGTTCGTTGAACTCGTCCGCATGAACGTTGATGGCGACCTTGGCATTGGCCGATGCCCCCGGCAAGCCGTCGTCGATGCCGTGCTTGTAGATGTGCCCTGCTACCGACACCAGGTCGCTGAACATGCTGTTGCCGACGGCCGCCGCCACTTCGGCGTCGGACAGCGCATCCAGTCCCACATAGACCACGGCCCGCTTCCTGATGATCTGCATCCAGTCGAAGATCGGGCGCGGGTCGGACAGGTCGGAATAGTTCGGCGCGAGCAGTTGCGCGATCTTGCCGGTGGTGAGCTTCTCCAGCAGCGGCAACAGCGAAGCGACGATCTTGTCGAAGTAGGTGCGGTCGTAGCGCACCGCGGAACGCAGGCCGTCGAGCACCGCGTCATAGGTTCGCGTCTGCGACAGGTACTGCTCCAGTGCCACCACCCGCTTCTCTCGCCCGACCATGTGGCGCGGGATGGTCTTGTCGTTGAGGCGTCCTTCGAGCTGGACGATCACCTCCCAGGCCTTGGGCTCGGTTCGGGCAAAGAAGTGCTGGGCGTACTCGATGAAGAGCGCGTCGATGTTGACGACGTGCCGCTGGATCAGCAGGTAGTCTGGCCGCTGCCCCAGTTCCACCAGGGCGCGCGCGATGATGTTGACGAAGCGCCAGGCGAACTCGCGAAACGCGGCGCTGTTGCCCTCGCCGGAAAGCTGCCCCGCAATGCGGGTGGCGACTTCCGAGATGCGCCCGAACCGGCCCACGGCGTTGTAGCGTGCCGAGATGTCAGGCCAGCCCAGGTGGAACACGTACATCTCGCCCTCGCGTCCGGCGCGCCTGGCCTCGACATACATGCGCTTGAGCAGGTCGGCATCGCCCTTGGGATCGAAGACGATCACCACCTCGTGCTCGCCATGGACCTTGCGGCGGATGTCCTGGGTGATGAACAGTTCGGCCAGGCGCGTCTTGCCCACGCGCGTGGTACCGAGCACCAGGGTGTGGCCCACACGCTCGCCCAGCGGCAGGGTGACGTCGGTCTCGTGCGGCTCGATGCCATGCAGGCGCGGCATGCCACCCACGGGCGGCAGCGGCCGGACCGGGTTGAGCGGGCTGTCCCAGGCCAATGCCCGCGCCAGCCTGGGCAGCGGCGGCCGCGCGAACTCCAGCCGCTCCTCCAGGCGGCGCGCCAGGCGGTAGAACGTCGTCGGTTCGGCGTAGCGCCGGAACTCGGGCTTGTAGGTCTGCGTCAGCCGATGGGTGTGTCGTTGTTCCCAGCGGAAGCCACGCCCAACGAACAGACGGTACTGGCTCACTGGCACGTCACGGCTCGTCATCACGTAGCGAGGCAGACGACGGATGTGGCGGCGGTAGCGCAGGATGGCCCAGGCGTCGCGCAGGCGAATCGCGCCGAAGGCCAGGAAGGCCAGCGCGCTGCCGAGGCCGAGTACCGGATTCAACGCGAGCGACCACGGTGCCACCACGCACACCACCGCGGCGCCTGCGCATACGGCAACGGTGTATAGCTCCACCGCTGGCCGCAGCAGAACCTCGACCGCATGCGGTTGGGCCATTGCGCACCTACTGCTCGACACCGGTGGACGTGATGAGCACCGGGTAGTGGCGCAGGCCCAGGCGCTCGGCCAGGTCGTCGCCGGACGCCGGCGCCAGCATCAGCCCGGGCGCCAGGGCACGCAGTGCCGCAAGTGCCTGTGGTGACTCGACCTGGACCACCAACCCCACGGCCCCGAACTCGCGCAGCGCCGGGGCGCGCTGGCGCAGCCAGGCATGGGAGCGCTGGTCATCACCAACCAGGAACATCGGCGTGAGCCCCGGCGCCTGGATCGTCCGGGGAGCCACATCGCCAGGGGACAAATGGGCCGAGCGCACCGGCAGCATGGCCGCCTCGCCAGAAGGCCCTTCGGGCAGGCGTGGCATCTCGATCCTGGGAGATGGCCTGCTTCCGGTGCGTGGTTGCAGGTCCAGGGCCCGGTAGTAAGGCTGCGCGGAGGCACCGCCGCGATCTTCGACGACGATCAAGGGCGGCGATTGCGCGAAAGTGGCTGGCACGGACACGAGCGGCAGCAAGCCGATCAGCCACCGCACAGCCGGACGGAAGATTCGGGGCTTCATGGCAGGGTTCTCCGGGTATCCGAGCCCCGCGCTGGCTCGCCCAGTACGCGGGCCAGGTGGCGGCCAACACTCTGGCGGTAGCGCGCAGCGGGTGCGCCACCAGCGGGACGGTGGTAGCGGCCGATCGTGATCAGCCAGTCCTGGCCAGGCGCGTGCTGCTCGCGCAGGATCTGCGCGGCCAGCGCCAGGTTGCGATAGGGATCGAGCAGTTCGCAGGGCTGGTCGTAGCGGTGGCGCTGGTAGCCCAGGTTGATCTGGCCCAGGCCGGCGTCGATGCGGGTGCGCGGCACGTCGCGCAGTGCCAGGTGCAAACTGGCACAGGCCTCGGTACGGGTGGCGAATCGATGCGATGCCCCGGCCACGTTGAGCGTCCAGGGCCAGGGCACGAGGCGGTCGTGGTACCGGGTGCCACTCTCCTGCAAGGCCACCGCGTATAGCACCGCTGCCGGGATGCCCGCACGCTGTGCCGCGAACTGGTAGGCCGGCGGCGGGACCTCCCCGGCCTTCGCCTGGCCGAGTGCCCAGCAAGCCAGGAGCAGGAGCGCGAGACGCGCGAGGCCTACTGTCGCTGCCATTGGCCGCCAACCTGGCGCACGACGGCGGGCAGTTCGCCCTGCAGGCCAAGGGACAGCCAGCGGCCGCCGTCGTGGTTGAGGGTGATGTGCCGGGCGCGCACTTTCGCCGGGTCGATCCGGGCCCGGCGTGCCCATTCACGGATGCGCGCGTCGTCGGCGCGACTGCCGACGACATAGACATCGAACTCGACGCCCGACGACTGCAACTGCTGCACGGCCTGGTCGCAGGCGGTACAGCCGTCCTTCACGAAGATGGCGGTTCGGTCGGTGCCTGATGCGATGGCGGTGCCCGCGCCGGTCGGCTTGGCACCGGGCAGGTTGACCCTCGCCATGCCCGGCGCGATCCGTTGCCAGGCGGCGTCGTAGGCACGCTGGTAGGCCAGCGTCTTCTCGACCCGCCGGGCTTCGGCCCGAACCTGCAATTCCGCGTATCGGCGGCGCTCCTCGTCGGAACGTGCTTCGATGCCGAGGGCCGTGAGCGGGTCGAGGCTGGGCGAGTAGACGCCCAGCGGCCCCTGCATCAACTCGCGATAGCGCGTCCATTCATCCGTGCGCAGCCCCCAGTCCTGCGCCCGCTGTTCGTCGCTGCCAGCGATGACCGCAGGCGCTTCACGGCTCGGCGCCGTCCTGGCCGCGGTGGTTGCGCCGGTGGGCTGCGCGAGCGCAGCCTGCATGGCGGAGGCGGCCAGCAACGCGGCCAGCAACGGCGGGGTCAAGTGGCGCGGGACCATCGGTGTGGGCCTCCCTATCGGGGCGGGATGGGCAGCCTGCGGATCTCGTCACCCTGCCGGAAGACGGCGCCATCGCGCTCGATGCCGTCCAGCCGCCAGCCGCCCTCCGACTCGCCGGCGCGCAGCAGGCGGACATCGGCCAGCCCGGTGCCATCGGCAGGCATCACCGACACGAACTGTTCTCCCGCACGCAGTTCCACTCCGATCAGGCGGAATGAAGGCTCAACAGGCTTGGGTTGGACCGCCACAGGTTGGGATGGCCGTGGTGCGGGCAGCTTGGGCTGGCGCGAGACCGGGCGGGCTTCCAGTCGCGTGACGCGGGTTTCCAATGCGTGCAGCGCATCGGTGGCGGCGTGATGGGCCTGCGCCAGCTCGATCGCCGCCAGCCGCTGGTCCAATGCCGCGGTGTCCTGCTCGTAGCGCGCCTGCGGCAAGGCGGCGGGCTGAGTATGGCGTTGTTCGATCCGATGCGAGAGGCCGTCCAGTCGGGATTCGAGCAGGGACACCTGCGCGGTGGACGCGGCGGCCTGGGCCTGTTCCGCCAGTCTGGACAAGGCCATGTGATCCACCAGCACCACCGCGCTGACGAGCAACAACCAGGTTGCGGCCGCGACCCGTAGTAGCTTCGTGCGCTGGCCCGTCGCCGAGTCCCGGATGGTCATGGCGAAACCTCCCGGATCAGCGGAGGGCTCTCCGCCGAACGGTTGATTTCCGGTGGCTTGGGCTCGTGCGGCATATGAGCCTCACTGAGGCTGCGGATGAAGCACACCTTCCGCTCGCCGTCGTCGACCTGCAGATCCCAGGCGGGGCCGGCCAGTGTCAAGAGCGCGTCGCGCAGCAGGACCGGGCCGAGCCGGTAGTGAGCCGCCGGCAGCGGCAAGGCCAGCAGATCGGCGGACTGCTCATCGCACAGCCGGTAGCCGGAACGCAGGACGAGGTGCCGGAGGGCATCCCCGACGGTGGCGCCCAGCGTGCCGGGGACCTCCACATCCACCACTTGCAGCAACAGGTCGTGCTGGGCCGCCGTCGGCGCGAGTTCAACCAGGGTGTAGCGGCCATACCGCGTCACCGGCACGAACTCCGGCACGGCTTCGGGCGCGATGTCGATGGCTTCGGATGCGGGCGTCGGTGGCACGGCGTTCGTCATCGCGCAGCCGCTGGCCATGGCGGCCAGGAGCAAGCCGGGCAAACGGATCAGATGGCTGCGTCCGGCGATACGGAAGGGCTGGCAGGATGGGCGCATGGATCGGTGTCCTGAAACAACGAGCCATTACCATCGCCGTGCAGGCCCTTTGTCACAGCAAACAAAGCGAATCCGTCGGCTCCCGTTTTGCCGAAAGCAATGCCGGCAACCACGCGGTTGCCAGGATGCATGTCGGGATCATGCCGCGGCGAATGGTCGTGCCGGGGCGATCTCGCCGCCTAACGCCGCGTCCGATCGTTGATCACGATATAGAAGACAGCCGGCTCGCCGCCTTCATTGCGGAACTCATGCACGCAATCCGAAGGAAAGAACAACGTATCTCCGGCAGCGACATCGAAGCGCCTTCCGTCGATGACCACGGCAAGCGCCCCCTCATGCACGACGAGAAACTCCTCCACGCCCGCATGGTGCGGGGGGAACTCGACGGACTTGCCCGGAGGCAACACGTTGAAGGCCAGATCGACCGCGCCATCCTCGAACAGCGGCGAAAGAGAACGGCGTTCAAAGCCGGAAGCGGGGTCGTGATAGACCGCCTGGCGCTCCCTGCCATGCAGCCTGGGCTGGCGCGCATGGAATCCCCCCAGGAGTTGAGACAGGCTGACCTGCAGTGCGGCGGCAAGCTTGCCCAGCACCGTGGCAGTGGGAACCGAGGCGCCACGTTCGATCTTGGAGATCATCGCGCGGCTCACGCCCGACAACGCCCCGAGCCGATCGAGGGTGAGCTGCGCCTCCAGGCGCAGACGCCGAAGATTGCTCGGGAGCGCTTCGGCGCGCTCGCCTTTCGGGCTGGTCGGGGGAGCGGAGGAATTCGGCATGGGCCGCAATCAAGTCAGGATGGATGCGTGGGGTATCAATGGCGCTGAAATCGATCGCGCCACGAATTTCTACTATAGTAGAAATTCTTAAATTCAAACAGGAGCATGGCCATGCGTCTTCTGGTGCTGGGTGCAGGTGGGATCGGGGGCTATTTCGGCGGGCGTCTGGCCGCGGCCGGCGTGGACGTGCGTTTCCTGGTCCGGCCGAGACGCGCCGCACAACTCGCCGAGACCGGGCTCGTCGTCAAGAGCCCTTTGGGTGACCTGACCCTTCCCGTGAAAACAGTCGTCGAGGCACCGCCGTCCGTGGATGCCGTGCTGCTGGCCTGCAAGGCCTACGATCTTGAGGGCGCGATGACTGCCATCGCGCCCGCCATCGGCCCCTCGACATGCATCGTTCCGCTGCTCAATGGGGTGCGGCATCTGGATCACCTGGATGCGCGCTTCGGCGCCGAGCGCGTTCTGGGCGGCCTGTGCCACATCGGTGTTGCGCTCGGCCCGGCCGGTGAAATCCAGCATCTCAACACGCTGCAGCGCCTCGTCGTCGGCGCACGCATCCACAGCCAGCAGGACACGGCGCAGGCGTTGCATGGATTGATGGAGCGCGGCGGTTTCGCACCTGTGTTGAGCCAGGACATCCTGCAGGAGATGTGGGAGAAGTTCGTATTCCTCACGACCTATGCCGGCATGACCACGCTGATGCGCGCGCCCGTTGGCGCAATCGTGCAGGCACAAGATGGCGAAGCGCTGGTGCGCCAGATGCTTGGCGAATGCGTGGCTACCGCCGCCGCCTCAGGCTACATCCCATCGCAGGACGCCTATGCCCGCATGTTCACGACGTTGTCCGAGCGCGGGTCCACCGGCACCGCATCGATGCTGCGCGATCTGCAACGTGGTGGCCCCACCGAGCATGAGCACATCATTGGGGACATGCTGCGACGCGCGCATGAAGCTCGACTGGATGCGCCGCTGCTGCGGGTGAGCCTTGCACACATGCAGGCCTACGAGGCGACCCGCATGGCCCATGGCGGTGGATGAGGCCCTGTCTTCCACTTCCCGGATCGATGTCACCGTCAGGATGGCCAAAAAAGAACGGCCCCCGGAGGAGCCGTTGAAGTGAAGCAGTGAAGTTCAGCACACCAACTGTCGTGCCAGCGCGACTTCCACCGAGTCTCCGTCCTGATTCAGGACATCAAGCCCGGACTCCGGCACGTCGCCCGACGTGCTCTGCGACACCATGATCTTCTTGGCCATCAACCCCAGGCAGGTCATCTGCGAGGAGTTGGCATAGCCCAGGTAGATCACGCGCACCGGCTGCTTCTGGCCGATGCGCCAGGAGCGCCGGGCGGCCTGCTGCAGCGAGTACACGTTGTACCCGCTCTGGAGAAACACGATGGTCGGGAACTCCAGCAGGTCCAGGCCGGTTTTCACCAACTCGGGATTGGTGATGAGCACGTCGATGCCACGGTCCAACTGCTCGGCGATCCAGTCCTCGCGGCGGGAGGCATCCACGCTCGCGCGCAGTACCGCCACCTTGAAGCCTTCCTGCTCCAGCAGCACCTTCAGGCGCGACGTGGTGTCGCGCGTGCCGGTGTAGACCGAATAGACCAGGGTCTTGCGACCTTCTGCCTTCTCCTGCTTGCAGATCTCGATCAGCTCGCGTTCCTTGGGCATCACTTCCAGCTCGTTGAACTGAGCCGGCACGAACGCCAAGGTGTTGCGCGTGCGCGGATGCACCACCGTCTCCGACCGGAAGCAGCAGTCCGGCCAGGCCAGCAGCACGTTGAGGACCACGCCGAGCAGTGTCGTGTCGCGCTTCGCCAGGGCCTGCTTCAGCTCCTGGGTCAGCCGACCCGCCAGATCGCGATAGGCCGCGGCTTGCGCCTTGTCCATCGCGACTTCGCGGAACTCCTCGTCGTAGGGCGGCAGCACGTTGCCACCGATGTCCTTCAACTTGAGGAAGACCGTGAACGGCAGGACGCAACGCAGCACGCCCTTGGGACCGAAACCCGGCGCCTTGACCGTGCGCACCGATACCTTGGTGCCCTTGGCCGTCTTGTGCGCCGTGCCGGTGCTCTCGGAGTAGATGTCCTTCAAGACACCGTGATCGCGCATGAACGCCATCGCGGCCGACGTCATGCTGCCGCTCTTCGTCGGCCGGTAGCCGTCTTCGATCATCCGCCCCGGCAGGGCTCGGAACAGCAGGTGGAACAGGTCGTCGCCGTAGCCGCCCATCAGCGTGCCGGTGAGCAGCAGTGTCTTGCGCGCCTTGGCCGCCAACACCCCCATGGCCTGGCCCTGAGCGGAGCCGCCGTTCTTGTACTCGTGCGCCTCGTCGGCGATGAGCAGGTCGAACGTGCCTTGGGGAAGCTGCCTCTTGATGAACTCGGACGGCTGGTAGCCGCCCTCGCCGAAGCCGAACTCCATGTTGGCCATCGCGCGTTCCATCCGGTGGGCTTGCCGGTCCGAGAAGACCAGTTCGCCGCGGTCGTCCATCAGGTTGATGAACTCGTGGATGTTGTCCCCGAGCATCGACGCGAGGAAGGCGTCGCCGAACTGCTGCATCAGCTTCTGCGCGGTGACTTCCCCGATGGTTGGGATGCGCTTCAAGGCTTTGAGGACAGCGGAGGACTGGTCGCTCGCGGACAAGCCCCTCGGACGGATCAACGACCACAGCGGTGCACGGCAGTGGCTGCACTTGCGGCGGGACTCTTCGGCTTCCAACTCGGCCGGGTTGATCGGCTCGCCGTCGAGGTCGGTGATGA
>Ga0180218_1000209_pt1 | contig 78031 bp, 72 predicted proteins | sample eDN3rd37CKraftBY_FD_151334 | JGI IMG/M metagenome (GOLD analysis project Ga0180218, IMG submission 151334) | Enriched backyard soil microbial communities from Emeryville, California, USA - eDNA 3rd pass 37_C Kraft BY (version 2) (version 2) | ecosystem: Environmental > Terrestrial > Soil >... | reverse complement strand
AGTCCGATCGTGACGTTGGTCAGCACCTTCTGCCACGGCAGCAGACGCGGTTCCTGGAACACGACCGCCTGTTTCGCGGGCACCCGGATGTGGCCCTGGACGTCGGGGTCCAGCGCGCCGAGCGCCCCGCAGGAAAGTCGACTTGCCGGATCCGCTGCGTCCGAGCAGCGCGACGAACTCTCCTGCGGCGATCTCGACGTCGAGGCCGTCGAGGACGGTCTGCGCGCCGAACACCCGTCGCACACCACGCGCGACGACGACCGTCTGGGTGTCGTTGTCCACCAGGTCAGTTGCCATCGTAGGCTCGCCTCCAGGTCAGCAGCCGGTTCTCCAGCCAGCGCACCACCGCGATCGAGAGCAGCCCGAGGATCGCGTACACGGCGATGAGCACGAAGACGACGTCGATCTGGAAGTACTCGCGAGCGTCGGTCATCATGCGGCCCAGCCCCTTCTTCGCGTTGATCGTCTCGGCGAAGATGAGCGAGAGCCACGCGCCGGTGAGGGCGAGACGCAGGCCGACGAGGAACCCGGGCAGCGCGCCGGGCAGGACGACACGGCGGATCAGTTCGCCGCGGCCGACCCCGAACGAACGTGCCGCCTCGACGAGGCCGGCGTCGACGCTGCGGATCGCGGCGAATGTGTTGATGTAGATGGACACCGCGACCGCCAGCACAATGAGAATGACCTTCGGGACCTCGCTGATACCGAACCACACGATGAGCAGCGGCACCAGCGCGAAGTTCGGAACCGCCCGCAGCACTTCCATGTTGGCGTCGACGAAGTTCTCGCCGATGCGGGACAGGCCGGAAACCACGGCGAGCACCAGCCCGAGCGCGATGCCGATGAGCAGGCCGTAGCCGACGCGCAGCAGGCTGATCGTCAGGTGCTCCTCGAGCGACCCGTCGGTGATGAGCCGCCACGCCGCCGACAGCACCGACAGCGGCCGGGGCACCGTGCGTTCGTCGAAGAACCCGGTGCTGGACGCGACCTGCCAGGCCACGACGAGCAGGACCGGACCGAGCAGCCGCTGCACCGACCGCGGCACCCGCGAGGCGCGCTGGGTGCGGGCGGACAGCGCGGTGGGGTCGACGAGAGTGACTCCCGCCGAAGAATTTTCGAGGACGGTGGCCATGATCAGGCCGCCCCGAACCATTCACCCGAAATCGATTCGGACTTCACGCCGTTCGGCCCGACCGGCACGTCGCCGACGAGCGTGATGCGGTGCAGGACCCGGTCGTGGTCGAGGTGGTGGGTGTCCTGCGGCGCCAGGTGCAGGGCGGCCCGGTTGTCCCAGAACGCGACGCTGCCGGGTTCCCACTTGAACCGGACCGTGTATTCCGGGCGTGCGACTTCGGCGAACAGCAGATCGAGCACGTGCCGCGACTCGCGCGGCGCCAGGTTCACGATCTCCCGCGTGAACGACGGGTTGACGTAGACGACACGCTCCCCGCTCTCGGGATGCACCCGCACCACGGGATGGATCGTGGCGAGCGGGTTGGTGCGGACCAGGTCCCCGATCTTCTCCGAACTCCGCTCGGCGTCGAACGCGGCGCCGAACCGGTGCTCGGCGCGCAGTTCGTCGATGAATGCCCGAACCGGTTCGCTCAGGCCCTGATAGGCGGCCGCGACGTTGCTGAACTGGGTGTCGCCACCGAACGGCGGGATCGTTTCGGCGCGCAGGATCGAATGCGACGGCGGGTTGATCAGCGGGGTGACCTCGGCGTGCCAGCCCGGACCGGCCGCGCCGCGCCGCTTGGTGTAGTTCGCGCCGTACCGGTGGTCGTAGGCCTTCGGTGAGACGGTGTGGATCTCGGGGAAACCCTCCGGCGCGGTGGTGCCTTCGTAGGGATGACCGGGGGTGACGTCGCCGAACTGCTTGCCGAACGCGATCTGCGAGGCGTGGTCGAGATCCTGGTCGCGGAAGAACACCACCTTCCAGCGCAGCAGCGCCTCCCGGATCGTGGCAATCTCACCGTCGGACAGCGGCCGCGACAGATCCGCGCCGTGAATCAAGGCGCCGGTCCAGCCGGACAGTGGTTCGACAGTGAGTCGCGTTTCGATCGTGGTCATTTCACGCCTCCTCGGGCACCGTGGGCGGGCTGTGAATCTCTCCCCCTGTGTGCCCACGACGCTAGAGCGGTGGCTCGGTGCCGCTGAAGCGTTGAAATCCCTGTGATCGGAACGATGGGATCAGTTCCCGGCGACCGCCTCGTAAGCGGCGACGAGATCGATCCGGAGCCAGCCGCCCTCGGGGCCGGTCCGGTCCAGCGGGTAGCCGGCGGGAATCGCCGTCCGCCGCAGCACATCCAGGCGCTGCTCGTCGGTCAGGCCCGGTGCGGCCGCACGCAGCAGGACCGCGGCCTCGGCGGGAATGTCGTTCGCAGCGTCCGGATGGATCCGCTCGAACCCGTAGGTGAGCCGCTCGCGGTATTCGGCGCGGGCCGTGGCCGCTGGCCGGTACGGGGTGTCGGAGGCGATGTAGTCCCGCAGCGGCCTCCCGGCGGCGGTCTCGAGCACGGCCCGCAGTTCCGCGCCCGCTTCGTCGACGAGCCGCGCGAACGCCGGGTCGCCGAGCCGGTCCGCCGCGGCCGCCTGGCCCATGATGCGGCCACCCATGACGTCGAGCGGGTAGTGCACGCCGAGCACGATGCGCCCGTTGCCGATCTCGGAGGCGCGGGTGAGGATCTGCGGCGCCAGTTCGGGCAGCATGCCGGCGAGCAGGATGCCCTTCCAGTACCCCTGCGACGCGTGCCCGGAGGGGTACGAGTCGGTGCCGTACACATCGGCGAACGGGTCGGCGCCGCCGCTGACACCGTCGCCGCGATAGGCGACGATGCGTTCGGGCACCACCTCGAAGGGCCGCGGATTGCTCCAGTGGTTCTTCTCGAGGAGTGTCGAGTTCGCGATGCCGCCGGCGCGGGCGATGTCCCCGGCCAGCAGGGCCGCGACCTTCGGCAGCCGATGCTCGGCGAGCGCGGTGCGGAAGACGGCACCGAGTCCGTCGCCGAGGCCGTCGGACAGCGAGAGCAGGCGGTCGTGGTTGTCGTCGAACAGGGCGCGCTGCTGTTCGACCGGGGTCGCGGCGTTGTTGATCTCCACGCCGAGGTCGAGGTTGCGTTGCAGCAGGTCGGGACGCGTATCGCGGATCTCGGTGAAGCCGTCGAGGACGCCGATGTACGTGCCGCGCGCGGGAACGTCCGACAGGTAGGGCCCGATCAGTTCCGGCAGGGTGAACGCCTCGGCGACCGGGGCTGCGGGCACGAGGGGCTCTGCGTCGGCGAACGACACGGACGCCGTCAGTGACACGGACGCCAGGGTCGTCGCGAGGGCCACCGCCATCGTACCGGCCAACCTGCGGTACTCCATGAACCCTCCTGCATCTGTACGGGCGTCCGTGAAGTCAATCCCGAACCAGGTCCGGCAGGCAACCGTGGGTCTCACGCCGTTCGCCGAGGAGCAGCGCCCACACGAGCGGCAATGTTTTTACTGTATGGCTTACCGTATATTCGTCGACATTCGGTTCGCCGTGCCGCCGACACGAAGGAGAAGCCCGATGCCCCGAGCCCTGGCACCTGAGATCTCCACGTGGCCCGACCCCGACCCGCAGCTCCTCGGCAGCCGTTGCCGGGACTGCGAGGCGGTCGCATTTCCGGCGCACCGGCGGTGCCCGCGGTGCAGTTCGCGCAACGTCGCCGAGACCACGTTGCCGCGGCGCGGAACCCTCGTGTCGTGGACGACGCAGGGCTTTCTTCCCGGCCCTCCCTACGCCGGGCGCGAGACGGCCGCGACGTTCACCCCGTTCGGCGTCGGACTGGTCCAGCTCGACGACGTCGTCCGCATCGAGGGGCGGCTCACCGAGAACGACCCGAGCAAGCTGCATTTCGGCATGGAGGTGGAGTTGACCATGGTGCCCATCGCCGTCGACGACGACGGCACCGAAACCGTCACGTTCGCGTTCCGCGCGGTCTGAGCGACTGAGGAGAGTCGAAGTGAACGATGTCGCCATCATCGGGGTGGGACTGCACCCGTTCGGCCGGTTCGACGGCAAGAGCGCGATCGACATGGGCGCGGACGCTGTGCAGGCCGCGCTCGACGATGCGGGACTGCAGTGGAAGGACATGCAGTTCGCCGTCGGGGGTAGCTGGGAGATCGCGAACCCCGACGCGATCGTCGGAACGCTGGGTCTGACCGGGTTGCCGTTCACGAACGTGTTCAACGCGTGCGCGACCGCGGCGAGCGCCACCCAGGTGTGTGCCGATTCGATCCGGGTCGGCCGCTTCGACATCGGTATCGCGATCGGGATGGACAAGCATCCGCGCGGGGCGTTCACCGTCGACCCCACTCTGGTCGGGATGCCGAGGTGGTACGGGGAGAACGGCCAGTACCTCACCACCCAGTTCTTCGGGATGAAGGCCAACAAGTACCTGCACGACCACGGCATCTCGCAGCGCACCCTCGCGAAGGTCGCGGCGAAGAACTACCGCAACGGGGCCTTGAATCCGAATGCGTTTCGCCGCAAGCCCATCGACGAGGACACGATCCTCGACTCCCCGGTGCTGAACTACTCGCTGACGCACTACATGTTCTGCGCGCCCGACGAAGGCGCCGCCGCCGTCGTCATGTGCCGGGCGGATATGGCGCACCGCTTCACCCGCACCCCCGTCTACGTGCGGGCGGTCGAGATCCGCACGCGGCGATACGGGGCCTACGAGGTGAACACGACGTTCGCGCCCGTCGACGAGGACGCCTCACCCACCGTCTACGCGTCGCGTGCGGCGTTCGAGGCGGCCGGGATCGCACCCGAGGAGGTCGACGTCGTGCAACTGCAGGACACCGACGCCGGCGCCGAGGTCATCCACATGGCCGAGGCCGGGTTCTGCGCCGACGGCGACCAGGAGAAACTGATCGCCGAGGGCCACACGGAGATCGGCGGCCGGCTTCCCGTCAACACCGACGGTGGCCTCATCGCCAACGGCGAACCGATCGGCGCGTCCGGGCTTCGGCAGGTCCACGAGTTGGTACGGCAACTGCGTGGCGAGGCGGGTGACCGGCAGATCTCAGGTACTCCCCGCGTCGGCTTCGCACAGCTCTACGGAGCCCCCGGCACCGCCGCGGCCACCATCCTCACCACCTGACCCGTCCCCCGTGCCCGTGCGTGGTTTTGGTAGTTGCCGCTACCAAAACCACGCACGGGCACCAACATTCGTTCAGGGACGAGGACGCAATCCTCGACTCCCCGATGCTGAACTACCCCTCCCTGGAATCACGTCGAGCACAAGTATTGGGTCGGCGTCCGAACCCTGCTGAACTGCCGGTGATTTGTGCCGACAGTATTTCGGAGGGTGTTCGCTATGGCTTCTCGATTGCATCTCAACGTGTTCGTTCCCACGACCGGCCACCACGAAGCGTCGTGGCGACTGCCGGGTACCACCCCCGAACGCGTCGACGACGTGCACTACTACCGCGAGATCGCACAGACGGCCGAGCGCGGACGGTTCGATTCGATCTTCCTGGCGGACGTCCCGGCGGTCGGACGGCACGCCGACCGCGTCGCGCAGAGCAGTTTCGAGCCGCTGACCTTGCTGTCCGCGTTGGCGTTGGTCACCGAGCACATCGGTCTCATCGGAACCGCGTCCACCACGTACACGGAGCCCTACAACCTGGCCCGCCAGTTCTCGTCGCTGGACCACATCAGCGGCGGACGTGCGGGATGGAACATCGTCACCTCGTGGTCCTCCGCGGCCGCGCACAACTTCGGGTTCGACGGCCGGCTCGGCCACACCGACCGCTACGAACGCGCTACCGAATACCTCGAGGTTGCCATTGCCCTGTGGGACAGCTGGGAGGACGACGCCGTCGTCGTCGATCGCGAGCGCGGCATCTACGCCGACGCGGACAGGGTGCACCGGATCGACCACGCCGGACCACACTTCCGGGTTCGCGGGCCCCTCAATGCGGCGCGCTCACCGCAGGGGCACCCGGTACTCGTCCAGGCAGGCTCGTCCGTGGAGGGCCGCGCGTTCGCCGCGCGCTTCGCCGAGGCGATCTTCACCGCGCAGGTCGACCTCGGCGACGCGCAGGACTTCTACCGTGACGTGAAGGCCCAGGCGGCGGCGTTCGGCCGCGACCCCGACACCGTCAAGATCCTTCCCGGCCTGTCTCCCATCATCGGTTCCACCGAGGCGGAGGCACGGCGCATCGAGCAGGACCTGACGGATCTGTCGATACCCGAGGTCGGGTTGGCGCACCTGTCGTCCCGATTCGACGACGTCGACCTGTCCGGGTTCCCCCTGGACGGTCCGGTTCCGCTGCACGCGCTGCCCCACCCCGAGGACGTGCAGGGCGCGCAGAGCCGTTCGCGGGTCATCTTCGACATGGTCGAACGCGAACCCGGCCTGACCCTGCGCGGATTGCTGCATCGCCTCGCCGGCGCCCGCGGGCACGGCACGATCGTGGGCACCCCGGAGCAGGTCGCGGATCGGATCGTCACCTGGTTCGAGTCCGGTGCCGCCGACGGTTTCAACATCATGCCGCCCTATCTGCCCGGCAGCTTCGACGCGTTCGTCGACCACGTCGTGCCGATCCTGCAGAGCCGCGGCGTGTTCCGCACCGAGTACGAGGGCACGACGCTGCGCGACCACTACGGCCTGCCCCGTCCGGCCGCCCGACGCTCATCCCCCGTCCCCGTCTCCTAGCCCCCGCGCCCCGTGCGTGGTTTCGGTAGTTGCCGCTACCGAAACCACGCACGAGGCAAGGGTTTCGATCACGACGATCCGAACCCTGTACGCGGGCGTCACCTCGGCCCCATGATCACCACTCTGAGAATCGAAAGCTGTTTTGGGCCCGGTAATTCCGGCCAGGAGGTGCCGGAACCGTGAACGCCCCCGTCGACACCCTCGACGACCCGACCATCGCGGTCACCGCCACGCCGGCGACCCCGCGACCGGGCAACCCGTTCCTCCGCCGCGTCGCAGGCCGTCTCGTCGCGCTGGGCGCGTTCCTGCTGCTCTGGTGGGCGGTGACCGCTGCCGGCCTGATCGAACCGCTGTTCCTGCCGTCGCCGGGCGCGGTGTGGGACGCGTTCGTGCTGGCCAACACCTGGCATCCGGTCGCACCGGGTGTCGACCGGCTCGTGCAGGGCGCCCAGGGCTATTTCCTGTGGGAACACCTGCTGGCCAGTTGCCAGCGGATCGCCGCGGGTGTCGGCGCCGCCATCGTCGTCGGCCCGCTCCTCGGTTTCGCGATGGGCATGTGGCGACCGCTCAACACCCTCGTCGAGCCGTATCTGAACTTCCTGCGGGCCCTCCCCCCGCTCGGCTACATCGGCCTGCTCATCGTGTGGTTCGGCATCGGCGACACCTCGAAGATCTGGCTGCTGTTCCTCGCCGCGTTCCCAGCGATCACCATCGCCACGATCAACGGCGTGCATTCGGTGCCCCGCGACCACATCGACGCCGTGCGCTCACTCGGCGCCAACCGCCGCCAGGTGCTCACCGAAGTCGTCCTGCCCTCCACCGCACCCGAAGTGCTCACCGGCATCCGCATCGCCGTGGGTTTTGCGTGGACGACGGTCGTCGCGGCCGAACTCAACAACGGCATCCCCGGCATCGGCGGATTGGCGTATCTGTCCGGCACACAACTCGATACACCGCTGACGATCGCGTGCATCGTTGTCGTCGGGATCACCGCCCTCGTGCTGGACGCAGTCATCAAATGGATCGGCGTCCTCGCCGTGCCCTGGAAGGGAAAATCATGAAGCGCACACTCGTTGCCGTCACCGCGCTGGCAACGGCCACGCTCGTCGCCGGCTGCGTGTCCTCCGACCGCAGCAGTTCCCCCGACGGTTCCGCCGCAGCGAGCGCCTGCCCGTTCGAGGTCGACGAATCGATCACCACCACCGCCCGGATCGCCTACCAGGACATCCCGAACGGTGATCTCCTCGTGAAGGATTCGGGCATCCTCGAGGCGTGCCTGCCCAACGCCGAGATCACGTGGAGCCGGTTCGCGTCGGGTGGCGACGTGGTGCAGGCCTTCGGTTCCGGCAGCGCCGACCTCGGCCTGCTCGGTTCCAGCCCCGCGACGAAGGCGCTGTCGGCGCCGCTGAACATCGACGTACAGGTCGTCTGGATCCACGACGTCATCGGCGCAGCCGAGTCCCTCGTGGTGCGCGATCCGGCGATCACGTCGGTCGAACAGCTCGCGGGCAAGACGATCGCGACGCCGTTCGCCTCGACCGCGCACTACAGCCTGCTCGCCGCACTGGACCGCGCCGGCATCACCGACCAGGTCACCCTCGTCAACCTGGCACCCGACGCGACGGTCGCGGCGTGGCAGAGCGGCGAGATCGACGGCACCTGGATCTGGGAGCCGACCCTGTCCGAACTCACCGACGGCCACGTGCTGCTCACCAGCGCCGACACCGCCGCCGCCGGCGTGCCGACCTTCGACCTCGCCGGCGCGACCCGCGCATTCGTCGACGCCAACCCGGAGTTCGTCGCGGTGTGGACGCGGGCCCAGGACTGGGCCGTCGAACAGCTCCTCACCAACCCCGACGAGGCATCGGTCGCGCTCGCGGTCCAGCTGGGCATCTCGCCGGAGGAGGTGCGTCCGCAGCTCGACGGGCTGACCTATCTGCGGGCGTCGGATCAGGCGTCGGACGAGTATCTCGGGGCCGCCTTCGCCGACAATCTGCTCTCCACCGCACAGTTCCTGCTCGAACAGGGTCAGATCACCGCGGTGAGCGACCCGGAGGTGTACCGGAACGGCATCTACGTCGACGCGGCACGCAAGGTCGCACAGCCGTGACCGGCGTCCGGACGGGAACCGACCGGGTCACCTTCACCGGGGTCTCGAAGTCGTACGGCACCGGTCCGTCGGCGGTGCCCGCGGTGAGCACCGTCGATCTGACCGTCGAGCCGGGCGAGTTCGTGTGCCTGGTCGGCCCGTCCGGATGCGGCAAGACCACCCTGCTGCAGATGCTCGCGGGATTCGAATCCCCCACCACCGGCACCGTCGACATCGGCGGCGTCCCGGTGACGGGCCCCGGTCCCGAACGCGGGGTGGTCTTCCAGAAACCCAACCTGTTCCCGTGGAAGTCGGTGCGCGCCAACGTCGAACTCGGACCGAAGCTGCGCGGTGTCCCCCGGGCCGAGCGCCGCGCGCGGGCCGACCGGATCCTCACGACGGTCGGCCTGTCCGAGTTCGGGGACCGGCGCACGTACGAGCTGTCCGGCGGTATGCAGCAGCGCGCGCAGATCGCGCGGGTGCTGGTGAACGAACCGCGAATCATCCTGATGGACGAGCCCTTCGGTGCGCTCGATGCCCTGACCCGCGAGAAGCTCCAGACCGAACTGCTCGCGATCCGGAACGCCGAGCACCGCACGGTCCTGTTCGTCACCCACAGTGTCGACGAGGCCGTCTTCCTCGGCACCCGGGTACTCGTGATGAGCGCGCGACCCGGCCGCATCGTCGAGGACGTCAGGATCTCGTTGCCCGGCGACGAGGACGACGCACCGCGATCACCGTCGGTGCGCACGACCCCCGAGTTCGCCGCCTACAAGGAGCGGATCGCGAGCGAGATCTACCGCGCCCACGCCTGACCGTCAGTGCACCAGTGAAAGTCCCTGCGCCGCAGCAGGATGCTTCCACAGTCCACGGCGCGCCAGCAACGGCAGGACACCCTCACCGAACCAGTACGCCTCCTCGAGGTGCGGGACACCCGAGAGCACGAATTCGTCGACGCCAGCGGCGTGATACTCCTCGATCAGCGCGGCGACCTCCTCGTGACTACCGACGAGCGAGGTTCCCGCGCCGCCGCGCACGAGTCCGACCCCACTCCACAGACCCGGGTGGATCTCGAGGGTGCGGGCATCCCCGTCGTGGCGGGTCGCGCTGCCGTGCAGTTCCCGCATCAGACGCTGGCCCTCGGACTCGCTCGCCGCCAAACCGGCTTGGGCGAGCGCGATCTCGTCCGGGTCCATGTCGTCGAGCAGCCGCTGTGCCTGCGCCCACGCCTCTTCCGACGTGTCGCGGCTGATCACGTGCAGCCGGACTCCGAATCGCAGGGACCGGCCGAACACGGCAGCCTCGGACTTCACCCTCTCGATCTTCCGCGCGACCGCGCCCGGCGGCTCGCCCCACGTGAGGTACACGTCCGCGTGCCGGCCCGCCACCGGGAGCGCCGCGGGCGACGACCCGCCGAAGTACACCGTGGGCGCCGGATCGGGCGTCCGGTCCAGGCGCGCACCTTCGACGTGGATGTGCTCACCGTCGAGCGACACCAGGTCGCCGCGCCACAGTCCGCGCAGGACGGTGAGGAATTCGTCGGTGCGCCGGTAGCGCTCGTCCTTGCTCAGGAAATCCCCGTACGCGCGCTGTTCGCTGCTCTCGCCACCGGTGACGATGTTGATCAGCAGTCGTCCGTTCGAATGATCCTGGTAGGCAGTGGCCATCTGCGCGGCCAGTGTGGGCGAGAGTGCGTCGGGACGGAAAGCGACGAGGAACTTCAGTCGCTGCGTCAGCGGGACCAGCATCGACGTGGTGATCCACGCATCGACGCACTGCAGGCCGGTCGGGGTCAGCGCAGCCTCGAAGCCGAGTTGCTCGGCCGACCTCGCGACCTGGCCGAGATAGTCGAGGGTGGCCGGCCGGTCGGCGGCCGAAACGCGCAGGTCGGCGCCGTGACCGCCACCGACGATCGAGCGGCTGTCGCCGGAAGTGGGCAGGAACCAGTGGAACGACATGGACATGACGAGACCTTCGAAGTGAGGGAACGTGGACCGGTGCAGGTCAGCGACGACAGCGAAGCGCAGATACCCGGCACAGATCCACGTACAGACGCCAGCTGTGCCACACGGGACGCAGCACGCGGGGCTGCGGGTCACCGATGGGCGTCACGGCACTACTCCTGCACTCGTGCATGTTCGGGCGTCGACAGGCTACCGCACGAGTGCGGAATTCGACACGGGCGTTCCGGCCGGGACGCACGGCTGCCGTGCGTCCCGGCGACCGGTCAGAAGAACGCGCCCGTCGGCAACGGCTCACCCGTCAGTTCGTGGGCCCCGATGGCCTTTGCCTTGTAGGTGCGCGGGTTGTGTGCTGCCAGGGTACGGATGTTGCGCCAGTGCCGGTCGAGGTGCGAGCTTCGCCGGGCTGCGGTGCCACCGCCGACATCGAACAGGTCACCGGCAGCCCGCAGGGCGATCTCGTCCACCACGACCTTGGCCTTCGCTGCACGGACCGCGGCTCGCAGCGAAAGTTCCTGTTCCTCGTCGGTGCCGTGTGCGGCGTATGCCTCGGACAGGGCTTCGGCGGCCGCGACGACCAGCGCCTCGGCGGCGAACGCCTGGCTGGCGAGCACACCGACGGTCTGCTGCAGGATCGGATCCTCGACGGGGCTGTCCGCAGCGGCGTGATAGAACGTGCGCTGCTTGGTCCGGACGAGGTCGGCGGCGTCGCGGGTGACCCGCCGCAGGATCCCGGCGATCACAGCGGTGAGGTACAGCTGCGGGAACGTGGCCGAGTACGGCAGATCTCCGTAGTACGTCCCGGTGCCGAGGAAGTCTTCCCGGTCCACGGCGACGTTCTCGAACCGGGTGGTGCCGCTGCCGGTGAACTGCTGTCCGATGCCGTCCCAGTCCCGTTCCAGGACGACGCCCTCGCGGTCGGCGGGAACCACCACACGGATCGGTTCATCCTCGGGTCCCTGCGCTGCGACGACGAGATAGTTCGCGTAGAGGTTACCCGTGCTGTAGAACTTGGTGCCGTTCAACCGAAGCCCGTCCGGTGTCTCGGTCACCGCGGTTTCGAAATCCTGGTTGCGCCGGCCGGCGTGCTTGCGGCTCAGCTCCGTCGACGCCAGGCCGAACAGCTTTCCGGCCCGGACCTCTTCGAGCCAGCGCCCGTCCGGCCCGTCTGCCCGGCGCAGCGTGCTCTCGACGAAGTTCAGGTGGTTGCGGAGGCTGTGCGCCACGTTCGGATCCACCTCGCCGAGAGCGATGACCGTCCGGAAGAGTTCGACGAGCGTGGCCCCGCCGCCGCCCTGGTCTGCCGGGAGCCGGAGTGCGCCGAGCCGTGACTGCCGGATCACCTCGAATTCCTCGAACGGGTGCCGGTGGGCGTCGTCGCGGTCGACGACCTCGGCGTCGATGTAGGCGAGAAGTTCGTCGAGTTCGCGCGATCCGGCCGTCACGGGGTGTTCGAAGGTCGGTGCCGGGCGGGTTTCCACAGGATCGAGGGTGCTCGTCATTTCGGTTTCTCCTTGAGGTTGTTCGGGTGGATGTTCTTGTATGCAAATCGATTCGGCTACTTGTCCCGGGGAACGTGTACGGAGACGTACGCTCCTCGGTACTTCTGTTCGAGGTAGTCGGCCACCTCCTCACCTTCCAGCGCACGGCCGAGTGCCGATACTCTCGGGTCGCCGGCGAGCCGGGACGGCGCGACGAGTACGCGGGCGTATGGATTGTTCGGTCCCGGTTCCACTTTCAGCGCGTCCCGTTCCGGAATCAGACCGATCGAGGCCGCGGTTCGGGGATCGAGTACAACGGCGTCGTAGTTGCGGTAGGCATCCGCGGCGAAGTTCGCCAGGTCCAGCCGCCTGATCGACAGATGACGTTGCGATTCGAGGATGTTCGCCTCCGAGACAGCGAGATCCCGCGCGGCGAGACCGCCGAACTCCCGATCCAGTGTGATCAGATTCGACTCCTGCAGGAGGTAGAGACCGCGGGCGAATCCGGTGACGGTATCGGCCAATGCGACCGTTGCCCCGTGCGGCAGATTCGTTCCGGTGACCCTGTCCTCGACGAGTCCGGCGTTCACCCAGTCGTCGGTCTCTTCGATACCCGACCATTTCGCCGAGTACAGCGCGTAGGGCGCGACATTGACCTCGGAGACGACACTCAACGTGTCCAACGAGTTCGTCGCCCGGTCCTGCAGGAACGCGGGTTGCGTCTGGAAATACACGAGGTCCGCATGTCCTTCGGCGAGTTGCCGATTCGCGTCGTCGGTGGCGTCGACGAGTTCGATCTCGACGCCGTCCGCCAACCCGTGCGCGGACACGTGCTCCAGGACGTCGCGGTAACCCTCGTCGCCCACCAGGATCGTCAGTGCGTCCCCGCTCGCGGTACCGTCGCCGTAGGTCACGGTCACTTCGTCCGAACACCCGGACAGCACCAGCAACGCGGTGATGCTCGCGAGAATCGTTCCGCGAATGCGACCGGTATCCGATTTTCCCATGTGCGCCTCCTACAACGCCTCGTAGTAGAACGACGCCAACTTGGGCCCGCGACCACCCTCGAACCGAACGGTGACCTTCCACTGCCCCGCGACCGGAACGATGAGACCGTCACTGTCCCAGACGAGTTCACCGTCAGCGGACATCGTCGTGCGGAGCTCGACCGGCAGGCGTGCGATGTTCGCCTCGGCCGAGGAGAGTTCGACGCCGACATCCGGCATCGGCGCTCCGCCGGTCGCGCCCTCGGGTCGGTAACGAACCGTCAGTGACCGTGCGCCACGACGGACCGAGTCGATCTCGACGTCGAGGACCTCGGATGCGCCGAAGTCCAGCGCAGTGCGCACGTTCGTGGTGTAACTGTCCTTGGCCGGCACGACAGATGTCAGCACGGACGTCGCGGCGAGAATCACGATCGCGAGCGCTGCCTCGGCGACGAGGATCCGCGGGCGCCGCCGGACCGGCAGCGGTTCGGTTCCCCCGGCCGAACCGACGCTGAACCTGCGGTACGCGAGAGAGCCGGCGATCAGCGTGAGCACAGCGACCGACACCTTGACGGTCAGGGTGGATCCGTAGACGGTGGAGATCAGCGCTCCGACCGGGTCGACCTGGATGAACGCCAACAGGATCCCGGTGATCGCCACCAGGGCCACGTGCCCGGCCGCGAACCCGTGCCACCGCCGCAGCGGAGGCACCTGCTCCTGCACCAGCACGAGCAGGAGGACACCTCCGAGCCAGATCGCCCCGGCGTATACGTGCACACCTGTTCCGAGGAACGACACCGGCCAGCGCTCGGTCGAACCGCCGTGACCGCCGAGCGTGACCGCGACGATCGCGGACGCGGCCTGCAGGTATCCGGTCGCATCCGACCCACGGCCCCGGCCGGGCGGACGAATCCCGCACGCGAGACTCAGCATCACCGCGGCCGCGATCGCGATACCCAGCCGGCTGCTCGCGACTGCGGCGACGGCCGATCCGGAGATGCCGGACAGTCCGCCCGACTGTTGCGCGGCCAGCAGAACGACCCTGCCCACCAGGCCGGCAACCAGAAGCGTCGCACCGACCCGATAGACGAATCGGAACCGGCGGCCACCGAGCACGTTCGGCCACACCCAGCGGGCGACGACGAACAGGCCCGCCGACAGCGCGACCCCGAGATACGTCGCCCACTTGCTCGGAATACCGAGAAACTGTGCCGTGCCCGCATCCGCCCCGGGATCGTCGGGCACGTTCCCCAGCCCGGTGACCGACCCCACCGTGAACCGGATCGACAGCGACACCACATGCGTGTCGGCGGACAGCACACGCGCCGTCGCAAGGTAGGCACCGTCGGTGAGCCCGTCCGCGGGTACCAGCACGAGCCGACGCCCGCTGTTCTCCAGTCGCACCGCCGAGAAGGGGTGCCGCACACCGTCGTGGTCGATCAGCTGCGGCGAGCCCTCGACGACGCCGACCACCTCGTTCAGCTCGAAGGACAGCAAGGCCGGCGAAACCTCCACACGGGATCCGTCGCCCGGTGAGCTGGACACGACACTCGCGTGCGCGGAGGCCGGCGCTGCCCATACGGTCGATGCCGACACCACGAGCCATACGAGGAAGCCGAGGCATGCAGCGCGATGCATCGATCGGTCACGGCTTCGGGACATGACTCCGGCGCACCAGCACAAGCACTCCGATCGACGATCCCGCCGCGATCACCAGCGCGGCACCGGCGATCGAACGCCACAACCACAGCTGTGGCTCGGTTGCCGCCGACGCGGTGCTCGCCGGGTCCGTCGAAGCATCGACACGGTCTCCGTGTCCGTCGTGCCCGTGCCCCGCTCCTGCGGCGGCCAGCGTGACGACGGGCGCCGGATGCTCGGGTTCGCTGTCCGCGTCCAGAGCGACCTCGTCCCACCGGACCACGGACCCGTCGCTGTATCCCTGTTCGCTGTGCAGCGCCACCGATTCGACGTCGTCCGGCCACGGTCCCGCGGAGAGGGTGAAGACACCGAACTCCGAACCCTTCAGCCCGTACGCCGGATCGCTCGTCTCCCAATCGATGCGCGTCACCCGTTCGCCGTCCGCGGTCGGCTCCCGCAGGATCGTCGCGGTCCACCCCGGAATCGGCAGTGTCCGCGCCGACACGAGGTCGACGCCGTCGGGAACGGTGATCGTCAGCCGCACCGTCGAGGCCGTGTCCGACTCGGTCGGGACGATGAGCCGCACCAGGCCGTATCCGCCCTGCGTGGGCCGGTCGCCGTCGTCGACCCGGACGTGCGCCGCAGCCGTGCCCGCGGCACCGGACAGGCCGAGACCCCCGAGCAGCGCGACAACGGTGAGGCGACCGACAAACTGCCTCGTGCGTCTACCGAACATCGTCGACCGGTCCCCCGACGGCAGCCGAGCGTGCTCGTCGCAGATCGGCGAGCACCAGATCGCGCGTGATCGCCTCCACCAGCCGCGGCACGCCGACGCGCAGGCTCGGGATGTCGCCGACCGGCCGGCCGAAGCTGACAGCCGCACCGATGCTGAAGACGTGGATGTCGCGCAGCCACGGCGCCGCACCCGGTTCGCGTTCGGTCAGCTCGTATCCGCTGCCGAGGTACGGCGCCGACGCGAGCAACTCCGATTCCAGTCCTTCGGGTGCCGGATAGGCATCCGCCCATCGCGCGACATAGGGCGCGATCGTCGACAGCTCCGGCCGGGTGGCCGGATCCTGCTGATAGCCGGTGCCGGCGATGACGAAGTCGAAGGTGCGAGTTCCGTCCGCGGCGTGGACGATCACGCGGCCGTCCTCCTCGGACGCCGACAACCACTCTGCGTCGAGGTGGAGGTAGTAGTTCTCGAACACCGCTGCCCGCTCGACGGACTCCGGAGGAACATTGGCCCCCTGCGCGGCGGTCCGCCACCGCTGACGCCACCGTTCCTCGTCGCCGAGCAGGTGGAATACGTCCTGCGCCAGCGGGTTCGGTCGTGTTCCGCCGAGCGGGGCGACAACCAGCTCCGGTCGGCGCGTGTACACGTGCACATCGCCCGCTCCGGCCTCGAGTGCGGTCGCCGCTGCATCGTATGCGGACGCCGCGGCGCCCAGGACCGCAACGGACCTGTCGCGCAGTGCGTCGAAATCGATTTCGTCCGCGGTATGTGCGAACACGCGGTCCGACAGGGCCGCCACTGCGGCGGGAATGTACGGGCCCCCGGTTCCCGAGACCCCGGTGGCCAGAACCAGTTTTCGGGTGTCCTCGGTCCAGGTGCGCTCGTCGTTCTCCAGGTGCAGACGCAGCCGTCCGTCGTCGACAGGCTCGATGTCCGTCAGCCGGACGCCGCGCCGTACCTCGATGCCGACCTGCCGGCGGAACCATTCGAGGTAGTCCGCCCAGTCCGACGTGGCGATGCGGTCGATTCCGTCGAACGCGCCTTCCCCGTGGGTCGCGTCGAACCAGACCTGGAACGTCAGGGCCGGGTTGCCCAGTTCGGGGCCCGACACCGTCTTGGGAGTGCGCAATGTGAGATTCCGTGCACGCGACTGCCACGCGAGGTCGGACTCGTCCCGGCCGGCGTCGACGACGGAGGTCCTGGCCACGCCGGCGCGGCGCAGCGCGTAGGCGATCGCCACTCCGCTCTGACCGCCGCCCACGACGACGACGTCGTGATCCGTATCGTCCAGCGGCGCGATCCAGTTCGCGTCGCCGTTACCGTAGCCGAGCAGGTGGAGCGATCGCTGCGCTGCGTCGTCGGGGTTGTCGGAGAGGTCGGTCATCGAGCTGTCATCCTTTTGCTGCGTACTTCTGGTTCTTGCGTACTTCTGGTCTGTCGATTCGTCATCGGCCGACGAGCGGCCACGGTCAGCGGCTCGTGATTCCGAGTTGCCATCCGGTCACGCGCTTCTCGATTCCGGCCAGCACGAGGTTCAAGGTGACGCCGATGATGCCCAGCACCACGATCCCCGAATACATCGCAGGGATCTGGTAGCCCTCCTGCGCGGATCTGATGTAGATGCCCAGACCTTCGGTGGCACCGAGATATTCGGCGGCCACCAGCGCGGTGAAGGCGTGCGATGCGCCCAGTCTCAGACCCGGGAAAATGTTGGGGAACGCAGCGGGAAGCACGATCCGGGTGAAGATGTAGACCCGTCCCGCGCCGAGGGTCCGCGCGGCGCTGACGAGAATCTTCTCGACGCCCTTGACCGCATTCGTGGTGTTGATGAAGATCGGCCAGAACGCCGCCCAAGCGACGATCGCGATCTTGGATTCCTCACCGATCCCGAAGAAGAGCAAGAACACCGGAAACAGCGCGAGGATCGAGAGATTCCGGAAGAAGTTCAGGATCGGCTCGAACAACTTGTCGAGTGTCCGGACCGAACCCACGAGAATCCCGAGGAAGATGCCGAGGACCGTCGCGATGAGGAACCCGGCGAGTCCGCGGCGCAGACTCGGCAGCACCTGCCGGCCGAGCTTGCCGTCCGCGGAGAACCCGTCGACCAATGCGGTGACGATGTTCTGGGGCGGCGTGAGGAACTTCGGATCCAGCAGTCCGGTCGTGTTGGCGAACCACCACACGAACAGGAACAGTGCGACTCCGACCGTCCCGTACACGTACTTGTCGTAATCGGCCCACTCGCTCCACGAACGGGACGGCTTCTCCGGCTGCGCCTCGGTGCGTTCGTCGGTTCGTGGACGCGTCTCAACGGTCACCAATGTGGGCCTCCTCCTTGAGGATCTGCGCGACCTGGGCACGGATCCGGCCGAACTCCGGCGCGGCGCGGGAGTCGTCGTTGCGAGGTCGCGGCAGGTCGACCTCGATCAGTGCGTTCACCTTGCCTGGACGCTTGGACATCACCGCGATCCGATCGGACAGGAAGATCGCCTCGTCGATCGAGTGCGTCACGAACAGGATGGTCTTCTTCCGAGCCCCGGACTCCCAGATCCGCAACAGTTCTCCTTGCAGGAACTCGCGGGTCTGCGCGTCCAGCGCAGCGAACGGCTCGTCCAGAACCAGAACGTCCGGGTCGTATGCGAGAGAACGCGCGATGGCCACTCGCTGGCGCATGCCACCGGAGAGCCGATGCGGGAGATGGTCGGCAAAGCTCTCCAACCCGACGGTCGTGAGGATCCGTTCCGAGATTTCGCGCTTGCGCGCGGCCGGGACGCCGCGGATCTTCAGACCTGCTTCGACGTTCTTCCGCACGGACAACCACGGAAACAGTGCGTAATTCTGGAAGACGACACCGATGTTCTTGCTCACGCCGCGGACGGGAGCGCCGTCGAGGAGCAACTCGCCGCCCTCGAAGGTCTCCAGTCCGGCGAGGATGTTGAGAAACGTCGATTTTCCGCACCCACTCGGGCCCAGCAGGGAAAGGAATTCGCCTTCCCGTATCTCGAGGTCGAAGTCGTCGAGGACTTCGGTGACGCCGTTGCCGGCGCCCTTGCCGACATTCTTGAACTCCTTGTGCAGGTTCCTGGCCGAAATCTTGACCGGCCGGGCCGCATCGGGAACAACAGCAGGGTGATCGACGACCGATCGGGTCATGACCGCTGCCTCCTCATCGTTTGGTTGCCTTCGTTCGTCACCGGCACCGGGCCGGTCAGAACTCGGTATCGGTCAGCACTTCGGTGTTGCTCGACTGCGAATCGATCAATGCGGCGGACGGTGCGTACGGATTGAACTCGTTGGTGGCCACGTCTTCCGGGGTGAGAGCGGCCTCCTCCGGTGTGAGGATCCCGAGTCGCTCGGACAGATCCCACCAGAAGCCGGTCTGTTCCTTGTCCAGGATCAGATTGTTCGTGTAGTAGTACTTGGTGACCTGATCCTCGGACAGTCCCGTGAGCCGCGCCACCAACTCCTGCTGCTTGTCCGGGTTCGCATTCACCCAGTTCGCCGTCTTGGCGAGGATCTCGACGAATTCCCTTGTCTGGGCTGGGTATCGACGGATGAACTCTCCACTCGCGCTGATCGGCGCCAGACCACCGTCACTGCCGGAGTTGTCGTAGTCCGAGAAGGCGACCCGCACCGCATCATTGGTCCGGAGGACACCGTTGAGCGGAGGATGGATCACCGCGAGGTCGATCTGCCCCTGCTCGAGGGACTGCGGCAGCAGGCTCTCCGACTGGGTCAGGAACTTGACCTTGTCGACATCGACACCGTTCTTGACGAGGTAGTCCTTGAGGATGAATTCGGCGCAGCCCTTCAGGGAGGCCAAGCCGACCGTCTTGCCTTCGAGCTGCCTCAGGTTCGTCTGGTTCAGGTCCGAGTCCTTGCGCACGAAGTACTCCATGTGCGGCTCGTCCTCGGTGGTATAGGTCAGTGACGCAATCACTTTCAGATCCACTCCGGCGGCGACAGCCGAGAGCGCCCGGTTGAACATGAAGTAGGCGAAGGTGACGTCGCCGGTTCCGAGCAGGGCCGGAACCTGACCGGCGTCCACGTGACCGAGATACTCCGGCCGGATACCCGCCTCGTCCCAGAATCCCAGCTCGTCGGCGATCTTGACGAGCGACGGGCTGTTCGGGTTCTCGGACCACTTGAAGTACACCGGATTATTCGGATCCGAGACGCTTCCGTCCACGTCCTGAACCACGGCCGATTCACCTCCGCCGCATGCGGCAAGGGTGGCCGCCACCACCCCGGTGACGACGAATGTTGCTGCTCCGCGGCACAATTTGCCGAACACGCCGGCCTGCGTCTCGCGCATGATCACCTTTTCTGTCCGAAGGATGTTCCGAATGGCCACCGGCTCTCCGCGGATCGACTACTGCTGATTCGCAACCGATCTCGGGGTCGACGATGTACATACGAATCGGCGGCCGCAGGACCCGACATGCGGGGCGGACCGTCCGAATATCATCAATGCTAGAGCCCTTCGTCCCATACCCGTAGAGTTCGGATCTCCGTGACGGATTCCCCGCGTGAGACTTTCGAAACGAGTCCGAAACGACGACAGGTCCGTGCCGTCGGTGTTCCCGAACGGCACGGACCTCTGGTCCCTCTCCACACGGACCTGCGGTCTGCTCCTACACGGACCTGTCGTCCCCCTGATGCGTCCGCGGGGCTACCCGACGGCGTGCAATGCCGGCAACGTCGCTCCGAACCTGCCCCTGAGCGTCTTCTCGGAGTACTCGTGCCGGAACAACCCTCGTCGGCGCAGGATCGGCACGACGTGGTCGACGAACTCGTCCAGCCCGGTCGGCAACGCGTCCGGCATCAGATTGAATCCGTCTGCGGCTCCTGCGAGGAACCATTCCTCGATGGTGTCCGCGATCTGTTCGGGGGTGCCGATGATCGCGCGATGACCTCCGCTGCCGTTCAGGGACCGCAGCAGCTGCCGGATCGAGAGGTTGCCCTCCTGCGCGAGTCCGACCACCGATTCCCGGAACCCGAGCGACCCCTGGTAAGCGTCGAGGTCCTCGGGAACCGCGAGAACGTGCGCCGGAATCGGCTCGTCCCAGTCCAGGGTCGTGACGTCGACGCCCAAGGTGCCGCTCAGCCGCTCGGCTCCGAAATCGGCGGGCACGTGCGCGCGCAGGGATTCGTGACGTTCGATCGCTTCTCGCTCGGTGGACCCGATCACGGTGATCAGACCCGGGAGGATCTTGACCTGGTCCGGGTCCCGGCCCGCCCGGGCGGCCGCGTCCTTGACGTAGCGGTAGTGCTCGATCCCGGCGGCCAGGGTGAGTTCCGCGGTGAAGACCCCGTGCGCCGTACGTCCGGCGAGTTCACGTCCTGCCGGCGATCCGCCCGCCTGGATCAGCGCCGGGTAACCCTGCGCCGACGGCGCGACCGCGAGACGCCCGGACACCTCGAATCGGGGACCGCGGTGATTCACGGGAACACCGGTCAGAGCCGATTCCCACAACTCGGTCACGACATCGACGAATTCGGCGGCGCGGGCGTACCGCTCCTCGCGGTCCGGGAGCGCCTGCAACCCGAAGTTCGCTCCCACCACCGGCGAATAGGTCGTCACGACGTTCCAGGCGACCCGCCCACCACTCGCGACGTCCAGCGAGAGGAATCTTTCCGCGAGCTCGTAGGGCTCGTTGAAGGTCGTCGATGCCGTGCCGATCAATCCGAGGTTCGTCGTGTGTGCGGCGACCGTTGCCAGGACCGCGGTCGGTTCGAGGGCCCGGGTGGGTTTGACCTTCGGGTTCTCCCAGAATCCCGGGCTGTCGGCCAGGAAGAACCCGTCCAGGGTTCCCCGTTCGGCTGCCTGCGCGATGCGCACGAAGTGGGATGCGTCGAGAAAAGCGTTCGGTGCGACGCCGAGTGTCCAGGCACCCGGGGAAATACCGACGTCGAGGACGTTGACGTTGAGGACCAGCCGACGGTTCGAGTGAGTCATCTCGGATGTCCTTTCCGGCTCAGAAGAACCCGGTGTCGGGCAGAGGAGTGTCGTTGACGAACAGGTCACCGAGGACCCTCGCCTTGTATGCCGTCGGATTGTGGGCGAACAGGGTGCGCAGGTTTCGCCAATGCCGATCGAGGTGTGCCGACTGCCGCGTGGCGGAGGCACCGCCCACATCGAAGAGACGGGACGCGGCGCGCAGTGCCGGTTCCTCGATCGCCACCTTCGCCTTCGCTGCCAGGATCGAGGCCCGCGCCTCGAGGGCCGGGTCGATCCCGGTCGTCCGCGCAGCGGCGGTCGCCTCGTCCTGCGCTTCTGCAGCGGCGCGCACGATCGATTCCGCCGCGAACGCCGTCGCGGTCAGCGAGCCGATGATCTCCAGCAGCTGCGGATCGTGACGGGGCTCCGAGACCGTTGCGAACGCGAAGCTACGCCGCCGGCTGCGAACGAGCTCGGCGGCATCGGTGGCGACGGATCGGAGAATGCCCGCTGCGACGGCGTGGAGAACGAGTTGCGGGAACGACTGCCGTGCGCGCAGCGTGTCGCCGGCGAGGCGGAACGGGAAGGTTTCGTCCTCTGCCACCCGCACGTCGGTGAAGACCGTTGTCCCGCTGCCGGTATGGCGCTGGCCGATTCCGTCCCAGTCGTCGAGGTGCTCGACGCCCTCGCGACGAGTAGGAACGACCGCGCTGAGCACGGTGCCGTCCGGCACTCCTGCGGTGACCCTCACGTAGTCGGAGAACACGGTGCCCGTGCTGTAGAATTTGGTGCCGTTCAATCGGTATCCGTCACCGTCGGGGGTGAGCGTCGTATCGAACTCGTACTTGCCCACCGCGCGGGATGACAGCTCGGAGTTCGCGCCGCCGAACAAGGAGCCGGCGAGAACCTCACCGAGCCACCGCTGCTTCTTCTCGGTGGTCGGTACCCGGAACAGTTCCTCGACGAAGGCGAAGTGCACCCGCAGAATGTGCGGCACGTCCGGATCCGCCTCAGCGAGATCGATGATCAGGTCGAACAGATCGCGCAACGAGTAGCCGGCACCACCCAGTTCCACCGGAACCCGCACCGCGCCGATTCGCTCTTCGCGGAGCAGTTCGAGAGCTGCGAGCGGCGGTTCGCCACCACCCTCGTCCCGGCGGCGCCGTGCGTCGGCGGCAATCACCGAAAGGATCTCGCTGCGTGAACGACCGGATCCCGGTGACAGTCGGTCTGCCGGACCGGGCCGTAGGTCGACGGATTGCGTTGTCATGATGTCCTTCGAATTTTCGGGGTTACGAAACGGGAAACAGACTGCGACGGTGCCCGCTGAGGATGCGAGAGGCCGCAGGCAGACCGAGGCGCTCACGGAGCGTCGTGTCTCCGGCCCCGGGCGGTCTCGGTCCGGCGACGGTCGCAACGGATTCGAGATCGTGCACGTCACGAATCCTGACGACCACGCCGCCGCGCTCGGGTGCCTCGACGTCCCACGAGCCGTTCCACGTGACCTCACGCAGCGTGAGGATCTGCTGGTGGGCGCCCTCGTCGGTGCCGCGCACGATCACGACATCGGGTGCGCCCGCGATCGAGTCCGGCGCAGTGTCCGAGAACCGGAACACCGGTAGCTTCCGCTGTGGCGGCTCCGGCACGTTGAGCGGTCCCGAAACCGAGAACACTCCCTCGTGGTCGATGAAGGTGATGCGTTCCGACTCGACGAACACGGCCCGTTCGCGGTCGGCGACGATGCTGTCGGCGGGCCAGCTCTCCCACAGCTTGCGCGCGACGGTCACCGCGTCGTCGAGCAGGCTCTCCACGCCCTCGGCGGGGCCGCTCGATGCTCCGGCGCCCACCAGCCAGCCGATCCTGCCCCCGCTCAGGTGATCGAGCGACGCGAGCCGCCGCGCGAGGTTGTACGGGTGATGAACCCGAGGATCGGCTGCGACGACGAGACCGATCCTGCGGGAGTTCGCCGCCAGCAATGCGGCGACGACGCTCGCGTCGAACCGCTGCTCCGGCGCGACCCGCGGATCGAGCACGTCGCCTCCCAGGATGGCGAAGTCGACCGCCGACGCGTCGAGAAGTGCCCCCGCCTCGAGGGGTGACAAAGGGCCGGCCGGATCGAACAACTCCGACAACACCGCAGTGTCGATGTCGATCCCGACCAGCGGTCGTGTTCCCACCGAAATCGTCTCCTCCGCATGCATTTCCGGTACCCAGGCCCGAGAGATGGCCGTGGCCGGGACTCCAGGGCCACCGGTCGAAACTCTCACCGAATTCCGGCGCCTGCCATCGTTAGGCTCGAGATGGTTCTGAACCGGCCTCTGCCGCAGTCGCGCCGGCGTCGAGACGACCTGCGTGAAATACCTTCAGGCGGAGGCAAACGCTTCTCTTCGATCGACGCTCGTCCGAGCATTGCCTGCGACATACCGCCTCGCGAATGCGGAAATGCATGCCGTATAGCGATTTACCTACCTGTAAGGAACATCGTGCCCCAGAGAAACCCGTCCGTCTTCTTCGTCTCATCCGAATTTCGGTTCGCCGATCGCTTTCCCCGATGGAAGTTCTCGTCGACGCCGGCCGAATCGGAGGGCAATCACCGAGCGAGGGCCGAGTTCGCACGCGAGCTGGAACACCTGGGTTTCGACGCGGTGTTCATCGCGGATTTCGCGGGACTGAACAGAACACAGATCGCGTACGACGGCCCCCGCTCGTTCGAGCCGCTCACCCTGGCCACGTATCTGGCCGCACACACCGACCGGATCGGTCTCGTGATCACGCTGTCCACGCAGTTCAGTGAGCCCTACACGGTGGCCCGGGAACTCACCTCGCTCGATCGGCTGTCGGGCGGCCGGGCGGGCTGGAACGTCGTGACGTCGTTCAACGGTGAGGTCAACTACGGATACACCACCCTTCCCGCCCCGCACGACCGGTACCGCAGGGCCCGGGAATTCCTCGGCGTCACCAAGGCGCTGTGGAAGTCGTGGGATCCCGACGCGATCATCGCAGACCCGGACTCGGAGATCTACGTCGACACCGACCGGGTCCGGGACATCGACTGGGAGGGAGAGAACTTCCGGGTTCGGCAGGCCCTCGACCTTCCACCCGCACCCCAGTCGTTCCCGGTGATCGCGCAGGCCGGGGCATCCGACATCGGGATCGAGTTCGCTGCCGAATCCGCCGAAGTCGTCTTCGTCGCGAGCCCCGATCTCGCGTCGGGACAGAGCTACTACAGGAAGCTCAAGGACGCGGTCGTCGCCAACGGGCGGCACCCGGACGACCTGAAGGTGCTGCCGGGAATCCGGATCTATCTGGGCGATACCGAAACGGATGCGAAAGCGGCCTACCGCGCCGAACTGACCGATCGGGACCTCGAGCGTGCACGTGAAGCGATCCGCTACGAGATTCCGGAACTGGACCTCACGGACCTCGGCTTCGACGATCCGATTCCGCTCGACCGGTTCCCCACCCTGGCAGAACTCGAGCAGCGGGGCCGGCGCGTCAGTCGAGCGCTCATCTACCGCCGGTGGATCGAGACCGGCGAATACGCCACCCTGCGCGACTTCCTCGTGCGGTACGCGACGTCGTTCGGTCACTTCCAGATCGTCGGCACCGCGGAGCACGCGGCGGCGACGATCGCGCAGTGGATCGACGAGGGTGCAGCGGACGGATTCATTCTTCTCGGTGGCTCGAGTTTCGAACGGATCCGGCGCGACCTCCTTCCGCGCCTACGGGATCTCGGCATCTTCCGGGATCCCGAGAACGAGAATGGGCACGACATCGGTCTGCGTCGACGTCTCGGAACCACCACACCCGGTCTCGAAACGACCCGGTTGCTCGTCGAGAGCTGAGCGTCCCGGCCGAGCGGCGGACGCGAAAGCATATCGCTTGCCGCGGAACGAGATCCGTTCCGCGGCACGCGATACGAGTATCGGTGACGGCGCGATCCGTGATCAGGCTCCGACGAGCAGCGAGCTCCGGAACCGCTGTCCCGGAACGGAGTCGATGAGATTGCGCGTGTACTCCGAAGACGGTTCGTCGAACACTCGTTGCGTGTCGCCGAATTCGACGAGCCGACCCGACCGGAGAACGGCGACTCTGTGCGAGATCTGACGGACCACCGCAAGATCGTGGGAGATGAACAGGTACGTCAGGTCCAGATTGCGCTGCAGATCGATCAGGAGGGCAATGATCTGGTCCTGTGTGACCACGTCGAGGGCGGAGAGCGGCTCGTCCAGAATGACGATCTCCGGCCGGACCACCAGTGCCCGCGCGATGGCGACGCGCTGGCGCTGGCCTCCCGACAGTTCGGCGGCGTACTTGTCGAGGGATCCCGCCGGTAGGTTCACGCTGCCGAGGGCCTGTTCGATCCGCTGTTTTCGCAGCGCGGCGTCGCCGATCCCGAAGGAGCGCAACGGCTCGTCGAGGATCTGCCGGATCGACCATCGGGGGTCCAGCGCGGAGTCGGGGTTCTGGTAGACGAACTGGACCTCGCGCCAGTGGTGGCGTCGCTCGCGGTGCCCGAGCCGGGCGACGTTCCGCCCGAGCACTTCGACCGTGCCGCCGGTCGGTGTTGTCAGTCCGATGATCATCTTCGCGGTGGTCGACTTGCCCGACCCGGACTCGCCGACCAGGGCGACGGTCTCGCCGCGCCGCACCGACAGGTCGACGCCGTCGACGGCCCGGTGCACGATCCGGCCCTTGACCCGGAATTCCTTGGTGATCGCGGATACCCGGACGACCTCGTCCGAATCGGTGCGGGTGGGCAGCGGCGCCGGCGGTGTGACCTCCCGGATCCGGCCGATCAATGTGCGCGTGTACTCCGACCGGGGCTCGGTGACCACCGATTCGACGTCGCCCTGCTCGACGACCCGACCGTCCCTCATCACCACGATGCGCGACGCGTGGTCGGTCGCCACGCCGATGTCGTGGGTGACGAACAGGACGGTGGTGCCGTGCTCGGCGACCAGCCGGTCCAGCACCCGCAGGACCTGGCTCTGAACCGTGACATCCAACGCGGATGTCGGTTCGTCGGCCACGAGCAGCTTCGGATTGAGGCCGAACGCGATCGCGATGAGGACCCGTTGCCGCATACCACCGGACAGTTCACCGGGATATTGACGGAGCCGTCGTTCCGGGTTGTCGATCTCGACCTGCTCCAGCAACTCGATGCTGCGGCGACGTACCTCGCTGCGGCTCAGCTTCAGATTCCGGAGTTCGAACACCTCGGCGAGCTGCGCTCCGATCGTACGCACCGGATTCAGGGACGCCCCCGGATCCTGCGGTACCAAACCGACCGTGCTGCCGCGCAACCCGCTCCACTGCCGTTCGGACAGCCCCAGGATGCCGTGTCCGTCGAGGACCGCGGTGGTCGCATGCGTGTGCGCCGACTCGGGAAGCAGACCGACCACCACGTTCGCCAAGGTCGTCTTACCCGAGCCCGATTCGCCGACAACGGCGGTGAACTGCCCCTTCTCCAGTCTCAGGCTCACGTGGTCGAGTGCGACCTTGGCGGTGTCGCCGGCACCGTAGGTGACGACGAGATCTTCGATGTCGAGTAGCGGTTCGGACATGTGGATTCTGGCTCCCGTGGTTGGATCCGTGGTCAGATTCTGTTGGCCGCGAGCAACCGCCTGCTGACCACACCGAGCGCGATGATCACCAGCAGGATCACGATGCCCGGCAGCGTTGTCAGCCACCACGCGGTGGCGATGTAGTTGCGTCCTTCGGCCACGAGCAGGCCCCACTCCGGAGTCGGCGGCGGGGCGCTGTATCCGAGATAGCCGAGCGCCGCGATCGCCAGGATGGCGGCACTCAGGTCGATGACCGCGAGCGCGACCACCGCTCCCACGGCGTTCGGCAGAATGTGCTTGCGGATCACCGCCCATCGGCTCGCCCCGGACAGGAACGCCGCTTCGACGTAGTCGAGTGCGCGCACCCGGAGCACCTCCGCCCGGAACACCCGCGCGAAGATCGCGATCGAGCCGATACCCACACCGATTCCGACGGACAGCCGTCCCGCCCCGTACGCGGTGACGATCCAGATCGACACCAGGAAGCCCGGCAGAGCCAGCAGCACGTCGCTGATGCGCATACCGACGGCGTCGACGACCGGTCCGGACACCCCGGCGAGGATCCCGATGACGCTGCCGATCACCAGGCCGACTGCGACGGCGATACCGGCCGTCAGGACGGTCTGCGATGTGCCGTGCACGACGCGGGTGAGGACGTCGCGTCCGAGGTGGTCGGTACCGAACCAGTGTTCCCAGCTCGGCGGCTGGAACTTGTCCACATGGTTGCCGGTGAGCGGGTCGAACGAGGTGAACAACCCGGGCACCAGCGTCCAGAGCACCACGACGACGAGTAACGACGCGGAGAGCAGCACCGGCAACGGAAGACCGCGCACGACGCCGAGCACCCCTGCACGGTCTTCGGAGACTTCGGGATCGACGACGATCCGCTCCGATGTCGATTCACTCATTGGAACCTGCCTAGGCGAGTGCTGAAACCCTTGCTCTGGGTCCTGGTTACTCGTGGATCGAGGATCGGATAGATCAGGTCGACGGCGAGGTTGATCGCGACGATGGCGACCGTTGTGAGCAGGACGAGTCCCTGAATGAGGGAGATATCCTGTGTTGCAACAGCGTCCATCAGAACCGAGCCGAGGCCGGCCCGCGAGAAGACGGTCTCGGTGACCACCGATCCGCCCAGGAGGGCACCGACGGTGGTTGCGGTGACGGTGAGAGCCGGTCCGGCCGCGTTCTTGAGCACGTGCTTGCGGATGACCCAGCCGGGTGTTCCTCCCTTCGCACGCGCCGTGGCGACGTGGGGAAGCCGCATGGTCGCTTCGGCATTCTTCAGCAGGACCTGCGCGATCGGCGCCGAGATCGGGACCGCGAGCACCAGCGCCGGTATGACGAACGACGCCACCGAACCGTCCGGGAAGAGCGAGAACAACCCGAGTTGCACCGAGAAGATCTGCAGGATCACCAGGCCGAGCCAGAAGGTCGGTACCGAGCTGAACAGCGGCGGGATGTTGCGCACCGCCTTGCGCAGTCGCTCGAAACGGCTGGTCGTCGCCAGCAGGACGATGCCGACCGAGATGACGATCGCGAACACGGTTGCGGTCCCGGCAAGCTTCAACGTCTCGCCGACGACGTCGGCGATGCGATCGGTGACCGCTTGCCCACTCGACAGCGAGAAGCCGAAGTTGCCGCTCGCCAGCTGCACGAGCTGCCCGAAATACTGTGCGAGCAAAGGCTTGTCGTAACCGTAGAACTGCTTGACCTGCTCGACGACTTCCGGGTTGAAGTATCCTTCCCCCTTCGCCACGAAGATCGTGGCGGGATCGGACGGGAGGATACTCACACCCCAGAACACGACGGTGTACGCGAGCAGCAGCACCAGCAGCGACTGCCCGATCCTGGAGAGCACGTATCGCGTCATCGCGCGCGCCTCGGCTTCGTCATCTATCCCTCCGCCTGCGAGGACTTCCAGGCACTCTGGAAGAGCGGCTCGGTCAGGTTCGTGAACTCGATGTGCACGTCCGGCGAGGCGGAGTGCACCTGCACCTCGTCCCACAGCACCAGCGCCAGGTGCTTGTCGACGACCTGCTGCTGCACCTGCGCCAGAACGTCGTTGCGCTTCTGCGGATCGGTCGCGGACAGTTCCTGACCGGACAGCGCGATGAGCTCGTCGTCCGCGGCGAACGTCAGCGTGTTCTTGTCGCGCCCGAACAGCAATGCAAGGCCCACGTTGTAGTACGTCCTGGTCCCCAGGAGCGGCTTGCTCGGGTCGGCGACGGCGATGTTGTAGGCGGTGGTGTCGCCTGCGTTGTTGACGAGCTTGATACCGAGGTCGCGCCACTGCGACTCGATGAACTCGAATGCCGGCTTGATCACCACGCTCTGCACCGACGCGGACACACTCAGCTCGAGCGGCCTGCCGTCCTTCTCGCGGATGCCGTCGGGCCCGACCTTCCAGCCGGCCTCGTCGAGCAGCCGTGCAGCCTCGTCGGGGTTGTACTCGATCTTGTCGCCGAGGTCGACGAACGCGGGATCGTCGTGGTTCAGAACCGAATCCGCTGCCCGGTAGCTGTCGGACAGAACGGTGGCCACGAGGGCGTCGCGGTCGATGCCCAGTTGGAGGGCCCGGCGCACGCGCACATCGCTCACGTCCTCGTTGCCGATGCGGACAGCGGCGATGTTGGAGGTCAGCAATGGGGCCGAAACGGGAATGACCTGCTTACCCGCGGCGGCGAGCCCCGCTTCGTCGGTCGGCTGGATTCCGCGCGCGACGTCGACCTGTCCGGACTGCACCGCCCCGGCACGCAGTCCCGGCTCGCCGATCGCACGGATCTCGATCTTGTCGAGGTACGCCGGCCCCTGGTTCGGGGACACTGCGGGCGGCCACGCGTAGTCGTCGCGCCGGGTCAGCACGACCTTCTGGTCGGGCACGTGGGATTCGTAGACGAAAGCGCCCGAACCGACGACGTTCTCGATCTTGGCCTGGCCCTCGTAGTCGAGCGCGAGCGTCGACGCCGCACGGATTCCGGCGCGGTGACCGGCCACGACCCGGTAGAAGTTCGTGTTGGGTGCGGACAGGTACACGGTCACCGTGTTACCGGAAACCTCGGAGCGGTCGTAGCCGACGAAGTCCGTGAACGCGGGAATCTTCTTGTCGGGGTCGCCCTTTCCGACCTGATCGAGGTTCGCCTTGACTATGTCGGCCGTCAGCGGAGTTCCGTCGCTGAAGGTCACACCGTCCCGGATCGTAAATGTGTACACGGTGGCGTCCTCGTTCCGGGAGAAACTCTCGGCCAGCCATGGTGTGATCTCACCGTTCCTCGGATCGGTGTAGACCAGACGGTCCACGATCTGCAGGAACAGGTTGCCGGTCGAGTAGAAGCCGCTGAGGGCGTCCGTCACGTACATGACGTCGGAGTAGACGACCGTTCCGCCCTGCTGCGGTTCACCGGACGGTCCCGTCGAGGCCGACTGTCCACCTTGCGAGCATCCTGCCAGTACGCCCGCCGCAATCAGGCCGGCGACCAGCTTCTTTACGCGTGACATGAATTCCTCACTGTGTTGCTGACTTTCGAAATCGGCGCCAGCCGATCCGTGCGAGACTCGACGGCCGTCCGCATTCCCGACAGACGGTAGGGCCCTTGGTCCCGGGCCTCAATGAATTACTTCGCCCTGGCCGAAACTCTCCACCGAAAGCGACGTGGAGCGCTCAGGCGAACGCGGCGCGCAGCGCCGCACCCTCGTAGGCGCGCTTGTAGATGCCCTTCTCCTGCAGCAACGGCACCACGTGTTCGACGAAGTCCACGAGACCCGACGGCGTGATCGCCGGGTTGATGTTGAAACCGTCCGCCGCGCCGGTGGTGAACCACTCCTCGATCCGATCGGCCACGAACTCCGGGGATCCCACGAATCGCAGGTGGCTGTTGCCCGCGTCGGTCACTCGCAGAACATGACGGAGGGTGACCTGGGGCCCGGTCACGAACCGCCGGATCGACTCGTGCGAACTGATGCTCCCCTCGACCTCGGACAGATCCGGAAGCCGATCGACCGGGAACGGCGAGTCGAGTTCGATTCCGCCGAGGTCGATGCCCAGGCGCTGTTCGAGGGCCGCGATTCCGCGCTCCGGTGGATTGAGCGAACTGATCTCCTCGTGCAGTCGCTCGGCCTCCCGCTGCGTACTGCCGACGATCGGGATGAGACCGGGCAGGACCCTCACCGGCGGCCTCGACGAGGTTCCACCGCGCTGAAGAGCGTGGAGTGAACTGCGGAAGTCCCGTGCCTGCCGGATGTCCTGCGCGACCGAGTAGACGGCGTCGGCATACTTGGCGGCCAGCTGTCTGCCCCGGTCCGAGGCACCGGACTGGAACAACAGCGGGCGACCGTGTGGTGAACGCGGCGTGTCCAGCGGGCCTTTCACGGCGAAATGCGTGCCGCGATGGTCGATGGGCACCACCGACGCCGTGTTCACCTGTACGCCTGCGGCCTTGTCGAGGACGATCGCGTCGTCGCCCCAGCTGTCCCACAGCCGGAGCAGGACGTCGATGTACTCGTCGGCCCGTTCGTACCGATCCGCGTGGGGTGGCAGCGCATCGAATCCGAAGTTCCGTCCCGCCGATTCCGATCCGGTGGTGACGATGTTGACTCCCGCTCGCCCGCCACTGAGATGGTCGAGCGTGGCGATCTGCCGGGCGATGTTGTACGGGTGTGTGAACGTCGACGACACGGTGGCGATGAGACCGATGTGCGATGTCGACGGTGCGAGCGCGGACAACAGCGAGACCGGTTCGAGGGGTGAGAAGAGATAGGCCCAGTCGTTGTCCGGGACCGCCGGGGTGTTCGCAACGAACAATCCGTCGAACAGTCCCCGCTCGGACAGTGCCGCGTACTCACGGTAGTAGTCGAGGTCGAGAGCCCCCTCGGGCTTCGCCGACGGGTGCCGCCAGCCGCCCTGCGTGAATCCGATCGCACGAATCACCGAATTCAGAATCAATGTGGACATGATCGGTCCAGCACCTTCCTCGGGGTCGCAGTCGCGGGGCCGCAACGGCACCCGTGATCGAGGCTAGGTCGAGCGCCGAGGTTCACCGAGAGTTCCGATCACCCTGAATCAGGATGGGAGATGGACTTTTCCGCGCATCGACACGTATCCGAACCAGACTGAGCACAACCCTGTCGGGGAACCCGCGGACGCGAGATTCTGTCGTCTGCGCTCACCTTGCGCGCAGCCTCCTTTCGTTTCTTCGCTCGTCCGAGACGAAGCGCCAACCGCCTCTTCACAGGAAACCGATGACCACATACATCTCCGGGAAAGACCTACTCGAGCTCGTGTCCGATCGCGCCCCGGCCGTCGCCGTACTGGACGTGCGCACTCCGTTGGAACGCAGCAAGGGCCATATCGCGGTCAGCGCGTCTCTGCCGTTCCACGAGATCGAGCAGCGCATCGTCGATCTGGTTCCCGGCACTGCCACCACCGTGGTACTGGCCGGCGAGCCGGATACCGACGGACCCGCTGCCGACCTGCTCGAATCTCTCGGCTACAGCGACGTCCGGGTGCTCGAGGACGGTCTCACCGGATGGACGAACGCCGGTGGTCGCCTCTACACGGGCACGAACGTGCGCAGCAAGACCCTGGGCGAGTGGATCGAACACGAGTTCTCCACTCCCACCGTCGACAGCACGACCGTGCAGGGCTGGATCGAGCAGGGCGACGACGTCGTCATTCTCGACAGCCGACCGACGACCGAGTACCTGCACCACCACATTCCGGGTGGATACGACACCGGCGGCGGAGCCGAGATCGCTTATCGTGCAGGCAGTGTCGTGAAAAGTCCCGACACCAAGGTCGTCATCAACTGCGCGGGGCGCACGCGCGGCATCGTGGGCGCCCAGTCCCTGATCAACACGGGCATCGCCAACCAGGTCTTCTCCCTCTACAACGGCACCCCCGCGTGGGAGCAGTCCGGGCGTTCTCTCGCCTTCGGTGACGAGCAGGCACTTCCGGCACCGCAGGACGTCTCGGACGAGCTCGCCGCATGGGTGCGTGCCACCTTCGACAAGGCCGGTGTGCAGGTCCTCTCTCCCGACGCCGTCCAGGAACGCCTGGCCGATGCGTCCACGACCACCTATGTCTTCGACGTTCGCACGCCCGCAGAGTTCGCGGCCGGCCATTTCGAGGTCAGCGTGTCCGCGCCGGGCGGACAGCTGGTGCAGCAGGTCGACAACCACATCGCCGTCCCGAACGCCCACGTCGTCCTCGTCGACGATCAGGACTTCGTGCGGGCCGCGAGCACCGTTCAGTGGCTGCGATACCTGCACACCGGCCCCTTGTCGGTTGTCGCGTACACCGAGGACGCGGTACTCGATCATCCGCGTCGTGCGCTCCCTCTTCCGGACGCGCAGCACGTGGACCGGTCCGAGCTCGAGCAGTGGCGAACCGACGGCACCGACCATCTTGTCGTGGACCTGCGGCCCTCCGCCGACTATGCCGCCGGACACATCCCGGGCTCGGTACACGCCCGCCGCGAGCAACTCACCCAGATCGCCGAGAAGGCACCGGACGCGACACTCGTGCTCGTCGGGAACGACCGGTACTCGCCGGAACACGTCGTCTCCGAAGTGCCGGCGTCCGTAGTAGTCCTGGCCGGCGGAATCGACGCCGCGGAAACACTCACCACCGATGATCCGCACTACGCCGGTGATATCGCCGACCGCACCGGACCGCCCCCGTTCGGTCCCGAGCGGGACCGCTGGTACGCAGAGTATTTCGAGTGGGAACTCGCGCTTCTGGAGACGACCAGCGGCGATCCGCACTTCGCCTTCGCGGAGATCGCGTCGTGACCGCAGCACAGGCGGACTCCCTCGTGGCCGCAAGCGCAACGGTGACGGGAGCGACCGGCGAAGAAGCATCCGTCCGGTTCCTCGAGGAACTCCGGGCACGCGTCGCAACCTTCCGCGACGAGGCACCGTCGCGGGACAGGGAACGTCGCTACCCGTTCGACGAGGTCGAGCAACTGCGCAACATCAAGTTCTGGGCGTTGAACGTGCCCGTCGAGTTCGGCGGGCTGGGGCTCGACCGCCGGACCCTGATCCAGGCGATCATCGCGGTGTCCTCCGTGGACGGAAGCCTCGGCCAGCTTCCGCAGAACCATTTCGCGACCGTCGAACGGCTGTTGCTGTCCGGATCACCCGAGCAACGGGAGTTCTACCTGCGCGAACTCGGCAGCGGGGCGATCTTCGGAAACGCGACCGCAGAACCGGGTGAGCGCCGGCCGGGTGAAGCGCACACCACGGTCGTCGAGCGCGACGGCAGGCTGTACCTGTCCGGACGGAAGGTCTACGCGACCGGCTCGCTCTTCGGCGACTTCATCGCGGTCCAGGCACGCAACGAGGCAGGCGGGCAGGAGACGGTCGTGGTGCGGCCCGACGACCAGGGCGTCGTCATCCACGACGACTGGGACAGCTTCGGTCAGAGGACGACCGGTTCGGGCTCCGCGGAGTTCGACGATGTCGAGGTGCAGCCGATCCAGCTCCTCTCCCGCTCCTCGGATCCGGCGACAACCTATCGCATCTCGGCGCTCTCCCAGCTGATCCACGCGGCGATCGACACCGGTCTCGCGGAGGGCGCGCTGTACGAGGCGCTGGCACTCGCTCGGCGGGTCCACGGCGGACGCGGAAGCGGTGCCGCCGAATTCCGCGACGACGTGCTGGGCGTCGCGCACCTCGGCGAACTGCGGATCGCAACGACCGCCGCGCGACGGCTCGTCGAATCCGCGGCACGGCGGCTGGACTCCCTCGGTCCCGACACCGCGCTGAGCGCCGTCATCGACGTGTTCTACGAAGTGGTCCAGGCGAAGGTGCTCAGCACCCGCACCGCACTGAGCGTGACGACCGACCTGTTCGACATCGGTGGCTCGAGTTCGACCAAGCCGGCGTTCGGCCTGGACCGTTACTGGCGCGATGCCCGCACCCACACCCTGCACGATGCGGTCCGCTGGAAGCCGTATTCGCTCGGCAAGTGGCTGATCGACGAGGAAGTCGCCGACGCCTGGAGCCTCGCGCGGCCGTTGCTCCCGCTCGCGGACCTCGAGAACGCCGCGGACGATCCGGTCGCCTTCTACGGGAGCGCTCGGTGACCGAACGCAGGCTGCATCTCAACATCAACGTCAACAACAGCGGCCGGCACCCGGCCTCGTGGCGCGTACAGAACGATCCGCTCTCGTTCCTCGATCTGGGCTACTACGAGGAGATCGGGCGGCTCGCGGAACGCGGCCGCCTCGACGCCGTGTTCTTCTCCGACGGCTTCGACTACTCCGCGCCGAACATCACGCGACCGTGGCAGGCGCTCGACCCGATCGTTCCGCTCACCGCGGTCGCGCGGGCGACCGAGCACGTCGGCCTGGTCGCGACCGTGTCGTCGAGTTTCGATCACCCGTACAACATCGCACGCAAGATCGCCTCCCTCGACTACGCGTCCGGTGGGCGTGTGGCATGGAATGTCGTCGCGACCCGCGCGCTCGCCTCCGCGAGGCTGTTCGGACTCGACGCCGTGCCCGACCACGACGTCCGCTACGGTCGCGCCGAGGAATCGGTCCGAGTCGTCAAGGCGCTGTGGAACTCCTGGGAGCGTGATGCACTGGTCGCCGATCAGAGTTCCGGGAAGTTCGCCGACGTGGCGCGCATTCACCCGATCGATTTCGAGGGCGAGCACTTCCGGGTTCGCGGGGCACTCAACGTTCCGCGCTCACCGCAGGGCCGTCCCGTCCTCCTTCAGGCAGGCGGTTCGCCGCAGGGCATCGAACTCGCGGCCCGGCACGCGGACGCGGTCTTCACCGTCAATCACACGCTGGCCGCAGCGCAGGACTTCTATCGGACGGTCAAGTCGAAGGCTGCCGGTCACGGGCGTTCACCGGACGAGATCCTCATCCTCCCCGGCCTGTTCCCCGTTCTGGGCAGCACCGAGAAGGAGGCGCGCGAGCGGAAGGACCGGCTCGACGAGATCGCCGGATTCGAGGAGGAACTCGAATCTCTCAGCAGGACACTCGGTCTGGACCCGGGCGACCTCGCACTCGATGCTGCGTTGCCGTGGGACAAGATCGAGGACTTTTCGGCTCGGGCCGGGGTGAGTCAGGGCTTCGCGAACGCGATCCTCGATCTCGCGCGGCGGGAAGACCTGACGGTCCGGGAACTGCTCGCGCGCAATCCGAACGGCCATCGGGTCGTCGTCGGAACACCCGAGCAAGTCGCGGATTCCATCGAGGAGTGGTTCCGCGGGCGCGGCGCCGACGGTTTCGACCTCAACGCCGACTACTTCCCGAGCGGTCTCGAGCTGATCGTCGACCAGCTGGTTCCGGAGCTGCAGCGTCGCGGCATCTTCCGGCGGGAATACGAGTCGACGACACTGCGCGGCAACCTCGGCCTGCCGATCCCGTGGGGTGACGACCGCGTATGACGGCGTTGCCGGCCGGAAACGGTTCGCTTCGGCGCCTTTTCCGGCCGGCATCGATCGACGATGCGACTTGGCGGGAGTCAAGCCGCCGGCAGGACCAGCACCTGACGCTGCCGAACCGTGGGCATGACGATCTCGTCGACCACAGCGGCCGCAAGCGTCTCGTACGACAGCGCCGCACCCAGCGCTTCCGGGCCGACGACCTCGGTCAGCGTGTACGCCGACACCTCGGCCGCGTCGGACGACAGACCCGCCGGTGGGGTGACGATCAGCCAGTCCGGCGCCGGATCCGCCTGCGACAGAACCGTGCGTTCACCCGCGTGGGCGCGGGCGAACGGAAGCAACTCCTGTGGAAAGAGATCGACGACGTCCGACACCGCACGACCGTCCGGCAACCGCAGGTTCGCGAACAACCCCACGGTCACGATCCGCACGTCGGGTGAACGCCGACCGGCGAGGATCGCGCCCAGCACCCGCGCGTAGAACGTCTCGTCGAACCCGTCGAACGACGGCGGCGGGGCCGAGAACGGCGTCACGGCATTGACGACGGCATCCGCGTCGGCGAGTGCGCGTGCCACATCCGCCGCATCGGTGGCATCCCCTTCGACCACGGTGACCCCTCGCTGGGCCAACCACGGGTGCCGCGCCCTCGCCCGCACCAACGCGGTGACCGAATGACCTTCGGTCAGAATCCTTCTCACGACGGCGCTACCCGCGCGCCCTCCGGCACCGAGCACCGCGACGCGGAGCTCGGTCACGCCGACCCGCCCAGAACCGCGGCGGGAAGCCTCGGCGGCAACGGGCCGTGCGGCAGTTTCGGGCCCACCGCCCGCCGAGCGCCGGGGACGCGACCGTTACCCCAACCCAGTTCTGCCCGGTACCGGCCGATGTGTTCGGCGTCGAGGTCCTCCTCGGACACCGGCGTCGCCTGCGGATGCACGTACAGCGCATCGGTCGGGCAGTACGCCTCACACATGAAGCAGGTTTGGCAGTCGCTCTGGCGGGCGATGACCGGGATGCCGGTGGCGGTGCGCTCGAACACGTTGGTGGGGCATGCGTCGACGCACTTGTCGCAGCCGATGCACGCGTCGGCGATCAGCAGTTCGATCATGACGCCACCAGCAGTGAGTTCCGGACCGCCCCGGTTCGCGTCCACACCGTGTCGAGCCCGCCCGTCAGAACGTGGTGATGCTGGGCGGGGTCGAGGTCGGGATGATCGGACCGCTTGCTCATGCCGCGGGTTTCGGTGCGGGCCAGCGCGGAATGGTAGATCCAGCGGCCGACTGCGGTGATCGCCGCCGCCTGCCGTGCCCGGACCCGCTCCTCGCCCGAGGCGCCGAGACTCCGCGTCGCATCCGCCCACAGCCCGTCGAGCTGACCCAGCGCTGCTTGCAGCCGGGGGCCGTCGCGCAGCAGGTTCTTCTCGACCGGGAGCAGTTCGTCGCGGGCCGCGGCGAGCACCGTGGCCGTGTCGAGGGTCGGACGGCCGGTCGGGCGCAGCCCCGCCCGACCGGCCGGGCGCAGATCGGAGGCGGTCACCCGCGCGACCGTGCGCGCGAATCGGGCCGCGCCGGTTCCCGCCCAGCTGCCCGACGACATCGCCCACGCCGCGTTGTGGCTGCCCCCGCCCGTGAATCCCCCACAGATGCGTTCGCGGGTCGCGGCGTCACCGGCGGCGAACAGGCCGGGCACCGACGTCGCGCACGTGTCGTCGACGATGTCGATGCCGCCGGTGCCGCGGACGGTGCCTTCGGCGAGCATCGTCACCTCGAAGCGCTCGGTGAACGGGTTGATGCCGCGACGATCGAACTGCAGGAAGAAGTTGGGTTGTCCGGCCCGCATCATCTGTTGCACCTGCGGGTCGGCGCGGTCGAGCTGAGCGAACACCGGTTCGGTCAGCAGGGTCCGCGCGATCACCGAACGGCCCTGCGACGAGCCGGCGCCTTCGAGCACGCGACCGTCCGCGTGGAAGAACGTCGCGTAGCCGTAGTAGGCGGTCTTGGTGACGGTCGAACCGGCCGCCGCGATCCCGTATGCGTTCGCGAACTCCATCCCGGAGAACGACACACCGGCCTCGGCGGCCATCAGAGCGCCGTCGCCGGTGTCGACGTTGGTGCCCAGCGCACCGGACAGGAATGCGCAACCCCCGCTCGCGATGACCACGGCCCCGGCGGTGATCCGGTAGTCACGGTCGGCCTGGCGCCGGTATCCCGCAGCGCCGCGCACCTGCCCGTCGGCGTCGACGAGCAGTTCCAGCGCCGGCGAATGGTCGAGGATCCGCACGCCGGCGCGCTTGATCCAGGCGCGCATCCGTCGCATGTACTCCGGGCCCTGCACGCCGGTGCGAATCTGCAGACCGGTGTCGGGGTCGACGGGGAACGGGTAGCGGCCCTCGTCCGCGAGCAGGTTCATGTTCTCGTACGTCTGGTCGAGCACCCGGTCCATCCAGTGGTGATCGGCCAGGTAGCCACCGAGCGCTTCACGGCTCGCCTTGGCCTGCTCCCGCGCGGACCGCTCGGGCGCGACGTACCAGACACCCGTGCCCGACGGTGCGGTCGCGCCGCTGGTCCCGCAGTAGCCCTTGTCGACGAGCACGACGTCGGCCCCGGCGCGGCGGGCACGCAAGGCGGCCCACGTCCCGGCGGGTCCACCGCCGATGACGAGAACGTCGGTACTCAGATCCAGTGGTTCGGTCACGGAAGGGCTCCTGTCACGCGGGGTCTTCCGCGAAGATTCCGCATCCACCCCGTGGACACAATCACCAGAATCAGCGTGACTCGAACCCAGCCGCCGATCGACTACCCACAATCCACGACCCGCCCTCGTCGGAGTCGAGGACAAGCGGCGCCGAATACAGGTAGCGCGCTACTCGTGACCGTCGCTACTGCACCGGCACAGACTGAGAATCCGCACCATCCCCACGAGGAGGAACCATGACGGATTCCCGAAGCTCTTCTCGCGAACCGGAACCCACCGCCGATTTCGGCGCCCCCGTGTTCGCCGGAACGGAAATCGACCAGAGTGTCGGATTCGACGACTCGCCCGGCGTCGCCGACGTCCCGTCCGAGGAGGGCGCGCACGCGCTCGAGCCGTGCAGCGAAGGTGACATCCCCACGGCATCCGTCGCCGACCTGATCCGCCAGTACACACCTGAAGGGTGATCGACGATGGAAATCCGCTTTCGCAACAACTATCCCGCCACGGTATCGGTGGCGGTGATGTTCTACAGCCCCGGAACCTGTGGCAATCACGGTAATTGGGGGACGCGCGGCTGGTGGAACATCGCACCCGGACAGATGGCGCATGTACTCAACACCACCAACCGATTCATGTACTACTACGCCGAGGCCGGCGACGGCGCCCGGTGGGTCGGGAACTTCGGTCCGATGTACGTCTACCGGAACAGTTTCGATTCGTGCATCAACATCGGATCCACGGCCGCGATCGGTCGCGTAGGAACACGGCAGATCGACACCGGAGGAAAGAACACGATCGTCAACCTGAACCCCTGACCCCTACCCGAACCGGGGGGATCGTCCGTCCCGCCGGAAAACCCATCGAGGAAATGCCATGACCGAAAACAATGCCCGACATTTCTGTTCACTGGTGTTGCCGCCACAGGCCACCGAGAAGACCCGGGCCGCGCTGCTGAAGGAATCGAAATGGGGCGTCGGAGATCGGGTCACCGTCCGATTCCTCGAGGGCGATCCGGACCTGCGGCGACGGGTACGCAACGTCGCAGAGGAATGGACCGGGGAGAAGATGGCGAATCTCTCTTTCCGCTTTGTGGATTCGGGTCCGGCGGACATCCGGATCGGCTTCGAACAGGGCGACGGATCCTGGTCGTACCTGGGCACCCAGTGCCGGCAGATCCCTCCGGCGGAACGCACGATGAACTACGGGTGGCTCACTTCCTCGTCGTCCGACGACGAGCTGCGCCGCGTCGTCCTCCACGAGTTCGGGCATGCGCTCGGGCTCATCCACGAGCATCAGAACCCGAACCGTCCGATCGCGTGGAACCGCCGGGCCGTCATCGCCGACCTGTCGGGTCCGCCCAACAATTGGGATCCCGCGACGATCGAGCACAACATCTTCAAACGGTATGACCCGCGGTCGGTTTCGGCCACGCCCACCGATCCGGACTCGATCATGATGTATCCGATTCCGGCCCGGTGGACCACCGACGGATTCTCCGCGGATCTCAATTCCGAACTGTCCGATACGGACAAGGAGTTCATCCGTGATGCCTACCCGTGGTGAGCATCGGACTCGGGAGGCCGGTCGTTCCGTGACCGGCCTCCTGGCACGTACCGTGCGGGCGGTGGCGAAAGTCCTCGCCCGCCTCCTTGCCCTGGTCCACCGCGATACCGACCTCGACGAAACCGAAGCGGCACCGGATGCGACAGTGGCCGAGACATTTCCGGAGGATCGAATCCTCGAATCCGCCCCGGCAGCCGAACCGTCGACCGGCACCCGCACGGCTTACGCGCGGCTCGACGCGCCCGATCGAGTCGCCCCGGGTGGTGTCTTCGAGCTGGATGTGGGTCTCGCGGAGTCACCCGGACGCGGCGTCACGAGTCCCCAACCTCTCTCGGTTCCGGACACGGAATTCACTTTGACGGTGACGGTTTCGGCCGACGGCTTCGAGGTGCTGGGTGGCGCCTCGCTTGTCCGCACCATCGCCGTGAATCCCGACGATCCCTATCCGTACGACGTGATCCGGTTGCGTGCGATCGACGACGTCGCCCTGACGCCGGCCCGCAGCATCCTTGCCGTGTACGCGATCGAGGGTCGCACGATCGGGATCGCCACTAGGTCGGTGGTGGTCGGCGACGGTGCCGTCCCCGCCGAGCCCGAGCGAGCCGGCGTCGATTGGGTGCTGCCGACCGATCCGGACACGCGGCCCGATCTGGAACTGGTGGTCACGCCCGGCAACGACGTCGGCGGGCAGCGCCTGTTCTGGTATTTCCGGTCTCCGCATCCGACGGTCGGTGACGGCAGTTTCGTCGCCGCGGATCTTCCTGTGACGGTCGCGACCACCGTGCGGCAACTACTGAACGGCGTCGAGGACCGCACGACCCTCGACGATCTGCCCTACTACCTGCGCGGCGTCGGCCGGCGTATCGCCGACGCGATTCCCGATCCGGTATGGCAGGCATTGAAGGCCACGGCCGACGCGGTGGAGGGTCCGCCGAGTGTGCTGCTCGCGTCCGCCGACCCGTACATCCCGTGGGAGCTGGCCCGCATCCCGTGGTGCCACGACGACCCGCCCCTCCTCGGTGCGCAGACCGTCATCGGCCGCTGGCCGTACCTGGCGAACGGCCGGAGCCCCGCTCCCGCTCCCCGCCTCGAACTGGATTCGATGGCCGTCGTCTTCGGGGAGTACTCCGGCGGTGAGAATCTCGAGGAGGCTGCGCGGGAGGCCGCCCACCTGCGTGCGCACTATGCGGCGCAGCCCGTCGACGCACGGATGAGGGACATCCTGCGCTGCCTCGACGGCACCCCGAGGGCAGACGCGCTGCATCTCGCGGTGCACGGCAACTTCGACCCGACCGGCATGCGCGACGGTATCTACCTGGTCGACGGCAACTATCTGAGCCCGGTGTCCGTCGAAGGAGTCGAGTCGAGCCCGATTCGGCTGGCGTTCCTCAATGCCTGCCAGCTCGCACAGGGCCGCGAGGTGTTCGGCATCTATGCGGGTATGGCGTTCGCACTGTTGAACATCGGCGCCGAAGCGGTGGTCGCACCGTTGTGGAAGGTGAACGACACCGCGGCCCGTGAACTCGCGGCGGCGTTCTACCCCGCCCTGTTCACCGATGTGCGATCGCCTGCCGAATTCCTGCGTGAATTCCGGTGCCTGTCAGTGGAGACGAACCCCGCAGCGACCTCCCTCGCCTACATCTACTTCGGTCATCCGCTGCTGCGGGTGAAGTGGATCCCTTAGGCGGCTCCGCCGCCGGTGTGTCGTTGTGGCGGCTCCAACCGCCACAACGGCACACCGAGGGATCGGCGCCGCTTCGACGGCGGCAAGAAGTAGGGCTGGGTCAGCGCGGCGCCGCGTCGACCAGGTCGTGTTCGACGCCGTAGTCGACCCGCATCCGCTCGATCGCGGCATCGCGACCCTTGTAGGCGCGGAGCGTCACCCGCTCGCGGTCCGGGTGGCGACGGTCCTGGATGCGGTTGACGAGAGCGAGGACAGGGCCGACGTGGCGCAGCACGTGCTTGATCGGCCCGTCCGAGATGTGGAGGGCGTCGGCGTCGGCGTCACCGATGAACACGCGCTGCAGGCCGTACATCAACGTCCGCGACACGGCCCGCTTGATGCGCTCGTTGCCCGGCAGCAGGTTCGCCAGTTCCGGGACGAGGTAGTCGTCGGTGAGCGCGACGACGAACTCCCGGTCGTCGTCGCCCGGGCCGGGCGAGGTCAGCCGGTACAGCTCCTCGACGAGGATGTGGTCGGCTTCCTTGCACAGGTTCAGCTCGTCGCTCATCCCGATGACGTGGCCGACGTAGCGCCACAGGTGGTAGATGTCGTCGCGCTCCTCGTCGGTGAACCGCACCCCGAGCATCTCCATCGCTTCGACGGCGATGTGCCCGAACTCCGCCATCGTCAGCGCCATGTAGGACTGCGGAATCGGCACTCCCCACGCCTCCTCGTCCCAGCGTCCGCTCGCGAGGATGCCGCGACGCACGTGCGCGTGGATCAGCCGGACTCGCACGGTGAACGCGAAACCGGCTGCATCACGGCGCATTCCACCGCGGGTCAGCACATGCCGCAACCACTCCCCGACCTCGACGGACCGCACCGCCGGTTGGCTGACGTACCGACCGGTCAAAGCCAATGGCTTACCGGCGATCTCGTTGCCGGCACCGCGCACCAGCGAGGCGGCGCCGAGCACCATGCCGAGGATCGGGGTGTGCCGGACCAGCGCGTCGGCGGCGTTGTCGAGACGGTCGTGGTCGACCCAGGCGGGTTCGTCGTCGAGGAATTTGAACAGCAGACGCAGCGATTCGGGGGCGTCGGCGACCGAGTCGATTCCGCCTTCGAGGGCGGCCCGCACAGCTTCCGTCGCCGACAGGGCCCCGAAGTCGTCGGCGACCACGGCATCGGCCAGCGGATCGGCCTGCCACATTCCGTCCAGCCACCGGTGTCCGAGGTCCCCGTAGCGACGCACCGCGATGTCTGCGTTGGCAAGGTCCCGAGGAATCCGTCGCTCCATGCATCTCATGGAAACACGAGGAATCCTCACTTACTATTCACTTTCTGTGAGCTCCCGTCAGCACCGAAACACACCAGGTAGAAGCATACGGAAGTCGCCGACTCAGCAGCGCAGCCGCGAAATGCGCAAGCATCTGCTCACGTCTACACACGAGCTGCTCGCGAAGGGCCCGTCGGCGCGTCCCACCACGACCGCCCTCGCCGAGCACGCCCACGTCAGCATCGGCACCGTCTATCGCTACTTCCCGGACATCGACGCGATCGTCGAGGAACTGCGGATGTCGGCGGTCCACGACATCACCACCACGCTCTCGACCGCGATCGGCCGGGCGATGGATCAGGAGCCCGCGGTCGCGATGGTCACCGTCGTCGAAAGCCTCACCGCGGCGTTCGAGAAACACGCGGCCGTGCTGCGTGTGTCGTACACGTCCGGTGAGAGCGAGTTCGGGCTGGCCTGGGCCGAGGTCGAAGGACCGCTGCGACCGCTGGGGCGGATCATCCCGGCCCGCCTGCGCCCGGATCTCGACGACGCCGCACTCGACGACCTGGTCTTCATCATCATGGGCGCGACCGCCAGCCTGTGCTCGCGGATCGCACTGCTGCGTCCGCCGAAGTCCGACCGGGACAGGCTCGTCGCGGTCGCCGCCCGCATGCTGCTCGCCGCCGTCGAGGACGCCTGAGCTGCGAATACCGGCAAAGGTCGTGTCGTGCTGGCACACTCGCGGGCATGAACGATCTCCCCGTCACGATCACGGTCGCCGGTCACGCCGAACGCGAGTACGCCCCGAACCGATGCACGGTCGCCCTGCAGGTACACGCGGACGGTGCGACGCGGGAGCAGGCCGCCGACCCGGTCGCGGTGGCGATCGCCACTGTGACCGGTCTCGTCACCGAGCTGCGTGAGCGTCCCGACAGTCCCGTGAAGCGCTGGACGTTCGACCAGGTGCGGCACACCCGGTATCGCCCGTACAACAACGAGGGCAAGACCCTCCCGTGGCGGTACACGTCGTCGGCGTCGATCACGGTCACGTTCCACGAATTCGACGCGGTCGCTGCGTTCGTGGACCGGGTCTCGGGGATCGAGGCCGTCACGGTGTCCGACCTGCGCTGGTGGATCACCCGCAAGTCGCGGCAGAAAAAGCTCGCCGAGGTCCGCGACCTCGCGGTGCAGAACGCCCTCGACAAAGCGAAGGGCTACACGAAGAGCTTGGGATACAACACTTTCCGCGCGGTCGCGATCGCCGATCCGAGCATGCTCGGGCTGCCGACGCCCCCGACCCCGTACCCGGGTGGTGGACCCGTGCTGCGGTCGGCGATGCGCGCGGAGATGGCACCCGCCTCCGCGGAGAGCGGTCCCACGTTCGCCCTCGAACCCGATCGCATCGGTATCACCGCGGACGTGGAGGCGCGATTCGAGGCGTCGTAGCTACAGATCGGTGACGTCGGTCAGTTCATAGTGCAATGTCGACGTGCGCATCACGCGGTGCGCAAGGTGCACCCCGACGTGTTGCACCAGCGGGAACTTCTTGTCGATCAGCTCACCGGCGGCCCGGGATTCCTCGCCGGACAACAGGTGTGCCGTCGCTTTGGCGGGCGGACCCGTCGGCTTTCCCGACCACGTGCACGGACGGATCCGTACCTCCGGGAAGTTGCGCAGCCGCTTGTTCTTCGACGCTTTGCCGGGGGTACGGAAGTAGGCGTGACCGTGGTCGACGACCAGGTTGACGGGCGTATCGACCCAGGTGCCGTCGCGTTTGCGGGTCTGGAGTTGCACGACCTTCTCTCCGGCGAACCGTTCCAGGGCCGGTGATTCGTTTCCGGGCATGCTGCTGTCACCTGCTTTCGAGGAATTGGGATGCGGGCTTTTGTGGACGGTCGGTGCGTAGACCAATTGCTGGACGCGGCCGTCGAACGTGTGGGATTCGAGCAGTTCGAGGTCGAACTCGGCACCGGGCACGAACACCGGATTCCGGCCGCTGGTGCCGGTGATCGCCGGGAAGATCGTGATCACGAGTCGGTCGACGAGCCCGGCCGCCATGAGCGCGCGGTTCATCGACAGGCTCCCGTGCGACCACAGCGGCAGGTCGGATTCGGCCTTCAACCGAGGGATCGCGGTGAGCGCGTCCTCGGCGATCAGTGTCGTGTTCTCCCACTTCAAAGGCGGTTCGAGTGTCTTCGAGAGAACGATCTTCCGGGCCCGGTTGATCAGATCGAAGGTGGGATCGTCCCCGGACCGGACGATCCGATAGAAGTCCCGGTAGGTGTTGGCGCCGAGCACGAGGATCCGATCGGATCCGAACGCCTCGGCACGACTCGCCACCAGTTCGGGACCCTCCTTCCCCCAGTACCCGGGCCAATCCACCGCGGTACCGAACCCGTCGAGACTGACGAAAACGTCGAATGTGTAAGTGGCCATGGTGTTTCGAACCTCCGCACGCGACGACGCGGGCGTACGTTCACCGCTGGGTCGAACAGTGATTCTCGAGACTGCCACTTTCAACCGTAGCGCGGACACACTTACATGGCACTAGAACCGAATTGCCGAGGCCCTTACTCGTAACCGTGGTTAATCGGTCCTGCGCGTGTCCCGCCCCGGTTTTTGCGGTCCGTCGTGGCAATCTCGACAGAATGCACCCCTACGACGAGGGATTCGAGCCCCCGAAAGCATGTTCGGAGTGGTGCCGGGCGCGCTCGTTCGACCTGCAGGTACTCGACGAGGGCGTCACCGTCGACCTGGAGTGGTGGAACAGCCACCTCGAACGCGCCGGCCACGAGATCCGACTTCGCGGCCGCAACCTCGACGGACGTGTCGTCACCGAGGGCGATGCGATCGTCCCGCGGAACGACCTTCGGCTGGGCAGCGAGTTGATCGACGCCGACCACGAGGGACTGGGCCTGCTGTTCCTGTGCGCGGCCTGGCGCAGTGCGCATCCACGACGACGCGGCGCCCGCCGCTTCCCCGACGTCCGCGACGCACGCGCCCCGAAGAACCGGGACAGGTTCGCGAAGATCAAGGGGGTCCTCGACTACTGCGCGAAGACGAAGAAACTGCCCGAGGCGTCCCGGCAAACCTGGTCGGGGTGGCCGGACACCCCCGGGATCGGCGTTCCACTCTTGGCGACGTACCTGTGGGCGGTCGGGGTCCAGACGGACGCCGGGCCCGCGCAGCTGCTGGACCAGCACGGGGTGTCGACGCTGGTCCACGAAGGATGGCTCGAGGATCCGTCCGTCGCCGACTTCACGCTGCGCCGCTACCACCGGTACGTCGATCTGCTCACCACGTGGGCGTCGCTGATGACCACCCGGCCCGAACTGGTCGAGATGTGGCTCGTCGACCGCTGGCACGCCCGCATCACCGAGGCACGAGACGGATCGCACGCGACCCCGCGGCTGTTCTGACCCCCGGTAACACTCACCCCCGATATCCACCGACCAGAAAGACAGCAGCGCGATGCATGCACCGCGCTGCTGTCTTTCTCGTCTGCGGCTCTGGTAACGCGTCCCTATCCATCGGGGTGGGCCGACTGCTCGACGTGGCGAGCCAGTTCCCGGGCGAGCACATCGAAGCGCGGATGCCGCGACCACGCCGCGCGGTCCCCGATCACATACAGGCGCTTCTTCGCCCGACTGACCGCGACGTTCGCCAGATTCGGTTTCGACGAGGCCCAGCGTTTCGCACCGTCGCTCGCCGGATCGCCGCCCAACACGAGGAAGACCACATCGGCTTCCCTGCCCTGCGCGGTGTGCACCGTCCCGGCGGTGAGTCCGCCGAACCGCGCGGGCAACGCCGTGAGCCGTCGCGCGACGTCCCGGAACGGGCTCAATACGATCACCTCACCCATGTCCTGCCCCTTCCGGGCCAGGTCGTCGAGGAGTTCGACGAGTCGGTCGTACTCCGCCCGAATGAAATGACCGCTGGAGGGTCCGGTGATGTCGATCCACCGCGACGACGGCAGCGGCCCGCGCGGGCGCGGATCCCTGCCGTGCAGCATCGTGCCGCCGTAGGCGATGGTGTTGACGATCGAGAACATCGGCTCGTCGCAACGCCGGTGCACCCGCAGCGGTGCACCCACCCAGATCGGCCCCTCGTCGCCGGGCAGGGTCGTTCCCCATCGGTTGAGGCGATCGGCGATCGACTGCGCCGACGACCGCGCCGGCAGCCACCGCTCGTCCACGCCGAACTCGCGGCGTACCGCCTGCTGAGCCCGGAACGGCAGTGTGACAACGGGTTCGAGCTGAATCGGGTCGCCGACGACGACCGTACGGCGAGACCGCCAGATAGCGCCCACCGGGTTCTGCGGCGTGGACTGGCCGGCCTCGTCGATGAGCAACCAGCCGAGCGCTTCCCGTCCGAGTCCGCGGAACACCCGGTCGAAGGACGCGAAGGTCGTCGAAACGAGGGGGACGACGAAGAACAACGCGCGCCACGCGTCGGCAACGGCGGCCGGATCCAGATCCCGGGGTGCGCTTCCGGAAACGACGTCGGTCGCCCCGTGCAGGCTCTGCCGCATCTGAGTGGGCACGTGGGCGAGGAATTCCCGGTGCAGGTCGAGGGCGGCCAGGAACACACGTGATCGCGCCTCGGTGACCTCCTCGTCCGACCACGGCGCGGCCAGTTCCCTCGCCGGGGTGGTGTCGCTGTCCTCACCGGGGACCGATGCACCCCACCGCTGCCGCGCCGCGTCGAGCGCGCAGTCGAGTTCTGCGAGACGCGCGCGCGTGCCGCGATACCGGTGGGTGAGTTCGTCCTGCGTGCCCTGCAGGGCGACGAGCGCGTGCGTCGCTTCTTGATGGGCGGCAAAGGCCTGCCGGTAACTCTCGTCCCAGCGGGCGAGGGCCTCGGCGAGTTGGTCGCGATGGGCCTGCCATCGCCGTCGTTCCTCGCGGGCCTGCCGGCCGATGCGCCACCACGGGACTCGCGTCGCATCGTGCGCGGCGAGTTCCGCTTCGACCGTGGTCTTCGCCTGCTGCGTTCGTTCGACGGTGCCGCGCCGTACGTGCTCGGCCTCGACGGCACTGCGAACCGTAATAGCGTGCGCCGCCAGCTGGTCTTCGATCGCCCCCAGTTCGCTGCGTCGATTCGTGCGCTCGCGCAGTTGCTCATAGGCCCGCTGACGTTCGCCGAGCATCGTCGCGACCGCGTCACGCCGGGCACGATATGCGGCAACCGCCTCTCGCCAGGGACGTTCCGGTCCCGTGGATTCGAGTTTCTTGAGAATCGACTGGATACCTCGTCTGGCAGGAGCATCCCGCCCCGTGGCCTTTCCGTCGAACCACAGGGTGCTGGTGAATCGGGACCGGTAGCTCTTGCGACCGAGCCGGGCAGCGGTCAGCGCCCACGCCCGGGCCGGTTCGGCATCGCCGGCGGCGTCGACGTTCAGCAACGCCGTCGCGATGTCGGTGAAATAGTCGATCTCGAATCGTTCGCCGTCGATTGCGTCCGCGGCGGGCATCTCGAAGCTGATGTTCTCGACCGCCCCGTTGTTGGACGACGCCACCACCATCTCGAATCCATGGAACGGCCCGGTCCACCGCTGCACGATCCGCGTATAGTCGCCGGTCTTCCAGCGGTGCGGGGTGGCCGCGAACGCCTCGGCCGGGTTCGCGAGGCCCGCGAGCCGGTCTGCGCGTTCGACGACGATCGCCGCAACGAGATCGCGCAGCAGCGTGGACTTTCCGGTGCCCGGAGGACCGTTGACCGCGAAAATTCCGGCGCCGCTGTGCAACTCGTCCATGATGGTGTTCACAGCGAACTGCTGGCCGAGAGCGAGGGGATGCTCGGGTTTGCTCGGCCAGCGGCCGGGCGGGGTCGCGGCGGGGCGGCAGGCCGCCAGCGATGCTTCGGGGACGGCGCTCAGGTCGACCCGGGCGGCCACGTCGAGCCCGGTGTCGTCGGTGAGGTACTGCGCGAGCCCGGTACCGATGTCACCGTGAGCGACCTGTTCCGCCACCCGATCGAGATCATCGGCGATGAAGCTGTTCAGGAAGTCGGTGCCGTCGATGCCGTCGGACTGGTTGACCTGCACCGAGCGCACTCTGATCTCGGCGCAGTCGACCATGCCCTCCAGCCCGGTCAAGGTCGCGATGCGATTCCGCAGGTCGGTGAGCATCCCGACGCTCAGAGGGCGCCGGCCGCCTCGTTGCACGTCGACCTCTTGCCCGTCGTCGAGCAATTCTGTCAATTGTTCCTGCGCCTCGCGGAATCCGCGCAACCACGACGGTGACCCGGGTCCGGGGTTGCGGGTGCGACCTGCCGCCCACGCAAGGCCGGACAACACCTCGGACTCCGGGATGTAGCAACCCTCCTTGTCCAGGACGATCGCAGCAAGCGCACATTCCCCGGCCGGCCGGGGGTCGTAGTTCTCGGCACCCGGATCGAGGATCCCGTCGACGGCCGTCCACACCTCGTCGATTCGATAGACACCGAGGTAGACGATGTACTGTCGCTCGTTGCCTTTCCGGCGCAACGGCTGGCGCAGTTGACGGCAGAACATCCACGGCAGTGGGATTTCGGCGGCCACCTCTTCGACCGGTTCCAGACTGTCGAACCTGTCGACCTTCGGAACCTGCTGTGGACTGAACAACTCCACGGCACGCCAGAACTCGATGACGTCGGCCTGCCGACGGTACTCCCCGGTCACTGCTCCCCCTGTCGATTCCCCCCGGTTCGTTCCGGTGCGCGAGAACGTCCGCCCAGCGAACACAATTGCACACACTCTCATCCGAAGCGCCGCGGGAGAGTGTGGCAGTGCCCTCGCCCCGGTAGCCGCAATCGAGAAAGACAGCAGCGCGATGCCGGTCGCGCGCGCCTGTCTTTCTCATTTGCGGCTCTGGAAACGCTCCGAACCTCGCCGCCTACTCGCGGTCGTCATCCCGTGCAGTAGGGCATCTTTCGGCTAGGTTGGTGCGATGAGAACACTCTGGGCCGTGTCGGTCGTCTCGGTGTTGTGCACCGTGCCGATGTGGGTGATCGCCGTACCGCAGCTCGTCTTCTCCGGGGTTGTCGATGTCGGCCCGTATACCGGACTCGTGCTGGGACTCCCGACCCTGATCGGGTTACCGTGCGCGGTCGCCGGAGTGATCGCTGGATCGGTGTCTCTCGTGAAACAGCGCGCACGCAACTGGGCCGCGAACCTCATGACACTCGGGCAGGTCGCGACCGTGGCGCTGGCCGCCGCCATCGTCGTGTGGGCGCTGGGCTACGCGTCGACCGGCTGGGAACTGCTCGCGCTGCCGACGTCGCCTATGGTCGGCCAGATCGTGGTCGCGGCGGGGCTGCTCAAGGCCGGACGGCCGCGGATGTCCCGCTCGGTGCGCGCATCGTCGTGACTATCGGGGTCACCGCCGCGCCCTGCACGACCCGCAGTCGAGAAAGACAGCAGCGCGATGCCGGCACCGCGCTGCTGTCTTTCTCGTCGGCGGCTGCGGTAACCCTCACGCGGAGTGCGAACCGACCTCGATCGCAACAACTCCCGCCATGATCAGCGCAATGCCGATGACCATCCGGAAAGTGAGAGGGTCCCGGAACAGAAGCCTCCCGAGAACTGCGGTGAGCGCGACCCCGCAGGCGACCCAGATGCCGTACACGACGCCGACGGGAACGTCGCGCGCCAGCACCAGTGCGACGAGCCCGAATGCGACGACGTAGCAGGAGACGGTCGCCAGGACCCAGCGGGTGCGGGCCATACCGTCGGACAACTTGAGGCAGATCGTGCCTGCCACTTCGACAACGATCGCCGCAGCGAGAATCAGCCAGGTCACCGTGCCGCGACCTCGTCGTCACGTTCGTCCACCGGGTCGATTCTGGGATGCGAGCCCAGTTCGACGATGACCACTCCCGCGATCACCAGCGCCATGCCCAGCGCCATCAGCGGGGTCATCGGATCGCCGAAGAGGACGGTCGCGGCAACCGCGGTCAGCAGGATGCCGGCGGCGCCCCAGATTCCGTAGGCGACACCCACGGGCATCAACCGCAACGCGCGGGCGAGGAACGCGAAGGACGCGCAGTAGCCGGCCACGACGAGCACGTACCAGACGGGATCGTCGGTGGCAGCACGCAGCGAGAGGGTGGCGGTGACCTCGCACGCTATCGCCCCGCCGAGCGACCACCATTTCATGCCGGCCAACCTACCGCCCTCCTCTCGGATCCCGCGGGTCCGCGCGGTCGCGTCGCGTCGCGGCGACGCATTCCCACCATCGGATACCTGCAACTTTACGCAATGCGCAGTCTATTTCACGCTTTTTCTTGACATTGCGTATCTGTGAGCCCATGCTGGTACGCAATTCGATGTGATGCACACAACAGCCCCGTGTGCTCCCCCACCGAAAGGACCCCCTCGTGGCGATTTCCCTCGACGACGTGCGCGACCGCTACGCGCTTCCCTCCGTCGACCGGCTCCTCTCCGACCTCGACGCCGGAGAAACCCTGCCCGCGCCCTTCTACTACGCACCCGAGATCCACCAGCTCGAACAGGAGAAGATCTTCTCCAAGTCCTGGCAGTACGCGTGCCACGAATCCGCGGTCGCCAAGCCCGGCGACTACGCGGTCACCCGCGCCGGCGCGATCCCGATCATCGTCACGCACGGCCGCGACGGCCAACTGCGCGGCTTCGTCAACGTCTGCCGCCATCGCCTGCACTCGATCGCCGAGGAGAACGGCAACAAGCCGCTGCTCCAGTGCCCGTACCACGGCTGGACGTACGGCCTCGACGGCAAGCTCAAGACGGCCCCGCGTTCGCAGCGCGAGCCGAACTTCGACTGCTCCACGATCTCCCTCGAACCCGTCTCCGTCGAGCGGTGGGATCAGTGGATCTTCGTCAACCCGGATCCGAACGCTGCTCCCCTCGCCACCGTGACCGCCGATATCCGTTCCCGCACAGACGAACTCAACGAGGACCTGCGCGATTACGAATTCCAGATCCGCTACGAGTACGACATGGAATGCAACTGGAAGCTGTGGGCGGAGAACGCCGTCGAGTGCTACCACTGCCCCACCCTGCACAGCACGAGCTTCGGCAAGACGTACCACACCTCCCCCGACGACTACGCGATCGATTCGTCCGACAACACGATCTGGCACGCCGGTCCGATCAAGTGGCTGCCCACGAACGTGGATCCCGAGGGCCTCAAGGGTTTCCGGTTCGCGTTCACGTTCCCGTCGTCGTTCTTCGCGCTCGACGACTATGTCGGGTTCATCGGCAGCATCCAGCCGGTCGGGCCGCAGAAGTCGTGGGCGTTCGTCGACATGTACGCCAAGCCGGGCGCCGACCCGATCGTCGTGAAGGAATGGCTCGACATGTGGGACCGCACCCTCATCGAGGACAAGCGCGCCACCGACATCCAGCAGATCGGCTACAACTCGGGCCGGGTGCGGTCCGGTCGCCTCCTTCTCGACAGCGAGAGCCCGCTGCAGTCGTTCATGCGTACCGCGGTCACGGCACTCTCGTCCTGACCTCCCTACGACGAAAGTCGGAACGATGACGAAAATCCTTGTGGATCTTGGCAAATGCCAGGGATACGCGAACTGTGTCGTCGCGGCACCGGACATCTTCGATCTCGGTGACAGCGGCAAGGTCGACCTTCTGGAGGCGACCGTCGCCGACGACCGCCTCGCCGACGTGCGGGAAGGGGTGCGTTCGTGCCCCGCGGCCGCCCTCACACTCGAGGAGACGGCGTCATGACGCACGTGGCCGTGGTCGGTGCGTCGCTCGCCGGGTTCCGCGTCGCCGAGGGCCTGCGCGCCGAAGGTTTCGACGGCGACATCACCCTGATCGGCGACGAACCGCATCTGCCCTACGACCGGCCGCCGCTGTCCAAGTCCGTGCTCGTCGACGACGAACCCGCCTCGACGGCATTCCAGGACGCGGCATGGTTCGCGGACAACCGGGTCACCCTGCACCTGGGCGAGACCGCCCGCCGCCTCGACACCGCCGCGCGCACCGTCCACACCGATGCCCGTTCGCTGAACTACGACGAACTCGTGGTCGCGACCGGGGCCACGCCCCGCAATCCCTTTCCCGACGCACCGGACGGTGTCTTCACCCTGCGCACCGCCGACGACGCCGCGCGCATTCGCACTGCCCTGCGCGCGGCCCGGCGACTCGTCGTGATCGGCGCCGGCTTCATCGGCCTCGAGATCGCGTCGTCGGCGCGGCGTCTCGGTGTCGATGTCACCGTCGTCGAGCTCGAACCCGTGCCCCTGACCCGCAGCGTCGGCGACGACGCGGCTGCGGTCCTCGCCGACATCGCCCGCGCCGACGGGGTGCACCTGCTGTGCGGCCGGGCCGTCGCCGAACTCCGCGGCACCACCACGGTCGAGTCCGTCGTCCTCGACGACGGAACCGAGCTGCCGTGCGACGCGGTGGTCGTCGGGGTGGGTGCGGTTCCCGCGACCGAGTGGCTCGCCGGCAGCGGTCTCGAGGTCACGCGCGCGGGACTGATCTGCGACGCGACCGGACGCGCGGGCGACCACGTGTGGGGTGTCGGCGACGTCTGCGCGTGGACCGACGACGCGGGCACGCCCCACCGTCACGAACACTGGACCTCGGCCGCCGAACAGGCCAAGGTCGTCGCGCACAACCTGGCGTGCGACGACAAGCGCACCGTCACCGCCGCGACGTACGTGTGGTCCGACCAGTTCGGGCGGCGTATCGACATCGTCGGTGACATCACAGGGCACGACGACTTGCGCGTCCTCTCCCGCAACCCCGACGACCTCGCCTACCTGTACGCCCGCGACGGACTGCTCACGGGTGCTTGCCTGATCGGCCAGCCCCGGCTCATGGTCCGCTGCCGCCAGTGGATCGCGGCACGCACTCCCGTCGCCGACCTCGAACTCTGGGTCTCGTCCGCGCCGTGAGCGCCGACGTACCCTCCACTCATCAGGCAACTCGAAAGGGGCCACCCAATGAGTTCGCTCGACACATCGGGTTCCGATCCCGCACCCGAGCACATGGTCCGCACGCTCACCTGGCGTGACGGCATGGTCTTCGCCCTGAACATGCCGATCGGCCTGTTCCTCACGCTCGGCTACACCGTCGGCGCGATCGGCGGCTGGACCGCCATCTCCATCTGGGCCGTCGCGTGCTTCTTCGCCTTCCTCCAGAGCCACCTGTTCTCGGAGATGGCCGCGATGTTCCCCGACCGCTCGGGCGGCATCTCGGTCTACGCCTACGAAGGCTGGAAGCGCCACTTCGCGCCGCTCGGTGCGATCGCCGCGTTCGGCTACTGGATGGGCTGGTCGCTGTCGCTGTCCGTCGAGGGTGTCGTGCTCGGCACCCTCATCGAGCAGGCGTTCTTCCCCGACAACGACATCGCGATCCGCCTGCCCATCGGCCACGAACTGGGCCTGCCCTATCTCATCGCGATCGGCGCGATCGTCTCGGCCTGGGCACTGAACTACTTCGGCATCAAGATCGCCGCCGGCGTCGCCCGCATCACCGGTGCCCTGCTGGTGATCGGCCTGGCCGTCCTCGTCGTCGGACCATTCCTGTCGTCCGGCGCCGACTTCGACATCACCCGCCTGAGCTGGACCGGCACGAGCTCGCCGTTCGACTGGAAGGTGATCGTCGTCTGGTTCTACATCACCGCCTGGACGACCTACGGCACCGAGGTGTGCGCGAGCTTCGCCGCCGAGTACAAGGATCCGGTCAAGGACACCTCCCGCGCGCTGCGCCGCTCCGCCCTGATGATCATGGGCCTGTACATTCTCGTGCCCTACGTCGTGGTCGGCGCCCTCGGCGAGCAGACGATCGGCGCGAACCCGGTCAACTACATCGGCATCGCGTTCGAGCACATTCTCGGTTCGTATGCGTGGCTCGGCCAGGTTCCGGTGATGGCCGCGTTCGTCATCGCGATGATGACGGCGACCGCCGACGGCGGGCGATCCCTGTACGGCATCGCGCAGTCCGGCGGCACGATCCGCCAGTTGGGCGAGCTCAACCGCTACGGCGTCCCGGGTCGTGCCCTGACCACCGACATGCTCATCAACGTCATCATCCTGATCGTGCTCGGGGAGCCGATCGCGATCCTGCTCGCGAGCAACCTGGGCTACCTCACCGCGGTGACCCTCGCGGTCGGCGCGTTCGTTCTGCTCCGCCGCGACCGCCCCGACATCATCCGTCCGATCCGCCTCGCGAAACCGTGGGTCGTCATCGCGTGCGCCCTGTTCGCGATCAACACGTTCGCGATCGCCGTGGGCATCCTCAACCCGGGCCTGACCGGCTACGGCGGCCTGAGCGAAACCGTCACCGGCATCGGCATTCTCATGATCGCCTGCGTGCTCTGGTACTACCGCCAGCGCATTCAGGACAAATCGACGATCGAGTGGCGGGTCCACGACGACCCCCTTCTACCCCTCGACACCGCATCCAGCGAACCAGCCCCCGTTTCCGATTCCAGGAGCCACCCGTGAAATCCATCCGCGTCCACGCCTACGACACCCAGCCCTCCCTCGACGAGGTGCCCCAGCCGACCGTGCGGGACCCGCACGACGTGATCGTCAAGGTCCGCGGCGCCGGAGTGTGCCGCACCGACCTGCACATCATCGAGGGCCAGTGGAAGGACAAGAGTTCCGTCGCCCTCCCGTACACGATCGGGCACGAGAACGCCGGCACCGTCACCGAGATCGGCTCGGCAGTCACCAACGTCGCCGTCGGTGACTCGGTGATCCTGCACCCGCTCGCCACGTGTGGCCTGTGCCTGGCCTGCCGCAGTGGCGACGACGTGCACTGCACGCACTCCGATTTCCCCGGCATCGACACCGACGGCGGCATGGCCGAGTACCTGCGTACCTCGGCGCGCAGCGTCGTCAAGCTCGATCCGTCGCTCGAACCGGCCGACGTGGCGGCACTCGCCGACGCCGGGCTCACCGCCTACCACGCCGCGCGCAAGGCCGCCGCGATCCTGCGTCCCGGCCACACCGCCGTGGTGATCGGCGCCGGCGGTCTCGGGCACATCGGCATCCAGGTCCTGAAGTCGATGACAGCCGCGCGCATCGTCGTCGTCGACAGTTCCCCGGATGCGCTGGATCTGGCGAAGCAGATCGGCGCGGACGCGACCGTCGTCGCCGATGGCACCGAAACGCAGCAGGTCCTCGACCTCACCGGCGGCAACGGCGCCGAAGCCGTCCTCGACTTCGTGGGCGAAGGCACCGCGATCGAAGCCGGTGTCGGGATGCTGCGCCGCGCCGGGTCGTACTACGTCATCGGGTACGGCGGTCGCCTGGACGTGCCGACCATCGACATCATCAGCACCGAGATCAACTTCGTCGGCAACCTGGTGGGCACCTACAACGACCTGGTCGAACTGATGGCGCTGGCGGCGGAAGGAAAGGTCAAGCTGCACACGGTCAAGTACCGGTTCAGCGACTTCCAGCAGGCGCTCGACGACCTGCACCACGGACGGATCCGCGGTCGCGCGGTGCTCGTGCCCGACGACGAGTTCGACGGTCAGCGTGGCTGAGCCGCGTCACCGGACCATCTCCTAAACTGAGCGGATGCGCAAGATGCCGAACCCGTCGAACGGAGACCAGAACTCGGGAGAGAACCCGGGCGACGGTCTCGACGACATCGACCGCGGCATCCTGCGCCTCCTCCAGGAGGACGGCCGCATGCCCTACCGGCAGATCGCCCGCGAGCTGGGTGTCTCCGAGGGAACCGTCCGCATCCGCTCGAGCCGCATGCAGGAGTCCGGCGCGCTCAACGTCATCGCGATCGCCGATCCGTTCCGCCTCGGGTACAGCGTCCTCGCGTTCGTCCTGATCAAGGTGGAACCGGGCGCGCAGGACCGGCTGGTCCAGGAGCTCACCGCGCTCGACGAATCGACCTATGTCTCCACCTGCATCGGCCGCGCCGACCTCTACATGCAGCTGGTGTGCCGCGACAACGACCACCTCCACGAACTGCTCCACCGGCGCATCCCCGCCCTCGGCGGGATCCGCGACCTCGAAGCGTTCATGGAACTGGAAATGCACAAGGTCTCGTACCGCTACAACCTGTCGTGACACACCGGGCGTGAGCCCGGAATCCTTCCCCCACTCCCTGCGGCGCCGGCAGCGCTCGATTCGTGCTGCGCCGCACCCTTTTCCACCCTCCAAAGGGAGAATCATGATCTTCATCGTCGTGAAATTCACCGTCCGGCCCGAGGAGGCCGACACCTGGCTGGAGCGCACCCGGGACTTCACCGACGCGACCCGCGCCGAGACCGGCAACCTGTGGTTCGAATGGTCCCGCAGCGTGGACGACCCGAACCAGTTCGTGCTCGTCGAGGCGTTCCGCGACGGCGACGCCGGGTCCGCACATGTCGCGTCGGAGCACTTCCGAGCCGGCCTCGACGCGATGCGTCCCGCGCTCGCCCGGACCCCGCAAATCCTCAACACCGAGATCCCCGGCGTCGAATGGGCACGCATGGGCGAACTCGACCTCGGCGACTGACGCCACCGAACATCCACTGCTGCAACAGAAGACAAGGAAGTCGTCATGACCGGAAGAGTCGAAGGCAAGGTCGCATTCATCACCGGCGCCGCGCGCGGGCAGGGCCGCAGCCACGCGGTGCGCCTCGCGCAGGAAGGCGCCGACATCATCGCGATGGACGTGTGCGGCGAGGTCGGCCGCACCGCCGAGTTCTACCATCCCGCCACCGAGGCGGATCTCGCCGAGACGGTCGCGCTCGTCGAGGCCGAGGGCCGCAAGATCGTCTCCTACACCGCCGACGTCCGCGACTACGACGGGCTCGCAGCGGGATTGAACGACGCGGTCGCACAGCTGGGCCGTCTCGACATCGTCGCCGCCAACGCGGGGATCTTCCAGTTCGGCGACGAGGTTCCGGACCTGCTCGTCGGCGACTGGAACGACGTCATCGACGTCAACCTCAACGGCGTGTTCAACACGTGCAAGGCCGCCATCCCGCACATCGTCGAAGGCGGGCGCGGCGGCACCATCGTCATCACGTCGTCCGACGCGGGCGCCAAGGGCTTCGCACGGTTCGGCCACTATGTCGCGTCGAAGCACGGCGTCATCGGTCTGATGCGCACGCTCACAATGGAACTGGCTCCGCACTCGATCCGCGTCAACGTCGTGTCGCCCACCAACTGCAACACCGACATGATCCAGAACGAGGCCGTCTACAAGCTGTTCCGTCCCGACCTCGAGGAGGTCACCCCGGAGCAGTTCGCCGAGGCGTCGGGAACGCTGCTCGCGTTGCCCGCGCCGTGGGTGGAGCCGGTCGACGTGTCGAACGCACTGCTCTTCCTCGCCTCCGACGAGGCTCGTTTCATCACGGGCGTGAACCTGCCGGTCGACGGCGGGTCGTCGGTGATCTGATCCCACAGGGTCTCCCCCGGTACCCACAAAGACAGCCGCGCGTGACTGGTCACGCGCGGCTGTCTTTTGCGTCGGTGGACTCGGAGGGCATTTGTCACCGGTGACCGACTCCCTAGAACCAGGCTGAGCCAAAAGGGTTTGATTCCGACCTCTTGTTCCTAAGTTCTGTAAGCACATCGTGCCCGCAAGCCGGGTGCGGCCGCGTCATGACATCCCTGCGATCGGAATACATTCCGCAATCGCGGTTTTCGCGCGGAACCAGGGTGAACTACAAGGAACGGTCACAACTCGAACATGGGTCTCGAACTCGAAGGCAAACGCGCCATCGTCACCGGTGGGGGCACCGGAATCGGCTATGCGATCGCGCTGGAACTCGCGACACAGGGCGCCTCGGTCGCCATCGCCGGTCGCCGCACCGAGGTACTCGCCAACGCCGCCAAACGCATCGAGTACGCGACCGGCGCGAATGTGCTGCCGGTCGTTGCCGACACCGGCGACGACGAATCCGTGAAAGCGCTCGTCGACACCGTCGCACAGGAGTTCGGCGGCATCGAAATCCTGGTGAACAACGCGGCCGAACAGCCTGCTCAGCACGGGCCGAGTTTCAACGACGCCGACGACGAGTGGTTTCACCGGCAGATCGACGTCAAGGTCATCGGCTATCTCCGCACGATTCGCGCGGTCGCGCCCCTGCTGATCGAGAACGGCTGGGGCCGGATCATCAACATCAGCGGCACGGGTTCGCGGCAGACCGTGTCCGTCATCGGTTCCGTGCGTAATGCGGGCGTCACCGCCTTGACCAAGAACGTCGCGGACGAACTCGGCAAGTACGGCATCAACGTGACGGTCGTGCACCCGGGCGCGACGCGCACCGAACGTTTCGAGGAGTTCCGGAACCGCGCTTTCGTGAACGAATCGACCCGAAAATCGCACCTCGACAACGTCATCGGACGAGTTGTCGAACCCGAGGAGGTCGCCTGGGTCGTGGCCTTTCTCGCGTCGCCGCGCAGTGCCGCGATCACCGGCGACGGAATCGTCGCCGGTGGCGGCATTCCCGGCTTCATCTACTACTGACCGACTTCACGTCCCTCGGAGGAACACCCCATGCCCACTGTCACCACGTCGACCATCGCAGCCGACGAACTGCACGATCTCTTGTCGATCCACGACGAATACGCGCTCCTCGACGTCCGCGAGGCCCGGGTTACGGCCGAGGAGGGCTCGATCCTGCTCGGTGTTGCGGTCCCGCTGAGCCGCCTCGAACTGCGCGTCGACGCGCTCGTTCCGCGACGTTCCACGCCGGTGATCGTCTACGACGGCGGCAAGGACGACGACCTCGCGCAGCGGGCCGCGTCCCGGCTCGCCGAGCTCGGCTACGTGGATGTACGCGTGCTCGACGGCGGGATCGCCGCCTGGGCGAATGCCGGCTACACGGTCCAGTTCGGTGGCGACAACGTCGTCGGCCAGGCGTTCGGTGAATGGATCGAAGAGGTCTACAGCACGCCTCACATCAGCGTTCCGGAGTTCCGCGCCAAGGTCGCCGCCGGCGAGGACATCGTGGTGCTCGACAGCCGCCCGATCGGCGAGTTCGAAAACCACAGCCTGCCGGGCGGCACCTCGATTCCGGGCGCGGAACTGGTCTATCGAGCCGCCGAAGTGGTGAAGTCGCCCGAGACGCTCGTCGTCGTCAACTGCGCCGGGCGGACCCGCAGCATCCTCGGAGCGCAGGTCCTGATCAACGCGGGACTGCCCAACTCGGTCGTCGCGCTGGAGGGTGGCACGCAGTCGTGGGTTCTGGAGGGGCTGGAACTCGACCACGGCAAGCATTCGGCCGCGCCGCTTCCCACCGGTTCTTCCCTCGACCAGGCGCACGCTGCCGCAGAGCGCTTCCGCGATCGCTTCGGAATCCGGTCGATCGACAAGGCGACCCTCGCGCAGTTCCGCACCGAAACCGACGAGCGCACCCTCTACGTCTTCGATGTCCGCACTCCCGACGAGTACGCCGCCGGCCATCTGCCCGGCACCGTCTCGGCGCCGAGTTGGGACGTCGCCCCGTGGGTGTTCCGCTACATCGCGACCCACAACGCCCGCATCGTGCTGGTCGACAACGACTCCGTGCGCGCAACCGTCGCGGCGTCGTGGATCGTGCAGGTCGGCTGGGGCGAGGTGTACGTACTGGAGAACGCGTTCGACGGTGAGGCACTCGAGACCGGCACCGGCCCGGCAGTACAACTGCTCGGATTGCCCGGCGACGTCACGACCGTCGATGCCGCGACGCTGAAGGACAACATTGCCGCCGGAACCGCGCAGGTCGTCGACCTGCAGCCGAGCCTCGACTACCGCGACGGCCACATTCCCGGTGCGGTGCATGCACTTCGGTCCCGGCTGGTGAACTCCGTCGCCGACATCCCCGGCGACGGCGCGATCGTGTTGACCTCGTCCGACGGTGTCCTTGCGATCTATGCGGCCGCGGATCTGGCCGGTGCGACGCAGCGACCCGTCGAGGTCCTCGAGGGCGGTACCGCCGCCTGGGTCGCGGCCGGTGAACAACTCGAGTCGGGTGACGAGAACCTGCTGCACGGACGCGACGATGTGGTCTTCACCCATTGGCGCGAGAGCGACCCCGAGGTTCAGAAGGCCGGGTTCCGCAAGTACCTGTCCTGGGAACTCGGCCTGGTCGCCCAGTTGGAAGCCGACGACACCGTCCCGTTCAACGCGTTCACCCAGCCGCAGGACAGCTTGTCGTGACCGCCGTCGACATCTCGCGCGAATCCGCGTCGACGGCAGCCGACGCCCCACCTGTCCGGCCGGACGTCGAGAACCTCAGTCCGAACACCGAGGCAGGCAGGATCGGAGCTGCCGCCCGGGTGTGGCGCGGGCGGGTGCTGCGGTTCCTCGTCCCCGTTGCACTCATCGTGCTGTGGCAGCTGTCCTCGGTTCTAGGCTGGGCGGACGAGTTCACCCTGCCGCCGCCCAGCAAGATCCTCGCCGCGTACGGCGAACTGTGGTCGAACAACGACCTGCAGGAAGCGCTGCCGGTCTCGATCCGGCGGGCCGGGATCGGTCTCTTCTTCGGCGTCACGTTCGGTCTGGTCCTCGGCCTGTTCGCGGGTCTGTGGAAGATCGGCGAGGAGATCTTCGACGCTCCGCTGCAGATGCTCCGCACCATCCCGTTCATCGCGGTGGTGCCGCTGTTCATCACCTGGTTCGGCATCGACGAGAAGCCCAAGCTGATCCTCATCGCGGCGGCAACCGTGTTCCCGGTGTACCTGAACACGTACCACGGGGTGCGCGGCGTCGACAAGAAACTCATCGAAGCTGGGCAGACGTTCGGTCTGCAGAACTGGCGGCTGGCCGCGCGCGTGATCCTGCCGACCGCGCTTCCGTCCGCGTTGACCGGCATCCGATATGCCTCCGGCGTATCACTTCTCGCCCTGGTACTCGCCGAGCAGATCAACGCGCGGGAGGGCATCGGCTATCTGCTCAACAACGCCAATCAGAACCAGCGGCAGGACATCGTCATCGCCGGGATTCTCATCTACGCCGCGCTCGGCATCGTCGTCGACGTGGTGATGCGGATCATCGAACGTTTCGCGCTCCCCTGGAGGCCCCGTGTCACCATCTGAAAACTCTCTGCCGAGCGAATCCGGCAGCGAGACAGGTCCGTTCGCGGTCGACGCCCGGGGTGTCCGGCGGGTGTTCGGCGACCGGGCCGTGCTCGACGGCGTCGATCTGCAACTGCGGCAAGGCGATTTCGTCGCCCTGCTCGGACCGTCCGGAACCGGCAAGACGACGCTGCTCCGCATCCTGGCCGGTCTCGATGCCGCCGACGGCGGGACGGTGGTGGTCCCGAGGTCCCGGTCCGTCGTATTCCAGGAACCCCGGCTCGTGCCCGCCCGGCGGGTGTGGCGCAATGTCGTGCTCGGCAGCCGCCACGTCCGCCGCGATCGCGACCGTGCCGTCGCAGCGCTCGACGAGGTCGGACTGGCCGGACACGCGGACGCCTGGCCGGTGACGCTCTCCGGTGGTGAGGCACAGCGTGTCGCGCTGGCGCGTGCGCTCGCCACCGAGCCGGGGCTGCTTCTGCTCGACGAGCCGTTCGCGGCGTTGGACGCGCTGACCCGCATCCGCATGCACGACCTGGTGGGGGCACTCATTCGCCGACACAACCCGGCGGTGCTGCTCGTCACCCACGATGTCGACGAAGCCATCCTGCTCGCCGACCGAATTCTCATCCTCTCCGACGGCAACATCGACGTGGACATCACCGTCGACATCGACGAACCGCGGCGACGCAGCGACGCCCGCTTCCAGGATCTGCGTCAGGCACTGCTCGACAAACTCGGCGTCGGGCGCGCCGCGCGCGCCGCGGCGCTGGCCGCGATCGGAAACTGACCCGACCCGCCCGGCGCTCGACCATCACCTACAAGGAGTTACCCCTCGTGTCCGTCCCTGCCCGTTTCGCCGCCCGCGCCGGCCGCCGGCTCGCCGCCCTGACCGCCGTACTCGCGCTGGGAGCCGGTCTGTCCGCGTGCAGCAGCGCCGACAGCGCGAACAACGACGACCCCCGGAACGTGACCCTGACGTTCGGCTTCCAGACCGCCGACTATCCGGCGTTGCTCGAGGCATCCGGGCTGTTCGAGGACCTGCCCTACACCCTCGAAACCCCGGTCATCGCCGGCCCGGCCGCTCAGATCTCGGCCCTGTATTCGAAGGCGACCGACTTCGGTCTGGTCGGCGAGAACACCGCCGCCTTCGAAGCCGCCAACGCCGAAAACGACCTCGGCAACGCCGATCCGAAGATCTACACGATCGCCGGTCTCGCCTACGAGGGCACGCCCTATCCGGCCCCGGCGCTCTTCGTGAAGAAGTCCGCCGGGATCTCGAAGATCGAAGAGCTGAGGGGACATACGGTCGCCTACAACTTCGGCGGCAACATCTACGCCGGATACGTCAAGATCCTCGCCGATGCCGGGCTGACGGTGGACGATATCGAACCGGTTCAGCTGCCGGACAACCAGGCCGCCGCCGCGGCGTTCGCCGCCGGGCAGGTCGATGCGGTCGTCACCAGCTACTCCCACGTCGCCAAGGCCATCGAGTCCGGTGACGCGGTGCAGCTGACGACCAACGAGGAATTCGGCGTCAAGGGCGGCGCCGGGTTCATCACCCGGCCGGACGTGCTGGCGGACGCGGGCAAACTCGCCGCGGCCGAGGACTTCTTCGCCCGGTTCAGCAAGCTGTGGAGCGAGTGGTACCCGGCGCACGAGGCCGAGGTGACGGGCATCCTGCAGGACGTCCTCAAGCAGGCCCCGGACATCGCGAAGATCAATTTCGAGAACGGCAAGCACGGCAGGCTCTACCGCGTCGGCGATCCGGAGTTCATCGCCTCGCAGCAGAACATCGTGAAGGCGGCGTACGCGGCCGGCGGTGTCAAACACGACTACGACATCGCCAAGGTCTTCAATCCCGTGTTCGACCACATCACGGTTTCCGACCAGTGACAGCATCGCTCCCGCACCATCTTTCGAGGACGCCGAGAATCACATGACCAGAACCCGTCAGCTGCACCTGAACACGAACGCGCTCAACGCCGGCAAACATCCGGCCGCGTGGCGGATCCAGGACGACCCGCTGGGTATCGTCCACATCGAGTACTACCGCAACATCGCGCGCATCGCCGAGCGCGGGACCTTCGATGCCCTGTTCCTCGCCGACGGCCCGGCCCTCCCCGGTACCGTCGCCGAGCAGACGTGGAACTCGCTCGAACCCTCGGTGCTGCTCGCTGCGATCGGTTCCGCGGTCGAGCACATCGGCCTGATCGGGACCATCTCGACGACGTTCAACGACCCGTACAACATCGCGCGGCGCTGGTCGACCCTCGACCACGTCACGCACGGCCGCGCGGCCCTCAATTTCGTCACCACCCAGAATCCCGAAGCGGCAGCCAATTTCGGGCTCACCTCGCTCCCCGACCGTGAGGAACGGTACGCCCGGGCCGAGGAATTCGTCGAGGTCCTGGTCAAGCTGTGGGACAGCTGGGAGGACGGCGCTCTCGTCGCCGACCGGTCCACCGGGCAGTACGCCGACGTCGACCGCATTCATGCGATCGACCATGAGGGACAACGCTTCTCCGTGAGCGGCCCACTCAACGTCCCCCGCACACCGCAGGGACGTCCGGTGATCGTGCAGGCGGGAGACGGCGGCACCCACATCGCCGCCAAGTACGCCGACGCCGTGTTCAGCGCGCAGACCGTGTTCGAGGAATCCCAGAAGTTCTACCGCGACCTCAAGGCACAGGCACAACGGCACGGTCGCCGTCCGGATCAGATCCTGCTGCTTCCCGGCCTGTTCCCGATCGTCGGGAGCACCGAGAAGGAAGCGCTCGAACGCAAGGCGCTGCTCGACTCGTTCCTGGACCCCGACGAACAGAAGGCCGAACTCGCCACGAAGCTCGGGCTCGAACCCGACGACCTCGAACTCGACAAGCCGCTCCCCTATCACCTGCTCGACACCGAACGGTTCGGTGCGTCGGCCGGCTTCTACAAGTCCACCCTCGCGCTCGCCCGCAAGGAGAACCTCACGGTGCGTGGCATCCTGGCGCGCAACCCGGGTGCGCACCGGCAAATCGTGGGCACGCCCGAACAGATCGCCGACGACATCGAGAAGTGGTTCCTCGGCGAGGCGGCCGACGGATTCAACCTCAACGCCGACTCGTTCCCGACCGGGCTCGAGCCGTTCGTCGACCACGTGGTGCCGATCCTGCGCAAGCGCGGCATCTTCCGCCACGAGTACACCGGCACCACGCTGCGCGACCACCTCGGCCTGGACCGGCCGGAGAACCGCTACGTCGGCGAAACCGGCTGGCAGAACCACTCCGCGAGCAGCCGATACGTCGGCATCTAGCCCACCACCCAGAGAAAGCGAACGACCAGTGACAACCATCCCCACGCGCCGACTCGGCAGCGACGGACTGTCCGTATCGGCCCTCGGACTCGGCTTCATGAGCTTCACCACCTCGGCCGACGCCGACGAGCAGGCGCTGTCCACCGCGCTGGTGGACGAGGCGATCGACCTCGGCATCAACTTCTTCGACACCGCCGACGTGTACGGACCGGAATACAGCGAGATCCTGCTCGGGCGTGCCATCGCGGGCCGCCGCGACGACCTGATCATCGCGACGAAGTTCGGGAACGCACTCGACCGCGACACCAACCCCGACCACCGCTCCGTCGACGGCCGCCCCGAGTACGTCCGGACCGCCGTCGAGGCGTCGCTGCGCCGACTCGGCATCGACCACATCGACCTCTACTACCAGCACCGCGTCGACCCCGAGGTGCCGATCGAGGAGACCGTCGGAGCACTCGCGGAACTCGTCGAGGCCGGAAAGATCCGCTACATCGGCCTTTCCGAGGCCGGCCCCGGCACCATCCGCCGCGCACACGCCATCCACCCGGTCACCGCGATCCAGAACGAATGGTCGCTGTTCAGCCGGCAGATCGAGGACACCACGGCCGACGTCGTCCGCGAACTCGGTATCGGCATCGTCACGTATTCACCGCTCGGACGCGGATGGCTCACCGGCCGCCTGCAGCAGCCCGCCGACGTCACCGGCCGCCGCGCGCGACATCCGCGCTTCGCGCAGGACGTGTTCGAGACCAACCGCCTGTTGGCCGACGAGGTCGCCCGCATCGCGACCGAGATCGGCGCACAACCCGGCCAGGTCGCACTCGCGTGGGTGCTGTCCCGTGGTGAGGACGTCGTCCCGATCCCGGGAACCCGGCACAAGGAATACCTGCGGGAGAACGTCGGCGCCCTCGACGTGACCATCGACCCCGAGCACGCTGAGCGGCTCGAACAGATCGCCGCGCAGGTCGCCGGCGAGCGGGCACTCCGCCCCGAGCACCTCGGAACCGAGGCGCCGGTTCTCGACGCCGCGTCCGTCGGAGAGGGCGTTTCGCAATAGTCAGGTGCCGCAGTCGGGAGAGACAGCAGCGCGATGCCGGCATCGCGCTGCTGTCTTTCTCGTCAGCCGCTCCGGTAGCGCGTCTTATCCGGCATCGTCCGAGTGGCTGACGATGTTGACGACGGAACCGTCGGGCGCGCGCACGAAGAACCTACGCACACCCCACGGTTCCGTCGTCAGCGGATAGACGATGTCGAACCCCCGACGCTGCGCCTCCTCGTAAGCCGCTTCCACCTGGTCGCCGACGTGGACGGACAGCACGGAATCGACCGGTGCGGTCGCGTCGCCGCTGACGAGCTGGACGACGGCCCGCCCGTCCGGAGTTTTGAACCGAGCCACCCACCCCAGGTTCATCTCTTCGACGGAGAGCCCGAGATAGTCGGTGTAGAAACTCCGAGCCTCCTCGATGTCCGGGACGTTCAGATTCGCCGTGATGCCGGTGGGTCGCATGCCGATCACTCCTGCCGAGTCGTCCTGATCACGCTCGATTCCACTACAGGCCGCACCCTCGCGAGGAGCTTTCGAACGGATACCGACGGTCAGCCCTCGGCTGCGGGCAGCATGTGCCCCATGCGGCGCCGCTTGGTTTCGAGATAGCGCACGTTCGCCGGCACGACCCCGACGTGCAGGGGTTCACGGCCGATCACGGAGATCCCGTTGTCTTCCAGACCCGTGATCTTGGCGGGGTTGTTGGTGAGCAGCCGCACCGACCGCACCCCGAGATCGTGCAGGATCGCCGCAGCACCGCCGTACTCGCGACCGTCCGCGGGTTCGTCGAGTTCGAGGTTGGCCTGGACGGTGTCCAGCCCGTCGTCCTGCAACCGGTAGGCGGCCAGCTTCTTGAGCAGTCCGATCCCCCGGCCCTCGTGTCCGCGCAGGTACACGAGCACCCCGCCGTCCTGGGCGAGCCGTTCGAGCGCGGCGTCGAGTTGCGGACCGCACTCGCAGCGCTGCGACGCGAACGACTCCCCGGTCAGGCACTCCGAGTGCACCCGCACCAAGGACCCGTCGCTGGGAGTCCCCGCAAGCAGGGCGACGTGGTCTGCGCCGGTGTGCCGGTCGAGGTAACCGACGGCCCGGAACGTCCCGAATCGCGTCGGCATGAGCGTTTCGTCGCCGCGCACGATCCGGCCGGCCGGGACGACCGGCGCAGGGAAGGAGTGCACGGCCCTGTAGTTGCGCAGTTCCTCGATCGTGAGAACGGGCAGGTCGTGGCGGGCTCCGAGGTCCTCGATGGCGGGCATCCGCATCATGGACCCGTCGTCGGCGACGAGCTCGGCGATCACCCCGACCTGCGGCACTCCGGCCAGCGCGCACAGGTCGACGGCGGCCTCGGTGTGACCGGGGCGTTCGAGGACTCCGCCGGGCCGGGCCCGCAGCGGCAGGATGTGTCCGGGCCGGATCAGATCCCGCGCGGTCGCGGTCGGATCGGCGAGGACCCGCAGCGTCGTGGCGCGGTCCGCAGCGCTGATTCCGGTGGTGACGCCGCGGGCGGCGTCTACGGTGACGGTGTAGGCGGTCTGTTTCGGATCCTGGTTGTCGGCGACCATCGCGGGCAGGTCGAGGGCGTCCGCCCGCGCCCCCGTCATCGGTGCGCACAGCAGGCCCGACGTGTGCCGCACGGTCCACGCGATCCATTCCGGCGTCGCGTAGTGCGCCGCGAGGATGACATCGCCCTCGTTCTCACGGTCCGCGTCGTCGGAGACGAGGACGGGCCGTCCGGCGCGGATCGCGTCGAGCGCCGCCTCGATGCGGCTCATGACGCCACCAGCTTCCGGAACGCGCTGCGGTGGAAAACGATCGGCTCAACCGTGGATTCGGCTTCCTCGCAGTGCAGTTCGTGGACGCGCAGCACGACGATCGCGTGGTCCCCGGCGGGCACCTGCTGTTCGATCGACACGTCCATCCGGACACCACAGCCTTCGACGAACAGCGCTCCGCCGTCCCGGGTTTCGGTGCCGATGCCGGCGAACCGATCGCCGTCCTTGGCGGCGAGCACGCGGGCCGCACGGTCGTGTTCGGAGCTGAGAACGCTGATGCCGAGCCGGGGCTGCGCCGCAAGCTTCGGCCAAGTGGTCGACGTGTTCTGCACACAGAACGCAACGAGCGGCGGGTCGAGCGAGACGGGCACGAAGGTGCTGGCGGCCATGCCGAGACGTTCGGTTCCGGTGTCGGCGCAGATCGCGACGACCCCCGCGGGGACGTGACCGAAGGCTCGACGCAGGGTAGCGCCGTCGAGGGTGGGAGTGGTCATCATGCCTCCGTTCGGACGGTGGATCGTACTGCGGCAGACCAACGTTCGACGTAGTCCGCGATCCGGGTGTCGGTGGTGTAGGTGGAATCGATCAGGTACAGGCCCGGCGCCGGGCAGGTCGCGCCGAGTTCGACGAGGACCGGCTTGAGCAGCAGGTCCGGTGCCATCGCGTGCGCGGGGCCGGCGCCGAGCATGAGGGGCACCGCGGTCACGTCGCGCAGTCCGTCTCCGGTGGCGAACTGGTCGAGGAACAGCTTCAGGATGCCCGTGTAGGTGGCCTTGAAGGTCGGGCTGGCGAAGATCACCAGGTCCGAGGAGGCGACGGTCTCGACGGCTTCCTTGACCGCGTCGTCGCCCCACCCGAGCAGGCCCGAACCGAGGGTGACGACGTCGACGACGTGGTCAGGCGCCTCTCCGGTGAGCGCGGTGGCCAGCAGGTTCGCCGCGTCGAGAGTACGGGAGCCGGGCTTCGGATTACCGGCAACGACAGTGACCTTCATGTGGATCTCCTTTCGGGCGAGACGTTCCGCCCGTCACCGGGTATTCGACCCGACGTGTGTGTCGGGAATGCGACCTGAATGTGGCGTACATATTGCGCCGATGCACTTCGCGTCCACACGTGGATTACCTGCGGAAACAACGCGACCTCGGCTGATTGATACGGAAAAACGCCGCTACCGGCCGACGGACATCGACCGGTCCAGTCGCTCCCGGAACGTCCCATCCGCGTACTCGCTGCGGGCGAGCCCACGACGCTGGAGCTCGGGGATCAGGCCGTCGAGCACCTCGTCGAGATAGCGCCGGGTGATGATCCCTCCCCCGCCGTGGAAGAGCAGGAAACCGTCGCCACCGACGACCTCCATCGCTTCCTCCATGCGGTCCGCGACCGTGGACGGCGAGCCGACCAGATCGAGCGAGGTCGACTCCCCCGTGCTGCCGAGAACCTTCCGGAGAGAGGACTCCCGCGTCAGTCGCTTCATCGTGTCGAGAATGCTCTGAGCCCCGTTGGTGGTCGCATCCTCCGGGATGGGTTCGTCGAGATCGTATGTGGAGAAATCGATCTCGGAGATGTTCGACAACTGGACGATCCGGCGCAGGAAGTTGTCCGACTCCGGAGAGTACATCCGGTCCCGCTTCGCAACCGCTTCCGCGTCGGTCTCCCCGAGGATCGGGGTGACCATGTACAGAACGCGGCATCGGTCCGGGTCACCGCCGCTGCGTTCGATCCGTTCCCGGATTCCGTCGCGGTATTTCTTCATTGCGTCGATACCCACCGGGACGGACACGATCAGGTCGGCCCACTCGGCAGCGAAATCCATGCCCGCCGGCGACCCGCCCGCCTGGCACAGGACGGGACGTTCCTGCCTGCCCATGGGAGTGGCGGGTCCGCTCACCCGGTAGTACCGGCCGTCGAACTCGACTCCGCCGCTGCCGGACCACATCTCGGAGACCACGCGCAGATATTCGTCGGCGCGGAGGTAACGCTCGTCGTGCTCCCACAGTTTCTCGAGGCCGACGTTCTGGGCGGCGAGATCCTCGAAGGAGGTGACGATGTTCCAGCCGCACCGGCCGTCGGACAGTTCGTCGAGCGTCGCCTGCATCCGCGCCAGCCGATCCGGCGGGTAGAGACTCGTACTCATCGTGGTCACCACTCCGAGCCGGCTCGTCTCCTGGGAGATGGCCGCCGCCAACGGAAGCGGATCGTGCTTGGGTGCCTTCACGGTGGCCTTGAACTCGGCGACCATGTCGCCGCCGAAGTTCTCGGGCACCACACTCGAATCCTCGAGCATGATGAAGTCGATGCAGCTGCGTTCGAGCGCCTTCGCCATGTCGACGTAGAAGTTGCCATCTGTCCACGCCCGCGGATCGGGCCCCGCCCAGGGACGGTTCCAGCCGGTGGGCATGTAGTTGACGAACCATCCGAGCGTCATCGGCTCACTCATGCCGACACCTCCTGTTCGGCGTGATAGGGGACGAATTCGAAGTCGGAGGCGCTCAGACCGAATCGGTCGCGCAGCAATCCGCCTCTCGGGGCGGGCACGAGCGCAGGGAGCGTCTCGTGCAACACCTGCCCGATGAGTCGACCCGATACGGCAGAGAATGCGTATCCGTCTGCGGACGTCACCGGAGGCGTCACCGCTGCCTCCCCGGCGACCCGCAGCAACACGCAGTCCGCACTCGCCCGCGCTGCGGGAATGTCCTCCTCGCACCGCACGACGAGAACATCGGCAACGTCCGATTCCGCTGTCCCCTCCCGGTATTCGGCGAACCGCACCGCGCGCCCCTGGGGTGGGCGGGGCGCGTTCAGCGGACCCCGGGTGGAGAAGTAGGGGCCGTGATAGTTCGTGACGTGGACACAGTCCGCGTCCACGTACCGGCCGGAGGGCACGTCCGCGATCAGGGCATCGGGCTCCCACGAGTTTCCGAGGGCAGCGGTCGCGGCGAGATAGTCGGCGAGCGCGTCCTGACGCTCGGCCTCTGTCGCTGTGCCGGCGCACCACCGGCCGCTGTCGTCGGTGCTCACGGTTCCGGTGTCACGACCGGAGACGAACCATCCGGCCCGGCCGCGGGTCAGTGCGTCGAGGGTTCCCAGAGCGCGTGCCGTGAGAAAGGGCGGCTGGCTCCACGGGGAGATCTCCGCGACGACGCCGATCCGCGGGGCGCGACGCGATGCCGCGGCCGCCAGCAGCAGCGCCTCCGGGCAGTCCGCACCGCCCGGCAGGACCACCGCGTCGGCGCCCGCGAGATCGAGCTGGACGATCGTGCGCAGCATCGTTGCTGCGTTGCCCGGTTCGAGGAACCAGACGACTACGGGACTGGTGGGCATTCGACCTCCTCGGAGATGTCGGTGAGGAATCCGATGTAGTGCTCGAGGATCGCGGCGGGATCCTGGTCCAGGATGTAGCCGCCGCCTTCCAGGGCGACGAATCGTGCGTGGGGAATCGCGCACACGGTCTCCGGCACGTACGGGTACAGCACGTCGGAGGTTCCGCACAGCAGCAGCGCCGGCGCGGTGACCGTCTCCAGCAGCGCCCCGACATCCGTGGAGAAGACCGCGAGATAGGCCTCGTGCCAGCGCACACCGGCCCGGAGCTTGTCCACCACCTCGCGATGCCGGAGAACCAGATCCGGCGCGTAGGCCAGGTCGGCGTCGATCGTGCCCACCTGCTCCCAGGCGGTGAGCAGATGCGCGCCGTCCATGGTCGGTGTCATCGCGGTGACCCCCACGTGCCACCGCGTCCGATCCTGCAGGGTCATGGCCGTCGCACCCACCATCGCCAGACTCACGATCCGGTCGGGATGGCGCGCCGCCATCGTCGCGGCGATCGCGGCGCCCGTGTGGTGACCGAGTACGTGGGCGCGTTGTGCGCCGAGGGCGTCGAGGACGGCGGCCATGTCGTCGGCCCACCGCTCCAGCGCGTACTGCTCACGCGGAACGTAGGACATACCGAATCCCGGGGTGTCCGCGGCGACCAGCGTGTAGCGCTCGCCGTGTCCCGCCTCGAGGAACTTCGCGGCGAACGCTTCGTACATCGCCGACGACGCGGCCGTCTGGTGCAGCAGGAGCACCATCTCGGGGCCCGACCCCGCCGTGCGGGCATGAATCTGCCCGCACGGCGTGTCGACATAGAAGCGGTGCATCATCAGACGAACGACCGCAGGTTCTCGCGCAGCGTGGAGTGGGCGTAGTCGGTGCGCAGAAGCCCGCGACGCTGCAGGGCGGGAGCGACACCGTCGGTCATCTCCGCGATGGACTGCCGGCTGATGGGCTGTCCGTAGATCAGGAAGCCGTCACCGCCGACCTCCTGCATGAACTCGTCCATCTGCGCGGCGATCGAGTCCGGGGTACCCACCATCTCCGTGGTCTGGACGCGCATTCCGCTGAAGCCTTCACGGATGGTGCGGCCGCCGAGTTGCTTGCGCCAGACCTCGAGCTGGCTCTGATGCCCGTTGGTCGAAACATCGTCCGGGATCGGCTGATCCGGATCGAACTGGGAGAAGTCGATTTCCATGGTCGCCGCGAAGTGCGCCATCTGGACCTCGAAGTTGTGCTCCTTGCGGGCGTACCAGGCTTCGTTCTTCTCCTTGGCCTCCTGCTCGGTCTCGCCGACGATCGGGTACACCACCGAGAAGACCTTGATGTCGTCGGGGTTGCGCCCGAACTTGGCCGCGCGAGCGCGGATGTCCGCACGATATTCCTTCGCTCCCTCGACGCCGTGCGGGATCGTGAGGATGACGTCGGCGTACTTGGCGGCGAAGTCGCGGCCGCGCGGCGACCCGCCGGCCTGGCAGAAGACCGGACGTCCGCCGGGGCCCGGAGGCACGTTCAGGGGTCCACGGGACTTGTAGAAGCGGCCCTCGTGGTGGATCGGATGAACCTTCTTGTAGTCGGCGTAGTAGCCGCTCTCCGGGTCGGCAAGGATGGCTCCGTCCTCCCACGAACCCCACAGCTTCATCGCGACGTCGACGAACTCCTCGGCCATCTCGTACCGCAGGTCGTGTTCCGGCAGCTTGTCGAGGCCGTAGTTCTGCGCGGCGAGGTCCTCGCTCGAGGTCACGATGTTCCAGCCCACTCGCCCACCGGTCAGGTTGTTGAGGGTCGCGAACTGCCGGGCCAACTGGTACGGGTGGTAGAAGGTCGTCGAGGCGGTGGCGATGATCCCGATGTGCTCGGTGGCCGCGGCGAGCATCGAGGCGGTCACGACGGGATCCATCTTCGGTGCGTACCGCGCGTGCTTGAGTTCGATCTCGGCGGTGCCGCGGTAGATGTCGCTGACCATCAGCGAGTCTTCGATCATCAGGAAGTCGAAGCCGGCCCGCTCCAGGTTTCGGACCATGTCGACGTAGAAGCGGCCGTTGAAGTAGTTGGTGGTGGCGTCGATGCCACTGTACGGCGACTTCCATTCGGGGGCAGCGAGGTTGCCGAACCAGCCGAGACGGAACGGATCTGCAGTCATGTTCGTGGTCCTTCTCTTCGTCGAACGCGGTTCCGCTGTCGCCGGAATCGCGAGTCTGTGTCGTCGGGATCCGACGGCGAGGTCAGTGAATTGCCAGGAGCGCGTCGTCCGCCGGGGATTCACACGCTTCGAGGAGTTGTTGCTCGGTCAGTCGCGAGCCGGACAGTTCGTCGATCAGGTATCCGTGGTGCAGCACCAGCACCCGGTGACACACCGCCGCGAGGAGTTCGTGTTCACCGGAGAACACCACCACCGCAGCGTCGTTCGTCGCCGCGGCCATGGCGTCGGCCAGCAGGTCCTTGGCCGAACCCGGGTCCACACCCTGTGTCGGTTCGTCCAGCAGCAGAACCCCGGGCTCGAGCTGCAGCCACTTCGCGAACACGACCTTCTGCTGATTGCCGCCGCTGAAGGCGGACATCGGCAGTTCGGGCCGGTTCGGGTGGACGTTCACCTCGGTCATCAGCTCGGCGGCACGCTTGCGCATCGCCTTGATGTCCAGCCCCTTCCATCGACGATGCCGTTGCACGACGGGAAGGATGACGTTCTCCTCGGCGGTACCTTCCACCCAGCAGCCGTCGCGCAGCCGGTTTCCCGGCACCAGGGTCATCCCGTGGTCGATCGCCTGCCGCGGATCACCCGCCCGCAGTTCGGTTCCGTCCACCAGAACGGTTCCGGCGACCGGTTTCTCGTCACCGGCGAGCAGCATCGGCAGTTCTTCCTGCCCCATGCCCGCCAGTCCGGTGACGCCGACGACCTCGCCGGCGCGGACCGTGAGGTCGACGTCCGTGACGCGTCGTCCGGTCAGTCCCCGCACCGTCAGGCGCGGGGCGCCGAGCTCGACGGTGGGAGGAGCCGGGTAGAAGTCGTCCATGCGCCGCCCCAGCATGTGGGCGACGAGCTCGGCGCGGGACGTGTCCTCGATCGCGACCTCGACCACGTCCCGGCCGGCGCGCATCACGGTCGCCCGGTCGCACACCTCCATCACCTCGGCGAGCCGGTGGCTGATGAAGATCACGCCTGCGCCGGCGTCCGCCACCCGGCGCATGAGCCCGAGCAGCCGGGATGCTTCCGGACGAGGCAGCGCGGCGGTCGGTTCGTCCAGGATGAACAGCTGCTCGTCCGTGTTCCCGTCCATCAGGCGCATCGCCCGCACCACCGCGAGCAGGGCGCGCTCGGCGGGGCTGAGGGTCGACACCTGGGCGTCGAGCGGGAAGTCGAAGCCGAGCCGGTCCATCAGCTCGCGGTAGATGGCCTTCTCGCGTCCGACACGCACCGGCGACAGCAGTCGGGCACCGTATTTGGCGTTCGCACCCAGATTCTCGAGGACGGTCATGTCGTCGACCAGACCGATGTCCTGGTGGATGACGGCGATACCGTGCGCGTGCGGAGCGTCCACCGGGAGGGTCAGGGTTCGGCCGAACACCTCGACCGACCCCTCGTCCGGCGTCACCACACCGGTCAGCGATTTGACCAATGTGCTCTTGCCGCAACCGTTCTGGCCGAGAAGGGCGTGAACCTCGCCGGGGCGCACGTACAGGTTCAGGCCGTCGAGCGCGACCGCACCGCCGTAGGACTTGCGCAGCCCGAGGACGTTGAGGGCCGTCATGTCCGGGCTCCTGCCCGGCGCTTGCCGACCAGCTTGGCGGCGGTGACCGACACGATGAGCGCGAGACCGTAGAAGACGTTGGTCACCCAGGTCTGCGCACCGAGCAGCTGGAGCGCAGTGATACCCACCGTCAGCAGGTAGAGGGCGGCCACGGTGCCCCAGGCGTTGAATCGGCCGACGGTGATCGCGGTCGCTCCGAGGAATGCCGCCGCGAAGGGCTGCAGCATGTACTGAGCGCCGACGCTGGGGTCGACGGCCCCGAAGTATCCGGCGAAGCAGATGCCGATGAACGCGGCCAGCAGGCCCGACACGATGTAGGCCGACGTCCGGATCCGGTCGACGGAGATGCCGGCCAGGCGTGCTGCGGCACGGTTGCCGCCGATGAAGACGGTGTACCGGCCCAGCGGGGTGCGCTGGTAGACGTACCACAGCACCACGACGAGCACCCACGCGTACCAGGTGATCATCGGCAGCCCCAGCAGCTGCGAACGGGAGAAGTTGACGAAGCCGTCCGGCACGCCGGCCACGATCCGGCTGTCGGTGATCAGGTACGCGAATCCTGCCAGCGCCGTGTACGAGCCGAGGGTCGCGACGAACGAATCGACGCCCACCCGCACCACGATGAGCGCGTTGATCGCACCGACGAGGGCACCGAGTGCGAGCGCGGTGAGGATCGCGACGTAGGCCGGATATCCGTTCTTGGTCATCACGGCGACGATGGCTGCGGTCGCCACCATCGTCTGCGAGACCGACAGATCGAAGTCTCCGAGGCGCAGCACGATCGTGGCGGTGAGGGCGAGCAGGAGCACCAGCGACTGGGCGTTGAGCATCGTGGTGAACAGCGATGCCGTGCGGAACTGTGGAAGCGTGGCGACGCACAGCAGGACGAGCAGCCCGAGCGCACCGACGAGCGCCCAACGTTCGAACGCTCCGTCGAAGCGGGACGAACTCTTCGTCACGGGAGCGGGTATCGCTTCCGGGGTGGTCACTTCAGGGGTTGTGGCGGAAGTCGTCATGCGGAGGATCTCCTGTTCGGCCGGCTACTGAGCCGAGGACCATGCGGACTTGAATGCCGACTGGTAGTCCGCGTATTCGGGCGAGATCGACTCGACGCTCGCATCGCCCACGTTGTCGGCGTCGATGACGCGGGTCGGAATCACGTAGCCGGGAGCGCTTTCGCCGAGCATCGCGCGGGCCAGGTCGTCGACGGCGAGCCATCCGATCCAGCCCGGAGGCGGGGTCGCGATGTCCATGTCCTGACCGGAACCGGAGGCGATCGCGTCCAGGTTCGGCTGCAGGCCGTCCCGGCTGAGGACCTTGGCCTTGGAATTGGCCGCGGACAGAACGGGATCGACGTAGGTCACCGCGCTGTCCCACACGGGGAAGATGTAGTCGATGTCGGGATCACGCTGCAGCGTGGTCTGCAGCTGGCTGCCGACGTCGGTCGCCACGTTGGCGACGTCGACGTCGATGATGGTGACCGAGCAGTCGGGGCACTCGGCCTCGATCTGCGACTTCGCGCCCTGAGCGAGATTGTCCCACACGGCGACCGAGGTGGACGAGATGATCGCCAGGTTGCCGGCGCAGCCGCTGTCGGCCATCACCCAGTCGGCGGCCATCGCCCCGTCGGCGCTGAAGTCCGAGGTGAGGTTTCCGTACATGCCCGCCGGAATCGCGTCGTCCGGATCGGTGTTCAGGGTGTTCTGCACGGGGATGCCGGCGGCCGCGGCAGAGGCGAGTGCCGACGACACCACGCTCGGATCGATACCGACGAGGATGATCCCGGCCGCCTTCTGGGCCACCGCCTGTTCGATGCCCTCGTTGAATCGGTTGGTCATGCCCTGACCGTCGTAGCGGACCACCTTCATCCCGGCGGCCGTGGCGGCTTCCTCGACGCCTTCGACCATGTCCACCGAGAACTGGTTCATCGTCACCGTGATGAACCAGATGGTGTCTCCCTGGAGCTTTGCCAGGTCCAGCGGTGCCGTCGGCGCGATCAGCTCGGTCGGCGCCGTCGCGGCGGCGAGACGGGTCTGCACACCGTCGACGCATTCCTGCGCCGAGGCGGAAAGGGTCTTGTCCGAAGTGTCGTCCGATCCGACGTCGGTGGCCGCCGTACAGGCGGACAGTGCGAGCGACGCACCGAGGAAGAGGACCCCGACGGCCGTATGCTTGATCGATTTCATGCGTTCTCCGGTTCTAGCGACACGCCCGCGATGC
>Ga0180218_1000208_pt1 | contig 78199 bp, 61 predicted proteins | sample eDN3rd37CKraftBY_FD_151334 | JGI IMG/M metagenome (GOLD analysis project Ga0180218, IMG submission 151334) | Enriched backyard soil microbial communities from Emeryville, California, USA - eDNA 3rd pass 37_C Kraft BY (version 2) (version 2) | ecosystem: Environmental > Terrestrial > Soil >... | reverse complement strand
TTGATGGAGTCGGCCGGGACGGTCGGCAAGGCGCTGGGCCTGAAAGTGGGTGTCGAACCGACCGCGCAGCAGCTCAGGCAGGCGGATCGCGATTTCGTCTGGTACGTGGACACCATGATCGATGGCCAGAAGGTCCTCGCGCCCCGGCTGTACCTGAGCGAGGCGACGCGCAAGGGCATCACGGATCAGTACGCCGGCGGCGGGGCGCTGATTGGCTCCGGCGGCGACGTGAACGTGGGCACGAACGGCCATGACGTCAGTTCGGTCAACGGGCTGATCCAGGGCAAGCGCGTCAAGGTGGACGCCGGCAAGGGTAAGGTGCTGGTGGCCGACAGCAAGGGGATGGGCAGCGGCATCGAGGCCGATGAGGATCTCGACGTATCGGCCCAGGATATCGACATCGAGGGCGGCAGGCTGCGCGGCCAGGATGTCGGGCTCAAGGCCGACAAGGTCAAGGTCGCGACCTCGATGCGTTACGACGGCAAGGGCAGGCTGGCGGCGCGCGGCGACGGCGCCCTGGATGCGCAAGGGGGCAAGCTGCACATCGAGGCCAAGCGGCTGGAGACGGCCGGCGCGACGCTGAGCGGCGGCAAGGTGAAGCTGGATGTCGATGAGGTCAAGCTGGGCGGCGTGTACGAGGCGGGGTCCAGCTACGAGCACAAGAGTTCGACGCCGCTGGGCAGCCTGTTCGCCATCCTGTCCTCGACGACGGAAACCAGCCAGTCGGCGCGCGCGAACCATTACGGTACGCGCATCGAAGCCGGTGCGCTGGAAGGCAAGATGCGGAATCTGGAGATCGAGGGCGGTTCGGTCGCTGCCGCGCATACGGACGTGTCCGTGGCCGGCGACGCGACGTTCAAGGCCGCCGCGGATTTCGCGCACGCCGAGCACGAGAAGGACGTGCGCCAGCTGTCCCTGAGTGCCAAGGTGGGGGCCGGCGGCTACGAGGCGGGTTTCAGCCTGGGCAGCGAAAGCGGTCCGGAAGCGCACGCCGGCCGCGGCATGACCGCGGGCGCTGAATTCAAGGTGGGTTATCAGGCATCGCACGAACAATCATCGGACACCGAAAAGTCCTATCGCAACGCGGACCTCAATTTCGGCGGAGGCACGCTCGAGGCTGGCAATGTCCTGGATATCGGCGGCGCCGACATCAACCGGAACCGGTACGGTGGCGCCGCGAACGGGCAAAATGGAGCCGATGAGGCCTTGCGCATGCGCGCCAGGAAGGTCGAGTCCACCAAGTACGTCAGCGAGCAGACAAGCCAAAGCTCCGGCTGGAGCGTGGAACTGGCGGCGACGGCCAGTGCCCGTTCCAGCGTGTTGACGGCCGCCACGCGCCTGGGCGACAGCGTGGCGCAGAATGTCGAGGACGGCCGCGAGATCCGCGGCGAGCTGATGGCCGCGCAAGTCGCCGCGGAGGCCACGCAACTGGTAACCGCCGACACGGCGGCGCTGGCGCTGAGCGCCGGGATCAGCGCCGACGTCAACAGCAGCCACAGCCGCTCCACCTCGCAGAATACCCAGTATCTGGGTGGGAACCTGTCCATCGAGGCCACCGAGGGCGATGCGACGTTGGTGGGCGCGAAGTTCAGCGGCGGCGACCAGGTCAGCCTGAAGGCAGCGAAGAACGTGAACCTCGTGGCGGCCGAATCGACCTTCGAATCGCATTCGGAGAGCCATAACTTCCACGCCTCCGCCGATGCGAATCTCGGCGCCAACGCCATGCAGACCGCCGTTGGCCTGGGGTTGACGGCGGGCGTGGGGACGTCGCATCAGATTACGAACGAAACCGGCAAGACCTACGCCGGGACCTCTCTGGACGCGGCGAACGTGTCGATCGAGGCGGGCAAGGATTTGAATCTCTCCGGGTCCCGCGTGCGGGGTACGCGTGTTGCCCTGGGTGTCGAGGGCGATATCAATGCGACCGGCAAGCAGGACGAACGCAACTACAACTCCAGCGGTGGCGGTTGGGATGCCTCGGCAGGCGTGGCGATTCAGAACCGCACGCTGGTCGCGCCAGTAGGATCTGCCGGCTTCAATTTCAATACGGAGCACGACAATTCGCGCCTGACCAATGACGGGGCGACGGGTGTCGTTGCCACCGACGGGTTGACGGGCCATGTGCTAGGCGACGCCAACGTGATCGGCGCCACCATTGCCGATTTGTCGGGCCAGGGCAATCTCAAGGTCGACGGCGCGGTCAACGCGCAGAATCTGAAAGACTACCGCGACAAGGACGGCGGCAGCGGCGGCCTGAACGTGGGCATTTCCTCCACCACGCTGGCGCCCACCGTGGGAGTGTCGTTCGGCAGGGTGGCCGGAGAGGATTATCAGGCCGAGCAACGCGCCACGATCGACGTCGGTCAGACCAAGAATCCGTCGCGCCTGCAGGTCGGCGGTGGCATCACGGGCGCCCTCAACCAGGATGCAGCCAAGGCCACGGTCGTTCAGCGCGACAAGCACTGGGCCGGAGGCGGATCCGAGTTTTCCGTACAAGGGAAATCCTTGAAGAAACCGAACCGGGTGCGCCCGGCGACGCCAACGCCGCGACCGGATGCCGTGGATGGCCCGCCCAGTGGCCCGGCCACGCCGCCGGCATCGCCGCAGCCGATCCGGGCGAAGGTCGAGGTCAGCTCGCCGCCACCGGCCTCCGTGGCCAGCGTGGAGGTCGTGCCGCGGCCCAAGGTTGAAACGGCGCAGCCGCTTCCGCCCCGGCCGGTGGCGGCCCAGACGGTGCCGGTGACGTCTCCCAAGGTGGACGTCGCCAAGGTGGACGTCGTGCCGCGGCCGAAGGTTGAAACGGCGCAGCCGCTTCCGCCCCGGCCGGTGGTGGCCGAGAAGGTGACGACGCCGGCGCTGCAGCCCCAGCTCGCCAAGGCGGAGACGGTGCCGCCGGTGAAGCCGGAAACCGCCAAGCCGTTGCCCAAGCCGCTGCCGGTGGCGAAGGTGCGGGAAGCGGCGCCGCCGGTCGTGGAGACCGCCCAGCCGCTGCCTGCGGTCAAGCCGAAAACGGCAACCCCCGGTCCCGTGGCCGAGGTTGGCAAGGCTACGGTCACGACGGTGCAGGTGCAGAGCGCGCCGCCCAAGCCGGCCCCGGTGGTCAAGCAGGCGCAGCCCGCGCCGGAGCCCGCGCCCGCACCGAAGCCCAAGCCCAAGGCCGAGCGTCCGAAGCCGGGCAAGACGACGCCCTTGAGCGGGCGCTACGTGGTGCAACAGCAGGTGCAGGTCTTGCAGCGGCAAGCGAGCGAGATCAACAACACCAAGAGCCTGCCTGGCGGGAAACTGCCCAAGCCGGTCATCGTCAAGCTGGCCGACGAGAACGGCAAGCCGCAGACGCTGACGATCAACCGGCGCGAAGACCTGATGAAGCTCAATGGCAAGGTGCTGTCCACCAAGACGACACAGGGTCTGGAGCAGACCTTCCGCCTGCGGGTCGAGGACGTTGGCGGCAAGAACTACCGGGTTTTCTATGAAACCAACAAATAGGTAGTCGCGGCCTGCGCGCCGCGGCGGCATGTCGCCGGCCCGGCGCATGAGGATTCGCAGGGATCCCATGCGCCAGGCAACGCCGGCCAATGTCGCCGCCTTTGGACCTTACTCCAGCCCATCCTTGCGGATGGGCTTTTTTGTTGAAATTTCCTACAAATCCAATTGAATTCGCCTACACGAAATTGCGTGTAGGACTGCAGGAAAACTGGCTGTGAATTTTTAGAATTCTTTCCGTAGTCAGTTTATTTCCTTCGTCTACAGATGAATATTTCCTGGCATCGGGCTCCATTTTTGGATTCGTTTTCAAGGAGCGCGGATCGCCTGGTTTTCGGATCTACAGGGGTCGATCATGAATCTCAAATTTGCAGGAATCGCACTGGGCCTGAGCGCCTGTGCATTGACGTACCAGCATCAGGCTCTCGCGGCGGACGGCACGCTCGTGATTACCGGCGCCATCACGGATACGACGTGCAAGATCAATGGCACGGAGCCTCCCACCAACGTGGCGGTGCAATTGCCGACCATTTCGCGCACCGCGCTCAAGGACGTCGGGTCGACGGCAGGCGGGACAGTTTTTGACGTGAAACTGACCGAGTGTCCGCAGGTATTGAATGGCCAACAAGTGGGATTGTTCTTCGAACCCGGTGGCACGGTTGACTATACGTCGGGAAACCTGTTCGCGTACAAGGCAGATGGTAATGGCGCCCAGCAGGTTCCGCAGACGAAAGCCGACAACGTGCAATTCCAGCTTGCCAATCTGGATGGGTCCGCCATTCACCTGGGTCGCAACAAGGGTGACCAGGCTGCTCAGACGTTTCTGGTATCGCAGACGGCAGGAGCATCGACGTACGGGACGACCCTGCGTTATCTGGCACGCTACATCCGTTCGGGCGCTGGCCCCATTGTTGCGGGGAATCTCCGCAGCCAGGTGGGGTTCTCCGTGATGTATCCGTAGCCCGTGAAAGAGGGGCCACCCATTGCGGGTGGCTCCGGTACGGGTGGTCGGCTTGTCACGAGATTCTTGTTCTCCATTTCTTTCTTTCTTTGCACGCGGCCGCATTGCCAGCTTGATGCATGCGAAGCATCGATGGTTTCGGGCGGTCGCGATTCTTGAGCCATGAATACGTACGCTTGTGAAGGGGCGCTCGCGCAGAGCCGGCCCCAGGGATGGTTTACGCCTGCATTTACGGTAAAGCGGCAAGGCGGCGCGGCGCGCTGGCGCCGGCGGCTGGGCGCCGCGGCGCTGGGCGCGGCCGTGCTGGCCGGCCTGGCGCCCGCCGCCTGGGCCAGCCTCGTGATCACGGGTACGCGCGTGATCTACAACGCGGGCTCGCCCGAGACCACGGTGAAGATGAGCAACGAGGGGCAGGCGCCCGCGTTGATGCAGGCATGGATCGATGATGGCAATGCCGAAGCGAAGCCGGACGAGGTCCAGGTGCCGTTCTTTCTGACGCCGCCGCTGGCGCGGGTGGATCCGGGCAAGGGGCAGACCTTGCGCATTTTCTTCAATGGCTACCCGGATGGCAAGACGCTGCCATCCGACCGCGAATCGGTCTTCTGGCTGAACGTCCTCGAAGTGCCGCCCAAGGCGACGCCGGAGGAAGGCCACGGGGTCCTGCAGCTGACTATCCGCTCGCGCCTGAAGCTGTTCTATCGGCCCAAGGGCCTGCCCGGCAATCCGCTGACGGCGGCCGCCGACCTTACCTTCAAGCGCAAGGCCAACGGCGTGCTGGAGGTGCACAACCCGACGCCGTACTACGTGAACCTGCAGAAGCTGGAGGTGGGCGAGAACGGCGTGCACGGCAGCAAGACGCCGTGGATGCTGGCGCCGCTCTCTTCGGACGAGCTGCGGCTGAAAGGGACGGGGGCCAAGTCGGTGCAGTACTGGGCCATCGACGACTTTGGCGGCGTGACGCCCTATCAGGCGGCCATTGCGAACTGACGAACACGGGGGCATCGGGACCGGCGCGCGCCAAAAGCGCGTTGCCGATGCCGGAGCTGGATCATGAAACAGATACCACTGATTCTCGCGATGAGCCTTGCGTTCGCTGGCGTGGCGAAGGGCGAGCCCGCACCGGATCCGCAGGCCGCGGTCAACTTCGACTCGGCCATGCTGTGGGGCGGCGCCAATGGCGCGGATCTGAGCCGGTTCAACTACAGCAACGCGCTGCGGCCGGGCAACTACATCGTCGACATTTACGCCAACAACTATCCGCTGATCCGGCAGCAGGTTCGATTCGTCGCGGCGCAGGCTTCCGGGCAGGGCTTGAAGGCGGCGCCGGCGGTGGCGTGCTTCACCTACGGCCAGCTGGAGGCGATGCAGGTCCGGTTGCGTGCGCTCGATCCCAAGGTCGTCGCGGACTTGAAGTCCAGCGGACGTTGCGAGGTGCTCGGCAAGCTGCTTCCGGACAGCCGCGAGTCGTTCGACTTTGGCGAGAACCGCCTGGAAGTTAGCATACCGCAAGCCTATACGATCAATCGCTTCCGGCGCGACATCTCGCCCGATGAGTGGGATAGCGGCATTACCGCGTTCCGCCTGGGATACCAGTACAACTACGCCGATTACATCGGCGGCTTGCGCTCGGGACGGCGGTTCGACCTGAACCTCTACAGCGGGTTCAACTTCAAGGGCTGGTACCTGCGCAACAGCTCGACGCTGGGATGGGGCCAGGGCCGCTTCACGCGCCGCAGCCAGCGTACCAGCCTGCAAACGGATATTCCGTCCTGGCGCGCGCGCCTGGTGTTCGGCGATGTGTTCTCCAGCGGCGAGTACTTCGCGCCGTACTCGATGCGCGGGGTGCTGGTCGGTAGCGATACCGCCATGCTGCCGTACTCGGAGCGGCTGTACCGGCCGACCATACGCGGCGTTGCCCGCACCCGGGCCAACGTCAAGGTGTATCAGGCCGGCGTGCTGGTTTTCCAGGACGCCGTACCTCCCGGGCCGTTCGCGATCGACGATTACAGTCCGGCCTCGTATGGCGGCGACCTGCGGGTGGTGGTGACCGAGGCGAATGGCTCGGTCCAGACGTTCACCGTGCCGTATGCGAGCGCGGTGCGCCTGATCCTGCCGGGCCAGACGCAGTGGTCGTTCAGCGCCGGGCGCTATCACAACTATCGCAACGATGAGCAGGACCGCCCCTGGGTGACCCAGCTGACGGGCCGCCATGGCGTGGCCGACGGCGTCAACCTGTACGGTGGCCTGCTGATCGCCCAGGCGTACCAGGCCGGCCTGGCCGGCCTGAGCTGGAACACGCCCTGGGGGGCAATGGCGGCGGACGCCACGCTGTCGCGCAGCCAGTTGTCCACCACGGGCAACGCCAACGGGTCGAGCCTGAGGTTCTCCTATAGCAAGACCTTGTCCGGCACCAACACGGCGATCCGGCTGGCCACGCTGCGCTACTCGTCGAGCGGGTTCTGGAATTTCGCCGATGCGGTCAATGCCGCTGCGGTCGCGCCGAACGGGCGCGACGGGCGGTTCGGCTTCCATTCGCTGCTGGGCCGCGAGCGGCCGCGCGGCGACTTCAGCGTCACGCTGAGCCAGCCACTGGGCGGATACGGCAGCCTGTACATATCGGGGTTGCGGCGCACCTACTGGGGGTCGTCGCGGGTCGACCAGCAGACCCAGCTGGGCTATGCGACCCAGGTCGGCAGGGTGGGCGTGAACCTGGATGTCTCGCGTACGGAGAACCGTCACAGCGCCGAGCACCAGGTCATGCTGAATCTGTCGATTCCGCTTTATGGCGCGACTTCCAGCGGCGTGGTGACGGGGTCGCTGGTTCGCACCGGCTCGGCGCCTGTGCAGCAAAGCGTGAACTACAGCGGCATGTCTGGCGAGCGCGACCAGTACACCTATGGCCTGGGCGTGCAGCGCGCCGGCGCGAGCGCGCAGTATGCGCTGAACGGTTCGTGGTCGGGCACCTATGGCGAGACAAGCGGGCAGCTCACCCATGGACGCAGCTACAGCCAATACCAGATCAACGGCAGCGGCGGGCTGGTGGCGCACTCGGGCGGCGTGACCTTCGGCCAGTACCAGGCCGGCACCATCGGCCTGATCCAGGCCGATGCGGCGGCAGGCGCGAAGGTCGTCAATACGCGCAACGCCGCCGTCGACCGCAGCGGCTATGGACTGGTGTCGCTGACGCCGTATTCCCTCAACGAGGTCGAACTGTCTCCGCAGGACCTGCCCCTGGACGTCCAACTGGAGTCCACGGTGGAGCAAGTCATCCCGCGCGCCGGCGCCGTCGTGGCGCTGCGTTTTCCGACGCGTCACGATGTCGCCGCCATGCTGGTCGCCGAACCTGGCAGCGAAGGCGCGCTGGCATTCGGCACCGAAGTGCGCGACGGCGCCGGCAAGGTGGTGGGCGTGGCCGGCCAGGGCGCAAGCGCGCTGGTCAGAGGCATGGCGGCAGCGGGAACGCTGGAGGTGACGCGCGCAGACGGTTCGATATGCCGCGCCACGTACGACTTGAAAACGGCCGGGCAGGCCGTGCGCGGCCTGCCGCGCATTGCGCTGGCGTGCGCGCCGCAAGGCGGCGGCGACCCCGCTGTACGGGCGGCGGTCCAGGCCGTGGCGCAGCCGGCTGCTATCTCCATTTCGGGTAAAGATCATGAGCCAGATATTCACTGACCGCCGGGTCGCCGGACCCGCGCGCGCATTTTCCTTCTGGGGGGCTGTGCTTGCCGTCTGGGCAGGCCTGGCCGCGCAGCCGGCCATGGCCGTCGATCCGCCGGTGGACTGCGGTCGGGCGATAGGCCTGCATTTCTGGTCGAGCACGTCGATCATCTCCGACCAGACACCGGATGGGACGCTGATTGGCACGCCCGTGGTCGGGCGGGCTCTGCTGTCCAAGAGCTGCGAGACGCCGGATGACATCAAGGACGAACTCAGCGACAAACATGATGGCGAACCGGTCGACATCGTGCTGGAACTGGGCAGTGGGTACCAGATACGGCCGCAGTCCTACGGCCACCCGGGCATCGTGGTGGACCTGCCGACCGGATCCACCGAGGAGACAGGCATCGCCATCTACATCGATTTCGGCAGCTCGCCGATGCAGAAGGTCGGCGAACGGCAGTGGCTGTATCCCCAGAAAGGCGAAGTGCTCTTCGATGCGCTCGCCATCAACGGCGACAACTCGGAGATTCGCTATCAGGCTATCAAGGTGGGGCCACTCAAGCGGCCGCGCAAGCTGGTGCTGTCGCAGTTTCCGAATCTGTTCACCTACAAGTGGGTATTCATGCGCGGGACCAGCCAGGAGCGCGTGCTGGCGACGGGGACCATTAGCACCGACGTCGCCACCAGCACCATCGACCTGAAAACCTGCCGCTATACCTCGCAGACGGTCAGCCTGCCCACCATCCAGCGTTCCGCGCTGACCGGCGTGGGTACGACCCTGGGCACGACCGATTTCCACATGCCGTTCTGGTGCTATGGCCGGCCCAAGGTATCGGTGTACCTGAGCGCGGCGAAGACGCAGACCGGCGTCGACGGCGTGGCGTTGCCGGCGACCGGCCAGGCGGCTGGCATGGCCAGTGGCGTGGGCGTCCAGTTGATCAATGGCAGGACGCAGCAGCCGGTCGAGCTGGGCCTGCAGGGCAAGATCGCCTTGCCCGAGGCGCAGCAGACCGACTCGGCGACGTTCTCGCTGCCCATGAAGGCGCAGTACTACCAGACCTCCACTTCAACCTCGGCGGGCAAGCTGTCCGTCACCTATACCGTGACCTTGAATTATGACTGACGCAACGACCCGCTTCGCGCCGGGCCGGTCCGCCGTTCGGGCGATCGTCCGGGCCAGCCTGCTGTTCGCCGTGGCCGCCTGTGCGCAGGCGCAGTTGCTGCCGGGCGCGCGCGACCTCAACCGTATCGACGATAGACAGCGCAAGGAGCAATTGCAGCGCGACATCGAGCGCGCCTTGACGCGACCTCCCGTGGAACTGAACCCGCAGTCCGAGGCCGCTTCGCCGGCGCCCGGGCCGGACGCCACGTCCGGCCACACCGTGACGGTACATGCCGTGGACCTGGACTTCGGCGTCGAGGGCCGGCTGTTCGACCCCGCGCCGCTGGTTCAGGACTACCTGAACCGCCCGCTGGACAACGAGCAGCTGTTCCTGCTGGTGAAGGCATTGAGCGCGGCCCTGTACGACCGCGGCTACGCGACCAGCATCGTGACTTTCGTGCCGCCGGGCGTGGTGGACGGCGTGCTCAAACTGAAGGTGGAGTGGGGCCGCATCAAGGGATGGCTGATCGACGGCAAGCCGCTGGAGGGGACACGCGACCGCATGATGGTGTTCTCGGCCATGCCGGGTTGGCAGGACAAGGTGCTGAACGTATTCGATATCGACCAGGCGATCTATAACATTAACAATGGTGGCAAGACCGGCAACATCACCATCGTTCCCGCGGATGAGTACGGCTATTCCTATCTCGATCTGCAACTGCAGCGGCGCGCGCTGCCACGCGTCTCGCTGGGCATGGACAACTCCGGTCCCGGCACGCCCGAGAATGGCCGCTACAAGTACAACGCTTCGGTGACGGCCAACGATCTGCTGGGCGTCAACGACACGCTGGGCCTGTATTTCGGCAACCGCTACTATCGCGACGCCGGCCACGACGCCGAACGCAATTACGATTTGATGTACAGCGTGCCGCTGGGGCGTACTCGCCTGGATTTCCAGGCCGGCTACAGTACCTACCGCAATCTGCTCAAGACCCGCTACGGCCAATACCAGTCCGCCGGCAATTCGCGCAGTTTCGGCCTGAAGGCTACTCGCCTGCTGTATCGCGATACACGTTCGCAGTTCAGCGTGTACGGCGGTCTCAAACTGCGCCAGAACAAGAATTATCTGGCTGGCACGCGCCTGGACGTCAGCAGCAAGCACTACAGTGACGTCACGGTGGGAATGCAATACTCCACCCAGCGGGGCGTCAACGCCTATTTCGGCGACCTGTCGTTCACGCGCGGGGTGGGCATCAACAACGGCAAGTATGCCGCCTACGACGAGCGCGGCCCGCAGGGCAACGTGTCGCGGCTCAACGGCAGCCTGGCGTGGACGCGCTACATGGCGCTGGCCGGCCAGCCGATCCAGTGGGCGTCGCAACTGGGGTTCCAGTACTCGCGCCAACAGCTGCTCAACAGCTACCAGATCACCGTGGGAGACGAGTACACGGTGCGCGGCTACAACCTCAGGACGTCGCAAAGCGGTGACAGCGGCGTGTACCTGAGCAATACGCTGACGGTGCCGGTGCAGTTCAGCCTGCTCGGCAAGCAGGCGTCGATGGCGCCGTTCGTCGGCGTGGATGTGGGGGCGCTCAAGAGCAATCATCCCGATGCGCGCACGATGCACATGGCGGGCCTGGCGGCCGGCGTGCGGTTCGACCTGCCATACGCGCGCATGTCGTTCACGTATTCGAAGCCCGTGGGCGCGCAGCCAGGCGACGCGCCGCGCGCGCCGGTCTGGTACATCAACGCGGGCCTCAGTTTCTGAGTCCGGCGAGAACGCGGCCGCGACGCTACAGCGTCATGTGCTGCGGCAGCCAGGTGGCGATGCCGGGCAGGTAGTACAGCAGCAGCACGGCCAGGATCATCAGGATGAACATCGGCAGCGAGGCGCGCGCGATGTAGGGCAGCTCGCGCCCGCTCATGCCGGCAAGCACGAACAGGTTGAAGCCGACAGGCGGGGTGATCTGCGCCATCTCGACTACGAACACGATGAAGATGCCAAACCAGATCAGGTCTATGCCGGCGGCCTGCACGGTAGGCAGCAGCACGCCCATGGTCAGTACGACGATGGAAATGCCGTCCAGGAAGCAGCCCAGGACGATGAAGAACACCATCAAGGCCATGATCAGGCCGAACTGGGACAGGCCCAGCCCGCCGATCCACTCGGCCAGCGCGCGCGGCAGGCCGATGTAGCCCATGGCCAGGGTCAGGAACTGGGCGCCCGCCAGGATGAGGGCGATCATGCAATACAGGCGCGTGGCGCCCAGCAGCGAGGTCATGAAGCTGGTGCGCGTCAGCGAGCCCTGCAGGGCGGACAGGATGAGCGCGCCCACCACGCCCACCGCCGCCGCCTCGGTGGCGGTGGCGATGCCGGTGTAGATGGAGCCAAGCACCGCGCCGATGAGCAGCAGCACCGGAATCAGGTGGCGCGATTGCTTCAGCTTCTGCATGAACGAAATGCCCGGGTCGGCGGCCGGCACGGCGCCGGGGTTTCTCAGGGCCCACCAGGCGATGTAGCCCATGAACAGCAGGGCCAGCAGGAGGCCGGGAAAAATGCCGGCGATGAACAGCTTGGCGATGGAGACGTCGGCCGCCACGCCATAGACGATCATGATGATGGACGGCGGAATCAGCAGGCCCAGCGTGCCGGCGCCGGACAGCGTGCCGAGGATCTTGTCTTCCGGATAGCCGCGCCGCGTCAGTTCGGGAATGGTCATCTTGCCCACCGTGGCGCAGGTGGCCGCCGATGAGCCGGACACCGCGGCGAAGATGGCGCAGCCGATGACGTTGGTGTGCAGCAGCCGGCCGGGCAGCCGGTTCAGCCAGGGCGCAAGCCCTTTGAACAGGTCCTCGGACAGGCGGGTGCGGAACAGGATCTCGCCCATCCACAGAAAGAGCGGCAGCGCGGTCAGCGTCCAGCTCGACGAGGCGCCCCAGATGGTGACGGCCATGGCGTCGCCGGCGGGCCGGCTGGACAGGATTTCCATGCCGATCCAGGCCGTGCCGGCCAGGGTCAGGCCGACCCAGACTCCGCAACCCAGCAGTGCGAAGATGGATACGACCAGCAGGGTGACGATCAGGATTTCATTCATGGATTTGCTGCGATGTTGCGAAGTCCTGCCCACGGATGCGCCGTACGAGTTCGTCGACCAGGGCGACGAAGAACAGCACCGTGCCGGCGGCCATGGTCAGCTGGGGAATCCATAGCGGCGTGGCGTCGTTGGCGGTGGAGACGTCGTTGAACAGCCACGAGTCGTGGGCCAGCTTTACGCTGAACCAGGCGAAGGCCGCGGCCAGGATGGTGCCGACGAAGAGCGCGAAGATGTCGAGCCGGCGATGGCCCGGCGCGGAGAGGGCGTTGAGCAGCAGGGTGACGCGGATGTGTTCGCCATGCTTGAAGGTGCTGGCCAGGGCCAGGAAGCCGGCGGCCGCCATGAAATACCCGGCATAGGCATCGGTGCCGGGAATGTTCAGGCCCAGTTGGCGGGCGATGATGGCGGCCAGCACGGACACCAGCACGCCGATGGTGCACAGGCCGGCCAGCAGGCCGGCCGCGCCGTACAGGCGATCCAGGAGACGGCGCATCGTGCTTTATTGCTTCCGATAGGCGTCGATCATGGCCTGGCCGTCGGGGCCGGCTTTCTTGAGCCAGTCGTCCAGCATGCGCTTGCCGACCTCGCTCAGGCCGCTCTTGAGTTCGGCGGTGGGCGCGATGATGGCCATGCCGTTCTTGGCCAGTTGCTCCTTGTACCAGCTGTTCTTCTCCTGCGACAGCTTCCAGCCGCGCTCTTCGGCTTGGGCGCCGGCCTTCTTGAGGGCCTGCTGGGTGGCGGGGTCGAGCGCGTCGAAGGCCTTCTTGTTGACCAGCACGGCGTTCTTGGGCAGCCAGGCCTCGGTATCGTAGAACTTCTTGATGTACTCGTAGGTCTTGGTGTCGAAGCCGGTCGAGCCGGACGACATGTACGAGTCGATCACGCCGGTGGCCATCGCCTGCGCCAGTTCGGCCTGCTGCACCGTGACGGGCTGCGCGCCGACCAGTTCGGCGATCTTGGCCGTCACGGGGCTGTAGGCGCGCCACTTGAGGCCCTTCATGTCGGACACTTGCTTGATGTCGCGGTTGGCGAAAATGCCCTGGGGCGGCCAGGCCACCGAGTAGAGCAGCATCATGCCCTGCGAGGCCAGCTTCTTCTCGAGGAAGGGTTTCTGCGCCTGGTACAGCTTGAACGAGGCATCGTAGCCGGTGGCCAGGAACGGCAGGCCGTCCAGTTCGTAGACCGGGTCTTCGTTGGCGAAGTTGGTGAGCAGGATCTCGCCGATCTGGGCCTGGTTACCCTGGACCGCGCGCTTGATTTCGGGCGCCTTGTAGAGCGACGCATTGTTGTGCAGCGTGATTTTCAGCTTGCCGCCGGACAGGCTGTCGACGTCCTTGACGAACTGGGTCAGGTTCTCGACATGCAGGTTGCTGGCGGGATAGGCGGTCGGCAGATCCCATTTGGTCTGGGCTTGCGCGCCCGCGCCGAAGGCGAGAACAATGGTGCCGGCCAGCAAGGAGAGCTTCTTGTACATGGAGACGTCCTTCGTGATGGGATTTTCAAATTGCGGCATACCGCGGAGCACACCGCAAGGCATGGGCAACCAGGGGCGGGCGGTTGGCCGCGCCCTTGAAACGCTGCAATTCTAAGTCCCTGCGCGCGCCGCTACACGGTCCCGCGCGGGCTTTAGGGGTAATTCCTAGGTAACTTGGCGCATCGGCCGAATTATTTTAGGCTTGAATGGTCGTCGCGGCCGGCCGCGCTCACCGCATCGCCAGCGGCAGCGCGGTCACGATGGCCGGAAATACGGTGATGAGCGCCGTGGCCAGCACCAGCAGCAGGAAGAACGGAAAGGCCATGCGCACCAGCTCGAACAAATTACGCCCGGTGATGCCCTGGATCACGAACAGGTTGAAGCCGACGGGCGGCGTAATCTGTGCCATTTCGACCACCAGGATCAGATAAATGCCGAACCAGATCGGGTCGATGTTCGCTGCCTGGATGGCGGGCATGAGCACGGCGGTGGTCAGCACGACGATGGATATGCCGTCGAGGAAAGCGCCCATCAGGATGAAGAAGACGGTCAGCACCGCGATCAGGCCATACTGGCTCAGGCCCAGCGACGAGATCCACTCGGCCAGGTTGGCCGGCAGGCCGGTGAAGCTCATCGCGCTGGTGAGGTAGGCGGCGCCCAGCAGGATGAAGGAAATCATGCACGAGGTGCGGGTCGCGCCCATCAGGCTGTCGACGAACGACTTGCGGTTGAGCGACTTGCCCCAGGCGGCGATCGCCAGCGCGCCGATGACGCCGATCGTGGCGGCCTCGGTGGCCGTCGCGATCCCGGCATAGATCGAGCCGATGACCCCGGCGATCAACGCCACCACCGGCAGCAGCAGGCGCAGGCGGGCCAGCATGGCGAGCCAGGGGACCGCGGGCTCGCGCGGGGGCACCCGCGCGGGATTGCGCAGCGACCATACGCCGATGTAGCCGGAGAACAGCGCCATCAGCAGCAGGCCGGGCAGGATGCCGGCGATGAACAGCTTGATGAGCGAAACCTGGGCCGCCACGCCATAGACGATCATGACGATGGAGGGAGGGATCAGCAGGCCCAGCGTGCCGGCGCCGGCCAGCGACCCGATGGCCAGGCCGTCGTCATAGCCGCGTGCCTTGAGCTCCGGCAGCGAGATGCGGCCGATGGTCGCGGCGGTGGCGGCGGACGAGCCGCTGACCGCGGCGAAGATCCCGCAGCCCAGCACGTTGACGTGCACCAGGCGTCCCGGCAGGCGGCGCACCCAGGGGCCCAGTCCGCTGAACATGTCCTCGGCCAGGCGGGTCCGGTAGAGGATTTCCCCCATCCAGATGAACAGCGGCAGCGCGGTCAGCGCCCAGTTGGCCGAGGCGTCCCAGCTCTTGGTGGCGAAGATGATGCCGGCCGGCGCGTCGGTGAACAGCAGCAAGGCCACCAGGCCGCTGGCCACCAGCGCCAGCGATACCCATACGCCGGCGGCCAGCAACAGCAGGAGGCTGGCGATGAGCACCAGGCTTTGCGCGAGATCACCCATGAGGGGTCTCCTCGGGTTGCCGGCCGCGCGCCACCATGGCCAGGCGGCGCGCCAGCATCAGCGTCAGCAGGGCCAGGCCGATGGGCATGCAGAGCTGCGGAATCCACAGCGGCACGCGCAGCATGCCCTGGGCCACTTCGTCGTAGGCGAACGACTCGTGGACGAAGCCGGCCGCCTGCCACGCGGCCCAGGCCGACAGCGCCAGGCCCAGGGCGGTGGCCGCCAGCTCGTAGGGCCGGTGGGCGGCCTTGGGCAGGAACTGCAGCAACAGGGTCACGCGGATATGGTCGCCGCGCAGCATGGCGTAGGGCAGGGCCAGGAACACCGAGGCCGCCATCGACCAGGCGGCGAAGTCGTCGGCCGCCGGGATCTGCATGCCGAGCAGGCGGCTGGCGATCTGCGCGGCGATGATGGCGCCGATCAGCGCCAGGAACAGCGCGGCCACGGCGCCGCTGGCGACGGCGATGCGATCGAGTATGGGCATGGGGTCGTCCGGCTTACTTGCGGTAGGCATCCAGCAACTGCTGGCCCTCGGCGCCGGCCTTCTTGCTCCAGTCCGAGACCATGGTCGTGCCGATGGCCTGCAGTTCCTTGGCCAGTTGCGGGGGCAGCGGCTCGACGGTCATGCCGTTGCGCGCCAGGGTGTCGGTGAGTTCGCGGGTCTTGGCGCGCGCGGTCTGCCAGCCCCGGGTTTCGGCCTTGTCGCCGGCGTCCAGGACCGCCTGCCGCACTTCGGCGGGCAGGCGTTGGAAGGCCCGCTTGTTGGCGATGACGAAACTCTGGGGGATGAATGCCTGGGCATCGTAGTAGTACTTGACGTAGTCCCAGGCCTGGCTGTCCACGCCCGTGGCGGGCGAGGTGAGCATGGCGTCGATCACGCCGGTCGAGAAGGCCTGCGGGACCTCGGGCGTCTGCACGGTGGTGGGCACCGCGCCCATCAAGGCGGCCATGTGGCTGGTCGACGCGCTGTAGGCGCGGAAACGCGTGCCCTTTAGGTCGGCCAGCGCGGCCACCGGCTTCTTGGTGTAGATGCCCTGCGGGGGCCAGGGCGAACCGTACACCAGCACGATGCCCTGCTTGTCCAGGCGCTGGGCCAGTAGGGGGCGCGTGGCTTTCCACAGTTTTTCCGACTCGTCGAAGGAGGACGCCAGGAACGGGACGCTGTCGATTTCGAACAAGGGGTCTTCGTTGCCCAGCGCCGAGACCAGCACCTCGCCGATCTGCACCACGCCTTGCTGCACGCCGCGCTTGACTTCGGGGCGCTTGAGCAGGGTGCTGTTGGACTGCACCTTGATCTCCAGTGCGCCGGCGGTGGCGGCCTTGACCTCGTCGGCGAACTGGCGCGCATTCTGGGTCAGGTAGTTGGCGTCGGGCTGCTCAGCCGTCATGGTCCAGCTGGTGGCGGCCTGCGCGCCGGCCGAGAAGGCGAGGGCGGCGGCAAGTACGGCGAAGGGCGTTTTCATGGCGGTCTCCTGGGGCAGGTTCAAGGGGCGGCGCGCAGATCGTCCGCGCGCAGGTCCCACAGCAAGTGGAAGGTCTGGATGCCGTCGGTGGGCAGTTCCAGCTGTTCGGCCAGCAAGCGGGTGGCGGCGGCGGCGGCCGGTTCGGTGGTCGCGTCGATGATCAGGACGGGGTCGAGCACGCGCGCGGCGGGGTCTTCGGAAGGCAGCGGGGTGGACAGCTGCGGATCGGGGGTCAGCACGCGCAGCGCCAGGACGCCTTCGATTTCGTGCGCGCTGGCGGCCAGCGCGGCGGCGCGGGCGGCGAGCTCGACACTGCCCAGGCGCAGCAGGCCCAGCGCCGCGCCGGTGCCGGCGCCTGCCAGCGGCGAAACAATCATGACGCGGCGATTGGTGTCGCGCATGCGCGCGAAATTGGCCAGCGACCACGGTGTCTGGTGTTCGAATGCCTGTCGGTACGCGGCGCTGCCGAATACGTGCAGGTCCTCGGTGCGGTACAGCGCCAGGTAGCGCCGCAGGCCGTGCTGCGAGCGATAGCGGCGGGCCCAGCGAAAGCCCGCGATGCCGGCGCGCTCGGCCATGTGTTCACGGTCGTACCACTGGTTGAAGTCTTCTTCGTGCGCAGGGTCGATGTCCGTCCAGATGAACAGTTCGCCCATGGCGTCGCGGTCTTGCCGGATTGGTGCTGCCACGTGTTTCTCCATCGCGCGGCCTGGAGGGGCCGTCATGGAGGCTGATTCTCGGCACCGGCGCCGGTAGCGACAAACGGTTTATTCCGGTGCGGCGGATTAAGAAAAAGTTATCGCGCGCGCGGCCCGCGTGGCGGGGGGCCGCCGCCGCTCGGGCCGTCTTGCCGCGCTGGGGAAAACCCCCAAGGCGGCGCGCTCCGGCTTTACAGCGCCAGCACGCCGCTGTCGAGCGGCGGCAGCGCGTCGTCGTTGTGCCGCGCGTACAGGCGCATCTCGTCCAGGGCCAGCCGGACCACCGCCTCGGCCAGGCCGGCCACGCGGTCCGGGCGCCAGCTGGCCACCAATCGCAGATGCGGCAGGTCCGGCGTACAGCACACTTGCCGGTAGCGCCCCGCGGCCAGGCCGGCGCGCACGGCGGCCAGGGGCAGCGTGGCCGCGCCCAGGCCCGCCTCGATGAATTGGGTGCACGCGGCGATGGACGAGACGAAATGGATGCGCCCGGCCTGTACGCCTGCCGCGTCCAGCACATCGAGCAGCTGCAGGTGCGGCTGCGAATGGCGCGGAAAGGTGACCAGGGAATGGGTGGCCAGTTCGGCGACGCTGGCCTGCGCGGGAATGCCCGCCGTCGGGCTGCAGATCCAGCCCATCTTCAGCATGCCCATGTCGCGGTTGCGGACATCGTCGCCCACGATGGGGTCGGTCTGCAGGGCGACGTCGATGCTGCCATGCTTGAGCAGGTCCTGCAGCCGCCGGGTCGATTCGGCGGTCAGCTCGATCTCCAGTTCCGGGTGCGCCTGCGACAGGCGGCGGATGAATGGCGTGAACCAGGTATGGACGATGGATTCGACCACGCCCAGGCGCACGCGGCCGCGCAGGGTTGCGCTGCCGCGCAGGGCCTGGCGCATGGCGTGGTCGGTGTCGAGCATGCGCTGGGCATAGTCGAGCAGGGTGCGGCCGGCCGGCGTCAGCCGCGTATCGCGGCTGCCCCGTTCGAACAGCAGTTCGCCCAGGTCGTTTTCGAGCGCGGCGATGCGTCCCGAGATGGCGGCCTGGGTCAGGTTCAGCTTGCCCGCGGCGGCCTTGAAGCTGCGTAGCTGGGCGACCCAGATGAAGGTTTCGAGAAAGCGGATATTCATGGCATCCCCCGTACGCGCGTCGCGGCGGCCGGACCGTGCGGGTAATCCCCAGTGCTTCGGCCAGGCATTGCTGTGTGTTTTTTGTTGATGAAATATAGATAAATTATTAGTATTTCGTCTACAAGAACTTCCGGCCACCCGTCATGAGCAGCACGCCCCTGATCGCTTCCTCCGCCCATCTGGCCAGCGGCCGCGCGCCCGATCTGTCCGAGGTCGAGTTCGGCCTGATGATCGCCAGCCACGCCTTCAACCGCTGGACGGTGCGCTGCATGGCGGCGGCCGGCCTGCCGGACCTGACCGCCAACGACGTCATGGTGATGCACCACGTGTATCACCGCCAGCGTCCCAAGAAGCTGGCCGACATCTGCTTCACGCTGAACGTCGAGGATACGCACATCGTCAGCTATTCGCTCAAGAAGCTGGAGCGCCACGACGTGGTGCGCGGCGATCGCAGCGGCAAGGAGGTGTTCTACAGCGTCACGCCGAAGGGGGCCGGAATCATCAAGCGCTACGCCGAAGTGCGCGAGCAATGCCTGCTCGACGGGCTGGAGGCGGGCGCGGCCGGCGGGCTGGAGTTCACGCGCCAGCTGGCCCATACCCTGCGCTCGCTGTCGGGGCTGTACGACCAGGCCGCGCGCGCGGCCACCTCGCTGTAAATCCATCATGCATCGGCGCGCGCCCGCCGGGCGGGGCGCGGCCTTTTTCACCTGTTACGCCTGTAGATCCGAGGACGCTATGAAGTGGCAATTCTGGGTTGACCGTGGGGGCACGTTCACCGATATCGTGGCGCGCCGGCCAGACGGCGCCACCGTGACCGCCAAGATGCTGTCGGAGAATCCCGAACAGTATCGCGACGCGGCGGTGGCCGGCATCCGCAAGCTGCTGGGCATCGCGCCGGGCCAGCCGGTGCCGGCCGGCCAGGTCGAGTGCGTCAAGATGGGCACGACGGTGGCGACCAACGCCTTGCTCGAACGCAAGGGCGAGCGCACCCTGCTGGTGACCACGCGCGGATTTCGCGACGCGCTGCGTATCGCCTACCAGAACCGGCCGCGCCTGTTCGACCGCAACGTGCAGCTGCCCGAGATGCTGTACGAGGCGGTGGTCGAGGCCGACGAGCGGCTCGACGCCGATGGCACGGTGGTGCGCGCGCTGGAGGAGGACGGCCTGCGCGCCGACCTGCGCCGCGCGTTCGACGACGGCATCCGCGCCGTCGCCATCGTGTTCATGCACGCCTGGAAGGAAGGCGTCCACGAGCAACGCGCCGCCGCCATCGCGCGAGAGGTCGGCTTTACCCAGGTGTCGACCTCGCACGAGGCCAGTCCGCTGATCAAGTTTGTCTCGCGCGGCGACACCACGGTGGTCGATGCCTATCTTTCGCCCATCCTCATGCGCTATGTCGAGCAGGTGGGCAGCGAGCTGCCGGGCGTGCGGCTGATGTTCATGCAATCCAGCGGCGGCCTGACCGACGCGCACCGTTTCCGCGGCAAGGACGCCATCCTGTCCGGTCCGGCCGGCGGCATCGTCGGCATGGTGCGCACCAGCGAGCTGGCGGGCTTTGACCGCGTGATCGGCTTCGACATGGGCGGTACGTCCACCGACGTGTCGCACTACGCCGGCGAGTTCGAGCGCGAGTTCGAGACGCTGGTGGCCGGCGTGCGCATGCGCGCGCCGATGATGAGCATCCATACCGTGGCGGCCGGCGGGGGCTCCATCCTGCATTTCGACGGCGCCCGCCTGCGCGTCGGCCCCGATTCGGCCGGGGCCAGTCCGGGGCCCGCCTGCTACCGGCGCGGGGGCCCGTTGGCGGTGACCGACTGCAACGTCCTGCTGGGCAAGATCCAGCCCGACTTCTTTCCCAGTGTGTTCGGCCCCGACGCCGACCAGCCGCTGGACGTGGAGGTCGTGCGCGCGCGCTTCTCGGCCATGGCCGACGAGGTGCGGGCGGCCACCGGGCGCGAGATGAGCGCCGAGCAACTGGCCGAAGGGTTCCTGGAGATCGCCGTGGGCAACATGGCCGAGGCGATCAAGCGCATTTCGGTGCAGCGCGGCCACGACGTGACCGAGTATGCGCTGACCACTTTCGGCGGCGCGGGCGGCCAGCATGCCTGCCTGGTCGCCGACGCGCTGGGCATGACGACGGTGTTCGCCCACCCGCTGGGCGGCGTGCTGTCGGCCTATGGCATGGGGCTGGCCGACCAGACGGAAATGCGCCAGAAGACCGTGGAACAGGTGCTCGATGCCGCGCTGATGGCGCAGCTGGAGGCCGGCCTGGACGAACTGGCCGGGCAGGCCCGCGCGGAACTGCTGCGCCAGCACGTGCCGGCCGCCAAAGTGGCGGTGCAGCGGCGCCTGCACCTGAAGTACCGCGGCACCGATACCGCGCTGGAGGTCGCGTTCGGCCCGCTGGAGCAGGTGCGTGCCGCGTTCGAGGCGGGCTACCGCCAGCGCTACTCGTTCCTGATGCCCGATCGCGAACTGGTGGTCGAGACCATTTCGGTCGAGGCCACGGGCGGCGGCGAGGCCGTCATCGAGGCGCCGGTGACGCGCATGCGCGCCGCGCCGCTGGAGGCGCGCCGCACGGTACGCATGTTCAGCGCCGGACAGTGGCGCGAGACGCCCCTGTACGTGCGCGAAGACCTGGCGCCCGGCGACGTGATGGCCGGGCCGGCCATCATCTCCGAACCGAACCAGACCACCGTGATCGAGCCGGGCTGGCAGGCCGAGGTGACGCCGCGCGACCACCTGGTGCTCAGGCGCGTGGAGGCGCGCGCGCAGCGCCGCGCCATCGGCACGCAGGCCGACCCGGTCATGCTGGAGGTCTTCAACAATCTGTTCATGTCGATCGCCGAGCAGATGGGGTACCGCCTGCAGAACACCGCCTATTCGGTCAACATCAAGGAGCGCCTGGACTTCTCGTGCGCCATCTTCGACGCCGAGGGCAACCTGATCGCCAACGCGCCGCACATGCCGGTGCACCTGGGCTCGATGGGCGAATCGATCAAGACGGTAATGCGCGCCAATGCGTCGCGCATGCGGCCGGGCGACGCCTATGTCGTCAACGATCCGTACCACGGCGGCACGCACCTGCCCGACGTGACGGTCATCACGCCGGTGTTCGACCGCGCCGGCCGGGATATCCTGTTCTTCGTGGGCTCGCGCGGCCACCATGCCGACATAGGCGGAACGACGCCGGGCTCGATGCCGCCGGACTCCCGGACGGTGGAAGACGAAGGCGTGCTGTTCACCAATTTCCAACTGGTCGGCAACGGCGAATTCCGCGACCGCGAGGCGCGCGAGATCCTGGCCTCCGGACGCTGGCCGGCGCGCAACCCGGACCAGAACATCGCCGACCTGCACGCGCAGATCGCCGCCAACGAGAAGGGCGTGCAGGAGCTGCTGCGCATGTGCGACCACTTCGGCCTGGACGTGGTGCGGGCCTACATGGGACATGTGCAGGACAACGCCGAGGAAGCGGTGCGGCGCGTGATCTCGGTGCTGAGGGACGGGCGCTACACCTACCGGCTGGACAACGGCGCGGTCATCGAGGTGGCCGTGCGCGTGGACCGCCAGGCGCGCAGCGCGGTCGTCGATTTCACCGGGACCTCGGATCAGCTGGAGAACAACTTCAACGCGCCGGGCGCGATCGCGGTGGCGGCGGTGCTGTATGTGTTCCGGACCCTGGTCGATGACGAGATCCCGCTGAACGCGGGCTGCCTCAAGCCGCTGGAGATCATCATCCCGGAGGGGTCGATGCTGCGCCCGAATCCGCCCGCGTCGGTGGTGGCGGGCAACGTCGAGACTTCGATGTGCATCGTCAATGCGCTGTATGGCGCGCTGGGCGTGCTGGCGGCCAGCCAGGGCACCATGAACAACTTCACGTTCGGCAACGCGCGCTACCAATACTACGAGACCATCTCGGGCGGCACGGGCGCCGGGCCGCTGCGCATCGACGCGACGGGCCCCGGGGATGCCGGCTTTGCCGGCACGTCGGTGGTGCAGGCGCACATGACCAATTCGCGCCTGACCGATCCCGAAGTGCTGGAGCTGCGCTTTCCGGTGCGGCTGGAGTCGTACGAGATCCGCCATGGGTCGGGCGGGGCCGGCCGCTATCGCGGCGGCGACGGGGGCGTGCGCCGGGTGCGCTTCCTGGAGCCCATGACGGCCGCCATCCTGTCGAACAACCGCCGCCATGCGCCGTTCGGCCTGGCGGGCGGCGCGCAGGGGGCGATGGGGCGCAACTACGTGGAGCGCGCCGACGGCCGCGTCGAGCCCCTGGGCCCGCAGGACAGCACGGAACTGGCCGCCGGCGACGTGTTTGTCGTCGAGACGCCCGGCGGAGGAGGCTACGGCCCGGCCTGAGCGGGCGCCGGATTCACGCGGCCGGACACACCGTCACGCGCAAGGCGGGCTGGCTGCGCCGGTCATGGACCTGCAGGGTCAGCCCGCCATCGCGCATTTCGAACAGGGCGGTGGCCAGCGTGTTTTCCTCGTCGGGGTCGTCGGCGGCGCAGCGCAGGATCGGCAGCTCGCCTTCGCGGTCAAGCAGCGTGGCGACCAGGCGCGCGCCGTCGACGGGCGGCTGCCAGTGGTCCATCAGGTTCTCGAGGCGGCGCTGGCGGCTGCGCGACGAATCGGTGATCACCTGGCCGATGGCCTCGCCGCCGGGATGCACCAGGTGGTTGGCATGCCCGTTGCCGCGCGCGATATCGCCGATCGAGCAGGCGGCCGGCGAGGCTTCGACGCTGTACAGACGCGGGTCGCCGGCCGCGCCCAGCGTGTGGTGAAAGCCGCCGGCGCGCGGATGGTCGCGCAGCACCGCCAGCGCGTCGTCCAGCGTGGCGCAGTCGAGCACCGCGCGCGCCAGCAGCATGCGCGGCACGCCGGCGTGCCGCTGGCGGATGCGCACATTGTTGATCGTCTGCACCAGTCCGGCGCGGTTGGCGGCAAAGGTATGGCCGGGCAGCGAGCCGGGATAGTAGAAGCCGATATAGCCGGGGGCGTCGTCCGGCCGCACGTCCACCATGTGGCAGCGGCCGTACAGGAAGGGATCGCCGTCTTCGTTGTGCGCGATCCAGCGTGCGTCTTCGTCGCCGCGCCATGCGATCGATGTGCAGCCGTCCGAGGTCTTGTGCAGCAGGTCGCCGCGGCAGTTCCACAGCAGGGTGTCGACAGGCGGCATGCGCAGGCCTTCGGCCAGCCCTTCGAGTTCGTCCCAGATTTCGGGCAGGGCCTGGCTGGCTTCGTGCGCCAGGGCTTCCAGGTAGGCGTGGCCGCGCCAGGGACGCAGCGCGGCCCAGACGGTGCTCTGCGCCAGGTAGGTGGCCATGAGCGGGCGCGCCAGCTTGCCCAGCGCCTGGCCGGTCTGGCGCCGCGTACCGGTGATGCTGACGGGTTTGAAAGCCATGGCAAGCTCCTGTCGTGGGTCGCTTCTGCTTTGATTGTAATGACCCGCGGGGGGATGGCGGCGGGGGACGTATGCGTTAAGATGATCCGCAGGTCCGCGCCGGATTACCGATGCGGCACGGACTCGGAGATGGTAGCCCCTTACAACAAATGGCTGGGGCCTGAGCAGACCCCAAGAGGAGAGTTCCATGATCAAAGCGAAAGTTGCGGCCGTACTGATCGGCGCGTCGGCGGCCCTGCTGGGCGCCGTGTCCACGGCATCGGCCCAGGGCAAGGAACTGGTGGTCGCCACCGACACCGCGTTCGTGCCGTTCGAGTTCAAGCAGGGCAACACCTATACCGGCTTCGACATTGATCTGTGGGCGGCCATCGCCAAGGAGCTGAACCTGAAGTACAAGCTGCAGCCCATGGATTTCAACGGCATCATCCCCGGCCTGCAGACCAGGAACATCGATGCGGCGCTTGCCGGCATCACGATCCGGGACGATCGCAAGAAGGTCATCGACTTCTCCGATCCCTACTACGAGAGCGGGTTGGCCATCCTGGTCAGCGAGAAGAACGACAGCATCAAGGCGGCCAAGGACCTCTCCGGCAAGAGCGTGGCCGTCAAGACCGGCACCGCCACGGTCGACTTCATGAAGTCGCAGGTGCCCGACGCCAAGCTGAAGCTGTTCCCCAATATCGACAATGCCTATCTCGAACTGGCCACCGGCCGCGTCGACGCGGCCGTGCATGACACGCCCAACGTGCAGTATTACGCCAACACGGCGGGCAAGGGCCGCGTGAAGGTGGTCGGCACGGTCAAGAGCGGCGACTTCTACGGCATCGCCTTCCCCAAGGGCAGCGAACTGGTGCCGCAGGTGAACAAGGCGCTGGCCACGCTGAAAGCCAACGGCCAGTACGACGCCATCTACACCAAGTGGTTCGGCAAGCAGCCCTGAGCCGGCTGGCATCCGCGGGCCGGCGCATGGCGCCGGCCTGACCCGCATCCGCTGGCAGGGGGAAGACTGTGGATTTCGATTGGTCGGTAATCGGGACGGCATTGCCCAATCTGCTTGACGGCACGTTGATGACCGTCAAGATCACTTTCTGGGGGCTGGTGGGCGGCTTCGTGGTGGGCGCCCTGGTCGGGGTGGCCCGGGCCTACGGGCCGCTGTGGCTGGCGGGGCTGGCGCAGGTATACGTGGCCGTGATCCGCGGCACGCCCATCGTGGTGCAGGTGATGTTCATCTACTTCGCCTTGCCGCTGATGATCGAAGGCATGCGCGTCGACGCTGTGGCGGCGGCGATCGCCACGCTGATCATCAACTCCGGGGCGTACATCGCCGAGATCGTGCGCGGCTCGCTGCTGTCGGTGCACAAGGGCCTGAAGGAGGCTGGGCAGGCGATGGGCCTGCCGTTCTACAAGATCCTGCTGTACATCATCGGCCCGGTCGCTTTCCGCCGCATGATTCCCCCGCTGGGCAACCAGTGCATCATCAGCCTGAAGGATTCTTCCCTGTTCATCGTGATCGGCGTGGCCGAACTGACGCGCCAGGGCCAGGAAATCATGGCCAGCAATTTCCGCGCGGTCGAGATCTGGTCGGCCGTGGCCATCGTGTACCTGATCCTTACCGGGACGATGGCCCTGGGCCTGCGGATGCTGGAGAAAAGGATGCGCATACTATGAGCATGGTCGAATTCCACAATGTCACCAAGAAGTTCGGCGATTCGACGGTGCTCGACGGCATCACGCTGGATATCGACGCGGGCGAAGTGGTGGTGGTGGTCGGGCCGTCCGGATCGGGCAAGTCCACCTTCCTGCGCTGCATCAACGTGCTGGAGACCATCAACGACGGCGACCTGCTGGTCGGCGGGCAAAGCGTCAAGGGGGACGCCGCCCAGGTGCGCGAGATCCGGCGCGAGGCGGGCATGGTGTTCCAGCAATTCAACCTGTTTCCGCAGATGACGGCGCTGGAGAACGTCATGTTCGGCCCGCTGCATACGCGCGGCGCCGCGCGCGCCGAGGCGCGCCGGCAGGCCGAGGAGCTGCTGGGCAAGGTGGGGCTGGCCGAACGCATGAACCACTATCCGTCCGAGTTGTCGGGCGGCCAGCAGCAGCGCGTGGCCATCGCCCGCGCGCTGGCCATCAAGCCCAAGCTGATGCTGTTCGACGAGCCGACCTCGGCGCTCGACCCGGAGCTGCGCCACGAAGTATTGAAGGTGATGCGCGATCTGGCCGAGGAGGGCATGACCATGATCGTGGTCACGCACGAAATGGAGTTCGCGCGCAAGGTGGGCAGCCGCCTGATCTTCATCGATTGCGGCAAGATCGCGCACGACGGCCCGCCGGCCGAACTGCTGTCCAATCCGCCCAGCCAGCGGCTGAAGGACTTCCTGCAGCACGTATCCTGAGCGGCGCGCCGCTCAGCCCTTGACGCGTACGATCTTCTGGACCTGCGGCACGTGCCGGATGGCGCGGATGACCTGCGCCAGATGCTTGCGGCTGTCCACCTGCACCGTCAGGTGCAGCGAGACCGTGGATACCGCGTCGTCGTGCATCGTGACATGCACGATATTGGCGTCGGCCGCCGTGACCTCGGCCGCCAGGCGGCCCAGCACGCCGCGCTCGTTGCGCGTGACGATGTCCAGGCGCGTGGGCAGGTGCTTGGCGGTCTGGGCGTCCCAGGCCACGTTGATCCAGCGCTCGGGTTCGCGCGCGCGGGCGCGCAGCGCGACCGGACAATCGGAGGTGTGCACGACCAGGCCGTGGCCCAGCCGCATGCCGGCGATGATGGGGTCGCCGGGCAGCGGGCCGCAGCACGGCGCCAGCTGCACCGCCTGGCCTTCGCTGCCCTGGATCAGGATGGGCGCGGCGCGCGCCGAGGTGATCTGGTCCACGGCGGCGGCGGTGGTGGCGATGAGATCGTGTTCGGGCGCGAAGCGCCGCGCCACCACGGCGGCCAGGCGCTTGCCCAGGCCGATATCGGCCAGGATTTCATCGCGCGAGCTGGCGCCCGAGCTGCGCGCCAGCTTGTCCCATTGCGGATCGTCGGCGCTGGGCATGGGCAGGTGCAGCTCGATCATGGCCTGTTCGAGCAGGCGTTCGCCGAAGGCCACGGACTCCTCGTACTTGACGGTCCGCAGGTAATGGCGGATTTCCGAGCGGGCGCGGCCGGTGCGCACATAGTTGAGCCATTGCGCGTTCGGGCGCGAGGCTGGCGAAGTGATGATTTCGACCGTGTCACCGCTGCTGAGCTCGGTGCGCAACGGCACGAACTCGCCATTGACCTTGGCGGCGACCGCCTGGTTGCCGATGTCGGTATGGATGGCGTAGGCGAAGTCGACTGGCGTGGCGCCGCGCGGCAGGGAAATGATCTTGCCGCGCGGCGTGAAGACATAGACCGCGTCAGGGAACAGATCGACCTTGACGTGTTCGAGGAACTCGCCCGAATCGCCGGTCTGGCTCTGGATGTCGAGCAGCGACTGCAGCCACTGGTGGGTGCGCTTCTGCAGCTCGTTGAGCGTCAGGTCGGCATCCTTGTAGAGCCAGTGCGAGGCCACGCCTTCCTCGGCGATGTGGTGCATGTCGCGCGTGCGGAACTGGAACTCCACCGGCGTGCCGTACGGGCCTACCAGGGTGGTGTGCAAGGACTGGTAGCCGTTGACCTTGGGGATGGCGATGTAGTCCTTGAACTTGCCCGGCACCGGCCGGTACAGCTGGTGCAGCGTGCCCAGGGCCAGGTAGCACTCGGGCAGGGTATGGACGATGACGCGGAAGCCGTAGATATCCAGCACTTCGGAAAACGATTTCTTCTGCTCGGTCATCTTGCGGTAGACGCCGTACAGCGTCTTCTCGCGGCCGGTCACCTCGGCCTCGATGCCGGCGGCCGGCAGCGCCGCGCGCACGGCGTCCTCGATCTTGCTGATGACCTCGCGCCGGTTGCCGCGGGCCGCCAGCACGGCGCGATACAGCACCTGGTAGCGGTTGGGGTACATCGCCGCGAAGCACAGGTCCTGCAGTTCGCGAAACAACAGGTTCAGGCCCAGCCGGTGCGCGATCGGGGCGTAGATCTCCAGGGTTTCGCGGGCGATGCGGCGGCGCTTCTCGGGGGTGACCGCGTCCAGCGTGCGCATGTTGTGCAGGCGGTCGGCCAGCTTGATCAGGATGACGCGCACGTCGCGCGCCATGGCCAGCAGCATCTTGCGAAAGCTCTCGGCCTGCTGCTCGGCCTTGGTCGCGAAGTCGAGCCGGTCCAGCTTGGACAGGCCGTCGACCAGTTCGGCGACTTCGGGGCTGAACTTCTCGGCCAGCTCGTGCTTGCCCACGCCCTGGTCTTCCATCACGTCGTGCAGCAGGGCGGCCGACAGCGCATTGGCGTCCAGCTTCCAGCCGGCGCAGATCTCGGTGACGGCGATGGGGTGGGAAATGTACGGCGCGCCGCTGGCGCGGAACTGGCCCAGGTGGGCCTGGTCGGCGAAGCGGTAGGCCTCGCGCACGCGTTCGACCTCTTTGGGATCGAGGTAGGTGCTGATGATCTCGGTCAGCGGCGCCAGCGAGGCGACCGGCGAGGCGGCCGCGTCGACGGCTTCCTGGGCGCCGGGAGACGGGGAGGGGGGCGTGCGGCCTTTCTTACCGGTGCGCCGTCCCAGGCGCAACGCGGCAAGCAATCCTGACGAGGCGTACTTCAGCCCGGGAAAAGCCATTGCCACCGCCTCCCTGGGTAGGTATCAGGTCGGGACTTTGCGCAGCATTTCCAGGCCGGTGAGACCGGAGGCGATTTCCCGAAGCGCGGTGACCGTGGGTTTGTCCTTGCTGTCCAGACGCGGCGCATGGCCCTGGGCCAGTTCGCGGGCGCGATAGGTCGCCGCCAGCGTGAGCTTGAAGCGGTTGGGAATCTGGTTCAGACAGTCTTCGACAGTGATACGGGCCATGGAAAATACCTGGAGCTGACGGAAAGGGAAGGGAGTTCGTCTCAGTGCGCGGCGGGAATGCCCAGTTGCGAGAACAACTGCGCGTTGCGCACGGCCTGGGACGAAAAACGCAGCCGCGCGGCACTGATGATTTGCACCAGTTCCGTCAGGGCTACGCTAAATTCTTGATTAATAATAACATATTCGCATTCAGGCGCGTGCGCGATCTCGCCGCCGGCGGCCAGCAGGCGGCGCGCGATGACCTGGGGCGCATCCTGGCCGCGGGCCTTCAGGCGGCTTTCCAGCTCGTCGATGGAAGGCGGCAGGATGAATATGCCGATGGCCTCGGGGTAGCGCTGCTTGACCTGGCGCGCGCCCTGCCAGTCGATCTCCAGCAGGACATCGTGGCCGGCGCGGGTGGCCGCGTCGATGCGGTCGCGCGGGGTGCCGTAGAAATTGCCATGCACCTCGGCCCATTCGAGCAACTGTTGCCCATCGCGCAGGCGGGCGAATTCGGCCTGGTCGACGAAGCGGTATTCGCGGCCGTCTTCCTCGCCGGGGCGCGGGGCGCGCGTGGTGCACGAAATGGACAGCACGAGAGAGGGGTCGCGGTCGAGCAGGGCGCGAACCAGGCTGGACTTGCCGGCGCCGCTGGGAGCGACGACCATGAATACATTGCCGGAGGGAGCGGACATGGACAAAAACGACACAAGGGGCAGAACCGAAGAATAGCAAATCGGCCGGCGCGCCGGGAGCGGCCGGCCGATTTTTCGCCTTGGGGCGGCCGAGGGCGGCAAAGCCCCTCGGATGGGCGGCAAGCCCTCGCGGCGCCTACTTGGCGGCCGCCCGCAGCTTGCCGCCGGACGGCGGCGCTTCGCTGCCCAGCAGATGGCCGTTGACTTCCAGCCCGTACAGGGAGTCGTCCGAATCGTGGTACTTGGCGCGCGTTTGCGCCACCGAGCCCTTGTAGCGGGGGTCCTGCGGGCGCTCGTGGGCGTTCATGAAGTACGCCACGTCCCAGGCTTCCTGGTCGTTCAGCAGGCCGGCCTGGCCCAGCGGCATATTGGCCTTGATGAAGCCGGCCGCGTTGCCGATCTGGTGCATGCCCGCGCCCCAGTTGAACGAGTGCTCGCCCCAGAGGGCCGGGAATACCCAGTGCTGGCCATTCCTTTGCCCCTGGCCTTCGGCCCCGTGGCAGACCGCGCAATATTGCGCGTAGGCCGCCTTGCCGCGCAGGTAGTCGGGTTTTTGCGGCGGCGCCGGCAGCTTGCGATAGCCCTGGCCCGCCAGCTTGACGCCGGTGGGGGCCTTGCTCGCCAGCCAGTACATGTACGACTGCAGGGCGACCAGTGTAGGGTCGTCGGCCGGCGGCGCCTCGCCGTTCATGCTGTAGCGAAAACAGCCTTGCAGGCGCTCGGCCAGCGTGTTGACGTGCTCGTTCTTGGCCCGGTAGGCCGGATACAGCACGTAGGCCGCCCACATGGGCGCGGAATCGGCGCGCCGGCCCGCGTCCAGGTGGCAACTGGCGCAAGTCAGGTCGTTGCCGACGAACTTGGCGGCGCGCTGGGGGGTATGCAGGAAGATCTGTTCGCCTTCGCGCACCACTTTGCCGAACTCGTTATCGGGAATGGCGTCGGCCGCGGGCGGCGTGAACGTGGGCGGGGCGTCGGCGGCCTGGGCTTGCGCTGCCGGCATGGCGGCGGCCAGCAGCGCCGCCAGCGCGAGTCGGTGGATCGGTGCGTTCTTCATTTGGCGGCCTCCGGTCGCGGCGCTGCGGGCGCGGCGGCCTGCTTGGGAAGGTTGGCGTAGTAGGCCGAGACCGCGTCGATCTCGGCATCGCTCAGGCGGGTGGCGACGGCGGGCATCAAGGCCAGCGGGCCGGGCGGCCGCTGACCCTGGCGCCAGGCGCGCAACTGGCCGGCGATATAGGCGGCCGGCTGGCCGGCCAGCGCGGGGAAGGCCGTGCCTACCCCTATGCCGCCGGGGCCGTGGCACTGGTTGCAGGCGGGCACGTTCTTGTCCCAGGCGCCGCGCACCGCCAGCCAGGCGCCGGCGTCGGACTTGGCGGGCTCGCCCAGGTGGGTGGCGGCCAGCTGGTCGGCGTCGAAGGGCGCGGGCAGGCCTGCGTAGTACTGGGCCAGGGCCTGGCGCTGCGGGTCGCTCAATCCTTTCGCGATGGGCGCCATGACCGGGTTGGCGCGCGAGCCATTGGCCAGCGCCGTCAGTTGCTCGTACAGATAGCCCGAGCCCAGGCCGGCCAGATGCGGGAACCCGGCGGCCGGGTTGCCTTCGCCCTTGGCGCCATGACAGGTGACGCAGGCGGCCACGCCGTCGGCGCCCTGGCTGGCGATGCGGGCGGCGTCGGCGGCGCCGGCCTGCGCGTGCGCCGCCGGGCTACAGAGGGCCGCGAGGGCCAGCGTTGGCAGGGCGGGCCAGCGGCGGACTTGCCGGTGAAGGTTCATGGATGACTGCTCCTTGGTAAGCGCTGTGGCAATGCCGGTTTCCAGGGCCATTCTTTTTGGGTAATAAGCAAATATCGGAAAATTATATAGGCTCGTTCCTGACCGCTTCCTAACTGGAAGCCCGACGGTTCATCCCCAGTCGAACGGAGTCGTCCGAAAAAGTCACGGGCACTTTCAGCGCCTGTCCGACGATTGGGTTAGGATGCGGCGAATACGTGACACAAAGAGGAGATGGGCATGCAAGCCAACGCTAATTCGGGCGTCAAGGTCGCACTGGTGACGGGGGCGGGCACGGGCATCGGCCGTGCCGTGGCGCTGGAATTCCTGGCACAGGGCTATCGCGTGGTGCTGGCAGGCCGGCGCCGCGAGCCGTTGGAGCAGACCCGCATTGCCGCCGGCGAGGACGGCGTGCGCGCGCTGGTGGTGCCGACCGACGTGGCGCGCGAGGAATCGGTGCGCGAGCTGTTCGACGAGACGCAGCGCGCCTACGGCCGGCTTGACGTGCTGTTCAACAATGCCGGGCGCGGCGCGCCGGCCGTGCCCATCGAGGAATTGCCGGTCGAGACCTGGCGCGACGTGGTGGATACCAACCTGACCGGCATGTTCCTGTGCGCGCAGGCGGCGATCCGCCTGATGAAGGCGCAGCAGCCGCAGGGCGGGCGCATCATCAACAACGGTTCGATTTCCGCGCATGCGCCGCGGCCTTTCTCGATCGCCTATACCGCCACCAAGCATGCGGTCACGGGCCTGACCAAGTCGATTTCGCTGGACTGCCGGCCCTATGGCATCGCGTGCGGGCAGATCGACATCGGCAACGCCGCCACCGAGATGACCGAGCGCATGGCCGCCGGCATCCTGCAGGCCGATGGCAGCACCCGCCAGGAGCCGCGCATGGACGTGGCGCACGTGGCGCACGCCGTGGCCGAAATGGCGCGCCTGCCGCTGGACACGAACGTGCAGTTCATGACCATCATGGCCACCAACATGCCGTTCGTGGGGCGCGGCTGAGTCGTCAGTTGTCGCCGGCGGCCAGCAGGGCGCCGCCGGTGGCGGGCGCGTCGAGGTAGCGGCGCGCGCCGACGAACCGCTTGTTCCAGTAGCTGTTGTCCATGCTGTCGACGCGGACCTTGGAGCCGCGCGTGGGGGCGTGCACGAACTGGTCCTGGCCGATATAGATGCCCACATGCGAGGTCACGCCGCGGCCGCGGGTCGAGAAGAACACCAGGTCGCCCGGCCGCAGGTTCTTGCGCGCCACGGTGCGGCCGGCGCCGCGCTGGGCGCGCGCGGTGCGCGGCAGCTCCAGCCCGGCGGTCTGGCGGTATACGAACAGCACCAGGCCGCTGCAATCGAAACCGTCGTCGGGATCGTCGCCGCCCCAGGTGTAGGGGGTGCCGATGGCGTCCAGGCCGGCCTGGACGACGCGGTCGCGCAAGGTGGGAACGGTGGGTTCGTCCGCCAGGCGCAGGCCTTGCAGCGAAGGACGGGCCTTGGGCGAGAGCGCGGCTTGCGCGGTATCGGGGGCGAGCGACAGGCCCAGCGCGAGCAGCGGGGCGGTCAGGAAGGCGGGCAGGGACAGCGACAGGAGTCGGGCTTTTCGCGTAGGGGGAGTCATTACGGCACTTCGGGAAAGACAGTGGACGGCATGGCTGGACAAGGCGCGGGCCGGCGGCGAAGACACTCCAATCGGAGAGATCTGCGCAGCATTGTAATGGAATAATATTCCATTACATTTGCAAAGGCTTGCAGCATCGAGGCAAGCGCATGTAGCCGCTCGGGTGTCCGGCCGGAGACACGCCGGTGGGGCATAATCGACGCAACAGACAAGCTGTCGTGCCACTACGGAATCCGCCTCACCCATGCCCTCCGACTATTCGATCGCTCAACTGCATTGCCCGGACCCGGTGCCCTTCGAGGCCTTCGACAGCGCGGTCGCCGCCACCGACCGCCTGATCGAGCTGTACCGCCGCAATACCGGGTTCGTGCGCGAACTGTTCCACGAGGTGGTGGGCGGGCGTGAGTTGTCCGGACGGGTGCGCGCCTACTACCCGGCCATCCGCATCGGCGTGCAGACCTACGATCCGATCGATTCGCGCCTGTCGTACGGGCACGTGGCCGAGCCGGGCGAGTACCAGACCACCATCACGCAGCCGCATCTGTTCCGCGACTATCTCATCGAGCAAATCGGCCTGCTGCTGCAGAACCACCGCGTGCCGGTGGAGGTGGGCGAATCCGATATGCCGATTCCGCTGCATTTCGCCTTTCCGGACGGCACCTACGTGGAAGGCGAGCATATCGAGAACCTGCGGCGGCCGCTGCGCGATCTGTTCGACGTGCCCGACCTGGCGGTCACCGACGACGCCATCGTCAATGGCTCGTGGCGCGGCCAGCCCGGCGAGCCCCGGCCGCTGGCGCCGTTCACGGCCACGCGGGTGGATTATTCGCTGCATCGCCTGCAGCACTACACGGCCACCGCGCCCACGCACTTCCAGAATTTCGTGCTGTTCACGAACTACCAGTTCTACGTGGACGAGTTCTGCGTGTGGGCACGCGGCCTGATGGCCAGCGGCGGCGGCGACTACGACGCGCTGATCGAGCCGGGCAACCGCATCACGCGGCGCGGCGAACAGGCGCCGGTGGAGGCGGCGGCGGTGCGCCTGCCGCAGATGCCGGCGTACCACCTGGTGCGTCCCAATCATTCGGGCATCACGCTGGTCAATATCGGCGTGGGGCCGTCCAACGCCAAGACCATTACCGACCACATCGCCGTGCTGCGCCCGCATGCCTGGCTGATGCTGGGCCATTGCGCCGGCCTGCGCGATTCGCAGCGCCTGGGCGACTACGTCCTGGCGCACGGCTACGTGCGCGAGGACCATGTGCTCGACGCCGACCTGCCGACCTGGGTGCCGGTGCCGCCGCTGGCCGAGGTGCAGGTGGCGCTGGAGCAGGCGGTCGAGGAGGTGGCGGGCCTGTCCGGCTGGGAGCTCAAGCGCATCATGCGCACCGGCACGGTGGCCACCATCGACAATCGCAACTGGGAGCTGCGCGACCAGGGCGAACTGGTGCAGCGGTTCGCGCAGTCGCGCGCCATTGCGCTGGACATGGAATCGGCCACCATCGCGGCCAACGGCTTCCGTTTCCGGGTGCCGTACGGAACGCTGCTGTGCGTGTCCGACAAGCCCCTGCACGGCGAACTCAAATTGCCCGGCATGGCCAGCGCCTTCTACCGGCGCCAGGTCAACCAGCATCTGGAGATCGGCATCCGCGCGCTGGAGCGCCTGCGCGAAATGCCGCCCGAGCGGCTGCAGTCGCGCAAGCTGCGCACTTTCATGGAAACGGCGTTCCAGTAGGCGCGGCCGGCGGGCGCTGCGATAAAGCCGGCGGTTCCTCGCACGCCAACGGTGACAGTCAGGCCAGCGCTTCGATCACCGCCTGGGGATTCCGGTCGATCACGTTGAGCAGAACCAGCGCGGCCCCCCGGGGAGTGCGGTCGCCACGTTCCCAGTGCCGCAGGGTTGCGGGCGAGAAGCCGAACTGGGCGGCGAACTGTTCCTGGGTCATGCCCACCTTGGCACGCACGGCCTTGACATCGACCTGGCGGGGGCGATGCACGCGCACGCCATGAACATTGCCCTTGGCGTGAGCGATCGCTTCCGACAGGCCTTGCCTGAGGTTGTTGAATGCAGTGCTCAAGATTTCGCTCGTCCTTTCCAGATGTCCACCAACACGGCCAAGCGAATGTAGGTGGGCAGTTCAGCAATGCCGTGCATGATTTCGTAGATGTTTCATTCTAATCCAATGGATTAGTTGAAACAAGAACGACTGACAAGGATTTCAGGGGCCCCCGTCTATGCAGGGGGCGATGCTGTCGGCTGCATTGTATTGAGACCTACCCGGCTGATTGAGGAGCCCGAGACGAATTTGTCACCCATTTCTGGGTCGATTCGGCAATGTCTCTTGCGGCAATCAGGCGGCGCTTCGGAGTCTGTGGCGGCGGATGCGGCAAAGCGGCAGGGGGGGAAGGCCAGGGCCCTCCCGTCGCCTCACTCCAGGTTCTGCGCCTGTTCGCGCATCTGCTCGATCAGCAGCTTGAGATCCATCGCCGCGCGCGTGACTTCCAGGCTGCCGGCCTTGGAGCCCAGCGTGTTGGCCTCGCGGTTCATTTCCTGGAACAGGAAGTCCAGGCGCTTGCCGGCGCTGCCGCCGCGCTTGGCTTGCGGCTTGGCCGGGCCGTCGCCCAGCAGGTGGCGCAGTTCTTCGAGGTGCGAGCGCAGGCGCGAGAGTTCTTCGGCGACGTCGATGCGCAGCGCGAAGAGGGTGGCTTCCTGCGTCAGGCGCTCGGACAGTTCGGGCCCGGTGATGTGGGCGAAGCCGCCGGGGAAGGCCGATTCGACGGCTTCGCGCAGCTTGAGCGCCAGCTTCTCGCGGTGATCGGCCAGCAGTTGGGGCAGGTGGGTTTCGACGCCGTCGACAATGCGGCCGACGCCGTCGGCGCATTCGCGCATCATCGCGGCCAGGCGCTCGCCTTCGCGGGCGCGGCCTTCCTGCATCTGCGCCAGCGCTTGCTGGGCGGCCTGCATGCAGGCCGCGCCCCAGGCCTGCGGATCGAGCGCGTCGTTGCCGCGCTGGCCGGGCCAGTTGAACAGCTCGACCAGGCGCGGCGCGGCCACTTCGGGCAGGATGGCGCGCGCGTTGTCCAGCTGGACGGCCAGCGAGCGCAACCATTGCGGGTCCAGCGTGGCCAGCTCGGTGGAGGCGGCGCGGGTATACGACACGCGCACCTCGACCTTGCCGCGCGCCAGCTTGGCGGTCAGCAATTCGCGCAGCGGCGTCTCGACGTGGCGCAGTTCGTCGGGCAGGCGGAAATACAGGTCGAGGTAGCGGCTGTTGACGCTGCGCAGTTCGAGCGCTAGCGAGCCCTGCTCGAGGTCGGCGCGGGCGTTGCCGAAGGCAGTCATGCTGCGGATCATGGGGGGATTCCGGGTGATTCGATGAAAGGCCCGCCGCGCGCAGGCCGGCGGCAGGATGCCTGCAGGATAACCGATGCGCGCGCTGCGCCGGCACGTACAATCCCGCTATCGTCATATTTTCCAGGAGCCGATAACCGTGAGCACTTCCGCCGATACGCTTTCCCGTCCTTCCGGCCGCGCCGTCGACGCCTTGCGGCCGTTCAGCCTGGAGCGCGGCTTTACGCGTTATGCCGAGGGCTCGGTGCTGGTGCGCGCGGGCAATACGCATGTGCTGTGCACGGCCAGCGTGCTCGAGAAGGTGCCGCCGTTTCTCAAGGGGCGCGGCGAAGGCTGGGTGACCGCCGAGTACGGCATGCTGCCGCGCGCCACGCATACGCGCGGCGACCGCGAGGCCGCGCGCGGCAAGCAGAGCGGCCGCACGCAGGAAATCCAGCGGCTGATCGGCCGCAGCCTGCGCGCGGTGTTCGACCTGCGCCTGCTGGGCGAGCGCACCCTGCACCTGGATTGCGACGTGCTGCAGGCCGACGGCGGCACGCGTTGCGCCAGCATCACGGGCGCGTGGGTGGCCGCGGCCGACGCCGTGGCGCTGCTGATGCAGCGCGGCGACCTGGCGCACAACCCGATCCGCGACGCGGTCGCCGCCGTGTCGGTCGGCCTGGTGGATGGACGCGCGGTGCTGGACCTGGATTACCAGGAGGATTCGGCCTGCGCGGCCGACGTCAACGTGGTGATGACCGGCAGCGGCGCTTTCGTCGAAGTGCAGGGCACCGGCGAGGGCGCCACCTTTACCCGCGGCGAACTCGACACGATGCTCGGGCTGGCCGAAAACGGCATCGCCCAGCTGGTGCGGGCGCAGCGCGAGGCATTGCAGTAAACCCGCGTGCCTGTCCCCGCACGGGGACTGGCACGCGCTGAATCCGGGGTGCCTGTCCCCGCACGGGGACTGGCACGCGCTGAATCCGGGGTGCCTGTCCCCGCACGGGGACTGGCACGCGCTGAATCCGGGGTGCCCGTCCTCCCCGCTGATCTGGGGTGCCTGTCCCCGCCGGGACAGGCACCCCGTCGTCCGTCCTGGCCACGGCCTTACTCGCTCAACAGCTTGCCCACGCGCTCCTGCTCGGCCAGGCGCCACGCCTGGGCTATCAGGGCGCGTACTTCGCTTTCGGTGGCGTGGCCGCCGTAGCGCGCCAGCCGCAGGGCCTTGTCCTCGATTTCGGGGCGCGCGAGGGTGTTGCCGGGGTCGCCCTTGGGCTCGTCGACGCGGCCGTGCAGATGGCGGCCATCGGTGGTGGTGACGTTGACCTTGCCGATCCAGCGCCTGGGGTAGGCGCGGTCCACTTCGTCGTCGAGCGTCATGCGCACCTTGTCGCGCAGCGCAGCCACCTCGGCGTCGCCCGGGGCGGCGTCGAACTCGGTGAGGCCGGCGTGGCCGCGCAGCGCGATCAATGCCAGCACGGTGCCCATCGAGAACTTCGATTGATGGACGGTGGCGGGGGCGGTGACCGGGCCCAGCACGTCGATGGCGCCCTGGTGCACCAGGGTTTCCACCGCGGCCAGGTCGGCGGCGCGCAGGCCATGTTCGCGCATCACGTGCTGCAGGGCGTCGGCCGCCGGATGGGTGTGGCGGCACGAGGCGTGGTACTTGAAGGAGGTCTCGGCCAGGGCCCAGCGCTGGCCCAGGCCGTCGAGCAGGCGGCTGGGGTCGGCGTCGCTGGACATGCCGGCGGCCAGGCCTTGCGCGCCTTCGAGAATGCGCTGCGCGCCGGTGAAGCCGTCCCGCGCCAGGTAGGCAGCCGTGATGCCCGCGGCCGCCGCGTGCGCGGTGTGCAGTTGCTTGGAGTCGGCGGCATCGCGCAGGAACTCCCACAGGCCGGCCGATTGCGTGCCGGCCGAGCCCAATGCATGCAGCATCCGGGTGGCGTCGAGACGCAGCAGATGGCCGACGGTGACGGCGGCGGCCAGGGTGCCGACCGTGGCGGTGGTATGGAAGATCTTGTAGTGGGAGCGGCCGAGGAATTCGCCGATGCGGATGCCCGCTTCATAGCCGGCCACCGCCGCGGTCAGCAGGTCGCGGCCGCTGCGGCCCAGCGCCTGCGCCACCGCCAGCGCGGGCGGGAATACCACCGCGGCCGGATGGAACACCGCGCCGTTGTGCACGTCGTCCTGTTCGACCACGTGGCAGGCGGCGGCGTTGACCATGGCGGCGAACAGCGGCGTGGTGCCGGTGCGCGTGACCAGGTTCTCGGATGGGCCGTCGGCCGGGCCCATGGCGGCGGCATAGCGCGCGATGGCCTGCACAGGAGGGGCGCCGGCGCCGGCCAGGATCGACGCCAGGCTGTCGAGGAACAGGTCTTCGGCTCGCCGGAGCACGGCGGGCGGGATGTCCTCGTAGCGCAGGTCCGCGGCGAATTCGGCCAGCCGGGCGCTGGGGTGGTCGGATGGGGAAGGGGGCGTGGTCATGGTCATGGTCATGGTCAGAAGGAGCGGGGCATGCCCGGCACGTGCTCGGCGACGTAGGACAGGATCAGCTTGGTGGAGATCGGCGCCACCTGGTAGCGCCGGGTCTCGCGGATTCTGCGCTCGACGTCGTATTCGGCGGCAAAGCCGAATCCGCCATGGAATGGCGGGCGGGCGCTGACGGCCTCGACGTGGACGCAGGTCCGCGCACTCACCGCCTCGCGGATATCCTGGAAGTCGGATTGCGTCTCGGGCATGGCTGCGTCTTCTTTTATGATGGGGGTTGCGGAAACGTAATCGAGCACTGTGCCCCAAGCCCGGCGCCATGCCAATTTACGATTGCCGAATACCGGGTTATGGATTACCGAAGGGAGGGGGCGCATGGCCGCGCATTTCGATTTGACCGACCTGCAGCTGCTGGTGCATATCGGCGATTGGCACAGTCTGACGCGCGGCGCCGAGAAGTCGCACCTGTCGCTGCCGGCCGCCAGCACGCGGGTCAAGAACCTCGAAGAGCATTTCGGCACCCAGTTGCTGTACCGCACCAGCCAGGGCGTGACCCTGACGCCCTCGGGCGAGGCCATGCTGCGCCATGCCCGCACGGTCATGCAGCAGGTCGAGCAGATGCGCGGCGACATGCAGGAGTTCGCGCGCGGCGTCAAAGGGCACGTGCGCGTGCTGGCCAATACGACGGCGATGACCGAGTTCATGCCCGCCGTGCTGGCGCGCTACCTGGCGGCGCACCCGGACGTCAACGTCGAGCTGCGCGAACGGCTCAGCTACCTGGTGGTGCGGGCGGTGGCCGATGGCTCGGCCGATATCGGCGTGGTGGCCGGCTGTGTCCCGGACCAGAAACTGCAGTTCATCCCGTACCGCAAGGATAGGCTGGTGGTCGTGACGCCGGCCGCCCACCGGCTGGCGGCCGAGGAATCGGTGGCGTTCGCCGATACGCTGGCCGACGATTATGTCGGCCTGTCCGAGTGGAGCGCCATCCATCCGTTCCTGGTGCAGGCGGCCGCGAGCCTGGGGCGCACCTTCAGGTTCCGCGTCGAGGTGGGCAATTTCGAGGCGGTCTGTCGCATGATCGAAAGCGGCGTGGGCATCGGTGTGATTCCGGAGTCGGCCGCGCTGCGCTACGCGCGCAATCTCGACATCGCGCTGGTCGGCCTGACCGACGAGTGGGCCGTGCGCGAACTGCAGATCTGCGTGAAGAACCTGGACAGCCTGCCGGTATTCGCGCGCGAACTGGTGGAAACCTTGGTGGCCGACGGGGACGCGGCCGGCTGAGCGTGTCAACAATCTGCAAGACTGCCTGACCATAATGGCGGCGACGCCGCCATGCGCGGCTCAGCCTCACTTGCGGATCCCGATGCGAAAGAAACTCAAACTTGCGGCCGCGCTGTCGGCCACGCTGGCATTTTTCGTGCTGCTGTTCGCCGCGGCCGCCGGCGCCGGCGTGGCGGTGCTGCGCGATAACCAGACTGCCATCGAAGCCCTGGGCCGCGGCAATATCGAACGCGCCAGCGACCTGGGCGATACGACCAGTTGGCTGTTCCAGGCCCGCGCCGTGCTGGCCGACGCCAAGACGTATATGGAAGGCGGGCTGGAAGCGCAGCGCGACGCGGCCCTGGCGCAGGCGGCCACGCTGCTGGAGCAGGCCCGCGACAGCCAGGAGCGCCTGCGCGGCAATCCCGAGACGGCCGCGCAGGGCGCGCCCCTGTACGACGAGGTGCTGGCCGGCTACGACGCGCTGGCCACCCAGGCGCTGGCGCCGCTGCATGCCGCGCTCAAGGGCTGGAACGGGATCGAGGCCAACCGGCTGGCCGAGCGCGTGCTGCCGCAGGCGGCCGAGCGCTACATCAAGGCGGTCGACGCCTTCCAGGGCTACGCGCGGGAGCAGGGGCGCGCCGCCGTGGCCGACGCCGCGCGCGTGCTCGAACGCATGGGGCTGGGCGCGCTGGCCCTGCTGGCGCTGGTGGCCGTCCTGGCTGTCGTGATCCGGCTGGGCTTTCGCCGCGCGATGCTGCGGCCCTTGACCGAGGCCGGCCGCCATTTCGACCGCATCGCCGATGGCGACCTGACCGCCGCGATCGCGGCGCGCGGCGACAACGAGATCGGCGTGCTGTATTCGGCGATGCGGCGCATGCAGGGCGGCTTGACCCGCGCGGTCGAATCGGTTCGCCACGGCGTGGAGGAGATCCACACCGGTTCGGGCGAGATCGCCGCCGGTGGCGTGGAGATGTCCGGCCGCACGGCGCGCCAGGCCGGCGCGCTGCAGGAGGCCGCCGCCAGCATGGCGGAGCTGGCCGGTACGGTGCGCGCCACCGCCGAGCACGCCGACCAGGCCAGCCGGCAGGCGGCCGGCGCCACCGAGCTGGCGCGCCAGGGCGGCACGGCGGTCGAGCAGGTGGTCGCCAGCATGCGCGACATCGCCAGCGGCGCGCAGCGCATCGCCGAGATCGTGGGGTTGGTCGACAGCCTGGCGTTCCAGACCAATGTGCTGGCCTTGAACGCGGCGGTGGAGGCGGCCCGGGCCGGGCCGCAGGGCCGGGGTTTCGCCGTCGTGGCCGGCGAAGTCCGGTCGCTGGCCCAGCGCAGCGCCCAGGCGGCGCACGAGATCAAGGCCTTGATCGACGATTCGTCGGCGCGCGTGGCCAGCGGCGTGCAGCAGGTCAACCTGGCGGGCGCGACCATGGGCGAGATCGTGCAGTCGATCGACCGGGTGACGCAATTGGTGGCCGGCATTTCCGAGGCCAGCGCCACGCAGGCCGCCGGCATTGCCTCGGTCAACCTGGCCGTGGCGGATGCCGAGCGCGCCACGCAGGAAAACGCCGCCATGGCCGAGCAGACCGCCGCGGCGGCGGCCTCGCTGGAAACGCAGGCGCAGGCCTTGCGCCAGGCGGTGGCGGTCTTCCGCCTGGCGGGCGCGGCGCCGCGCTCAGGCGGCGCGGGCGGGCACCTGGTAGCGCTGGACCACCAGCGCCAGGTTGCCGTGCTTGACCTGCTGCTTGACGTGGGCGGCGGCCGAGGCGAGGTCCTCCGGGCGAACGTGGCTGCCTAGTTCGGCCGGGCTGACTTCCAGCGCGCCGATGCCCAGGGTGACGCAGGGAAAGAAGCGCAGCACGCCGTAGCGGTCCTCGGCGCGGATGCCGCCATCGTGGCGGCCCTGGTCGTCGTACAGGTCGAGGGCGCGCAGGTTGAACTCGGCGATGATGCGCTCGACCCGCAGGCGCCAGTCGGTGCTGCGCAGCATGACGACGAAGTCATCGCCGCCGACGTGGCCCACGAAGTCGCGGCGCGCGTCGCAGTGGCGCTTGATGGTGTCGGCGCACAGGCGGATCATGTCGTCGCCGCGCCAATAGCCGTAGACGTCGTTGAACGGCTTGAAGTTGTCCAGGTCGGCGTAGCAGACGACGAAGTCGGGCGCATGGCCAAGCAGGTGGGCGATGTGCTGGCTGATGGGAATGTTGCCCGGCAGCGAGGTCAGCGGGTTGGCGTAGCGCGCGGCTTCGAGGCGCATTTCGGTGACCGAGCGCACCAGCGCTTCGCCGGTGCCCAGGCTGTCGTAGCGGCCGCCGCGGGTGATGACGAAGCCGTCGGCCAGGTAGCGCTGGTCGTCGGACAGCAGCACGTGGCTGAGCTGGTCGATCGAGGTGTGCACCTCCACCAGCACGGGATCCGGGTTCATGAACGTCGAGCACGGGTTGCGCCCGAACAGGTCGCGGGTATAGCGTTGGGCGTAGTGCTCGGAGAAGTCGCGCCGGTTGATGATGCCTACCGGCCGGCTGTCGCTGTCCAGCACCGCCACGGCATGCAGGTGGCGATGTTCCTGGAACAGCCGCTGTACGTCGTCGTTGGTGTGGCGCGCCAGCATGACCGGCGGCGCCTCGACCCGCAGCGCCAGCGCCGTGTGGCCCGGCAGGGGCGCGGGTTGCGTCGCGCAGGATGGCTGCAGCGAGGCGCGCGCCGCCGTGGGCAGGTCGGCGCGCGGCTCGTTTTCGGGGCGGCCCAGGAACCAGCCTTGCGCATAGCGTATGCCCAGTTCGTACACCGTGCGCAGGTCGTCGGCGTTCTCGATGCCCTCGGCCACCAGGGTGGAGTTGAGCTGCCGCGCCGTCGATACCATGGAGCGCACCAGTTGCAGGCGGCGCTCGTCGCGGCTGATGCCGTTGAAGAAGTAGCGGTCGATCTTGACCAGGTCGGGGGCCAGTTCGGCCCACAGCTGCAGGCTGGCGTTGCCGACGCCGTAGTCATCCAGCGCCACCCGCATGCCGCTGGCGCGCAGGCAGGCCAGGGCCTGATTCAGGGCCGGCAGGTCGCCGCCCACCGGATCGTATTCGGTGATCTCGATGACCACCCGGTCGGCAGCCAGGCCGCTGTCGGCCAGCAGCATGACCGGCAGCCCGCCGCCGTAGCGGCGCCAGCACGCCACCAGGACGGCGCCGGAGAGATTCAGGAACAGGTTGCCGGGCGAGTCCAGCTCGGTGAAGCGGCGCGCGCCGGCCTGCAGGCTGGCAAGTTCGAGTTCGGCGTGCAGGCCGTCGCGGCGCGCCGCGGCGAACAAGGCGTCCGGCATGTGCAGCACGCTTTGCCGCGGCCCTCGGATCAGGCTTTCATGGCCGAAAATGCGGTCCTGCGCCAGGTCGGCCACCGGCTGGTAGCAGGGATTGAGCAGGCCGCCCTGGAGAATGGCGGCCAGGCCGGCGTCGGCACGGAGATCTGCTGAGGAAGACGAGATCATGCTGGGCGTATGCGCGAAGGGCCAGGCAGGCCGGGGTCAATATCATGACGAGTCATTATTGCCGCGATGTTGCGTAGGTTCGCCAGTCGCGCCGAGGCGGCCGCATCCCGTTCTACAATGTTGCCCATGTCCGCAGAAATACTCAATCCAAACTTGCGTCGTGTGGTGCTTGCATCCAACAATGCCGGCAAATTGCGCGAATTCTCGGCCCTGTTCGCCCCGCTGGGGATAGAGCTGGTGCCGCAAAGCGAATTGGGCGTCTCGGAGGCCGAGGAGCCCCACGTCACCTTTGTCGAGAACGCGCTGGCCAAGGCCCGCCACGCCAGCCGGCACACCGGCCTGCCGGCCCTGGCCGACGATTCCGGCCTGTGCGTGGTGGCGCTGGGCGGGGCGCCTGGCGTGCATTCGGCCCGCTACGCCCAGCAGCCCGGCGGCGCCCGCAGCGACGCGGCCAACAACGCCCTGCTGGTGCGCGAGCTGGCCGCCGCCGGCGACCGGCGCGCCTGGTACGTCGCGCTGCTGGCGCTGGTGCGCACCGAGCACGATCCCTGTCCGCTCATCGGCGAAGGGCTCTGGCACGGCGAGATCGTCGATACGCCGGCCGGCGAGCACGGCTTCGGCTACGACCCGCATTTCTATCTGCCGCAGCAGGGCTGCACCGCCGCCCAATTGGCGCCGGAGCACAAGAACCGCATCAGCCACCGGGCGCAGGCCCTGGCGCAGCTGCTGGACAAGCTGCGCGCGACCGGACCGGTGGACCGGCCCTAGCCGGCCGTGGCGAGCACGCGCATGGCCATCACGATTCCCATCCGCAACCTGGGCGGCCCGGCCGCCGGCGCGCGCGTCCTTGCGCCGGCCGGCGCCACGCTGACCAGCCTGCCGCCGCTGTCGGTCTACGTGCACGTGCCCTGGTGCGTGCGCAAATGCCCGTATTGCGATTTCAATTCGCATGCCGCGCCGGGCGAGATCCCCGAACGCGCCTACCTGGACGCGCTGCGCGCCGACCTGGAGCAGGCCGTGCCCGAGGTATGGGGGCGCCAGGTCATTTCCGTCTTCATCGGCGGCGGCACGCCCAGCCTGCTGTCGGCGGCGGGGCTGGACGAGTTGCTGGCGATGCTGCGCGCCTGCCTGAACCTGCTGCCGGACGCCGAAATCACCATGGAGGCCAACCCGGGCACCGCCGAGGCCGGACGCTTCCGCGATTACGCGGCCAGCGGCGTGACGCGGCTGTCGCTGGGCATCCAGAGCTTCGACGATGCCCAACTGTCCAAGCTGGGCCGCATCCATGACGCGGCCCAGGCGCGCGCGGCCATCGCCATGGCGCAGCAGGCGGTCGAGCGCGTCAACCTGGACCTGATGTTCGCCTTGCCGGGCCAGGAGCTCGAGCAGTGCCGGGCGGACCTGCGCCAGGCGCTTGCCTTCGGCACGGAACACCTGTCGCTGTATCACCTGACGCTGGAACCCAATACGGTTTTCGCCAAATACCCGCCGGAATTGCCGGACGACGATGCCAGCGCCGCCATGCAGGACATGGTCGCGGAAACCCTGGCGCAGGCCGGGCTGGCGCGCTACGAGGTCTCGGCCTATGCCCGCAACGGCGCGCGTTGCCGGCACAACCTCAATTACTGGGAGTTCGGCGACTACCTGGGCCTGGGGCCCGGCGCCCACGGCAAGCTGTCGTTTCACGACCGCATCGAACGCCAGGCGCGCCTGCGCAATCCGGATTCCTGGATGCAGCGCGCCATGGCGCGCGATGGCAGCCATGTGGCCGAAAGCCGGGTCGTCGGGGCGGGCGAACTGCCGTTCGAGTTCATGCTCAATGCGCTGCGCCTGAAAGACGGCGTGGCCGCGTCCTCGTTCGCCGAGCGCACCGGCCTGTCGCTGGCGGCCATTGCGCACCAATTGGAAGCGGCGACCCGGCGCGGCCTGCTCGACGCCGATCCGACCCGCCTGCGCGCCACCGCACTGGGTTGGCGCTTCCTGAACGATCTACAGGAAATGTTCCTGTAATCGCCGCGCACCAAAATAGGGCAATCAACGCCCTGTGTTTTGCACCATAATGGTGCTAAATTTCTGTTCTCGCATTCCGCCGCCGCCTCTTTCCGGGAGTGTGGAGCCTGGCACGCATTTTGCTTGCCTGTTTATTGCCGGTCGGGCAACCAAGGCCCTCGACGCTTTTATCTTATGGAGATGACATGGCAAGCCCCAAAGACGTTCTCAAGCAGATCGCCGACAATGAAGTCAAGTTCGTGGATTTCCGCTTCACCGATACGCTCGGGCGCGAGCACCACGTTTCCGTTCCCACCTCGGCCGTCGACGAGGACAAGCTGGAGAGCGGGCAGGCGTTCGACGGGTCGTCGATCCCGGGCTGGAAGGGCATCGAAGCCTCCGACATGCTGTTGATTCCCGACCTGGACACGGCCAACCTGGACCCGTTCCGCGAAGAGCCGACCCTGATCCTGAGCTGCGACGTGGTCGAGCCGTCGGACCTGAAGGGCTACGATCGCGACCCGCGTTCGCTGGCCAAGCGCGCCGAAGCCTACCTGAAGTCCTCCGGCCTGGGCGATACCGCCTACTTCGGCCCGGAGCCCGAGTTCTTCGTGTTCGACGGCGTGACCTGGAACACCGACATGTCGGGCACCTTCGTCAAGATCAAGTCGGAAGAGGCGCCGTGGTCCAGCGGCCTGGAATTCGAAGGCGGCAACATGGGCCATCGTCCGGGCCCCAAGGGCGGCTACTTCCCCGTGCCGCCGGTCGATTCGTTCCAGGACATGCGTTCCGAAATGTGCCTGCTGCTCGAGCAGATGGGCGTGCCGGTCGAAGTGCACCACCATGAAGTGGCCGCGCCCGGCCAGCTGGAGATCGGCACCAAGTTCAGCACGCTGGTGCAGCGCGCCGACTGGAACCAGGTCATGAAGTACGTGATCCACAACGTGGCGCACGTATACGGCAAGACCGCCACGTTCATGCCCAAGCCCATCGTCGGCGACAACGGCTCGGGCATGCACGTGCACCAGTCGATCTGGAAGGATGGCCAGAACCTGTTCGCGGGCAACGGCTACGCCGGCCTGTCGGAGTTCGCGCTGTACTACATCGGCGGCATCATCAAGCATGCCCGCGCGCTCAACGCCATCACCAACCCGGGCACCAACTCGTACAAGCGCCTGGTGCCGCACTTCGAGGCGCCGGTGAAGCTGGCGTATTCGGCCCGCAACCGTTCGGCCTCGATCCGCATCCCGTACGTCGGCAACCCCAAGGCGCGCCGCATCGAGACGCGCTTCCCGGATCCGCTGGCCAACCCGTACCTGGCGTTCTCGGCCCTGATGATGGCCGGCCTGGACGGCGTGCAGAACAAGATCCACCCGGGCGACCCGGCCGACAAGAACCTGTACGACCTGCCGCCGGAAGAGGACGCCAAGATCCCGACCGTCTGCGCGTCGCTGGAAGAGGCCCTGGCCGCGCTGGACAAGGATCGCGAGTTCCTGACCCGTGGCGGCGTGTTCAGCAACGACATGCTCGACGCCTACATCGAACTGAAGATGGGCGAAGTCACGCGTCTGCGCATGACCACGCATCCGGTCGAATTCGACATGTACTACAGCCTGTAATCCGGGAGGCTGTGCGGCGGCGGGCCTCGCGGCCCGCCCGCCGCGCCGTCCCGGTTGCCTCCTATGACGAATGTCGATGCTTTTGATCTGCTGGCCACATCGGTCTTCCTGCTGAACGAGCGCGGGCATATCGAATACGCCAATGCCGCAGCCGAGGACCTGTTCGGCCGTTCCCGCAAGCAGTTGCGAGGCCTGTCGGCCGCGACGCTGTTCGACAATCCCGAAGACCTGCAATCGGCCATCGACAGCGCGGCCGCCGGCAAGTTTGCCGACGTGCGCCAGCTGGCCTCGCTGCGACGGGTGGTCGAGTCGGTGGAGGTCACCGTCACGACGGTGTCGCTGTCCGGCCAGGCCTGGCCGGTATTGATCGAGACGCGCGAGATCGAGCAGCGCGTGCTGGCCGATCGCAACCAACGGCTGGTCGACGAAATCGAATCGCATCGCGAATTGCTGCGCAATCTCGCGCACGAGGTCAAGAACCCCCTGGGCGGCCTGCGCGGCGCGGCCCAGCTGCTGGAAGCCGAGCTGCCCAGCGCGGCCCTGGCCGAATATACCCAGGTCATCATCACCGAGGCCGACCGGCTGCAGGCGTTGGTCGACAGGCTGAGCGGTCCGCAGCGCGTGCCGCTGGCCGCGCGGCCGGTGAACATCCATGAAATCTGCGAGCGCGTCTGCGCGCTGATCCAGGCCGAGTTCCGCGACGCGGTCGAACTGGTGCGCGACTATGACGCGTCGGTGCCCGAGCTGCGCGGCGACGCGGCCAGGCTGATGCAGGCGGTGCTGAATGTGGCGCGCAACGCGGCGCAGGAGCTGGTGCAGCAGAAGCCGGGCGCCGACGTGCCCGCGCCGCGCGTCATGCTGCGCACGCGGGTGGCGCGCCAGGTCATGCTGGCGCACCGGCAGCACCGGCTGGCGCTGGTGGTGTCGGTGCTGGACAACGGGCCAGGCGTGCCCGAGCACATCCGCGAGCGCATTTTCCATCCGCTGGTGACCGCGCGCGCCGGCGGCACCGGGCTGGGCCTGAGCCTGGCCCAGGATTTCGTGCAGCAGCACGGAGGCATCATCGAATTCGAGTCCCGTGCGCGGCACACCGAATTCCGGCTGGTATTACCGATGGAGCCCCCACTTTGATGAAACCCGTTTGGATTGTCGACGACGACCAGGCCATCCGCTGGGTGCTCGAGAAGGCCCTGGCGCGGGCCGGCCTCGCCACCCGCAGTTTCTCCCGCGCCGCCGACGTGCTGCAGGCGCTGGCCGCCGACGTGCCGTCGGTGCTGGTGTCGGACATCCGCATGCCGGGCGGCGACGGACTTGAGCTGCTGCGCCAGATCAAGGAGCGAAATCCCGGACTGCCGGTGATCGTCATGACCGCCTTCGCCGACCTGGACAGCACGGTGTCGGCGTTCCAGGGCGGCGCGTTCGATTACCTGGCCAAGCCATTCGATGTGAACGAAGCCGTGGCGCTGATCCAGCGCGCCATGCAGGAGGGCGAGCCCGCGGCCGATGCCGGCGCGGCGGGCGAGCCGGCGCAGAATGGCGAGCGCTGGGTGATGACGCAGTCCTCGTCCACCGCGATGCAGGAAGTGTTTCGCGCCATAGGCCGGCTGGCGCAGTCCAAGGTGACGGTGCTGATCACCGGCGAGTCCGGCACGGGCAAGGAGCTGGTGGCGCGCGCCCTGCATGGGCACGGCGCGCGCGCCGGCGGGCCGTTCGTGGCGCTGAACGCCGCGGCGATTCCGCGCGATCTGCTGGAGGCCGAGTTGTTCGGGCACGAGCGCGGCGCCTTCACGGGAGCCAATACGCTGCGGCGCGGACGTTTCGAGGAAGCGCATGGCGGCACGCTGTTCCTGGACGAGATCGGCGACATGCCGATCGAGTTGCAGACCCGCCTGCTGCGCGTACTGGCCGAGGGCAGTTTCTACCGCGTGGGCGGTGCGCAACCGGTGCGCGTGGACGTGCGCATCGTCGCCGCCACGCACCAGCCGCTGGAACAGCGCGTCGAGCAGGGCCTGTTCCGCGAAGACCTGTTCCATCGCCTCAATGTGATCCGCCTGCGGCTGCCGCCGCTGCGTGAACGGGTCGAGGATATTCCGGCGCTGGCCCAGCACTTCCTGGCCACCAGCGCGCGGGCGCTGGGCGTGCCGGTCAAACGGCTGACGCCCGACGCGCTGGCCGTGCTGGCGCGCTTCGATTTTCCCGGCAACGTGCGCCAGCTGGAGAACTTCTGCCATTGGCTGACAGTCATGGCCCCGGGCCAGACGATCGACCGCAATGACCTGCCGCCCGAAATCCGGGCGGTCGAGCACCAGCAGGCGGCGGCGCGGCAGGCGCCGGCGCCTGTCGCGGCGGCCGCGGCCGGCACGGAGCCGGCCCGCGCCGAGGCGCCGGATGCCGCGCCGCGCAACTGGCACGAAGCCTTGCTGCGCGACGCGCAGTTCCGGCTCGAGCGCGGCGAGCCGGCGGTCATGGCGACGCTGACGCGCCAGTTCGAGAAGATCCTGCTGCAAAGCGCCCTGGATGCGAGCCGGGGGCGACGGGTCGAGGCCGCGTCGCGGCTGGGCATCGGCCGCAATACCATCACGCGCAAGCTGCGCGAGCTGGGTATCGACGACGCATAGGGCCAACCCTCACGGCACGCCCAGCAGGCTTTCGCACAGCCGGGGCGAGCGCAGCCTGTCCAGCCACCATTGCAAGGCCCGCCCGGGCTTGGGATCGCGCCAGGCGTAGACCACCTGTTCGGTGAGCGGCACGACGTCGTCGGTGGGGCAGGTGGCCAGCAGGCCCTGGGCGAGGTAGGGCGCGGCCAGGGTCAGGGGCAGGTGTCCCACGCCGATGCCGCGCACCTGGGCGTCGATCTTGGCCTGCATGGTGGGCATGACGATCACGGGCTGTTCGCGCAGCAGGCCGCGCGTGCGCGGCGGCAGGTCGCGCGAGGTATCGGCCACCACGATGGCGCAATAGGCCGCGATGTCGCGGGCGCCCAGGGGGCGCCCCAATGCGGCCAGCGGATGATGCGGCGCCACGCAGAAGGCAAACTGGGTCTGCCCCATGGCCTGGGTGCGGTAGGCGCCCGACGGCGCGCCCGCCGCGTCGGCGCCGATCAGCAGGTCGGCGCGGCCCGAGGCCAGCGCATCCCAGTTGCCGCTGAGCACTTCGGAGGAAAAGCGCAAGGTCGTGGCGCCCGCCAGGGCGCGAAAATCCTCGATCAGGTCGTACAGCGGCGTCCAGGGCAGCACGGCGCTGACGGCGATGCGCAATTCGCCTTCCCAGCCGGTGGCCACGCGCTTGACGCGGCTGGCCAGTTCGTCGAGCGATTGCAGGACGTGGCGGCCTTCGGCCAGCAGGGCCTGGCCGGCGGGGGTGAGGGCCGCCCGATGGCCGCTGCGGTCGAACAGCAGCACGTCCAGGCCGTCCTCCAGCTTGCGGATGGCGTAGGTGACGGCGGAAGGCACTTTGCCCAGCTCGCGCGCCGCCTTGGCGAAGCTGCCATGGCGGGCAATGGCGTCGACCATGACCAGCAGGTCGGGCGTGATGGGCTGGCCGGCGGCCGGGGCGGCGCGTGGGCTGGGCATGGCGGCGTCCAATCATTCAAATTAATTGAATGATGTCATCGAATCCATCCCTCATCAAGGCCTGGAGGGCCGGGCATAATGAACCCATGTTGTGAATGACGGTACACGGCATGCGGCCGACGCACCAAGCATTCACATTATTGAAACAAGGAGTTCGCCATGCTTACCCTGCGTCGCAGCGCCGAACGCGGCCATGCCAACCACGGCTGGCTCGATACGCACCACACGTTTTCCTTCGCCAACTACTACGACCCGGCCCATATGGGGTTCGGGCCGCTGCGCGTGATCAACGACGACCGCATCGCCGCCGGCCGGGGCTTCGGCACGCACGGCCACCGGGACATGGAGATCATCACCTATGTGCTGGACGGCGCGATCGCGCACAAGGACAGCATGGGCAGCGGCTCGACCATCCGGCCCGGCGACGTGCAGCGCATGAGCGCCGGCCGCGGCGTGATGCACTCGGAGTTCAACCCGCAGCCGGATGCCGCGACCCACATGCTGCAGATCTGGATCGAGCCCGATGTGACGGGCATTGCGCCCGAGTACGAGGAAAAGCGTTTTCCCGAGGCCGACAAGCGTGGCCGGCTGCGCCAGCTGGTTTCCCCCGACGGCGCCGACGGCTCGCTGCGCATCCACCAGGATGCGCGCCTGTACGCGGGCCTGTTCGACGGCACGGAAAGCGCCGAGCTGCCGCTGGCGGCCGGGCGCCGCGCCTGGGTGCACGTGGCGCGCGGCAGCCTGGTCGTCAATGGCCAGCAGCTGGGCGCGGGCGATGGCCTGGCGCTGCAGGACGAGGCCGCGGTGCGCCTGGGCGACGGCGAAGGCGCCGAAGTGCTGGTATTCGATTTGCCGTAAAGTGAGACGGGCGCCGCCTGGCGGCGCCCATTTTCCCACGGCGCGGCCGCGCGGCCGGCCGCTACAGGAGGAGAACCATGTCGATTTTGAACAATGCGCCGCAATCGGCGGTGCAGACCATCGTGGTGCCGCGCACCAGCGACCTGGGCGGATTCGAAGTGCGCCGCGCCTTGCCGTCGGCGCAGCAGCGCTCGGTGGGCCCGTTCGTGTTCCTCGACGAAATGGGCCCGGTGCAGTTTCCCGCCGGCGTGGGCATGGACGTGCGGCCCCACCCGCATATCGGGCTGGCCACGGTGACCTATCTCTACGAGGGGGCGCTGGTGCACCGGGACGGGGCTGGCAATGTCCAGACCATCCTGCCCGGCGAGGTCAACTGGATGACGGCCGGCCGCGGCATCGTGCATTCCGAGCGCACCTCGCCGGAAAGCCGGCTGGCGCCGCTGCGCATGTACGGCCTGCAGATGTGGGTGGGCCTGCCCAAGGCGCACGAGGAAACGGATCCGGGCTTCGTGCACTACGGCACCGAAGCGCAACCGGTGGTCGAAGGCGAGGGCGTGCGCGCCCAGGTGATCGCCGGCTCGCTGTTTGGCCAGACCTCCGGCGTGCGCACCCTGTCGCCGCTGTTCTATGGCGACGTGCAGTTGCAGGCCGGGGTCACGGTGGTGGTGCCGCCCGAGCACGAAGAGCGCGCCGCCTATCTGGTGGAGGGGACGGTGGATATCGAAGGGCAGGCGTACGAGCCCGGCCGCCTGATCGTGTTCGCGCCGGGCGTGGCGGTGACGATCCGCGCGCAGACGGCGGCGCGCATGGCGCTGGTGGGCGGCGAGCCCCTGGACGGCCCGCGCTTCATCTGGTGGAACTTCGTCTCCAGCAGCAAGGACCGCATCGAACAGGCCAAGGAAGACTGGAGCAGGAACCGCTTCGGCCAGGTCGTGCCAGGCGACGAAACCGAGTTCATCCCCTTGCCGCCGCCGCGCTCCTGAGTGGTCCGCCGCGTCCCGGCTAGCGCCCGCGGTCGAACGCCTGCAGGCGCTGCTCCACCAGGGCTTCGCGGCGGATGAAGTCGCGCACGAACGGGCTGGCCGGGTGCTGGTGCAGGTTGTATGGGGTGTCCCATTGCTCGATATGGCCGCGCGCCATGACGCCGATGCGGTCGGCGATGGCGAAGGCCTCGGCCTGGTTGTGCGTGACCAGGATGGCGGTGTGGCCGGTGCGCTTGAGGATCTCGCGCACCTCGAAAGCCAGGCGCTCGCGCGTATCCACGTCGAGATTGGAGAACGGTTCGTCGAGCAGGAGCAGGTCGGGCGAGGGCGCCATGGCCCGCGCCAGCGCCACGCGCTGCTGCTGGCCGCCGGAGATTTCGTGCGGATAGCTGTCGGCCGATTGCGCCAGGCCGACCAGCTCCAGCATTTCGGCCACGCGCTGCGCGCGCGCCGAACGCGACAGCCGGCGCAGGCCGAAGGCCACGTTCTGGCTGACGCTCAGGTGCGGGAAGAGGGCGTAGTCCTGGAACATCATGCCGACGCGGCGCAGTTCGGGCGCCACCTGCGCGTCGGGCGAGGAAATGACGGCGCCGTCCAGCGCGATGTGCCCGGCCAGCACCGGCTCGAAGCCGGCGATGGCGCGCAGCACGGTGGTCTTGCCGCAGCCGGACTCGCCCAGCAGGCAGCCGATGTGGCCGGCCGGCAGGCTCAGCGACAGGTCGTCGATGATGGTCTTCAGGCCCTGGGGCGTGTCGTAGCCCAGCCGGATGTGATCGAGTTCTAGCAGGTCGGCCAAGGTATCAGTGTCCCATCTTCAGATTGGTGCGCGCCAGCAGGATGACCGGCACCAGACCGGCCGCGACGATGGCCAGCGCGGCGACCGCTCCTTCTTCGTAGGTGCCGCGCGCCGCTTCCGCGTACAGCCAGGTGGCCAGCGTCTCGAAGTTGAGCGGGCGCAGCAGCAGCGTGGCGGGCAGTTCTTTCATGGTGTCCACGAACACCAGCAGCGCGCTGGCCGCCAGGGCGGGGCGCAGCAGCGGCAGGTGGACGCGGCGCAGGGTGCCGGCGGAGGTCTCGCCCAGCAGCCGCGACGCCTGTTCCAGCGAGGCGGGAATGCGCGCCAGGCCGGCCTCGATGCCGCCGGTGGAGATCGCCAGGAACCGGATGGTGTAGGCGCATACCAGCGCGCCCGTGGTGCCCATCAGCAGCAGGCCGTTCCAGCCGAACAGCGCGGACATGGTGTGGTCGAGCCAGGCAAAGGGCGCCAGCAGGCCGATGGCCAGCACCGTGCCGGGCACGGCATAGCCCAGGCTGGCGATGCGCCCGCAGGTGCGGCCGGGGTTGAACGAGGCGCTCTCGCGCAGGCTGCGGCCGGCCCAGGCCACGACCAGGCCGCACAGCAGCGTGACGATGGTGGCCAGGGTGGCCACCATCAGCGTATTGCGCAACCCGGCCCAGAGCTGGTCGGAGACGCCGCCCACCAGGTGCAGGCGCTTGTAGGTTTCGACGATCAGGTACAGGGCCGGCGCCACGAAGCCCAGCACCACGGGAATCCAGCCCAGCACGGCGGCGAGCGCGGCGGCCGCGCCATGCAGCCGGCGCGGCTGCATGGCGCGCATGCGCTGGGTGTTGGCGTAGCGCTGCCGCTTGCGGCCGTGGCGTTCGAGCAGGATGAGGGCGATGACGAACACCAGCATGGTCAGTGCGATCTGCGCCGCGCTGGCCAGGTCGGACCGGGTGATCCAGGTGGTGTAGACCGACACGGTCAATGTCTGCACACCCAGGAATTCGGAGGCGCCGATGTCGTTGAGCGTCTCGAGCAGCGCCAGGCTGACGCCGACCGCGATGGCCGGCCGCGCCATGGGCAGGGCCACGCGCAGGAACACGCCGACGCGGCCCGCGCCCAGCGTGCGGGCGGCTTCCAGCAGGCTGGCGGCCTGGGTCATGAACATCACGCGGGTGCTCAGGTACACGTAGGGGTACAGCACGAAGCCCAGCACGAAGATGGCGCCGTAGATCGACCGCAGGTCGGGCAGGCGGAACTGGCGCGGGCTGTCGTATCCCAGCACGGCGCGGATGGCGCCTTGCACCGGTCCGATCGGATGCAGCAGGTCGAGATAGGCGAAGGCGATGATGTAGGTGGGCACGGCCAGCGGCAGCAGCAGGGCCCAGGTCAGGGTGCGGCGGGTCGGGAACTCGTAGGCGGTGACCAGCCACGCCGCGCCGGTGCCCAGCATGGTGACCAGCACGCCCACGCCGGCCAGCAGGATCACGGTGTTGGCCATGGCCTGCGGCAGCACATAGCGGGTCAGGTGGGTCCAGTGCGAGAGGTCGGCGTGCAGCGCCCACCATGCCAGCGCCGCCACCGGCGCCAGCACCGCCAGCGCGATGAGGGACGCGCCGGCCAGCCAGCCGGCGCCGCGTTCGCTGAAGCGGGTCCGCGCACTGCGCGGCAAGGAAATGGTGTGCATGCTACGGGGAAAAATGCAAAGCGGCCGGATGGCCGCTTTGCCGACAAACAAGGCAGTTCATGCCGTGCGCCAGGCAACGCCCGCGCCGCCGCAATGGCGTGGCGGGCGTGAGTGTAGCGCGGCTCAGTTGTCGAAGCCCACCTTGTCGACCAGTTCGCTGGCCTGCTTGCGGTACTTGGCGACCTCGGCCACGGGCAGGGTATCGACCTTCAGCGGGCCGAAGCTGGCCACCACCGGGTCCAGCTTGACGCCGGCGCGCACCGGGTACTCGTAGTTGGCCTGGGCGTACAGCGTCTGGGCCGGCTCGGAGACCAGGTATTCCAGCAGCTTGACGGCGTTGGCCTTGTTGGGCGCGTGCGCCGCGACCGCTGCGCCGCTGATGTTGACGTGGGTGCCGCCATCCTTGGCGGTGGCGAAGGTCGGGCGCACCACCTTGATGGCGTCGCCCCACTTGCGGGCGTCGGTGCCCGGCTCGGCGTTCTTCATGTGGCCGACGTAGTAGGCGTTTGCCAGGCCGATGTCGCAGATGCCGCCCAGGATGTCGCGCGCCACGTCGCGGTCGCCGCCGGCCGCCTTGCGGGCCAGGTTGGCCTTCACGCCGCGCAGCCATTTCTCGGTGGCCTCGGCGCCGTCATGGGCGATCATGGCCGCCACCAGCGCGGTGTTGTACGGGTGCTGGCCCGAGCGGATGCACACCTTGCCCTTCCATTTGGGGTCCGCCAGGTCTTCGTAGCGGAAGCTGTCCAGCTTGAGGTCTTTCTCGACGTAGAGCACGCGATCGCGCAGCGACAGGGCATACCAGCTGCCTTCGGCGCCGCGCAGGTTGGCGGGCACCACGCTGTCGAGCGTCTGCGACTGGATCTTCTGGGTGACACCGCCGTTGACCAGGTCGATCAGGTTGCCGATGTCGACCGTCATCAGCACGTCGGCCGGCGACTTGTCGCCCTCGGCCCTGACGCGCTCGAGCAGGCCGTCCTTGACGAAGACGGTGTTGACCTTGATGCCGCTATCCTTGGCGAAGGCGTCGAGCAGCGGCTGGATCAGCTTGGGTTCGCGCGTGGTGTAGAGGCTGACCTCATCGGCGGCCAGCGCCTGGGCGGAGAACGTGGCAACGCCCGCGAGCGCCAGGGCGCGCAGCAGCGGGATCAGGGAGGAACGCTTGGTCGACGGCATGGAATGACTCCGGCAGGACAGGAACGCACGCCGATGCGGATTGCAGTTGCGTGCGCTAACGAAAATGATTATCAACTGAGACGGGCACAATAACAGGAAGCGGACCGCTGTTCAACTTGTTGAAAGCTCAATCGGCAGTCGCGGCGGGGCGGGATTTGACCCCGATCAAACGGCATATGGGTATTACGATTAATAAGAGCAGTTCTCAGCTGCTTGCGTTAAAATCAGGATTAACCCTAGGTTCGCCCATCGTCTGCTTGCGGCGCGGCCTGCCCTCCGTTTCTTCCTTTGTGCGCTGGAAGGCGCCGTAATTTACAACGACATGGCAGCTTTCAATACCGAGCGCGTGCTCAGCGTGCGCCACTGGAACGACACCCTTTTCTCCTTCACCACCACCCGCGACGCGGCGCTGCGCTTTCACAATGGCCATTTCGTCATGATCGGCCTGGAAATCGAAGGCAAGCCGCTGATGCGCGCCTACAGCATCGCCAGCGCCAATTACGAGGAAAACCTCGAGTTCCTGAGCATCAAGGTGCAGAACGGGCCGCTGACCTCGCGGCTGCAGCACCTCAAGGAAGGCGACACCATCCTGGTCAGCCGCAAGCCGGTGGGCACGCTGGTGGTCGACGACCTCAGGCCGGGCAAGCACCTGTATCTGTTCGGCACCGGCACGGGCCTGGCCCCGTTCATGAGCATCATCAAGGATCCCGAGGTCTACGAGCGGTTCGAGAAGGTGGTGCTGGTGCACGGCGTGCGCTGGGCCAGCGAACTGGCCTACGCCGACTTCATCGAAAAGGAGCTGCCCGGCAACGAGTTCTTCGGCGACATCGTGCGCGACAAGCTGATCTACTACCCCACCGTGACGCGTGAACCGTTCCGCAACCAGGGCCGCATCACGCAGCTGGTCGACTCGGGCAAGCTGTGCGCCGACATCGGCCTGCCGCAGCTGGACCCGGCGGTCGACCGCGCCATGATCTGCGGCAGCCCGCACATGCTGGCCGACATCCGCGACATGCTGGACAAGCGCGGGTTCGAGGTTTCGCCGGGCGTGGGCGAGCCGGGCGACTACGTGTTCGAGCGCGCGTTCGTGGACAAATAAGGCCGCGCACCGCCAGGAACGACCGCCCTCGGGCGGTTTTTCTTTGCCCGCGCGCAGGCGTTCATGCGTCGAACGGCCGGGCGCCCAGCGCCTCGATCACGTGGTCCACGAAGCAGGTGATGCGCGCGGCCAGCGTGGTGTTGCGGTAGTAGACCGCGTTGACCGGCTGGCGCACGTCCAGGGTCTGCCTGGCGAACAGCTGCACCAGTGCGCCGGCGCGGCGGTCCTCGCAGGTCATGAAGTCCGAGAGGCAGACGATGCCCAGGCCCGCCAGGGCCATGTGCCGCAGCGTTTCGCCGCTGGACGAGGCGATGGTCGGCCGGATGCGCAGGACGGCGCCGTCGGCGTCGCGCAAGGGCCAGTCGTTCAGCGTCTCGGGCTGGGTGAAGCCGAGCAACGCGTGCTGCGCCAGTTGCGCGGGGCGGGCGGGCACGCCGCGGCGCTCGAGGTAGGCGGGGCTGGCCAGCACCCGCAGGCGGCTGGTGCCGACGGCGCGGGCGTGCAGGGTGGAGTCTTTCAGCACGCCGATGCGAAACGCCACGTCGGTGCGCTTTTCGATCAGATCGACGATGCCTTCGTTGGAATTGAGCTCCAGCTCCACCTCGGGGTAGCGGGCATGAAAGCCGGCTATCAGCGGCACCAGCACATGCAGCATGAACGGGGTGGCCGCGTCGACCCGCAGCCGTCCGGCCGGGCGCATGCGGCGGGCCGCCATCTGTTCCTCGGCCTCGTCGACCGAGGCCAGGATGGCGCGCGCATGCTGCAGGAAGGCGGCCCCTTCCTCGGTCAGCTCGAGCCGGCGGGTCGTGCGGCGCACCAGGGTGGTCTGCAGCTTTTCCTCCAGCCGGCCCAGCGTGCGGCTGGCGGCCGAGATCGTCAGACCGAGCTGTTCCGCGGCCGCGGTGATCGAACCCGTGTCCACGACGGCCACGAAGGCCTGCAATTCGTCCAGGGTGGTTTTCATTGTTGAATTCAAATCAAAAGAATTTGGTTCATACAGGGCTTAATCCGCAAATATAAACCCGGCACACTGTCGCCATTGGACTTTTTCAAGGAGAAGCGGCGATGAATTCCTCGGCCGCATTGTTTGCCCTGGCCACCGGCGCATTCGCCATCGGCACCACGGAGTTCACGCCGATGGGGCTGCTGCCCGTCATCGCCGACGGCGTGCAGGTAAGCATTCCGACCGCGGGCATGCTGATCTCGGCCTACGCGGTGGGCGTGATGCTCGGGGCGCCGGTCATGACCCTGCTGTTTGCCCGTTTCGGCAAGCGCGCGGCCCTGATGTCGCTGATGCTGATCTTCACCATTGGCAACCTGCTCTCGGCGTTCGCGCCCAGCTACGCGACCCTGCTGCTGTCGCGCCTGATCACCAGCCTCAACCACGGCGCCTTCTTCGGTATCGGGGCCGTGGTGGCTGCCAGCGTCGTGCCGCGCGAAAAGCAGGCCAGCGCCATCGCGGCGATGTTCATGGGCCTGACCCTGGCCAATATCGGCGGCGTGCCGGTGGCGACCTGGATCGGGCAGCAGGTGGGCTGGCGGCTTGCCTTCGGCGGGACGGCGGCGCTGGGCCTGGTCACTATCGCCGCGCTGTGGCTGGCGCTGCCCAAGGGCGAGCCCGGCAAGCGTCCGGACGTGCGCCGCGAGCTGGGGGTGCTCACGCGTCCAGCGGTCCTGCTGGCCATGGGCACCACGGTGCTGGGCGCCGGCGCCATGTTCGCGCTTTACACCTATGTGGCGCCGGTCCTGGCCGACCTGACCCACGCCAGCCCCAACTTCGTGGCCTTCGCCCTGGTGCTGATCGGCATCGGCTTCACGCTGGGCAACACGCTGGGCGGTCGCCTGGCCGACTGGTCGCTCGACGGCGCCACCAAGCTGATCCTGGGGCTGCTCGCGGTCATCATGGCGCTGCTGCCGCTGCTGCTGGCCACCCATGTGGGCGCGGCCATCGGGCTGGTGGTGTGGGCGGCCGCGGCCTTCGGCATCGTTCCGCCGGTACAGATGCGCGTCATGCAGGCGGCGGCCCAGGCGCCGGGCCTGGCCTCGTCGGTCAATGTCGGCGCGTTCAACCTGGGCAACGCGCTGGGCGCCGCGCTGGGCGGCGCGGCCATCGGCCAGGGCCTGGGCTATGCATCCGTGCCCCTGGTCGGCGCGGCGCTGGCCGCAGGCGGCCTGGGCCTGGTCTGGCTGGGCAATGCCGGCCGCCGCCGGGTGGCGCAGGGCGCCTGAGCGTGCCGGCGCCGCCGCCAACCTTCATTTCCACCTTCACATCCGTTCTGCATTCAAGGAGTCTTCGAATGAGCATCCCTTCCTTTGGCGTGGGTACCTTCCGCCTGACCGGCCAGACCGTGATCGACTCGGTCCGCAACGCCATCGACCTGGGCTATCGCGCCGTCGACACGGCGCAGATCTACGGCAACGAAGCCGAGGTCGGCCAGGCCATCGCCGAAAGCGGCGTGGCGCGTTCCGAACTGTTCGTGACCACCAAGATCTGGGCCGACAACCACGCCCGGGCCAGGCTGGTGCCCAGCCTGCGCGCCAGCCTGGAAAAACTGCGTACCGATTATGTGGACCTGACGCTGATCCACTGGCCGGCGCCGGGCAACGGCGTGGCGCTGCCCGAATACATGGAAGCGCTGGCCGAGGCCAAGGCGCTGGGCCTGACGCGCCGGATCGGTATCTCCAATTTCAACATCGCGCTGACCAGGCAGGCCATCGCGGTGGTGGGGCAGGGCGAGATCGCCACCAACCAGATCGAACTCAGCCCCTATCTGCAGAGCGCCAGGCTGACGGCATTCCTCAAGGAGCAGGGTATCGCCGTGACTTCCTATATGACCCTGGCCTACGGCAAGGTGCTGAAGGATCCGGTGCTGGCGCGGATCGCGGACAAGCATCGGTCGACGGTGGCGCAGGTGGCGCTGGCCTGGGCCCTGCAGCTGGGGTATGCGGTGATCCCGTCCTCGACCAGGCGCGAGAACCTGGCGAGCAACCTGCTGGCCCGCGGCCTGACGCTGGACGCCGATGACATGGCGCGGATTGCCGCGCTGGAGCGTAACGGCCGCGAGGTCGATCCCGAGGGCCTGGCCCCGGTGTGGGACTGAGCGATCGGGGCGCTGGGAAATGTTCCAGGGTTGTTCGCAAGACAGGCGAGCGGTTAGGGTTTTTCACCAGGCGTCACGGTAAGGGCTGATAGGTCCGCATCTGGGCGGTTGGCAGACTGCGCGGAGTGCTGCGTCGGGAACGCAGCGTTCGTCAGAGGATGCCATGCTCAGGTCTGTCTTGCCGTTGTTTTCCCTGTCCGTTGCCGGGCGCCTCCAGCCGGCCCGAATGGTGGCGGGCGCCGCGCGGCCGGTGCTCGCCGCAGCGCTGGGCGGTGCGCTGATGTGGGCGCCCCCGCTTCGCGCCGACCATTGGTCCGGCGCCACGATCAAGAAGACGGGCCAGGGCGAGATCGGCATATCGCTTTCCGCTGGCGGTGCCGACGATCAGGCCGGCCATCCGGGGCCGTGGGTGGCGCGCAAGGTGACGGTGGAAACCACCGGCATGTGGGGCATGGCCGTGCTGCTGAACCAGCCCGGGGGAACGCTGTCGCTGGAAGAGGCGATGGTCAGCTCCAGCGGCGACCTCGGCCTGAATCAAACCTATCAGCCGCGGGCCACGGTGATGGTGCGGGCCGGCGCGTTGAACGTGCGCGGTTCGACCATACGCAATCGCTACCGCTCCGGTTCGCGATACCACGGGCGCAAGCCGGCGGCCTTGCGCCTTGCCGGCGAGCAGGCGTCGCTGAGCATGGCCGACAGCCTGGTCGAAGGCGAGCGCGGCATGCGCTTGATCAATACGGCCCAGGCCGACATCGTGCGCAGCATCGTGCGGGGCCTGGATGGCGAGGGCTTGTCGATGGACCACGCCGCCAAGGCCAGGCTGACCGACGCGCAGGTGCTGGGCAAACGGGCGGGCAGGGTGGACGGCGCCGGCGAACTGATAGCACACAACACGCGGTTCAGCGGCAAGGCTGGCCTGTTGCTGAGCAGCAAGGCACGCGCCGACCTGAGCGGCGGTACGCTGGCGGCGAGCGAAGGCGTTGCCCTCTATCTGTATGGCGACGCCGAGGCGCAACTGCGTGACGTGGAGGTAAGCGCGCAAGGCAGGCAGCAGGTTGCCGCCATCGAATTGGTTTCGGCCCTGGCTGGCGATGCCGCGCCCGATTCGTCCGAGCCGCCTGTCCGCGCGGATCCCGTGCTGCGCGTCGCGGGCGGTTCGATTTCGGCCGCCGGCGTCGAGTCCCCGGCGCTGCGGCTGGCGGGCGGACTGGCGAGCCTGGATGGCGTTCACGTTCTTGCGGAGGCCGCGCCCGCAGCCGAGTTGATCGCCGGCACGCTCAGTGTTGCGGGCGGAACGCTGTACGCCGAGAGGGGGCCGGCGCTCTCCACGGGGAAATACGATGACTTGCTGGGCGCCGCGCAAGTTTTCCTGGGGGGCGGGGCCGTCGCGCCGCGCGACAGGATGCCCGCGGTGACGGTGACCGTGCAGCGCGGGGCCAGTGTGGGCGGCGCGCAGCTGCTGCGCCAGACCACGCCGATACCGGTGCGGCTGGTCCTGCGCGATGCGGCGGTCGCGCAAGGCGATGTCGTGCGCGCGCCCGAAGATGCGCCGCAAAAGGATTCATTCGGAATGCAGGTTCCGCCGGGCTTGCGCGTCGGGCTGGAACAGGCGCGGCTCGAACTCGATGTGGCCGACGGCGCGCGGTGGCATGGCGCGACCCAGTCGCTCGACAGGCTGGTACTGGGCGCGGGCGGCCAATGGCGGATGAGCGCGGCGTCCAGCGTGGGCGATTTGAGCATGGAGCCCGGCGCGGCCGTCGTGTTCGGCGATACGGCCGGACCGGGGTTTCAAACGCTGACGCTGCGCACGCTGGCGGGCGCCGGATCGTTCGAGATGCACGCGGACGCCGGGCTGGAGCATGCCGATCAACTGGTGGTGACCGAACAGGCCGAAGGGCGGCATCGCGTGCGGGTGCGCGCGCCGGCGGGCGCCGAGCCGGGCAAGGCGCAGGCCGTGCTGGTGCGCGTACCGGCCGATAGCGCGGCCAGTTTCGAGCTGGACGACCGCGACGGCAGGGCCGACTTCGGCACCTATCGCTACGGGCTGGCGCAACAGCCGGACGGCGCCTGGGGGCTGGTCAGGACGGGGTATTCGGCCACCGCCGCCGCGGCGCTGGACACCGGCGGGCTGGGCGCGCCGCAGGGGCTGTGGTACGCCGAAGCCAACGCATTGGGCAAGCGCATGGGCGAGTTGCGCCTGAATCCGGACGCCGGCGGCGCCTGGGGACGGGCCTTCAGCCAGCGTCAGCGCATCGGTCCGCGTGCGGGGCGACATTTCCAGCAAGACGTCAGCGGCATCGAAATGGGCGCCGACCAGGCCTGGCTAGTGGCCGGCGGCCGTTGGCACGCGGGTGGATTGCTGGGCTATACGCGCGCCCGGCGCGGATTTGCCGGCCAGGGCAAGGGCCACACCGACAGCGTGCATGTGGGCGGCTATGCCACCTACATCGGCACCAACGGCGTATACGCCGATGCGACGTTGCGCGCCAGCCGCTTCGAGAATACGTTCGACGTTGCCCGGCCGGGCGGGGGGCGCACCGTGTCCGGCAGCTACCGCGCCAACGGCGTGGGCATGACGCTGGAAGCCGGTCGGCGCCTGGCGCTGGGCCGGCACTGGTTCGTCGAGCCGCAGGCCGAGCTGGCGTGGTTCCGCGCTGGCGGCGGTACGTACAGGGCCAGCAATGGCTTGCGTATCGAGGATGACGGCGGCACGTCGCTGCAGGCGCGGCTGGGCGCCCAAGCCGGACGCCGCTTCGATCTGCGCGGCGGCGCGGTGGTGCAGCCCTACGCGCGGTTGAGCTGGGTGCAGGAGCTCAAGGGCGTGAGCACGGTGCGCACCAACGGTATCGCGCACCGTACCGACCTGGGCGCGGGCCGGGTCGAACTGGGGTTGGGCGTGGCGGCCGCGCTGGGCAAGGGCCACAATCTGTACGCATCGTACGAGTACTCGCACGGGCCCAGGCTCAGCCTGCCGTGGACCGTGCAGCTGGGTTACCGCTACGCTTGGTAAGCCGGCCCGCAATGGCGGGCGCGCATTGCCGGCCGCCGCCCGCCCTCTGTACCATTCGCTCATGGCGCAATGGCGCGCGAGGCTCGTCCAAATGGTTGAGGGCGAGCCACTTTCGCAAATGCCTATTGCTGATTAAACTCCGATAGTCGATGTTCCCTATCACGAGGACTGCCCCCATGAGCAAGCAGATCATTCATACCGACGCCGCGCCCGCCGCGGTCGGCCCGTATTCCCAGGCGGTGGCCGCCACCGGCACCAGGACGGTCTACCTGTCGGGCCAGATCGGCCTGGAGCCGGGCACCGGCGACCTGGTGTCCGAGAATTTCGACGCCCAGGTGCGCCAGGCGTTCGCCAACATGCAGGCGGTCATCAAGGAAGCGGGCGGCACGCTGGACGACATTGTCAAGCTGACGCTGTTCCTGACGGACCTGAACAAGTTCGCCGCCGCCAACGCCATCATGGCCGAGTTGATCCCGCAGCCGTTTCCGGCCCGCTCGACGGTAGGCGTGGCCAGCCTGCCCAAGGGCGCGCAGTTCGAAGTGGAAGCGGTGCTGGTCCTGTAACGCCGGGAGCCGCCCATCAGCAGTAACGGCGCGCCTGCCGCGTCCAAGCCGGCCGCCAAGGCCAGCGGCGCGGCCCGACCCACAGATACCGAGCGCAAGCTCCATAATCTGGGCTTGGTCGCGCCCGAGGATTTCGTATTGCACCTGCCACTGCGCTACGAGGACGAGACCCGCGTGACGCCGGTGTCTGCCTTGCGGCCGGGGTTCGCCGCACAGGTCGAAGGCGAGATCCTGCGCGCCGAGGTGCTGTTCCGGCCGCGGCGGCAACTGACGGCCGTACTGGCCGACGACTCGGGCGAATTGCAGTTGCGCTGGCTGAATTTCTACCCCAGCCAGCAGAAGCAGTTGACGGTGGGGCGGCGCCTGCGGGCGCGCGGCGAAGTGCGCGGCGGATTGTTCGGCCGCGAGATGGTGCACCCGCGCATGAGCAGCGCCGACCAGCCATTGCCCGCGTCGCTGACGCCGGTCTATCCCAGCACCGAAGGCCTGCCGCAGCCCACGTTGCGCAAGGCCATCGGCCAGGCGCTGGCGCGCGCCGATCTCTCCGATACCTTGCCCGAGGAGGCGCGCCAGCGCTATGGCCTGGCCGAGTTCGCGCCGGCCGTGCGCCTGCTGCACGCGCCGCCGCCGGATGCGGCCGAGCACGAGCTGATGGAGCGCATCCATCCCGCCTGGCGCCGCATCAAGTTCGACGAGCTGCTGGCGCAGCAACTGTCGCTGGCCGCCGCGCGCGCGGCGCGCCGAGTCAAGCGCGCCGAGCCCTTGCCGGCAAGCGAGGACGAGGACGGGCTGGTGGCGCGCCTGTACCGGGCCTTGCCGTTTGCGCTGACCGGGGCGCAGCAGCGCGTGGTGGCCGAGATCGCCGCCGACCTGGCGCAGCCTTATCCGATGCACCGCCTGCTGCAGGGCGACGTGGGCAGCGGCAAGACCGTGGTGGCGGCCATCGCCGCCGCGCAGGCCATTGCGCGCGGGGCCCAGGTGGCGCTGATGGCGCCTACCGAGATCCTGGCCGAGCAGCATTTCCGCAAGCTGGTGGGCTGGCTGGAGCCGCTGGGTGTGGCCGTGGCGTGGCTGAGCGGCAGTCTCAGCGCCAAGGCGCGCCGCGAGGCCGCCGCCGCCGCGGCCGACGGCAGCGTGCAACTGGTGGTCGGCACGCAGGCGCTGATCCAGGACCACGTCGTGTTCCAGCGGCTGGGCCTTTCCATCGTCGACGAGCAGCACCGTTTCGGCGTGGGCCAGCGGCTGGCCCTGAGCCGCAAGGGAGAGACCGGACGCGGCGTGATCGTGCCGCACCAGCTCAACATGAGCGCCACGCCCATCCCGCGCACGCTGGCGATGACCTTCTTCGCCGACCTGGACGTTTCGGTGATCGACGAATTGCCGCCCGGCCGCACGCCGGTGGTCACCAAGCTGGTGGCCGATGCCCGGCGCGAAGAGGTCATCGGCCATATCGCGCACGCGGCGCGCCAGGGACGGCAGGCGTACTGGGTTTGTCCGCTGGTGGAGGAAAGCGAGGCGCTGGAGCTGCAGACGGCGGTCGACACCCACGAGGCGATGCGCGCCGCCTTGCCCGACCTGCGCATCGGCCTGGTCCACGGGCGCCTGCCGCAGGCCGAGAAGGCCGAGGTGATGCGCGCGTTTCGCGAGGGCGAGATCGACCTGCTGGTGGCCACCACGGTCATCGAAGTCGGGGTCGACGTGCCGAACGCGTCGCTGATGGTCATCGAACATGCCGAGCGTTTCGGGCTGGCGCAGCTGCACCAGTTGCGCGGCCGGGTCGGACGCGGCACCGCCGAGTCGATCTGCGTGCTGCTGTACCAGGCGCCGTTGTCGCAGGTGGCGCGCCAACGGCTGCGCGCGATGTTCGAGACCAGCGACGGATTCGAGATCGCGCGGCGCGACCTGGAGCAACGCGGGCCGGGCGAATTCCTCGGCACGCGCCAGTCCGGCCTGGCCTTGCTGCGCTTTGCCGACCTGGAGGCCGACGTGGCCATCGCCGAGCAGGCGCGCGAGGCGGCGGTGTGGCTGCGCGCCAAGCATCCCGAGGCGGTGGCCGCCCACCTGGCGCGCTGGATGCGGGGGCGCGAGGATTTTCTACGTACTTGAAGGGCCGGCGCCGACACGAGGCGGCGCGGCATACCTGGAGCGAGTGGCGCTATGACACTGACCGAACTCAAATACATCGTCGCGGTGGCGCGCGAACGCCATTTCGGCCGTGCGGCCGAAGCCTGTTTCGTCAGCCAGCCGACCCTGTCGGTGGCGATCCGCAAGCTGGAGGACGAGCTGGGCGTGACCCTGTTCGAGCGTGGCGGCACGGAGGTCGGCGTGACGCCCATCGGCCAGCGCATCGTGGCGCAGGCGCAGAAAGTGCTGGAGGAAAGCGCCAGCATCAAGGAGATCGCCCGCCAGGGCCATGATCCGCTGGCCGGACCGCTGCGGGTGGGCGTGATCCACACCATCGGCCCGTACCTGCTGCCACGCCTGGTGCCCGAGCAGATCGCGCGTACGCCGCAGATGCCCTTGCTGCTGCAGGAGAACTTCACGGTGCGGCTGGTCGAGCTGCTGCGCCAGGGCGAGATCGATTGCGCCATCATGGCCTTGCCGTTGCCCGAGGCCGGCCTGGTCATGCAGCCGCTGTACGACGAACCGTTCGTGGTGGCCGTGCCGCAGGACCACGAATGGGCGCAGCGCAAGGCCATCGACGCGCAGGACCTCAAGCAGCAGACCATGCTGCTGCTGGGCAGCGGCCACTGCTTCCGCGACCAGGTGCTGGAAGTCTGTCCGGAGCTGTCGCGCTTTTCCGCTTCCAGCGACGGCATCCAGCGCACCTTCGAAGGCTCGTCGCTGGAGACCATCCGCCACATGGTGGCGGCCGGGATCGGGGTGACGGTGCTGCCGTTCACCGCGGTGCCGAACCCGCCGCAGCCCAAGAGCCTGTTGCGCTACCTGCCGTTCGACGGCGAGACGCCCGAGCGCCGCGTCGTGCTGGCGTGGCGGCGCAGTTTTCCGCGCCTGGCGGCCATCGAAGCGCTAGCCCAGGCGGTGTATGCGTGTGGCCTGCCGGGCGTGCGCATGCTAAACGAAGAAGCCGCCAGCACGCAGGTCGAATGAGGGCTCAGGCCGGCGTGGCGAAGCCTGGCCGGAAATGCTCGGCCAGGGCCTGTTCGACCACGCGGTGCGCCTCGGTGGGCGTGGCCGAGAACGGCTTGAGCAGGTAAAGCGAGCGGCCGAAGCCGGCATAGCAGTCCCACTGCGGCAGCACCGGCTCCAGGTCCGCGCAATCGCCCAGGCTGAAATCCGGCACCATGGCGATGCCCAGGCCCAGCGCCGCGCTCTCGCGCAGCAGCTCGCTGTTGTTGACGCTCAGGCAGTCCACCGGCTTGACGTGCACCGCCGGGCCGCGCCCCTGCCTGGGGGCGAACGACCACTGCGGGCTGCGCTCGTCGCCGCGGTACAGCAGGCAGCGATGGCGGGCCAGTTCGGCCGGATGCGCGGGGCGCCCATGGCGGGCGAGATACGCGCGGCTGGCCACCAGGCGGGCGCGGGTGGCGCACAGGCGCTTGCTCACGTAGGCATCGGAGACCTGGTCGGCGTGCCTGAGGGCGAAGTCGAACCCCTCCTGCCGCAGGTTGACGAAGCGGTCCGATAGATAGACTTCCAGCGCGATGTCCGGGAATTGCTGCCCCAGGCGCGCCAGCAGGCTGCCCAGGTGCTGACGGCCCAACGCCACGGGGGCGGTCAGGCGCAAGCGGCCGCGCGGCGCGCGGGTGAGATTGCGCACTTCGCCCAGGCTGTCCTCCAATGTGTCCAGCGCCGGGCCTGCCCGTTCGACCAGCAGGGCGCCGGCTTCGGTCGGGCGCACCGAGCGGGTCGTGCGCAGCAGCAGGCTGACGCCCAGCTCCTGCTCCAGGGCCTTCATGCGCAGGCTGATCAGGGACTTGGAGATGCCCAGGCGCTGGGCGGCGGCGGTAAAGCTGCGCGTGTCGGCCAGTACGGCCAGCATTTTGAGGTCGGCCAGGCGGTCGAAGATGGGGGCGCTCATTATTGTTTAACCAGATAAACAGTCTTTCCAACTATAAGGGATTACTGGGGCGGCGTCCTTTTCCTAGACTGAGGCTTCTTTCTCAGTGGGAGCGAAGCATGGCGAATCAGACCGCGCAGGTGGCGCATTGGATCGGCGGACAGGCCGCGCACGGCGCCGAACACGGGCTGCAGGACATTCATGACCCGGCCACCGGCGAGGTGGTGGCGCGGGTGGGGCTGGGCGGCGGCGATACGGTGGCGCGCGCCGTCGCGGCGGCCCGTGCGGCGCAGCCGGCCTGGGCCGCCAGGAGCCCGCTGCATCGGGCCCGGGTGCTCAACCGTTTCCTGGCCTTGCTCGAAGACAACCGGGAAGCGCTGGCGCGCATGATTTCGCGCGAGCATGGCAAGGTGATCTCGGATGCGCGCGGCGAAGTCATGCGCGGTATCGAAGTGGTCGAGTTCGCCTGCGGCGCGCCCGAGCTCATGAAGGGCGCCATGTCCGTCAATGTGGGCGGGGGGATCGACAACTGGGTGCAGCGCGAACCGCTCGGCGTGGTGGCGGGCATCACGCCGTTCAATTTCCCGGTGATGGTTCCCTTGTGGATGATGCCGATGGCGCTGGCCACCGGCAATGCGTTCGTGCTCAAGCCCAGCCCGCTGGACGCATCGCCGTCGCTGGCGCTGGCCGAGATGCTGGACCAGGCAGGCCTGCCGGCGGGCGTGGCGAGCGTGGTGCAGGGCGGCGTGCAGGCCGTCAATGCCTTGATCGACCATCCCGACGTCAAGGCCGTCTCTTTCGTCGGATCGACCGCGGTGGCGCGTCAGATCTATGAGCGCAGCGCCCGCGAGGGCAAGCGCGTGCAGGCCCTGGGCGGCGCCAAGAACCATCTGGTGGTGATGCCGGACGCCGATCCGGAGGGCGCCGCCGACGCGCTGGTGGGCGCGGCGTTCGGCAGCGCGGGCGAGCGCTGCATGGCGATCTCGGTCGCGGTATTCGTGGGCGGCGCGGCCGAGGCGGTCATGCCGCGCATCCTGCACAAGGCGCGCGCGCTGAAGGTGCGCCGCGGCATGCAGGAGGACGCCGAGATGGGGGCCATCGTGAGCGCCGCGGCGCGCGACCGTATCGCCGCGTATATCGCCTCGGGGGTCGACGAGGGCGCCAGCCTGCTGCTCGACGGCCGGGAGATCGCCGCGGCCGACCGCGGCGAGGGCTGCGGGAACGGCTATTGGCTGGGGCCGACGGTGTTCGACCGGGTCCAGCCCTCGATGCGCATCTATCGCGAGGAGATCTTCGGCCCGGTGCTGGCGTGCGTGCACGTGGATACGCTGGAGCAGGCCATCGACCTGATCAACGGCCATGATTTCGCCAACGGCGTCAGCCTGTACACCGATAGCGGCACGGCCGCGCGCGCCTTCGTGCAGGGCATCGAGGTGGGCATGGTGGGCGTGAACGTGCCCATTCCCGTGCCGGCGGCCTGGCAGGGCTTCGGCGGCTGGAAGCAGTCGCTGTTCGGCGACCTGCACGTGTACGGCGAAGAGGGCGTGCGTTTCTACACGCGCCAGAAGAGCGTGATGCAGCGCTGGGCCGCCAAGGCGGCCGGCATGTCGTTTGCCATGCCCCGTTCGGGCTGAGCCCGAGCCGGCGCCGCCGGGGGCGTGCGGGGCCGCCCGCGGCTCGTGTCGGCGCGGCCGACGGGGCTGCCTTGTTACGTCCCTCGGTGGTATTCTTGACGTGTTTCCATCCCCCGGACAAGGAGCACTACATGGCAAAACCGACCAAGAACAGCAGCGCCGCGCCGCGTATCAATATCGGCATTTCCGACAAGGACCGCGCTGCCATCACCGGCGAACTGTCCAAGCTGCTGGCCGACTCGTACACCCTGTACCTGATGACGCACAACTTCCATTGGAACGTGACCGGGCCGCTGTTCAATACGCTGCACAACATGTTCATGACGCAGTACACCGAAGCGTGGAATGCGCTGGACAGCATCGCCGAGCGTATCCGCGCGCTGGGCCATTACGCGCCGGGCACGTATCGCGAGTACGCCAAGCTGTCGTCGATCGCCGAGCCCGATTCGGTGCCCGACGCGCTGGAGATGGTGCGCATGCTGGTCAAGGGCAACGAAGCGGTGGCCAAGACGGCGCGCGCGGCCTTCGACAAGGCCGACGCGGCCAATGACCAGCCTACCGCCGACCTGCTCACGCAGCGGCTGGACGTGCACGAGAAGAACGCCTGGATGCTGCGCAGCCTGCTGCAGTAACGCGCGGCGCGCAGAAGAAAAGCCGGCATCGAGAGATGCCGGCTTTTTTCTTGCCGGGTGCCTGTCCCCGCATGAGGACTGGCACCCGCAAACTTCACGCCTGTCCCCGCATGAGGACTGGCACCCGCAAACTTCACGCCTGTCCCCGCATGGGGGGCAGGCGCGCCGAGCCAGGACTCAGGCCGGCGCGCTTTGCAGAAAGCGCTCCAGGATGCGGCGGCTCTCGCTCAAGTTGCCCGTGCGCAGGTTCTGCACCGCCAGCTCGATGTTGGCGTCGCGATCCAGCGGGCTGGCCTCGATGATGCGCTGGGCGCTGGCCATCAGGTCGGCCGGGGTGGCGGCCTGCGCCCGTTGCGAGCGGAACTCGCGCTTGTGGGCTTCGGACAGCGAGCGTTGCAGCGAGGTCAGGCCGGCATAGCCGGCATCGATTTCGCGGATCGACGCCAAGGCCTGTTCGGCATCGCGCAGGCGTTCCTCGGTGATGCATGCGCGCACGCTGCGGGCCAGGGCGCGCAGGCACTTGTCGATGTACTCCTGGGCGGTGGCCGTGTCCATGGCGCCGCTGTTGGCCAGGCGGCGGTACACCGAGGCGGCGGTGCGGTGCGCCTCGAGTTGCGACAGCTTGCTGGCGGCCAGGGCCACGGTGTCGCGGCCGGCGGGCAACTCGGCGCCGGCCAGGTGCTCCCAGCACTTGGCCGCCGCCTGCTTGCGGCCATGCGCGTGCAGCATCTTGGCGGCGCGCTGGATGTAGCGCGGATCGACCTCGGGCAGGGCCGCCAGGTCGGCAAGCAGGGCGATGGCTTCGTCGCTGTTCTGGTACTCGGGCGTGCCCTCGTAGGCTCGCAGCAGGCGGCGATAGGCCTGGTTGATCAGGTCGGCGTCGTGCGCGGCGCCATGCTCCGAGGGCAGGGTGCGCACGGCGTAGAAGGCGCCCAGCGAGGGCAGCAGCGCGCCGGCGCGTCCGGCGTGGCGGACTTCGCGCGTGGCGCGCTTGAGCACCGTCTGGCGTACGCCGTCGACGCTGCCGGGGTCGGCCGCCGGCGTGGTGGTCAGGGCATTGACCATGCTGGCGGCGTCGGCCAGCGGGGTATGGGCGCGCGCGGCGAAGCGCAGGCTGCGGGCCGGATCGCTGGCGGCGCAGCGGCGGAAGACCTGCTCGGCCTGCGCATTCATGCCCAGGCGGGTATAGACGCGGCCCAGCAGCAGGGCGGTCTTGTCGTCGTCCTCTTTCTGCAGCGAGGCTTCGGCCCATTCGCGGGCGCGCTCATGGTCGCGCATGTAGAACGCGGCCTCGCCGGCCTGGCGCAGCACGTACGGGGTGCGGTTGCTGTCGGTGGCCAGGGCCAGCGACCAGGCTTCGAGCATGTCCTCGGTCTGGTCCAGCGCGGTGACGGCGCGTGCGCGCAGCACATAGGCCGATCCGCTGCCGGGCTTGAGTTCGATGGCGCGGTTGGCGTAGAGCAGCGCGAGATCCCACTCGTGCGCCTGGGCCGACTGCTTGGAGCGCTCCATGCACGCGCGGAAATCCAGGTTGTGCAGGCTGTCGGCGGCATCCTCGGTCATGGCGGGGCCGAGCAGTTTGTCGCTGATTTCCTTGCCCACCAGCTTGGCGAAGGCCGGCGTGTAGTGGGCGGTGTCGAGGCCTTCGTCGGGCATGCCGCGTTCCTGGCCGAAACCGGCCAGCAGCGCGCCCGGGTCGACCGAGACCAGGCCCAGGCGGGCGGCGGCCTGGGCCACGCGGGCCACCATCTTGGCGCGTTCGGCGATCAGCTCGCCCGTGGCGTTCTTGGCATTGCAATGCGTCACCAGCACCAGCTTCGGACCCAGTAGCTGGGCGATGGCGTGCAGGTCTTCCTCGATCTCGGCGGCGGTCTGGCTGCGCACGACGGTGTGGGTCAAGGCATGCTGGATGTGGGTGGCCAGGCGGGCGAACGAGGGCGTGGTCTGCAGCAACTGCAGGCGCTGGCCGCGCTGTTCGGCGCCAGGATGGTCGAAGAAGATCTTGCGCAGGTCCGGGCAGACGCTGAGCGCTTCCTTGAAGCGCACCAACTGCAGGTACAGACCGTCGAGCTCCAGCACTTTCACGGAGCTGATCTCGACCACGTAGTGAGCGTCCGGGATGTGCGGCGTGCTGTTGCCGTTGCGAAACGGTTGATCCGAAATGAACGGCCACAGGCTTTCGGGCAAGCGCAGCTCGCCGCGCATGAAGCGGATGGCCTGGATGGTTTCCTTGGTGTTGTGGGTGAACCCGTACAACAGCCGGTTATCCAGTACGAAACTACGCTGCGCCTGGAGCTTGGTCATGGGGCCGGCCACGCGGCACGAACCTATTGTTGAAATAATCACGGGTCAATACTCCTTCTTAACAGCAGGGGAAAAGAGGCCCCGCGCCGCGCCCGCTGCGCGGGCGCGCCGTCTCCCTCGACGGATTGTCGCCTTGGGCCTGTCCGGCGCGACACATGGCGGGGCTCGGGGCTGGCATGGCCTACGACACCTTCAGGTGCAGCAGTTGCGGTTCGGCGCGCCGGCCGGGTACGTGCGGCTGCGGCGTGGCCGCCTGCAGCAGCAGGGCGCCGATGGCTTCGTCGTAGTCGTGCCAGGGCAGATGGCGCTGCACGCTTTCGCGCGCGCGCTTGCCCAGCTCGCCGGCCTCGCCCAGCACTTGCTGCAGGTGCGAGGCGGTTTCGGCGGCGGGCGCGTTCAGGTCGATCTGCACGCCGTTCTGGCCTGGCTCCACATGGGCGGCGTAGGCGGGCGCCGGGCCGATGGCGGGGCAAACGCCCAGCGCCATGCATTCGAGCAGCGCGGCGACCGACGGTACCAGGCTGACTTCGGCGCGGTTGTCGACGTAGGGGAACAGGGCGATCTCGACGCGCCGCAGCAGTTGCTCGCGCGAGACGGCGTCGCTGGCGGGCGGAGCGAATATCACCTGGCCTTCCTGCAGGCCGATCGCCACGGCATGGTGGCGCATCGCCGCGGCGGCCTTGCCGTTGGACATGATCAGCAAGACGGCATCGGGCTGCACGAACGAGATTTCCGCATACAGGTCGATCAGCGCGCGCGCCGTTGCCACGGCGGGCTCGTCCTCGGTCACGGCGAATACGCGCTTGCCCTCCAGGCGGCGCAGCGTGGCGGCCAGGTCCGGCGGGGCTTCCTTGCGATGATTCATCGGCGGCAGGGGCAGCGGCGGGACCAGCGCGACCGGACGCGAGCCGTCCAGCAGGTTCTCCAGTGCGCCTTGCAGCGCGGGGGTGCCCAAGGCCAGCAGATCCGCCTGGCGGGCCGCCAGGGCCAGCAGGTTGAGGTCGACGCGCGCGCGCTCGGACAGCAGATGGTTGGCCGCCGTCTTCTGGAAGAAGGCGAGGCTTTGCAGCACCAGTCCATAGGGCACGCGCAGGGTCTGGGCCGCCGCGCTGGCGCCCAGCGCGCAATAGGCGTCGTCCCAGGCGAGCACCGCGCGCGGCTGCTGGCGCACCGTGGCGGCCAGCACCGTTTCGGCCATGGCCGCGCACACGTCCTGGAACGACGGCGTCTGGCGCGATATGGCCGGGGCGTGGCGGTATGCCACGCCATCGACGACCAGCCCGGTGCGGGCGTGCAGCGCGGCGTCGGCCTGCTGGCCGGGCGCCGCGTCGGCGGAGTCGGCCTGCTGGGCGGCCAGGCTGATGACCATGGTGTCGCCGTAGCGGGCCTGCATGCTCAGCGCGAAGCGGTGCAGCGCGTTGCTGGCGGCGTTGCGGCCTTGCAGGATGGACACGGGCGAGAGGATGACGATGGGACCCTGCGCATCGAAATCGAAGGTGTAGTTGCCGCGCGCGGTGGGCTCGATGGATTGGGCCAGGATGCCCTGCGCGTGTTCGATGCGCTCGGCGCGCAGGCGTTCGGCCGTGCTGAAGGCGGCTCCGGCGGTGCGCGCGGCGCGCAGCAACTGGGCGGATGCGTCGACGATGCCTGCGTCATAGAGGCTGAACGCGAGCTGGCGTACGTGCGGGGCGGCCGGATCGAGCCCCAGCAGTTGCTGGACGATTTGCTCGGCGACCTGCGGATAGCTGGTGCGGGCCCATTTGGCCACTTCGCAGAAAACCTTGGCGCGTACCTCGGCCGGCCAGGGCTGGCGTCCGATCCAGAGGATGACCTCGGGGCTGCGCACCCGCTTGACGTACTCCAGCGCCTCCTTGATGGCGTTGGCGGTCTCGGCGGGCAGCGCGGCCGACGCGTGCTTGCGCACCACGGGGGCGTGGCGGCTCTGGCGGCGATGGTCTTCCGACAGTTTGATCAGCCGGTAGGGCAGCAGCACGTAATCCTTCAAGGTGCGCGCGCGCGTGACCGCTTCGCCGAACTGCCAGGTCAGCGTGCGGCGCTGCTTGGCGAGCTGCTGGTTGGTTTCGCGCAGCAACGCCTTGACGCCGGCGAGGTCCTTCTCTGCCTGCACGCGCGCGGCGCGCTCCTGCTCCAGGCGGGAGTACGCCAGCTCGTTCTCCTGGGTCAACTGGCGCAGGCGGTCCGGCGCGACCGCCCGGCGAGCGGCCGGGGCGGGCATGTGGCGTACGGTATTGTTGTCGTGTTCCATGGGCGCAAAGAAAGTTGTGCGTGGCGTCAGGGCGTACGAAGCCGCGTCAGGCCGGCGTGGCGGCGCATCCAGGTCTCGCGGTAGGCGATCCGCCGCTGTCTGCCCTGGTCGGAAGCCAGCCCGGTCGCGCCGTGCTGGGTCAGCGACTGCGGCCGATGCAAGGCCACGGTCTGGACCGCGCGGCTGCGGGCGATGCTGTGGGAACCCAAAAGAACCTGCATGCGATGCTCGTACTCCTCATCGGCGCCGAAGCGCATTTCCTCGAATTGCCCGATGACGGCCAGCGCGTCGCGCCGGATCATCAGCGAGCAGGGGTTGTGCCGGACGAAGGGAAACACGCGCGGGGCGGCCAGTTGTCCGTCGGCCGTGATGCGCAGCAGGCGGCTGACGGTGGCGCAGGCGCCGCTGGCCTGCAGCAGGGCCGCCTGATCCTGCAGGCGGGTCGCCAACATTATGTCGTCGGCATCGAGAAAGGTAATGAAATCGCCTTTTGCCCGCTGCAGGGCCATATTGCGCGCCGCATATACGCCGTGATTTTTCGTCCTGGCGATATTTATACGCGGATTTTCAGAGGCGGCGGCGCTCAGATGTTGGAATGTGTTATCGATCGAGCCGTCATCTATCGCAATAATTTCAATATTAGGATAGGTTTGCGACCATACGGATCGCAGCGCATTGTTGATATAAGGCGCGGCGTCGCGGGCGCAGATTATGACGCTTATCAGCGGGGCCCCGGCCGGGACCGCCCGGGGTGAAATCGGCGCAAGGCCTATGAAATCAGCGGGTCGCAGCGGCGTGTCCCCGGGCGGCACGGAAATGCGCGAATCTGTCAGTAGCTGCGATAAATTATTTCTGGCTGCCGGGAAATCCCCCAGCTGTATGTGCGCTGCAGCAAGAATTTCATGCAAATTCTTTGATTTACTAATATTGCTCGCAAATTTCCTTGCCTTGTGTAAGGCCAGGTCAGCGCGGCCGCCCGCCAGGTCCAGGGCGAGATCCAGTTCCCAGTCGGCCGGCGCGAGCCATTGGCGCGCGCTTTCGGGATCCTGGCGCGCCAGGGTCAGGGCGTACTGGCGCCGCGCATAGTCGGAGACGCGGCCCCGCAGCCGCGCGGGGTCGGGACGGTCGGCGGCGTGGCTGCATTCCAGCGCGGCCCGCGCCCGGCACAGTCCTTGTTCGACGCCGCGCGCCCGGGCGGCGGCGGCGCTCTGGAACAGTCCCAGCCGGTTGAGCACGGCGGGATTATCGGCGGCACGCGCCAGCAACTGCGCCAGCGGCAAGCGGCTGGTAAGCGCTTGTACTCTTTTCTGATAAATATTAAGCAGTGCGGTGCGCAACATGGCGGCCTTGCAAGTGCGCCGCCCGGCCGTCGACGGATGCGCGGCATTGGTTTCCCGGGAAAATCCCGGTTCTGATGCCATGAATTATAGGCCGCCAATACACCATTTTTGTGAAGCGATTGATCGTCGCAAGGATGGTGTTGATTTGATATATGTTGAAATCAACGACCGTTGCGCCGAAATTATCATTCTCTCGTTCCGACCGCCGTCCGACATTTTGGACGGTTTTGTTTTTGTTTATATGAAAGTGGCGCCTCGATAATCCACCTGGTTATTAAGCGCGCCGCGAGGGAGCGAAAGATGCAGCCATCGGGAGCCCAGGTTTGAGTTCGGCGCTGACGGTACAGGCGCGGGTAATCGGGTCCTTGATATTCCGGGAAACGAGGGTGCGCTTCGGCGGTACCCGCCTGGGCTACCTGTGGGCGCTGATCGAGCCGATCCTGCACGTGGCGGTGCTTTCGACCATCTATGTTGTGTGGGGCAGGCAGGCGCCGGTCGGCAACCTGCAGATGTTCTTCATCACCGGCATCATGCCGTTCTTCCTGTTCAGCCACACATCGTCGCGGCTGGCACGGTCGATTTCGTCGAATGCCTCGCTGTTGCGGCTGCCGCCGATCACCAACATGGACATCGTGTTCGCCAAGGCCTTGCTGCAGGCGCTGACCTGGGTGGCGGTGTTCGCCATCCTGCTGTTCCTGGTGATGCTGGGCGGCAAGCTGATCCTGCCGCAGCGCCTCGAAGAGTGCGCCGCCGCGGCGCTGTTCACGTTCCTGCTGGGTTTCGGCGTAGGCCTGATCAACGCGGTGCTGAACATGCTGTTCAAGTCGTGGGAGCACCTTTACTCGGCGCTGACCCGTCCGCTGTACCTGCTGTCGGGCGTCTTCTACCTGGTCGATGCGTTGCCGGAGCAGGCGCGCCGCGTGCTGGTATGGAATCCGCTGGTGCATGCCATCGAGTGGTTCCGCGCCGGGTATTTCACCCATTTCAGCTCGCTGACGCTGGACCGCGGCTACCTCATCAAGTGGGCCGTGGGCAGCGTGGTGCTGGGATTGTGCCTGGAGCGCGCCATGCGCCGCCGGCTGCATACCCGCTGATGGAGAGGGCCATGGACCAGGACACCATTATTTCGCTGCGCAATGTCTGCAAGGGCTACCGCTCCAAGAAGGGCATCAGGCGTGTTCTCGATGACGTGTCGTTCGATTTCCGCGGCGGCGAGAACCTGGCCATCCTGGGCGGCAACGGCTCGGGGAAATCGGTGCTGCTGCGCATGATCTGCGGCATGGAGCTGCCCGACTCCGGCACGGTGCGGCGGGCGGTCAGCATTTCGTATCCGCTGGGGTTCGCCGGCGGCATCAGTTCGAACATGACCGGCCGCGATAACGTGCGCTTCATCGCGCGGATCTACGGCTGCGATGTCCCGGACGTGGAGCGCTTCGTCCATGACTTCTCGGAGCTGGGGCGATCGTTCGACCTGCCGGTGGTGACCTACGCCAACAGCATGCGCGCGCGGCTGTCCTACGGCATCTCGATGGCGTTGCGCTGCGACGTGTACGTGGTCGACGAGATGGCCGCGGTCGGCGACGTGAATTTCAAGCGCAAATGCCTGGAGGTGTTCGCCGAGCGTTCGCGCGGCGCCACCATCATCATGGCGGCCAACGCGCCCACCACGGTGCGGCGCTTCTGCAGCCACGGCGTGATCATGCAGCAAGGCACCATGACGCACTACGGTCCTTTGGACGAAACCATCGCACGCTACACGCAGAGCGCGCCCGCGCCGGCGGCCGCGGTCGAGCCGGTCGTCGACACCGTCGACGCTGAGCAATCCTGAGCCCGATCCGATCGGCAATTCACCTGAATCCAGAAGCGACTATGACTAGTACGGAGAAAACCTATACGGGGCCGCGCCTGCCCGGCATGACGCCGGGCAAGCCCGCCAATTACCTGCGCTGGTCCGCCATCGCGCTGATCGGCATTCCCGGCGTGCTGCTGGCCTTGTACCTGTTCTTCATCGCGTCCGACCAGTATGTCTCGGAGGCGCGCTTCGGGTTGCGCG